>Ga0075287_1000063_pt1 | contig 10855 bp, 12 predicted proteins | sample SF_Rice_20C_0N_3_FD_69762 | JGI IMG/M metagenome (GOLD analysis project Ga0075287, IMG submission 69762) | Rice paddy soil microbial communities from Twitchell Island, California, USA - SF_Rice_20C_0N_301 | ecosystem: Environmental > Terrestrial > Soil > Paddy field/soil | place: USA: Twitchell... | reverse complement strand
CTTCGGCAAGGCGGCTGGCGAGACTTGCTTTCTCGACACGTAACGTTCGCAGCTCCTTGTCCTTCTCGGCTTGTTCTTGGCGAATTTCGCTTAAACGGAGTTGACTCTCGAGCACCGCAATTTGCGCTTTCGACTCTTGTTCTACGCGCACTAGAGCAAGTTGTTGTTCCTGACATTGTGTCTTTTGGAAGTCTAGTTGTTCGCGTAAGTTGGCGATCTCGATCTGACGATTTTTTTCCACCCACTGAGCCGTTTCGGTTTGGCGCATCGCCGTGTTGCAGGCGCGGTCGGCCAGGGATGTTAGCTTGTCGATATATGCGAGAAGCTGGTCCGCGTGGACTTCGATGTCGACAATAAAATTTGCATCAGCGAAGGAAAAGGACGGAGTCGCCGGAAGGTCAACCAACTCTCGCAAATTCCCTTGTTTCCTCGGTTCGGTAGGGACGGGGAGAGGTCTATCGTTTTGCATTGCGGTAAGAAAATTCTCCGTCAACGAGATTGAGCTGGGAACGCCAAGAAGTTCCAGCAATTCTTGTTCCACTGGTTATCTGATTGGTAGTCACTGCAAGTTATGGAATCTGTTCAACTATATGACCAAAGTCCGCTAGGATTTCGCACGTGATTGCGCACCATGTAGGCCATAGTGTTCAGTTCCTGTTTCAATTGTCCTGCCAACAGAACGCTCTCAGCATTTTGTACTGCCATTGCCCAGTTGGTGTTTTCCTGTGGGATGTTCGCCCCGTTGAAGGGAACTTATCTAAACTCCCGGCGAAGCTTACAGAACTAGGTGTAAGTTCCGGATCATGCAATGATCTAATCGCGCAGGGATCACGGCTCCTCGACAATTTTTTAGCGGCATCATCAGCCTGATTATAAAGTTTTCAGCTATAATTAATCCCTTTGTATAAAGTAAAACGTCACCTGGCAGACGAATCTGTGCGGTTGCTGTTCCTTTCATTGGTATCGCCCTTTACCGCACTCGCTTGCTCATGTTAGGTTGCAATTCAAATTTTCTTTCAGGAGAGATCAATGCGCATCATTGAAAAAGCATTCGCCACGAAACAGCATGGAGTCGCGGGATTTTTATCTTATCCGGAACGGACTGAGCCAGGGCCCGCATTGTTTTTGATTCACCCTAAGGGCGGCCTTGGCGAATACATCAAAACCGAGACGCGGAAATTTGCCAGGCTCGGTTACACAACCTTTGCCATAAATGTGTTCGAGCAGCTGGGATATCCCGAGCCGACGCACATTGTTTCCGGATCGCAAATCCAAGCCAAGACGCCGGACCCGGAATTCACGCGGGTGTTAACCGAAGGATGGCAGTTTTTGCTCAAGCAGCCGACGGTGAACAAAAGTCGCGTCGCCGTTTGCGGCTATTGCATGGGTGGACGTATCGCAATTCATTTTGTCGCGGCAACGCCGGAAGTGCGCGCGTTCGTCGGTTATTATCCCACCGTTCGCGCAGAGCCAGATTCGCCGCTCCGGCCGGTGCATCCCTCCGTGAGCGCGAGGAAGATTCGCTGCCCGTCAGTCAATCTATATGGCGCCGACGATGTGACTACCGTGCTGCCGGTGCAGGAACAGATGTGGCAAGCTTTTAAAGATAATGGTCAGCCGTTGGAGTGGCATTTCTTTCCGTTCGGCGGCCACGGCTATGTGGATCCGGGTGCGCCGGGGTACAACGCTCATGCCGCCGACCTATCGTGGCCATTGGTTGCCGATTTTCTCGAGCGCCATCTGAAATGGAGCTCGCCGGACGTCGGCAATCCGAATCTGCCTGCTTAGAGAAAATAGACCCGAAAAAAAAGTGCCACCCTCGTATTGAGACTCTGTCAGAATGTCATTTTGAGGCGTAGCCGAAAAATCTCTGCTTTGCGTAAGTCACTCAAAAAGCAGATGCTTCGCTTTCGCTCAGCATGACGTGGCGGTGATTTGTGGCATCGCGACACAGTCTCATTACGGCAGGGTGGTTTTTGGACAAAGTTTCTCGCTTCCGTTCGACATCACAGCAAAAGCAACGATCGAGAGGCAATCGTTCTCCAAGACTTCTGAACTACTATTCGGTCCCTCTCAGGGTGCTTTTGAATCCGTCGATGGTGAGCTTTCCCGTCACGATGCGCTCGAAATCGGAGCTGCTGACGTAGTGATTCAACTCCCGCATTTTGACATCCCAGTGAAAGATCGCGCTGATCGGCGGGAGGACCGAGGGTAGTGCCGTATCATTGTGCGAAATCGAAATATCTTTGCCGCGATAAACGCCGCGGACGTCGGCCTGGTTTCTTTTACACCACGCGAGTACGTCTGCAAATGTCATGCGGGCTCCGTCTTTGCTTGCACCGGATTGAGCAGGTGCTCCTTTAAACCGGTGTGAACACCGTAGATAACTTTGCCTATTTTGGGGCGTGGTTTAGGTTCTGTGCTGACCTGATAAAGGATCAAGCGTTCGGTGCCGGTGTTGTTCAGTTGATAGAAAAATCCGGCCGGAACGTGGACGGCTTGGTGTTGCTTCAAGACGAACTCCTCGTCTTCTTTAAGACCCTTCATCGTGCATTCACCTTGGACTACGAAAAAGGTGTGATCCGAGCCGGGATGGCAATGTAGCTCGTCGTTCACGCCGGGTTCGTAACTATTGAGCGCAATATGGACTTTGTCGGTCTGAGTCGGGCGCGCGTAGTTGCGTCCGGTCGGCCGTCCCCACTGCGCCTCCTTCTCGACGTCCACAACTGTAATCTTGCTGATCTTTGCCATCTTATTCCTCCCCGTTTAATTTGAGTTCGGTATGGTGCTGACTTTACCGGAAGTGTTTACCACAAGACAAGAGTCTGGAGTGAATGCTAGTGGACAGTGTGAAATCCGTCTCGGTTACTGAGATGCCAACATTTTTGATAAGTACATCTGCGTCGCCGGTGGACCTAAAATCCAGCTATCGCGCGGTAACATTCACGCCTACGCGATTCGCGGTGGCAATGAGGTTTATGGGATTATCTCGGCGATGGATGTTTTGCGATAGAGTCCTATCGGTTCTTTTATTGTTTCATACATTAAATATTTCCAGTGGTTGTATCTCATTAACAAAGTAAATGTTTGCATTTGTCGGCTAAGCTTCAGCCGTATTACCTCGAACTTTTTTCAAGCGCGGGAAATCATAGCAGAATCTGCCGCTTTCAGCCGGCCTTGCCGATGGCCTCGCGTTGACGTCTAAACTTTGAATGATAAGCGTTATGGTGCAGATGACATGGAGGTGCGGAATGGCTGCAAAGATCGACTGTATGACCTGCCGGAAACGGCCCAAGAAAAAGCAAAGAAGTAAATAATTGGTTCGGGAGGGATTCGGTTCTCTGGCTAATTATTTCAAAGCTAAAGAACAAAGGCCTGTGCTCCTTCAACTGGGCCAGGCCTTTTGTTTCGAGGATTAGAAAAATGCCAGTGTCCGCATTTCAATGCTTTCGCGCGGCGGGGCGTCGGGTTGGCCAGAAGGGTCATCAAAGGCGCAGTGCGCAGTCCAGCGCGCTCGGCCGTCTTTCATCGAGTCAAAGCATTTAAAAACTATCGCTTCGTTGCGCTGCATTTTGGGAAAATAATACCAGCGGTGTTCGGGATTGAAAGTACAGTGATACACCTCGCCGACTCGGTCCGGGTAAACGCGCGAACTCGCAACTAACTCTTTGACGCCAATACTTTGCGCATCGGCGATGGCAAGCGCTTCCCGCTCCACCGGATTGCGAATCGGCCGCCATGTTTGAATCACTGCGAAGCGGCGCTTCAACAATTCCTCCGCTTCGTCCGGCAGCAAATCGCGGACGCGCTGGGGTCCGGACCATTCAGTATAATCATTGTGCGCGTTTCGCACCGGGCCGCTGATTTGTTTTGCCTCCCGCATGGCGCTATCGGCGGAGCGCAGGGTGTGATCGAAAATCAGAACCCGTTTGGCGCCGGAGCTTTCTTTCACGACGTGTTCCGTCTCTTTATAGTAGACCGAACGCACTTCCGTTTCGTCGTAGAAATCTTTGACTTTGGTTTCGTGCTTTACGAAGATAAAACCCTCGCGCTCGAGCGAGAGGGAATCGACGAGCGCACGCCCGTCGATAACGCGCATTTTGTATTCTTGGTACTTGCCTTTGCGTTTTTGCTCGGCTTCGGCAAAACTGACACCGCCGTAACTCGCCGGCTTGTCGCCCGCGTCGATCAAGTAATTGATCAACGCCTCAATGGCCGGTGGCGATTCTTGGATTGGCTCGGCTCGCGACATAACAAAGCCTCCGTTCCCCTTAGCTGAGCACTTTACCGCCTGGGCAACATTTCACACGGTGTTTGCCGCGGTCCCAAGCTCTCGTAATATCCGTTTTTCTCTGGGATGTAGCGACCTTGATTGAAGTCGCCGCCTTTTTGACTGCGAATGATGACCGCAACAGTGCGCTCGCCGACGGTGATTTCCGTGTGGATCTCGTACGGTTTCACTAGATCGATTTCACCCGGGCTTACCAAAACGTTGCTGCTCTCACGAATTTCAGCGTAGTCGGGCCTCGATCGATCGTCGAGCCGATCATAGCGCACAACACGCTCGCGTCCATCGAGCACGCCGTAGAGGGTGTAGATATGCGCATGATCGTGGATACGCGCGGGCTGTCCGTGGCGCGCCTCCCCCTTTGTGAGGCCGTTGATCGCAAAGCCGTAGTCGGGATCTTCGTAGAATAATAAATTTTCTGCGCGACCGTTCGCTGGAACGCAATCGGGCCAGTTTCTTGCTGCTGCGGCAACTTCCGGGTCGGCTAACAATTCCGCCAAAATTGGCCGCAAAGAATTCCACCGCTTATCCAGATCCGGTTCTGCGGCGAACAGCGCGCGCGTCTTGCGGATGAAACGCTCCATTGCATTTCCTTCTCTGGTCTGGGGTTCTGTCTGCGCCATTTGCGTTTCCATTTGACCTCCCTAGGGCTGTACCGCTTGTCAGTTAAACTGGAGCAACTTGGGGCGTACTTGCATCGACTGCATCGTCGGAGCCGTAAAACCGCGCGCAATTGTCCCACAGGATCTTGCGCTTGTCGTCGGCCGAGAGCGAGAGCTTGAGAAAACTTTCGACGGCATGCGGATACTTGGAATCGCCGTGCGGATAGTCGGTGGAAAACACCAGCTGATCGCAGCCGAATTCCTCGATGGTGTGCCGCGCCGGCGCTTCGTCGGGCTCTACGGATATAAAGCATTGGCGCTTGAAGTATTCGCTTGGCGGCATCTTTATGTCTTGCATGAAGATATCGCCCTCGCGCTCATAGCCTTCATCCAAACGCCAAAGAAGCCACGGTAGCCAGGAACAGTTGGCTTCCAGGAAAGCGACTTTCATTTTCGGATGTCGCTCGAGAACGCCACCGCCGAGAAAGCTTCCTAGGCCAAGCATCTGCTCAAACGGTTGGGCGTACACCCGGCGCATGCCGAAGTTGGGCTCGAAGTTCTCCGCGCATTGCCGCGAGCGCGACGCCGATGCCTCGTGGAAGCCGAGAGGTAAGTTCAGCTCCTCCAGCGTCTCCCATAGCGGCTCGTAGTAAGGATCGTACCAGTTCTTGCCGTTAACGATATTGGAACGCAGGAACACCGAGCGGAAACCAAACTCCTTGGCCACCCGACGGGTTTCGCCGACGGCGTCGTCGATATCATATACGGAAATCATACCGGCGCCGAGAAGACGGCTTGGGTCAGCGTGGCAAAAATCGTGCAGCCAGTCGTTGTATGCTCGGGCCATCGCTGCTGCGAAGCGCGGATCTTGATCGGGATAGGTGAGGATGCCCAAGCCGCGAGTGGGAAAGAGCACGGCTCGGTCGATGCCTTCCGTGTTCATCGCCTCGAGTTGCACCTCGCCGGTCCATCCGCGCGTGGCGTGTTCTCGGTAGATATCCTGGTTCTTTTTGAAATTGCGGCCGCGATGAGGAGTGCCGTTCGTGCGTCTGGTTTGCGGCGGAACATTCGGGAAGATCACGCCGAGATCGCGGACATTTTCTGAAGTCCTGCCGCGGGGCGCTCGGTCGTGAAATACCGGGTCGATATAGCGCTCCCAAAGATCGGGCGGCTCCATGATGTGCATGTCGCTGTCGAACACTCTAAATCCGTCTTTTGCCATAACGACTTCTTTCGAAGACGAGCCTAATGCGGTCGCCCCGCCCCTGTCAAGTTAAACGGGTAAGCGGTAATACTCGCTGGCAAAAACGCGTGACATTCAATTGACATTCTCGATCGTCCGGCCTTAAAGTTCTCACAGCTATGGATTTGACACTCGCAATACATCCAGTCCGCGAGATCTGTTTCAATGACGCAACGCGCCTGAGCGACTTCACCCTCACTATTGATAAAGATGAGCTGCGGCAAATCGTGCTGGGGGATTCACGCATCGAGTCCGTCGAGTTTGAGATCGTTCGACCGGGCGAGAGTTGCCGCGCCGGCCCGGTCTTCGACATTGTGGAACCGCGCGCGAAGCAGTCCGATGCGAGTCCCGACTGGCCCGGAGTTCTGGGCGCGCCGCAGACCGCGGGCAGCGGTACGACTCATGTTTTGCAAGGGGTTGCGGTGACTGCGCTGCGAGAGCAATCGCCGGGAGAATCGCGAGGAGCGACAGGTTACATTTTGGAGATGTGTGGCGGGGCTAGCGCGGGGTCGCACTATGCCAAACTTCATCACCTGGTAATGATCGCGCACACCAAAGACACTTTGCCCGCGCACTCGCGCCATAGAGCGTATCGGTTGGCACAGCTTAAAGTCGCCGTGCAACTGGCGCGTGCTGCGCTTCCTTCGCCTCCGAGGCGAATAGAGCTCCTGACAACCTCGATGGAAGCTGATCGTGCCGGCTTGCCACGTTTTGTCTATGTAGGACAAATTTTTTCGCGCCAGAGAAAACCTGAAGCCGAGGAGGCCATTATTTACGGCGCTGACACGGAGGGCATGCTGCCGACCTTGCTGCATCCCAATGAGTGGCTCGACGGCGCGCTCTTGCCCTCGTATCACGCATCTCTCGGCGGAGCGGAGACTTATTTTTATCAGAATCATCCAATCATCACCGCGCTTTATCGTCGCCATCAGGCGCGCGAATTGAATTTCGTCGGCACCGTGGCGACTGTTGCTTCGGCGGATAACTTCGACCGCGAGCGCAACTCGCGTTTTGCCGCCAATTTGGTTAATTGGGCGCTCAAGGCTGATGCCGCCGTGTTGACGAAATTTGGGGGTGGTGTGCCGCATACCGATTTGTCGGAAACCGCCCGATTATTGGAATGCGCCGGAATCAAGACTTCAGTGCAGGTGACCGACCTGGCGCGCGATCGCCGGGTAGAATCGGCCTTGTTATTCAACTTTCCCGAGGTGGATGCCATCGTTTGCATTGGTGGTAACAGTACGAACTGGCTCCTGCCGCGGGTCGACCGAGTGATCGCGGCGAATAGCGGTTTAGCGGAGTTGCTGTCCGGCCCGTTGAAAACAGATTCGCTCAATGTAATCGGAGTCGCCAACCAGCAGGGCGCATCACGCCTGAGATCGATGATGTACTAGGCAACAACTACGGAAAAGGGGATCAAGAAATTAACCGCAAAGAACCTAGCGCGACGGAGCCGCAACCAAATGGAAAGTCGGGTTAACCACGAAGGACACGAAGCTCACGAAGGGTATGATTTAGGAGCGGGTTTGAAACCTGCTTCTAAAAAAATTAATCTTCCTGTCCTTCAACTTCGTGCTCTTCGCGCTCTTCGTGGTGAGATCGAATTTGTTCTGTAAAATCGCTAGCGTAACCGTGGTTATGCGGAAAATTTGCGCAAGCCGCGGAAATTCTCCAGCATAGTAGTACAAAACACGCAAAATTAGGGAGAAGACATGCGGGTTGTCCATTATTTAAATCAGTTTTTCGGCGGGCTCGGCGGCGAGGAACGGGCGGGGACATCGCTTGAGGAGCGCCATGGCGCAATTGGCCCGGGAAAATTGCTGGAGCAGTTGCTCGGTGCCGATACCCAGATCGCACTTACTTTGATCTGCGGCGATAACTATGCCGTGGAGCAACAAGAGTCTTTTCTTGCCGCGGCCGTAGAAAAAATCCGCGGCGCGAATGCGGATTTGCTTGTTGCGGGGCCATGTTTCTTGGCAGGACGATACGGGGTGGCTGCCGGCGCGCTCTGTGCGGCGGTTAAGTCGACGCTCGGCATCCCTGTTGTTACAGGTATGGCGCGGGAAAATCCCGGCGCCGATCTCTACCGCGAGACGCTTTACATCATCGACTCGGGTGAGAACGCGGGCAAGATGCGCGATGTATTGCAAAAGATGGCGCAATTAGCGCAAAAATTCTTGCAAAGGTTGCCAATCGGTTCACCGCAGGACGAAGGTTATATTCCGCGCGGTTTGATTCGCGACAAATTCGTGGACAAGACGGCGGGAGAGCGGCTGGTCGACATGGCTCTAGCAAAGGTCAGAGGTGAACCATTTGAATCGGAAATGGCTCCGGCGGCGTTCCCTCCGGTGCCCATCGCGCCCGCAGTGAAGAATCTGCGCGAAGCAAAGGTGATGTTGGTTACCGACGGCGGTCTGGTGCCAAAAGGTAATCCCGATAAGATTCAGGGCTCGGCGGCAACGCGCTGGGGTGCTTACAGCATCAAAGGTCGTGACGATCTCGAAGGGAAAGACTACGATATCTCGCATGGCGGCTACGATCCCCAATTCGTGCGGCAAGACCCGGACCGTTTAGTGCCTTTAGATGTTATGCGCGAGCTGGAACGAGACGGCGCCATCGGCGAGCTCTGCAATGAGTTTATCTCGACCTCGGGTCTGGCCAATCCATTGTCAAACACTCGGCGGATGGGTCGGGAAATGGCTGAGAAGGCCAGGCGCCTGGGGGTCGACGCGATTATTCTTACTTCCACGTGAGGGACGAGCACGCGCAGCGGCGCTGCGATCACCACTGAATTGGAAAAGGCCGGTATTCCGACAGTGCAAATAACTTCAGCGCTGCCGGTGGCGAAAATGATTGGCGCGAACCGACTCGTGCTCGGCAACGGCATCGTTCATGTGGTGGGGAACGCCAATGTTTCGGCCGATGAAGAAAAGAAATTGCGAAGACAGTTGATCGAAAAAGCCTTGGACGTTTTGCAGGGTGACGGAAAATCGGTCGCATGACGACTGCAGTGGCTTTTTTCGATTCGTCTTGCTAGTGGCAGCACGAATAATATTTCGCGCTGCAATTTGACGGGCTGCAAACCCCAAACTCCTCCCGTTCAGCAGATGCTACACTTTGGTTGGAAGAGCTCGAAAAGCAGTACCCCTCGCTTCGTAATCGTGACGGAACCAGTTTTGCCGATAGCCCTTAATGAGCTAAAATAACCCCCTTCATGCGAGCTAAACGATTACTTGGTCCCACTGTGATTTCATTAGTTCTCTGCGGCCTGCTCGCGGATTATCTGTTCATGAGCGAGTCGCGCTGGAGCCCTCTTCGTTTTTTAGCCGAAGTTTTTTCCGTCCTTGGGGCGATTGTTAGACCGGTATTTGCCCCGGCTCTTTATTCATTGATGGGCGGTATCTTCGTGCCTGTTGTCTTGGGCGCCCTTGTAATCGTGCTGTTGTGGTTGAGCATTACCAGTGCAAAAAGCGCCATGAGTGAAGCTACGCCGAACGCCGACGTGGCGGATCCTGCGATACATCGCAAAGTGACGGTCGCGCCTATTCCCGTGGGCGCTCCGAATCAGATGAGTGCACCCGTTTCAAGCCCAACATGGCAATATCGATTGCTAACCAAACTAGTAATTTCTTTCGGTATGGTCGGGGTATTGTTCGGCATTGCAATTTGCGTCATCGTCTACATCTTTCTCACTCGTGGTCTCCGGAAAGAAGCAGAAAGCTACGTTGACGTAATGGCAACAGGGATCGGTGAGATCGTCGCACCAGAACTGGCGGCCGGCCGCGTCGGCGAAGCAGCTGCTGCCATCGAGGAATATGCTGTAAACAATAACATCGTTTATTTGTATGTAGAGCATCCAGACGGCCGGATAATTGCTCATTGGCCACCGGACTTGCCGCGCTACCTGAGGCGAGATTTTCCCGGTTCGGCCAAACGCGCGCTTCGTGGTATAGACGGACAATATCGAGGTTTTGAAATATATGAAGTGGCCAAGCGAGTCGGCGACTTTAAGTCGAAGTCCGGCTTTATCCATCTCGCGATTTCGCGACAGGCTATCATCACGGAGACTCAGCGGATTGTCGTGGCGATCGCAGCGGTGTATTTCATCGTGCTTTGCTGCCTAATCGCAGCTTTCGTATCCCTCGCCCGCTCTTTGAATCGTTCGTTCGCCGAGCTTGTTGCTTACGCGGAGCGTATCAGTGAAGGCTATTTTGCAGCGCCGCTGAGCGTTCAGGTTACGGGCGAATTCGGTGATATCGCGCTCGCGCTTGAACGCTTGCGCTCCAGTCTACACGCCGCGACTGTGCGGCTCGGCGAAGAACATCTGACCCGCCGTCCTGAGTAGATAGGCGAAGCGACAAATCGGGAGATTTGTGAGGCAGCGACCGAGGTCATCCTATCAACATCCTCGGGCACCGCTAGTTATTATCAAAAGTCATTCGGCTCGAATCATACGGTGGTATGAAGAAATCTGATTTCGTCAGGTTGAATTTATTGCCCATTTTGGCGAGAATCGGCTTGTTTTGTCACGATATAGGCTGCGCTCCCTTTCACCTTCGAACGGCGTGGACTCTGTACAGCACCAGGTTCGCCGCTTATTCGTTCTTGATCATGCTTATGCTCTGCTCTATCACGTGGGTGTTTTTGCGCCGTTAGTTTGGATGCGGACCAGGTCAGCACCATGATGCTCCCGGAACTAATTTTTTTTCACCAAATGAAAGT
>Ga0075287_1000060_pt1 | contig 11019 bp, 8 predicted proteins | sample SF_Rice_20C_0N_3_FD_69762 | JGI IMG/M metagenome (GOLD analysis project Ga0075287, IMG submission 69762) | Rice paddy soil microbial communities from Twitchell Island, California, USA - SF_Rice_20C_0N_301 | ecosystem: Environmental > Terrestrial > Soil > Paddy field/soil | place: USA: Twitchell... | reverse complement strand
GCTTCCACGGGCAAGTGACCCGTTCGAGCCATTGCAGCGTCCAACTGCTAAGTATCCCGAGGATGCCGAAGGCAATGGTACAGGCGAACACCTGCTTTACGAGAAGCAACTGGTACGATTCCCAGAGTAGAAAGCCGAGCCCTGCCTTAGTGGCTTCGATTTCCGTAATGAAAACCAGGATCAACGCCATGCCGGCGCCGAGCCTGAGGCCCGTAAAAATATTTGGCAAGGCCCCTGGAATGACGACTTTCATAAAAATCTGACGCTGGTTTGCGCCGAGATCGCGCGCCGCCTTAAGGAGCACCGGATCGATCGCCTTGACTCCGGTGACCGTATTGATGAGGACCAGAAAAACTACTCCGATCATGATCGTCATGACCTTGGAGGTTTCGCCGAGACCGAACCACAGGATGAAAAGCGGAAACAACGCCGATTTCGGGATTGGATAGATCGCGCCCACGAGCGGATCGACGGCATCTTCCAGCGCGCGGAACCAGCCGACAAGTAACCCCAAGGCAATACCGACCAGCGAACCGTAAATAAAACCCTGCAGCACGCGAACAAGACTCACAGCGATGGCCCACGGCAATTGGCCGTTCATCGTCAGCTCTACCATCGTGCGAAGAACCGAAGCCGGCGCAGGGACCAGCAGTTGGTTCACCCCGCCGAGCCGCACCACTCCTTCCCAGATCAGCAGGAACGCAATCGGGGAAAGAATCCGTAATGGCCGATAGCGTTTCCACAGAGCCATCATAAAATCCTCCGAAACCAAGTGACAACTGCAGTGATGGAGTATTGGAGTGGTGGAGTGATGGGTTTCGATCCAATCTTGCTTACTAAAGGTAGAGGAGTTTTGCTTTTACCCAACACTCCAGCGCTCCGTCACTCCATTACTCCAATCTCTCTTAGGTGAGTCCCTCTGCTTTCAGTGACCGCTCCACCTCGTCGCGGATTTGCTCCGAGAGGTATTCGAGCAACTCAACCTCACGCGGACCGGTAATGCTGCGCGGCCTAGGAAGCCCGACCCGCACAATTTCTTTTATGCGACCGGGGCGCGCCGTAAAAAGAACCACGCGATCGCCGAGCAGAACCGCCTCCTCCAACGCATGGGTCACATAGATGAAAGTCCGTTTAGTCTCTTGCCAAATGCGCACGAGCTCGACCTGCAACACCTTGCGGGTCTGGGCATCCAGGGAGGCGAGCGGTTCGTCGAAAAGCAAGATCGCCGGATCGTTGGCAAGAGCTCGCGCAAGTGCGACACGCTGGCGCATGCCGCCGGACAGCTCGTGAGGATAACGATGTTCAAAGCCCCTTAGATGTACTAGCTCGATCAGTTTCTGCGCACTCGCTTCGCGCTGGCTTCGCGGTACATTTCTCACTTCGGGGCCAAAGACTATATTTTCCAGAACTGTGCGCCAGGGAAAGAGCGCATATTCTTGAAAAACCATTCCCGTTTGCTTCTGACCATCTACGGACTTAGCAATCTCGGCTGTGCCGCTAGCGGGCTCCTCCAACCCCGCAATGATCTGAAGCAGGGTGGATTTTCCACAGCCGGACGGCCCAACGAAAACCAAAAACTCGCCTTGTTCGACATCGAGACTAATGCCGCCGAGCGCCGTCACCTGCTCTTTGGTCCGTTCGATGTGCCAGACCTTGCCGATATCCTTAAGGCTCAGAATGGTTGGCATCAACGATTCGCTTGTGCCCGGAGCCGCTCCGCCGCCCAGAGCACGGCGGCAACAATATTTTGATAACCGGTGCAGCGGCACAGATTGCCGCTCAATCGCTCACGTATCTCGTCTTCCGAAGGAGATGAATTCTCGTTGAGCAATTCGTAAGCCGTCATAAGAAAACCCGGCGTGCAAAAGCCGCATTGGAAACCCACCGTTTCGATAAACCCCTGCTGGATCGGGTGAAGCGGTTCGCCCGCGTTCGCTTTCGCCGCCAGCCCCTCGACGGTAAGTATACTTCCGCCGTTTGCCTGCACGGCCAGAAGCAAGCAGGAACGGACGGTCTCTCCATTAAAAAGCACCGTGCAGCTGCCGCATACTCCTTGTTCACAACCGAGATGAGTGCCGGTGAGCCCGAGCCGATCGCGCAGGAAATCGGCGAGCGACATCCGTGGCTCGACCATGTCCCCGTAACGCTTCTCATTTACGGTGAACTCGACGGCGTATTTTGAGGTCATGATATGCGACTGGCGCAGACTTGAACCGCTCTCTTGAGCGCCCTCATCGTCAATATTGCGGCGACATGCTTCCGATATGACTGCGACCCGCGAATGTCTTCGGGCGGGTCCAGGACGTCGTCGAGAAGGGCCGCAGCATCGCGAAATGCCTCGTCATCAGGCTTTCGTCCAAGAAGAGCGCGCTCCGCTCCGCGCGCCCGCACCGGCGTGGGCGCCACGCCGAAAAGTGCGATACGCGCTTCGGCGACCTTGCCGCCATGATCAAGATCAACAATGGCGACGACGCCCGCGATAGCAAAATCACCGTGGCGCCGTGCGATCTCTTCCAGCGCATAACCGGAAGAAGGTCGAATCACCGGAAAAACGATCTGCAGAAGAATTTCATCCGACGCCAGGGCCGTGGTCATATAATCGATAAAAAATTCCTCGGCCGGAACGATCCTACCTATTCCTTTGGCGGTAAGTTCGAACTTCGCATCGAGGGCTAGAGCCACCGCGGGAAGCTCGGCCGCGGGGTCGGCATGAACAAGGCTTCCACCGATCGTGCCTCGATGCCGGATGGCGATATGACCGATATGTCGGATCGCCTCGGCGAGCACGGGACATCGCTCGCGCACCAACGACGAGTGCTCAACCTTGCTCTGCCTCGTCATGGCACCGATCGATAGAGCTCCGGGGGTTTCACGGATTGCATTAAGGTCGGAGATGCCGTTCAGATCAACGAGGAATTTCGGTTTCATCAAGCGCAGATTCAGGAGCGGCAGCAAGCTTTGGCCACCGGCCAGAATTTTCCCTTCGGGATTGTTTTGCCGCAAAGCTGCGGAAGCTTCCTCAACCGTTCGCGGTACAACGTACTCAAATGGCGCGGGCTTCAACCTTAACCTCTTTGCGCGCGATAAGCGCCAGGACTCGATCCGGGGCGAGAGGAATTTCGTTTACCTGCGGCCTAAAATCAGCGAGCGCATCGGCCAAGGCGTTGGCAATCGCCGCAGGAGGAGCGATGGCGCCGCCCTCACCCAATCCCTTAACTCCGAGCGGATTGAGCGGCGAAGGCGATTCCAGGTGGACTGTCTTGATAGACGGCACCTCCATCGAGCCGGGCAAAAGGTAGTTTACGAAACTACCACTGAGCAGCTGGCCGTTCTGATCGTACACGATTTCTTCGTAGAGGGCAGCGCCGATTCCCTGTGCTACACCGCCGTGAATTTGTCCATCGACTAATAGAGGATTGATCAGTCTTCCGGCGTCGTGGGCGACGCTATAGTCGAGAAGCTTGATCCCGCCTGTTTGGACATCCACTTCGATCACCGCAACATGAGCAGCATTGGCCCAGGTCACCGTCGGCGGCACGAAATAAAAACTCGCCTCCAGACCGGGCTCCAACTCCTCGGGCAGCTTCGATGCCCATCCCGGCACCGCAGCGCGGGCCAGCTCGCTGAACGAGATCGATCGTTGCGGCATTCCCCGGATGAATACTTTCCCGCCGCTTAAACCTAAATCATCCGGGCTGGCTTCCAGAATATGCGCGGCGAGCCGCAATACTTTCTCTTTCAGCCGGACGGAGGCTCCGTGGATAGCGGAGCCGACATTGACGGTGCTGCGGCTACCGAACGTACCGCAGCCGAACGCAATCGCAGCTGTATCCCCTTCGATAAGGCTAATTTCCTCGAGGCTCACTCCCCAAAGATCCGCCGCTATTTGTGCGTAGACTGTCTCATGACTTTGCCCATGCCCAGTGGCACCGGTGGCAATCACGAGTTTACCGGATGGATCGATGCGCAAGTTTGCGCCCTCGAAGGAACCGACGCCCGTTCCCTCAACGTAACAACCAATGCCGATGCCGAGATAGCGGCCATTTTTGCGCAACTCCTGTTGCCGCTTGCGCAACGCATCGTAATCTGCCGATTCGAGCGCCCGCCTCAATGTCTCGGGAAAATTCCCGCTGTCATAGCAAACCGGCTCTCCGTCGCGGTACAAAATTCCGGCTTGATAGGGCATCTCCTCAGGCTGTACCAAATTGCGCCGGCGCACCTCCGCAGGGTCGAGCCCCAAGCGCGCGGCAATGTTGTCGATGCAGCGCTCCATGACGAACACGGCTTCGGGCCGGCCCGCGCCACGGTAAGGGGCGTTGGGCACCTTGTTGGTTGAAACGCACGTGCCGGTCACCGAGAGGTTCGGTGTTTTATAAGGCCCCTGGATATGAGCAGCGGTGTTGTAGGCGTCGGTCAAGCCCATTGGATTATAGGCGCCGTTGTCGAGCAGGAAGCGATCGCGCAAAGCCAAGATGCGTCCTTCGCTGTCGAACCCACATTCGACATCGTGGAGCTGGTCACGCCCGTGCGCGGTACTGATGAAGTGTTCCGTGCGATCCTCGATCCATTTCACCGGCCGACCGAGCTGAAGCGCCAGGAACGGAACGAGGATTTCCTCAGGGTAGACAAACACTTTGGGGCCGAATCCTCCGCCAATGTCCGGCGCAATTACGCGGACTGTCGCTTCCGGAAGGTCGAGCTGGGCGGCGATTTGTCTCCGCACTAAGTGTGGCATTTGGGTCGAGGACCACAAGGTGAGAATGTTTGTTTTGGGCTCAATCCAGGCGACCACACCGCGGCATTCCAGCGGTGCGGCGCAATAGCGATGGTGGCGGAAGCGCTCGTTTAACTTTAGCGGAGCAGCACGCAGAGCTTCATTGACATTGCCCTTATCGATGCTGAAGCTAAACACAACGTTATTATTCGATCCTTCATGAACCAGCGTTGCGTCTGGTTTGATAGACTCCTCGGGATCGATCACAACCGGCAACTCTTCATAGTCGACTACAATCGCATCGACGGCATCTTCCGCCTGGGCGCGGTTCTCGGCAATAACGATCGCCACCGGCTCGCCAACGTAGTGAACTTTTTCCTGCGCTAAGGCCGTCGGTCGCGGACCTTGCAGCACCGGCTTCACTCCTTCAAGCCAGCGAGTCGGGTGGATCTCGAAACTTTCCGGAAACGGGGATATTAGCCTTTCGATCTCCCGCCCTGTCCACACGCCGACGACGCCGTCCAGACCAAGAGCCTCCTTCACGCCTACACTGCGGATAAGGGCATGCGCATGCATGCTCCGCAAGACAGCCGCATAGAGCATGTTCGGCAGCCGAACATCGCTTACGTACATACCGTTGCCGGTAACGAAGCGCCCGGACTTATCAGGCGTGATGCTGCGGCCGATGAATCGAGATGATGTCTCCGCCATTACCTATGCTTAACTTATAACCACCGACGGCCTTTTATATGTAGCCGTTTCACAACTGGTGCAACCGATGGCTGTCGCGGAGAGTAGTCGATATCCGGATAACGAGTCAATAACTGGACCGCCGTTAAGTAACAATCCTGCTAAATTTCAGATCTTTATTTGCCATGCATAGAATGCGGCACCAGTCCGGACATTTTTCTGGTTCGAAAAAACTGCCGGAGTGACTGACTTGATGATGGAGCCCGAGATTTTTCGGCAGCCTGCCGGCGCCGCGGCGGACAGAAGCTCGGAGCGTCCTGTGGGAACCTGCGGGGACCCTTGACATGCAACCCAAGACGTTTTGAATCGCCGAAGACCACGCCGCTGGCACACGGACCTTTTCTCGCTCCTTACAGTGCTGCGGATAACTCGAATAAGGCTTTCTGACGTCAGAAATCAAGAAGTAGTTTTCTGACGCTTGCCCGGGCATTTCCAGCAACCTGTCCCAATCCCGGGAAATCGGGTTATCTATGTAAGTTACAAATTTAGCGGAGTTTTTTTTGCCGCCTATTTAGGCGATTCGGTTAGACCTGCTCCTGTGGCTGATCTCTCCTACAGCGAGACGATTAATCAACAAAGTTATCAACAGTTGCTGTGGGAAACTCACATGAATTGGAAAAATTATCCGGCCGTCGAAATTCTTCCGACTAGCTTTCGCTGGGCGCTCGCATATGACTTTCAAGCTCGTTCGGAGCATGAATGAGCCTTCAGCTCATCTGCGCTTCGGCGTCTGGCGATTTTAGTCCCATGACTTCTGATTGCGGTTGTATGATCATGACACTTTGCTCCGGGCGATTTGGAAAATCGCATCGGTCTCGCGTACACGAGAGCAACCGCGCTCAACCGACAATTTTTTGTCCTCACAAATTTCTAATTCAATAAGTTGGCGGCAAAAACACACCGGCACTGAGACGGCGCGAGGAAATTATCTGATGATCATGAGCAATTTTGAAATAGTTGCCAGCGTGTCGAAATCACAAAATCCAAAACACCAAAATTAAATAATTTTTTTTGCTGCTTACTTAGGCGATTCGCTGAGACCCGCGCCCATGGCGAGTTTGAGCAACATCGATGGGATCGAATCACAATGTTATGAACAGTTTTTGTGGAAAATTCTTTGCGGCCTTGAAAAACATCCGCAATTTTTGAAAAAAAATGTTTTACGACAACTATGATTTTTCACAGTTACCGTCAGTTCGGTGTGCGCGTGGACCTCAACGCGATTTTCGCTGAAAACCAAAAAAGAGGCGGCCTTTACAGCTTTACAGTTTCACCGTATCTTGCGATAGGGAGGCGCAGATGAAATCGCAATGGAGAGTTTATCTTTTGATAGCTATGCTTTCGGCTGGCATTTTATCTCTGGCGGTTTCGGCCGTCACCGGAGCCCAGTCTCGAGAAGCTGAGGACGATGACGAAGACGCCATTGATGATCCACTTCCCAGCTGGGTTGACCTGCGCGTGTTCATTCACCGACCGCGCGTGGTAAAACCCAATCATCTGGGCGCCTGCTTCCCAACCGTCAATGGCAAACAAAATCATTTTGAGTTTTCTCCCTGGCAGCTTTCAGGGCCGATCATATGGAGTCTCAATCGCCGAACCGTGCCGCGCACTGTCGAGATCGGCGTCGACAGCGTGCTGAACAATTCGTTCAGCACATGGTATAGCGGCATATTTTCGCAGGGACCCGATACCAGGGCTAAACGCGCTAGATTGGATAATGTGAATGCAATCTTGTGGAAGAAAATGGGCCGATCGACGCTGGGAGCTACTTTCGTCTGGTATTCCAGGGTATCCGGCGAGGTCTTGGAGGTCGATACGGTGTTCAACAAGCGGTATCCCTGGGCGATCTTTCCTAACACACCTGAATGTCAGAGTTCGCCCGAGGCTTACGACCTGCAGAACATTGCGACCCACGAGTTTGGCCACTGGGTCGGTCTGGACGATTTGTTCGACGACGCGGACAAAGACTTGACCATGTATGGCTTCAGTGGCGGCGGCGAGTTGAAAAAACGGACATTGGGAACCGGGGACATTAGTGGTAAGAATGAGCTCGAGCCCTAGCGACGTTTATGAGCCGCCGACAGTTCGTCCTTCGCCTACTTTTTGCAGCCTGTCTCGCTGCTGCGAGCCTCGTTGAGGCAGGCACTGTTCAAGAACTATCTTTTGAACGCCTGATCGCGGAATCTGATGTAATCGTCCGAGGCCGTGTCGATGAGTTAAAGACCCGGCAGGCTTCGGATCAGCGTTCCATCATGACCGTCGTCAAGGTCTCTGTCGAGAGGCAATTCAAAGGTCCAACAATTTCCTCATTGACGATCGAACAACCCGGCGGAACGATCGGAGACATAGTCCAGGGCGTGCCCGGGTTGCCAGAATTTTCCTCCGACGAGAAAATAATTATTTTTCTCAAACGCCATCGGCGAGACGTTTACCGAATCGTCGGAGGAAAACAAGGAAAGTTCAGCGTCAAGACTCTGCCGGACAACAACGAGGTCGTCGAGGATCTCGCTCATCACACCGAGGCTCTCGATACCTTTGTCGATCGTCTCACCAACACAATCAAACGGGGCAATTAGCAGATTGCTGAAGTTCTTTCCGTCATGCGCGGCAGCGAACCAAGCTCTCGCCGGCTTAGCCGGGCCGCTCGCACGGGATAAGAATCTCGCACGGGATAAGAATAAGGTGACGTTGTTGACAGAATGGTGCTTGAGCCTGATACCGCACTTCGACGCTACTGCACGCAGGCAATTACAAGAACCTGCGATTCGCGCAAGCAGCCGGCCGGATTCGGAATGTTTTGACCGGTGACACCGAGGAGGAAATCGATGGGAGCGATTGACGCCGATGCTCATGTGATCGAGACCGTACAAACCTGGAGTTATCTCGACAACGATGAGCGGCGTTTCACGCCGCAACTGATGACTCAGAATTTCGGAGGGGATCTTCTCAGCAACGAAGGCACCCCCGTGCGTGACTTCTGGGTCATCGAAGGCCGAGCTCATGGCAAAGATCGCAATATCGGCACCGACACCTCGCAGGAATCGCGCGAGATGCTTAGCGTCCAGGCGCGACTCGCTCACATGGACAAACTCGGCATCGAAACGCAGGTACTTTATCCAACGCTTTTTCTCCGTCCGATCGTCCAGGAAGCCGAGCGCGAGCGCGCTCTGTGCAAATCCTATAACCGCTGGATGAGCGAGCTATGGAGACAGGGCAACGGCCGCTTGCGTTGGGTGGCAAAGCCGCCGCTCCGCTTGCTGGAGAAAACGCCGGCCGCGGTGACAGATGAGCTCGATTGGGCCCGGAACAACGGGGCATGCGGCGTCTTCATGCGCGGGCTGGAATGCGAGCGGGCGCTCGGTGACCCTTACTTCTACCCGCTCTGGCAGAGCGCGGCGGATCTCAATCTGCCGATCTGTATCCATTCCGCAAACGGCAGTTTTCTCCATCATGACTTCTTCGCGGAAGACACGACTTTTACCAAGTTCAAACTGGCAGTCGTTGGGGCATGTCACACGCTTCTCGAAAAAGAGATCCCCAAAAAGTTTCCAAAGGTCCGGTGGGGCTTCGTCGAGGTCAGCGCGCAGTGGGTTCCTTATGTTCTGAACGATCTCGCTGACCGCTTCCGCCGCAAGGGCAACTCGTTTCCGAGCGATGCACTCGCCGCTAATAATATGTGGGTGGCATGCGAAAACACGGACGATCTTCCCTACGTCTTGAGCCACACGGGGGAGGACTGTTTGATGATCGGCACCGACTATGGCCACCATGATCCGTCATCAGAGCTCAATGCCGTTCATCTGCTGCGCAACGATAAACGCATTACAGCCGGGCTAGTCCAAAAAATTCTCGAGATCAATCCGCGAAAGTTTTACGGTCTGGGTAGTTAGTCCAAGGTTCCAAACGTTCAGCGCGCTCGAATTGTTCCAGCCGTTTAAGGATCAATGCGAATCCACCCATCCGTGGAATCAGTAAAATCCGTTGACCGCCTTTGTTTTAAACTCGATTCACGATATATCCGGCGTGATGGAATTCGGTATCTTCGACCATCTGGATCGGAACAATCTTCCGCTTAGTGAATACTACGAGGCGCGGCTCGAGTTGATCGAGGCTTACGAGAAGGCGCGCTTCTACGCTTATCATGTCGCTGAGCACCACTCCACGCCCATCGGCATGGCGCCGTCGCCGAGCGTATTTCTCTCCGCCGTCGCTCAGCGAACAAAGACGCTGCGGTTCGGACCGATGGTCTATGCCCTCCCCTTGCACCATCCCCTCCGGCTCATCGAAGAGATCTGCATGGTCGATCAATTGAGCGGCGGGCGGCTCGAGATAGGTTTTGGCCGCGGCTCGTCGGCTACCGAAGTTTCTTTTTACGGCCAGGATCCCGCGAAGGCGCAAGAGATCTACACCGAAGCGCGCGAGCTGATCCTCAAAGGCTTGACGGAGAAGCGGCTCACGTTCGAAGGAAAGTTTTTCACGTTTAAAGACATCCCGATGGAGCTCGAACCGCTGCAAAAACCCTACCCGCCGATGTGGTACGGCGTTCATTCGGTGGAAGCCGCGGAACGCGCGGCGCGTCAAAGCCTCAACATGGTGAGTCTCGACTCGGCAAAGGACACGCGCAGCTACAATGATCGCTATCGCCAAGTTTGGCGCGGATTGCATGGCGAGCGGCCGACACCGAAGCTCGGCTTGAGTCGTTTCATCGTGATTGCCGATAACGAGAAAGAAGCCCTCGACGCCGCGCGGCGCGCCTACCCGATCTGGCACAGACATTTCTACTATCTGTATTATCTGAAGGGCGGCAAACCCGCTCACCCGCGGCCTGACACTTTCGAAAAAATGATGGAGATCGGCCACGCGATCGCCGGCGATCCAGATCTCGTGGCGAAATTTCTTGAGGCGCAGGTCGACGAATCGGGGATCAACTATCTAGTCGGACAATTCGCCTTCGGCGATCTGTCGCTGGCTGAATCGCTGCGCTCGGTGGAATTATTCCGAAAGCATGTCATGCCGAGGTTGAAGGGAACGAACTGAGTTCACCACGACGCACTTGGGTGCGGCGCAGCGCACCTGAATAAGAAAATTAACTAGAAAGAGCACAAGGGTCACAGGTAAAGGAGCTCGGAGCCGAAGATTTATAGCGGAGAACGCGAAAATCCAGTTGTCATTTCGACTCCTTCGCAAACTCAGGATAAACTCCGGAAGAACTTTTTCTCGCGCGCTCTTTTCCGGAAACAAAACCGCAACTCGTGCAAAATGTCAGGATACTCATACGATGGAGCAAGAAGTCTGAGAAAAGGTATTCACCGCAGACACACTTTAGAGCGACCGGCCGGGTGCGTCCACGTCCTCGCCAGAACCTTCGTATCCTTCGTGCGCTTCGTGGTGCCCCCATGAACATTCGGAATCTGACACGCATCTATAACGTACTAGCGGGAGGGAACTGAAATGGAAAAAATCGGCTTTATTGGAACCGGGGCGATGGGCAGCGCGCTACTCTCGCGCTTGAAATTAGCCAACGTGGTGGCGACGGCCTTTGATATCGCGCCCCA
>Ga0075287_1000058_pt1 | contig 11122 bp, 9 predicted proteins | sample SF_Rice_20C_0N_3_FD_69762 | JGI IMG/M metagenome (GOLD analysis project Ga0075287, IMG submission 69762) | Rice paddy soil microbial communities from Twitchell Island, California, USA - SF_Rice_20C_0N_301 | ecosystem: Environmental > Terrestrial > Soil > Paddy field/soil | place: USA: Twitchell... | reverse complement strand
GAGAATCACGGCACCGTCGAGGCGCTTCATTTCTGCGAGGTATGCTTCAGGAAAAAGGTGAGCTTGGAAATCAATGATCATAAAAATATCGTTCAAGGTTCCAGGTTCAAAGTTCAACGTTTGGCAATCATCTTTGACCCGAAACTTGAACCTTGAACTTAAAGTAACACCGGTCCGCTATTCGATCATCTATGATTGACTGAGTAGCGAAAGTTTTTATAACCCATACAGTGCCCGCGCATTATCATCGAGAATCTTGTTCACGACCGCCGCCGGCACCGTCCCGTCTTCTTTTAATTTGCGCAAAGCGAGAATTTCGGACGACGTATCGTTGTGGCCGTAGTCGGTGCCGATCACCAGCATATCGTCGCCGGCATAGCTAAGCACATAGGGAAGATCGTCATCCGTCTGGCAGGCAACCCAGATTTTGTTCTTCCGCAGCACCTCGGTTTTGTCGACCTTGCCGCCGCTACGCTCACGGCGCCGGGCGAAATCATGAATCGCGTACGGGACCCACTGGGCGCTTACTTCAATGAACGACCATCTGGTGTTCGGAAATTTTTGCGGGATGTCGTTGAAGATCAAGGAATGAAACGACCCTACCACGGCGAGCTTGAATTTGTTGAACCCGCATTCATTGAGAAAATAGTCATGCACGGCAAAGCTGCCGGTGGCGGAATGAACACAGACCGGTAGGTCGAGTCTGGCGGCTTCCTCGTAGATTGGAAAAAAATATGGATCGCTGATGTGCTTGTCCCCTTCCAGGCCGCGCATAAAGATGCCGCAGGCGCCGTTCTCCTTGGCGTGGCGCGCTTCCTCGATCGCTTTGTCCATGGATAAGAGCGGCAGCACCGCGACCCAAGGTAAGCGCTCCGGCGATTGTTTCCAAATATCGATCAGCCAGCGGTTGTAACTGCGCGTGACCGCCAGCTCGACTTCCGGCCGGCGCGTGAACGGCCGCAGAAAAATCGTCGGATAAAGCACCTGCACGTCGATGTCGAGTTCGTCCATGTGCGCCAGCCGCGCTTTAATGTCTTCCATTTCGCGCGCCGCGCGCGATGTGTCATGACCGACGTTGCGCGCCTTGCCGATATAGGTGCCGTCGACCAGCCAGGACTCCCCGCCGGACGAGGCGTCGTTCGGCGTGGGGACCACGCGAGGTCTCATTTCCCACTCGGATTCCAGCAGGTAATCCCAGGTGTGGTTTGTCTCTAGAACATGGGCGTCCGAATCGATCACTGCCATAATTAAAATCCTCCCGATCTGGAACGTCCCGTCGGCGCCACGGGATTGATGCCGGCCTTTTCGGTCTTCGACCCGACGGAACTATTGCAGCCCTGGCACGTGTAGTCGTAGAGCTCGCCATCAGGCAAAACGAGCAGCAAGCGCTGGCGCACGGGCATTGCCCTGCCACACTTGCTGCAATACAGCAATGACGCGTTGAATTGATCGAAGGACTGCTCCATACAATCGCCTCAGGCCTTGTGTTCCCCGTTATGCTCTGCGGCCTTGCTCGCCTTGGCCTCCTTGATGACCCTCTCGGCCAGATGCGCAGGCAACTCCTCGTAATGAGAAAACTCCATGTGAAATTCACCGCGTCCGCTGGTGATGGAACGCAAGTCCGGAGCGTATTTTAGCACCTCCGACATAGGCACACGGGCCTTGATTACCTGGGTGTGACCCTTCGTGTCCATCCCCAACACTTTGCCGCGCCGACTGTTGAGATCCCCGATGACATCGCCCATGCATTCGTCAGGCACGGAGATTTCCATGTTCATGACCGGTTCCAGGAGCACCGGTTTGGCTTTTTCCACGGCATTTTTGAATCCCATCGATGCGGCAATTTTGAACGCCATATCCGAGGAGTCGACGTCGTGGTAAGAGCCGTCAAAGAGACTCACGCGAACATCGACCATCGGATAACCGGCCAGATAGCCGCCAGCCATGGCTTCTCTCACGCCTTTTTCGACTGCCGGAATATAATTGCGCGGGATGGCGCCACCAACGATTTGATCGACGAATTCGAAACCTTTGCCCGGCGGGAGCGGCTCGACCTTGAGCCAAGTGTCGCCGAACTGGCCGCGGCCACCGGTTTGCTTTTTCAACCTTCCCTGGGCACTGGCGCTGCCGCGAATGGTTTCTTTGTATGGAACTTTAGGCGCCTTGAGAATGACTTCCGCGCCGTACTTGCGCTTTAGTTTTTCGACGATGATCTCGATATGCTGCTGCCCCATGCCGGAAAGAATAAAGTCGCGAGTTTCCTCGTCGCGATGCATTTCGATGGTCTGATCTTCTTCCATCATGCGGTGCAGTCCCTGCGGTAACTTATCCTCATCGGCTTTGCTCTTCGGTTCCAAAGCGAAAGAAATATTCGGCGAGAAATGCGCAATGCCCTCGTAGCGAATCGGCGCCTTTTCATCGCACAGAGTATCACCGGTGACGATATCTTTGAATTTCGCGGCGGCGACAATTTCGCCCGCTGCCGCTTCTTTAACGGGTTCTTGCTTTTTCCCCTCCAGTCGAAACATGTGTCCCATTTTTTCCTTCACCTGCCGGCTGGGAACATAACAAGTCACATCTGGAGCGATTTTCCCCGACATCACCCGCATAATCGAAAGCTTGCCGGCAAACGGATCAATCACCGTCTTAAAAACATAAGCCGAAAACGGTGCGTTGGGATCTACCGGCCGCTTGATCACCTCGCCGTTGGCTGGGTTGTTGCCTTCGACCTCGCCTTGCTCGAGCGGCGAAGGCAAATAATCGACAATCGCATCTAGCAGATGCGCGATGCCTATTTGGTGCGCCGGCGAGCCAAAGAGAATTGGAAAAAGCTTTCGTTCTTTCGTGCCCTCCCGGACCGCCTTTTTTAGCTCTTCGGTGCTCAGCTCGTTGCCGTCGAGAAATTTTTCCAGCAGTTGATCATCGGTCTCGCAAACGTCTTCGACCATTTTTTGACGCCACTCGTCGGCTGCGCCCTTTAGATCCGCGGGAATGTCGGCTTCAACAAACTTTCCCGTGTCCGCTTCATAAAGATAGGCTTTCATCATGACAAGATCGACGATTCCTTTGAAGCTCGTCTCGGCGCCGATCGGCATTTGAAGGTAAACGCCTTTGGCCTCCAACGTCTCCAGCATCGGCGCGATCCGTTCTTCAACGTTGGCTTGTTCATGATCCATCTTACTGACGAAAAGTAAGCGGCTCACGCGGTCATCATTAGCGCACGCCCACAATCGCTCCGATTCCACGCGGAGCCCGACCGATGGATTGAGCACGAACACAGCGCCGTCACAGGCGCGCATGCAGTTCATGGAATCGGCCAGAAACGCGGCATAACCCGGCATGTCGATCAAAGTCGCCGCAAACTTTTTCCAACTCAATGAGTGGAAGGCCGTGGAAATAGAAACATGGTGCTTGATTTCTTCCGGTTCATGGTCCAGCACCGAAGTGCCGTCCAGTACCTTTCCCAGCCGCTGAGTCGCCCCCGCCCCAAACAACATCGCTTCCCCTAATGAGGTCTTGCCTGAACCTCCTTGACCTAGAATCCCGACGTTACGAAGTTTTTCTAGCTCCGCTGCAGCCATGTCGATGGGCTCCTCCTTATGATTGCTAAGTTTGAGCTCTCGCTTTCACTTCCTGGAGCGAGTTCCGCTCATGAATGATCCGTAGACCGTCAAGGGTCAAAAATTCGTCGACTGCGCAGATACTGGCGCATTCAGACGCGACAAGCGGCGCCAGTCCTCCGGTAGCGACAACTTGCGCCTTGACGCCGAACTCCTCTTGAATCCGGCGCACGATGCCGTCAACCAAACCGACATAGCCGTAAAATATTCCAGCCTGTATGGAGTTGATGGTATTGCGGCCGATCACTTCTTTGGGTTTGACGATCTCGATGCGCGGCAATTTCGAGGCGCGTTGAAACAGCGCCTCGAGCGAGATCGATAACCCCGGGGCTATCGAACCGCCGACATATTCGCCCTTCTTGGAAATGAGATCGATGGTGGTCGCTGTGCCGAAATCGACGATGATGCAGGCGTCGTGAAATTTCTCGTAAGCGGCGATACCATTGACGATCCGGTCGGCGCCGACATCCTTGGGATTTTCGTAGAGAATCGGCATGCCGGTCTTAATGCCGGGGCCCACAATCAAAGGTTCTATATGGAAAAATTTGTCGGCCAATTCCTGGGTCGTCGTGAGCATCGGCGGCACGACGCAGGACACCGCAATAGAGGAAATTTGCTTCGCCCGGTGGCCGGAGTAGTCAATGAGTTGTGAAATGATCACGCCATACTCATCGGATGTGCGTTCCGCTTGCGTGGCCAAGCGCCAATGGGTGATTAGCTTCTTACCCTGATACAAACCAAAAACGATGTTGGTGTTACCGATGTCGATGGCGAGTAGCATGAACTTCGCTTCAACTCTCCAATGGAATCACGTCTCCGGCAACAATGCTGCGTCTTTGTCCCTGCTCGTCTTCGACGATCAGCGCGCCTTCACGATCGAGGCCCCGCGCCCATCCTACCAGCAGGCGCCCACCAACTTCGACCTGAACCCGGCGCCCGCGCAAACCAAAACGTGCTTCCCAACGCGGGCGGACTGCTTCAAACCCACCCTCACCAAGGTCTCCATAGCATCTGTCCAGGTCTTGAATCAATCGCACTAGGATGTTTTCACGGGAAACATACGCCCCCGTCAGATCAGCCATCGAAATCGCCCGCTCACGCAGGCCCTCCGGCATGGTAGCAACGTGACAATTGAGATTCAGCCCAATGCCGAGAATGACATATTCGATGCGCACCGCATCACATGCGGCCTCGCACAGAATTCCAGCCAGCTTCTTGCCGTTAAAAAGAATGTCATTAGGCCACTTGATCGAAGGGGAGCGAGGCAGAAAGGCGCCGATCGTTTCAGCCACAGCCACCGCCGCAGTCAGAGTAATTTGGGGCGCGTGTCGTGGGGATAAATCGGGCCGGAGGATCAACGATAGATAGAGATTGCTGAACGGCGGCGACTCCCAACGCCGGCCCAATCGTCCGCGACCATGGGTCTGCGACTCGGCGATGATGATTGCGCCTTCAGCCGCTCCATCCTCTGCAAGCTTGCGCGCGTAAGTATTGGTTGAGTCGATTTCCTGGAAGTAATGAAAGGCGGAGCCCAGACGTCGCGTGCTTAGCTGTGCGCGTACGCGCGCAAGATCGAGCGCCGCGCCCGGAGGCGCTGAGGTTATGCCGGGGGATTCACTCAGCGGCATTCATCGTAATTTTCATGTTGAAATCGACCACCGGCGCCGAATGGGTAAGCGCTCCCGATGAAATGAAATCGACACCGGTCGCCGCCACTTCCCGAATATTTTCCAGAGTGATGCCGCCTGAGGCCTCCACGCCGGCTCGTTTGTTGACCAATTTGACCGCTTCAGCCATCTGACTGAGAGTCATGTTATCCAGCATGATCACGTCCGCGCCGGCATCGATCGACTCTTGTACTTGTTTTAGATTGCTGGCTTCGACTTCGACCTTGGCCATAAACGGCGCATGGCGACGCACCGCCTTGACGGCCTCGGCAATGGACCCCGTGGCTTCGATATGGTTGTCTTTTACCAAGGCGGCGTCATACAAGCCGATGCGATGATTCATCCCGCCGCCCATCCGTACCGCATATTTTTCCAACGTGCGGAGTCCGGGAGTGGTTTTGCGCGTGTCGAGAACCTTGCAGGGAAAATCCTTGACCGCCTCGACATATTTGCGCGTCAGCGTCGCGTTCCCCGACAGGCGCTGCAGAAAGTTGAGCGCCGTCCGTTCCGCCAACAGCAGCGCGCGCACGGGCCCCACAGCTTCGGCCACCACCATTCCCTCTTTGACTTGCGCGCCGTCATGTGTCAAAAGGCGCACTTCAACTTTCGGGTCGATGAAGTAAAAAATCCGGTCGAGCAGAACCAAGCCAGCCACCACCCCGGCTTTCTTGGCGCGGAACAAGCCCGTGCCTCGCGACTGGGCCGAGATCGTCGCCATGGTGGCCAGATCGCCGGCGCCGATATCTTCGTCCAGTGAATCGCGGATTAATCTTTCGATCTGAGGGCTGACAAGAATATCCATTAGCTCACTCCTTCCGCTTGGAGTTGTTCGATCTTCTCCAAGCTGCTCCTTAGAGCGCGAATCTTTTCCTCGAACTGAACCGCCTTCTCCTTTTCCTTCTGAATCACCTCGGCTCTGGCTTTCGCGATAAAATCACCATTGGCGAGTTTTTTTTGGACCCGTGCCAGCTCGTCTTCGACCTTGCTTACTTCTTTCGAGAGCCGTGCGCGTTCCTCGGCGAGATTTACGAGATCTTCGAGCGGCAGATATACTTCCAACGGGCCTACCACCGCAGTCGCCGCTCCTTTCGGGCGATCGCCTCCGTCTTGATACGCAGCCGAACCGACGCGCGCCAAAACGCGGAGATAAGACTCTTGCTCCTGCAAAAATTTCAGCTCCGGATCCGCGCCGCAGAAAATCACCGCGACCTGTTTACCGGGGGGGCAATTCATTTCCGTGCGAAGATTCCTGATTGCTCGAATCACGTCCATCAAAAATGTCATGTTTTTTTCCGTCTCTTCGTCGATCCAGTTGGGCTGGACGGTCGGATAACGCTGAATCATGATGCTTGGACGATTTTCGCCGAGCGTCTGCCAAATCTCTTCGGTCACGAACGGCATGATCGGATGAAGCGACAAGAGAAGCTGGTCCAATAATTCTTGTAACAGCTTCCGGCTTTGACTGGCCTCTGACGCATCGCTGCTGGTGAGCGCCAACTTGCTCATTTCGATATACCAGTCACAGAACTCATGCCAGGTAAACTGGTAAAGCGTGTTGGCATAATCATTAAAACGATAGGCGTCGATAGACTCGCGCGCTTCCAGAACCACGCGCGCCAAACGCGAGCGAATCCAACGTTCGGCAAAACCCAGGTTTTCTGTATTCAGAACGGTTTCGGAATCGCCGACCGCTTGGTCCGCAATATTCATCTGTACGAATCGTGCGGCATTCCATAACTTATTGACGAAATTTTGATATCCGGAGATCCTGTCCTCGGCGAGTTTGATATCGCGCCCCATCGCCGCCATCGCGGCGAGAGTAAAGCGAAATGCATCGGTGCCATACTCTTTCATCACGTCCAGGGGATCGATGACATTGCCCTTGGACTTCGACATCTTCTGGCCTTGCTCATCGCGCACCAGCGCATGAATATAAACATCATGAAAAGGCACGTCGTTTCTGAACTTAAGCCCCATCATGATCATGCGCGCCACCCAGAAAAACAAGATATCAAAGCCGGTGACGAGTGTGGAAGTCGGATAGTAAGTTTTGAGGTCTTCTGTGTCGTTCGGCCAACCCAGCGTCGAGAAAGGCCATAGAGCGGAAGAGAACCAGGTGTCCAAGACGTCGGGATCTTGGACCAGCTCCGCGCCGCCGCAGGTTGGGCAGCGCTCCGGCGCTTGACGCGCGACGATAGGCCGCGCGTCCCTGGAAAGAATGTAATCGCCGTCGGCCGCTGCGATGAGGCTCTCCGAATCGCAGGCTTTGCAATACCAGGCGGGAATCTGATGACCCCACCAAATCTGCCGCGAGATACACCAGTCTTTAATGTTCTCCATCCATGCAAAATAAGAGTTACGCCAACCTTCGGGAACGATCCGAATGTCATTGTTTTGCACCGCGCGAAGCGCCGGCTCGGCCAGCGGCTTGATGTCGACAAACCACTGCGGCGTAAGATAAGGTTCGATCGGTGTCTGGCAGCGATAACATCGCCCTATCGCGAGCTTGTGCGCTTCGGTCTTTTCCAGAAAACCTTTCTCTTTTAATTCTGCGATGAGTAGCTTTCTCGCTTCAACGCGGTCTTTGCCGCCGTATCGCTGGATCCATTCGCCGCCCTCACCGCGATTGAGAAATGCCGCCGGATCGATGCGCGCATCGGCGTCGAAGATGCTGATCCTATCGAGAGCGAAACGCTCGCCGATCTCGAAGTCGTTGAAGTCATGCCCCGGGGTGATCTTAAGAGCGCCGGTGCCGAATTGCCGATCGACAAACGGGTCCGCAATCAGCGGCACGATCCTGCCGGTGATCGGCAAACGAAATTTTTTTCCGATCAAGTGTCGATAGCGCCCGTCTTCCGGGTGCACCGCCACCGCCGTATCGCCGAGCATGGTTTCGGGCCGGGTCGTTGCTACCACTAGTCCCTGCGACGGATCGTCATCCAGTGGATATCGAATATACCAGAGGTTGCCATCGGCTTCCTCGTGCAGCACTTCAATATCCGCGAGCGCGGTCTTGCAGCGGGGGCACCAGTTGATCAGCCTCTCAGCGCGATAAAGAAGCTTGTCCTCCCAAAGTTTCACGAACGCCTCGCGCACGGCGCGCGACAGACCTTCGTCCATGGTGAAGCGTTCGTGGCTCCAGTCGCAGGACACGCCCAACGCCTTCAATTGGTGCAGAATCGTATTGCCAGCTTCCTGCTTCCACTGCCAGACTCTCTCGATAAACTTTTCGCGTCCGAGCTCGGCCCGGCTGACGCCTCGTTGGGCAAGCTGGCGCTCGACCACGTTTTGAGTGGCAATGCCGGCATGATCGGTACCCGGCACCCAAAGCACGCTGAATCCATCCATCCTTTTATAACGGCAAAGAATATCTTGAAGCGTGTTGTTGAGGGCATGTCCCATGTGCAGCGAACCGGTCACATTCGGCGGCGGGATGACAATGGAAAAATAGCGATCGACATCTCGCGCCGGCTCGAAGAACCCCGAATTAACCCAAAAGGTATACCACTTCGATTCGACATCCTGATGATTGTACGCCTTTGTCAGCTGCATAAATTAGGCCTTGTTGCTCGCCTCCATTTCGCTGTTGTTGTATGCGGGTGATTCTTCGATAACATCTGTGAGCTCGATGACTTCTTTGCGATTATCGGGACTCCCCGCCGATGTTTTTTTCGTGGCCGGAACCGCCGGCGCCGACGATGATGTCGCTACCGCCGAAAATGACCGGCGCTGAACTGACGATCCAAGACTCTCGGTGACGGCCGTTCTCAAGTCGTCCCTCTGAACCGGCGTGTTTAGCCTTCTGTAATTTTTTGACAATGCTTTGTCGCCTACCGCCGCGGCACCGATCAGGATGACAGGGAGCCGCCAACCTTCCAGGGCGCGAATCTCACTAGCCGCCGAGGGATTCCGCCCGCGTAACGCGGCGTAATCGATGATAACCAGGTCCATCTCCCCCGCCGGTTCTGCTTCAGGAACTTTTTCCGAAACTTGCACGTGATGCTCCGGAAAGAGCGCCACGACGATGGCTTGCTGCAGCATCTTGTGCGGTTGAATGACGAGTATTTTAGCCATGGAGGATGATTTGTTCCTCGTAACTTGACAATACAACGACCTCAAGTTACATAAAGTTCACGGTTGAAATGGTTACGCGCTGCGCGAAAGTGGCGGAATTGGTAGACGCGCAGGATTCAGGATCCTGTGGGGTAACTCCCGTAGGGGTTCGACTCCCCTCTTTCGCACCATGCATCTATTACGTAACACACAAAATTGATTTTCTCTAACAATCCCGAACCCCTCCTTGTGCGCTTATCCGTGATCTGATTCGGCCGTCAACAAGCCCGAGCGAGCGAGAGACGCTCACACGGATTTCGAGATTCAAAAAAGCTTCAGGAAATGATCGGTTCAGCCCGCGATGGATTTCGCAGCTTTCGAAGTTGACTGGGACAGGCGACAAAACTGATATTTATGAAATCTCTTAAGAAACTGGCAACGACGCTTTTTTTGTTGTTAGCCGTGTGCGCTTGCTCGAAGGATTCGGATCAGAGCGCAGAGGCCGCGAAAGATCCCGATTGGCAGAGAGGCAGGGCCGTATTTGTTGCAAACTGCGTCGCTTGCCACAATAACGACCCCTCTAAAGACGGGCCGATCGGACCTGCTATCAAGGGCTCGTCAAAAGAATTACTCGAGTCGCGAGTTCTTAGCACTTCCTACCCGCCGGGTTACAAGCCTAAGAGACCCACGCACGTTATGCCGCAATTTCCTTTTTTAAAGGATGAGATTCGCTATCTCGCGGCCTATCTCCATTAACTTGCTCCCGGCCTTATGTGAGCCCGAGGGTCAACAAAAATAAAATACCGGTTAGTAGAAAGCCGGTCCACAAAGCACCGGAGACGGAGTCCAGTGGTTGTTTAGTCGGGCCTTGAGTGCCGTAAAGAGCATTGGCTTCAACCACGCCAATGACGATGAAGACAATAATCCAAAAGAGCGCGCGCGAACCGGACTGACCGACCATCGCTGGGTAATGACTTGCCGCACCCATGTAGAACAACATGGGAATCGAAAACACCGTATTAGTTCTCGAAGCCAACGCGCCGCGACGAGCGGCCCCGGCAGCCGCCGGCAATGCCTGGCCTCCCGATGCAACCTGATTGGTAGACGCGATAACGATCTGCTGGTTGGGCCAAATAACCAACCAAACATTGAGAAACATAATGATACCCATCAAGCCGCCCACCGTGATGGTTATCCCATAGGGCGATGAATAGAAAAGCCCCCCGCCCATCTCGCTCATGCGGATGATGTAAATCAAAATGCCTGCGAGAAACGTGAACATCGCGCCCCAGCGAAACCACCAAAGAGCCCGTGGGACAAGTTTCTGGACCGCGCCCGTCCGCACCGCAGCCTCAGTTTCAGCGAAAAATGGCGTCTGCACAAAATTGAAGTAGTATAGGATTCCAATCCACGTGACACCGGCCAAAAAATGAATCCACCGCAACATAAACAAAGTAAACTCCATGATCTCTCCCTCCTTCTTCTACTTCATTTGATTGACCTCAAATGAAACAAGCGCGTGATGTATGGCAGCGTTATATTCGGTGACACTCATTTTTGTCAAGAAAAAACCGGAGAGTTGCCACTTCTAATCGATTCTTCTACTCTAGATAATTAACGGGCCTTAATTTTCTGCTCGCGGCTCAAGCCATTTGGGCTCCCTTTCAGCAAAAACTCGGCTTGACCAAGTGGGGGATCTATGCCATTTTCCTGCTAGATTTTTCAATGGTTGCACGGAGTATCTCTGATTCAACAAAGTAAAATTCAGAAGCTTGAACCAAT
>Ga0075287_1000057_pt1 | contig 11190 bp, 9 predicted proteins | sample SF_Rice_20C_0N_3_FD_69762 | JGI IMG/M metagenome (GOLD analysis project Ga0075287, IMG submission 69762) | Rice paddy soil microbial communities from Twitchell Island, California, USA - SF_Rice_20C_0N_301 | ecosystem: Environmental > Terrestrial > Soil > Paddy field/soil | place: USA: Twitchell... | reverse complement strand
GCCAAACCGAAGTTAAGGCATATGGATTTGGCGTGGCCGATATGAAGATAACCATTGGGCTCAGGCGGAAACCGGGTATGCACACGGCCCTGATTTTTGCCCAGCTTGAGATCGTCAGCGACAATATTGCGAATAAAATGAGACGGTGCGGTGTCGGCGCTAGTCAATGCGGACTGAGTGCCGCCGCCCGTTGACTTGGTTTCCACGGGCCTTCTCCTCAACGAGTGAGTCGATGATATCACAAACAGATCGTATTTTAACTCGCCGTTGACGCTTTTTCACTCGCCTGTTAGCGTAAGGAATGACCCAGGTTCGCACACGCTTCGCTCCTAGCCCTACCGGATATTTGCACATCGGCGGCGCCCGCACGGCGCTTTTCAATTTTCTTTTTGCCCGGCACCACGGCGGCAAGTTCATACTTCGCATCGAGGACACGGACCGCGAACGATCGACGCCGGAGGCGATTCAAGCGATTTTGGACGCGATGAATTGGTTGGAGCTCGATTACGACGAAGGACCGTTTTATCAAACCGAGCGTTATTCCCTGTACAAAGAGAAAGTCAAGGAGCTACTGGCCAAAGGCAAAGCTTATCCGTGCATTTGCACACCGGGGGAGCTGGATGCTAGACGACAGCTGGCGCAGAAAGAGAAGCGCAAACCATCGTACGACGGCACCTGCCGGCCGGCCGAAGGCGTAATCGTGCCGCTCCCGACCGACAAACCTTATACTGTACGCTTCCGATCGCCACGCGAGGGATCGACGTTGGTCAACGATTTGATCAAGGGCGATGTCACCTTTGATAACCGCGAGCTCGATGACCTGATTATCTCCCGGTCGGACGGCACTCCGACGTATAATTTCTGCGTAGTCGTGGATGATATCGAAATGGCGATCACCCACATCATCCGGGGCGACGATCATCTGTCCAACACGCCCCGGCAAATCCAACTCTATGCAGCGCTCGGCCATGAGCTGCCGCAATTTGCCCACGTGCCGCTGATCTTGGGCACCGACAAAGCACGTCTTAGCAAGCGCCACGGCGCGACGTCCGTCATGGCATATCGTGACATGGGCTATTTTCCCGAAGCGGTGGTAAATTATTTGGCGCGCCTCGCTTGGTCCCACGGTGATCAGGAAATTTTCTCACGCGCGGAGTTGATAGAAAAATTCTCGCTGGAAAACGTGGGAAGATCCGCGGGCGTGTTCAACCCGGAAAAATTTCTTTGGGTGAATTTTCAATACCTAAAATCGAAGCCGTTATCGAAGCTCGCAGATGACATCGTGCCGTTCATCCGCGCCAAAGGGTATCCTGTCCGGCAGGACAAAGCGTGGCTGGAAAAAATGATCGGGACACTGCAGGATCGTGCCAAGACATTGACCGAGCTAGTCGATGCCGCGCATTATTACCTCTCGGATGAAATCGCCTTCGACGAGAAAACCGCAAAGAAATTTCTTACGCCGGATATCGCGGAGCCGCTACGAAGTCTGAGCGACAAACTTTCGCAACTGACCGATTTTAACGAGTCGGCCATTGAGCGTGCCTTCACCCGCACGCTCGAAGAGTACGGATTAAAGATGGGGACACTCGCCCAGCCGGTGCGCGTGGCGCTCACCGGCGGCACGGTCAGCCCGGGGATTCACGAGGTGATCGCGGTGCTTGGAAAAGAGCGCACGATTGAGCGGCTCCGAAATGCGCTCCAATACATCGGCCAACTTGACTCCACCCAGTAATTCTTTTAATTTTATCACTCGCCAATTTGAGGAGTCGGCTAATTGGTAAGCCACCTGACTCTGGATCAGGCGATTGAAGGTTCGAGTCCTTCCTCCTCAGCCACGGTCCCATCGTCTAGCGGTTAGGACACCGGCCTCTCACGTCGGTAACGCGGGTTCGATTCCCGCTGGGACCACCACGATTTGTTCCCCGATCGACCTTTCAGTTTCGCGCAGCATTTTGGTCCGCAATTATGCTAATGCTCTCAGAGTCAGCCATGGTATGGCGGAACGCATCTTTTCATCGAGGAACCCATGAACTTTTACGGCACTGGACAACCGCTCACTCGCGCCGGCCTGAGCAAAGTGCTGGCGATACTCGGGCTCGGTCCGAACGACGCAGGCTATATTTGGACGGTGGTGGAAGTTGAAACTGCGGGTCTGACCCAAGGCTTTGGCTTTCGCGTCGACCGCCGGCCGCAAATTCTTTTCGAACGACACCTGTTCAGGAAATACACCAACGGCAAGTTCGATACCCAAGCGCCGGACATCTCCGGTCCGCCCGGCGGATACGGATTACTCTCCGAACAATATTCCAAGTTGGAAAAAGCCCTATCTCTGTGCATCAAAGCAAAGCTGGGCACCGAGCCGGCGCTCAGGTCAACTTCCTGGGGCATGGGTCAGGTTATGGGGTTTAATTGCGGCCTTGGAGGCTACAAATCATGCGTAAAAATGGTTCAGGCGATGGTGCGAAGCGAGGATGACCAATTGGCCTGCATGGCAGGATTTTTGAAAGCCAACGGTCTCGCCGAGAAGCTTGTGAGAAAAGATTGGAGCGGCTTCGCGCGCATGTACAATGGGTCGAATTACTGGCAAAACCATTACGACATCAAACTCGCCGAACAGTTTCAACGGTTCGCGAGCGGGTCAGCTCCCAATCTGGAGATCCGCACCGCTCAGGTCGGTTTGCTTTTCTTGGGTTATGCACCGGGGAAAATTGACGGCATCATCGGGCCGCGCACGCGCAGCGCGATCAAGAGCTTTCGCATCGCTGCCGGGCTTCCGCCAAGCGAAGATCTCGATGGGCCAAGTTATCGGGCCATGTGCAAAAAAGCTGGCATTCGTCCCTAGACCGGATTGCCGTTTCCGGCGCTCACCTCCGCTTTTCACGTGGTTCGCGACGATGCTTCTGGCAAATACTTTCCGCGCTTTTCGCCACCGGCATTTTTTGCTTTTCTTTCTCGCCGCGGGTTTCGGGTTCGCGATTGTGCTGTTTGCAGCACTTCGGAACCTTCCTCTCGCGCTGGTTTTTTTATTTATCGCCGGCGGTTTTCAGACGACGTTTCTTTCCGCCACAGCTACGCTCTTGCAGATTCACACCGACGAGTCCAACCGCGGCAGGATCATGTTTCTCTTTGGCTTGATCAATCGCGGTCTGGGACCGATGGGTAGTTTTCCATTCGGATCAATCGCCACGGCTATCGGCGTCCCTTTAACCGTGACCGCCTGCGGCGCTCTGACCATAGTATTGGTCGGTTATACCCTTTTGTCCCGACCACACCTGCGCGAGGCTCGCCTGATTGGAGAAATTTAAGGAAAAGGTTTCACGGCCATTTCACGCTTAAGCGCGCGATATTAGCGGCTCCTGATTTGAATGATATTAGAGCGAACTGAACGTTAACCGCACGTAAATCCGATTCCTGCTAGGACTGAGTACTGAGTACACTGCGGGCCTAGCTCGGCTAGATTTTTCCCTGGGATCTCAGGAAATCGATGCGCTCGCGGACAATCTCGCCCAAATCCGTCGCCGGCAGGCCGTCCGGAACCTGAATCGACTGAGCGCCCAGTTGCGTGAGTTTTTCGTTAAGTCCGCAGAGACTGGAACGGATCCGCTCGTAATCTTGGAGATATTGCCGGCAAGCGAGAATGTTGTCGTCGATCTCCTCGAGACATTTCGACAGCCTTCGGCTCTCCTGGCTGAAGGATTGTCGCAGGTGCTCGACGTTGGCCTGAATGATCTGCTCTTCGACCGGCCGTATTTGCTTGGCGATCTCGCCCTTCATATCCTGCAGCGCCTGAAGCAAGCGTTCGTAAGACTGTTCTTCCTTCATAAGATCCTCCGGCATTTGAATTCTCGGCTCACGCATCGAAATATAATGTTGCGCAAGAGATTCCGACACGCGCTTTTTAACCAATGTCAGGGCCGCTGCCGTATCGCGAATCTTCGCGTCGACCTGCGCCTCTTCGGCAAGCAATTGGACCAGCCTTTCTATCGGGCCGGTTGCGAAACTCATAAATTTTCTCCAGTCGATGGCCGGAAAGTTTTCGTCACCCGAAAGAAAAATCGTACTATTAATTATCCAGTCCTAACCGAAACTGCAAGGAATTACCGATGCAATTGCCAGAAAAATTTGACGGTGCGCACATCGCGCGAAAAAGCCGGGCTTGGTGCGGGCGGATACTGAGGCAGATGGCCCGTGGAGAGTTCTAACTTTTGCCGGGATCCTTATCCTGTTTAAGCTCGCGCCTCCAGCTCAAGGTACGGGCTTTGGCGGCGACGTGTTCAGCCTCAGCGATCATCCCTTTTTGCTGATAAAAAATCGAGAGGCTTGTATGGGCCAACTCGTCATCGGGGGCGATTTCGACGAGTCGCTTGCCTATTTCGATGGCCTGGTCGATTTTCTCCTGATGCGCATAGGTCATCGCAAGCGCGTGCAGCGCATCCGCATAATCGGGGTCCTCATCAAGCGCATGCAGATAGGCGACCACGGCGTCTTCCAGTCGGTCCTGGGCGAAGAGCTCCATTCCCTGATTATAATATTCTTCCTTAGCCACGGTGCTTCTCGCTTTCAGGAGGTCGACTGAATCTTGGACGGCGGAAGCGACGATGATTTTTGCCGGGCCTGTTCGGGGCGACACTGCTGGAGGAGTATTTTTTTAAGCATCGCTGGATTAACCGGTTTTTTAAAGATCACTCCCTGCAAGCCCTCCAGACAGCTTCGCTTAATGATATGATCCTTGTCGTAATTAAATGCGGTCATCAAGACGACCGGCAATTTCGGTGTCTTTTTTTTAACTGTCTGGTAGAGCTCGTAACCGTCCATATCCGGCATCACCACATCGCTCAAAACCAAATCGAACTGCTGGCGGTCTAAGCAGTCGACGGCATCGACTCCGGAGGAAGCCGTTTCGATACAGCAGCGCTCTCCTTCAAGTAACTCTTTGAGAGAATCGCAAACCCGAGCATCATCATCGACCACAAGCACCTTCAAGCCGCCCAATGGGTAGCGCGCGTCGGACTTCGATCTATCACAAGGCTTGCCGCCGTCCTCGACGCGAAGATCGGTCATCATCTTGCCGTTCAAATATTCCTTTGTGCGGTACTCCCCCTCATCCGCCATCTGGCTGATACGGCTGGTGATGTCTTGAATTTTCTCGACCTGCGATGCCAAGGAATCAAGACGCTCCGACTCGACCAGGTAATCCTCATCAGTGGCCGTGCGTGCGACATATTTACGCAGTATTTCGATCTGGTTCACCAGGACTTCAAGGGAATTGTTGATTTGGTGCGATACTCCGATGGCGACCTCGGCGAGAGTCACCAATTGATCGCGGCGGCGAATGTCTCGGATGTCTTTAGCAAAGCCGATCGAGCCAATCTCGTTACCCCGTTCATCATAAGTAATCGAAGCCGAGATCGCGACAGGGATTTTTTCGCCTCTCTTGGTCTTAAAAATCGTCTCGAAATTGCGCACGTGTCCCTTGCCGTCTCCGGTATCGGCACGCATTGCCGCCATGACTTTGCGCGCTTCCTCGAGGCTCGGATAGATTTCCAGTACGTTTTTGCCCAGAACTTCTTCATAACCAAAGCCCAGATTCTGTTGCGCACCGTCATTGTAGAAGGTGATAGTTCCCTGTTTATCGACCGAGATGATGATGTCGGGGCAACTCTCGACGAGCTTTTGAAAATATTGTACCGGCAGGGCCATAAGAACGGAATAGCAACTTGCATGATAGGTCGAACGACGATATCAATGCAAGAGCCTGGTGAACATCAAGTAGTCACATCTGATCACTCTTTCATGGGCCCCACCAAAGATACCCGGCAGCTTAATTGGTTTTTGGCTTGGGCGGTAGTTTTTTGCGATATCGGCACGTCGGTTTACTACGTGCCCGGCATTCTTTACAGCCACGTCAAAGACGCAACGCCTTTTTTTGTATTGCTCACCACGGGCGGCTTTATTTTATTGTCGCTCAAATACATCGAAATTTCCTGGCGCAATCCAGAGGGTGGTGGCGTCGTCACCATCACGACGAAAGCGTTTGGACCGATGTGGGGCTGCCTCGGCGGCATGCTGATCATCGTCGACTACTTTCTCACGACAGCGATCTCGGCCGTCGCCGGCTTTCAATATATCGGTAGCGCCTTCCCCAGCATCGATGCTCACATCGTGCTTCTCGCTTGCGCCGGCGTCGGCGTGCTCGCGGCGCTCAATATCATCGGCATCCGCGAAAGCGCAACCGTGGCACTGGTCATGGCGAGTGCCTCCTTTTTGGCGAACATTGTTGTGATCAGCATTGCGGCTTTTAGCATGGACAGCGCTCAATGGAGCAGCGTCCTGAGCAAATTGGGCAGCGGCCGGGGAATTTCCGGTTACCAGCTGCTGGCCGGCTTTTCATCCGCTTGGCTGGCATTTTCCGGTCTTGAAAGTATCAGCCAGCTGAGCCCGACAATGCGTTTTCCGCTGCGCCGGACGGCGCGGCGCGCAATGGTTGCCGTGATAGTAACGATGATCGTTACCTCGCCGGTGTTGACCGCGCTATCGATTGGGTTATTGCCTGAGCAGCTCAAAGCGACGCAGAGCGAGCGCTTTATCTCCGAGCTGGGCCTGATCGTCGGCGGATTGAGCGTCAAGCTCGCCGTCGTAGTCACCGCGTCGACTTTGCTTTTGTTTGCTTCCAATACCGCGATCATCGGGTCGTATCATGTGTTTCTGGCTCTCGTGAACGGCGGCTTCCTACCGCGGATTCTCGCCGTGCGCAATCCGACTTTTAATACACCTCACATCGCTGTGGCAATTGCTACCCTTGTACCCGTGTTAGTCATTCTTTTCAGCGGCGGCGAGATGAAGCTACTCGGAGACATGTACGCCTTCGGCTTGCTGGGCGCATTTGTATTTTCATCGCTGAGTTTGGATACGATTCGCTGGCGGCTCGGCCGGCGTGACCCCGGCCTCTGGCTCGGAATATTTACGACCCTTATGGTGATGGTCGCGTGGGGCGTTAATTTGCTGGAGAAGCCCCTCGCCACCTATTTCGGTGGCACAGTCACGGCGATCGGCATGTTGGTTGCCGTCGGCGTGAGACGTGCTTGGTTTGTAGATTTGCTCGTACAAATACCTTTCATTCAGCGCCTGCAGGCGCGCGCCTACCGGGCGTCGGAAGACCTCGTGGAAGATGAGCTCAAAGGCTTAATGACGCTTGCAGAAGCGGTCGAAGTCAGGCCACTTTACTCCTCGTCGACGCTGTTGGCGCTGCGCGACGAGTCGCCACGGCTGATTCAAGAGGGTATTACTCGCGCCAAGGGGCGAGGAGAGTCGGCCTTATATTGTATATACGTGGAAGAATGGCCCGGACTGTTTGCCGGCGCGACGCCGCACGTGCCGAACGAGGAGGGGCTTCGCACCCTGCGCGCCGCGCTTCAAGCGGTGCGCGAGAAAAATATCGAGATCATTCCGATCTGGTCCGTTTCTCACAACGCCGCCGAAGCGATCGCCAACGCCGCAAAAGTGCTCGATGTCGATACGGTCATTATCGGCGCGTCGCGCCGTTCGGCCTTCTATCATATGTTACGCGGCCACGTCGTCAAAGGCTTGACGAAGAAACTGCCGCGCAATTGCCATTTGATGATCAGCAACTGATCCGCCTCTGTAAAAAATCGGGGTCGAACCTTAGCGGCAGTCTTCTTCCGCGGGCGAAACAAAAACCGCGATCCCAGTCACGAAACAGCCTCCTCGCTAGCCTTGGCGGATTGCTTGATGAGCTGGTGCGCTTCCTCAATTCCAAGAAAGCGGTCGATTGCGGCATGGCCCGCATAGAGCAGCGGCGTGGTGCCGAGGGCGATCAGCAGTTTGAAAGAATAATTGGAGGCCGCCACCTGCAGGAATTCCGATGTTTTGACCTTGCCAGGAAGCCAGAACGCGATACCGATAATCACGATACTATCGATCAGCTGAGACACCACTGTCGAGCCGGTAGCCCGCATCCAGAGAAACCGTCCCCCGGTTCGATGCCGAACGAGCCAAAAAACGCCGACGTCGACCAATTGGCTCAAGGCGAAGGCAGTCACGCTGCCGACGATGATCCATAACGATTGGCCGAATACTGCCTTAAATTGCGCGTCGGTGACCGGCGAGAATGCTGCCGCCGGCACTTGCATGGCGAGAAAGAGTACGACAAAGGCGTAAACGATCAACGCAATGGTCATCAAAGTAAGCCGCTTCACCCCCTCACGGCCGAAGTATTCGTTGATCAAGTCAGTGGCAATGAATACCACAGGCCAGGGAATCACGCCGATGCTAAGAGTGAATACGCCGAACGTGAAAAGTTTGCCGCCGGTCACTTCTCCGAGGATTGCGTTAGTAACGAAAAATCCTGCGAGGGCTAGATAAACAATGTCTCTTCGAGTTTGGATTCCCACGCAGCTTTCGGCCTCTCCGCCCCGGAACGATTTTTCAGCTACTTTATTCCGACGCTTTTAAGAAATCCGCCTTTGCTCAGCGCCTCGACGAACGAGTTATCATAGAAGTCTCGTGGGTCGGCGTTTTTGGCGTTGGGAAATTCTTTCTCATCCAAGTAAGCAAACTGCCCGCGGACCGCTTCCGGCCGTACCGCCAGACTCAACGCCCAGTACGGTGCAAATGCCTCGTAAGTTCCGTCGATCGTCGCTGGATCGTTAATCTTGGCGTACTTGGCGATGGTTTTCTTGGCGATGCCGGCATCCTTGTGAGACACAACCACGCCTTCCGCAATCGCTTTGAGGAACGCATACACCGTGTTGGGGTTGTTCTTGAGATATTTTTCCGTGGTCCCATAGGCGACCTGGAATGCCGGAATGTTAAGTTTGCCGATATCAACGAGAAGATTCAGGCCCGACTCTTTCGCCTTCAAGGTGTTGGGTGCGGAGAGGGTTCCTGCTGCGGTCTTGCCGCTGAGGACCGCGCTCAAAATCGCCGGGACCGATTGGACGTAAAGAATTTGCACGTCCTTGTCCGGTATCAGGCCGTTTTTTTTGAGCGCCTCGCGGGTTGCCGTGTCAAGCGCAGCACGCGGCGTGCTCGCCGCGATGGTTCTTCCCTTCAGGTCTTGCACTGTTTTAAATTCCTTCGCTGCCCAGATCTGAAACACAAGCTGCTGCATGGTGCCGCCGAAATATTTCACCCGGCCGCCGCGCAGCCGAGCATTGATCAGATCAGGGCCGTCGGTATAAAAATCGGCTTCATCAGAAACCACGGCTTGCGCGGAGACCTGTGGCGTAAGCAATTGCAAGGTGGAGTTCAATCCGTACTTCTTGAACAGACCCGCTTCATGGGCAACCCAGATCGGCGTGAACGCGCCGCTCGGCTGCGCATAGGTCACGATGACATCGGCCTTTTCAGGTTTACCGCCGACTTCGGCGGCCATGGGAGCCCTTGGCGCAACGAGTAACAGGAGAAGCATGACCTGGATCCAGCCTCGCAATTTGATCGCTGTCTTCAATTTATCCCTCGCGTCAGAATTCTACTTCGAAGTAATAACACACGATTCCGCGACTCAATTTTTCTCAAGCGCGGCTTCCGAATCACTGCGCAGTCATGTAAATAATTTCAAGACGTCAAGTCGAAATTTGAACTAGCAGCTGCCGCATGCCGCACATCGACAATTTTTAATTCGACACTGGTAGAGCCGTTCCATTCGTTTTCACTCAACCGATATGCGACGTCGATAGATTCGCCCGGTTTGCCGGGAAACTCGTCGCCGGCGCCGAAAATGACTCCGCCGACCATGCGCCCGGCTTGACGCAGCCGATAACGGACGCCGGTGGAGAAAACTCGGCGCTCGCAAACCTCGGCCCCATAGGTTACAAATACCGGCTCCGGATTACCGACGCCGAAAGGCTTGAGCACGTCGAGCTCGCGCGCCAGCGGAAAGCCGATCTCGGAAAAATTTAGTGCGGCATCCATTTCGAGCAGCGGTAACAAGTCCTCTTGGGAGAGCGCTTGGCGCGCGCATTCTTCGAAAGCTCCAGCGAACAATTCCAGCTTGTCGGAATCGACCGACAACCCCCCCGCATATTCGTGGCCGCCAAATTTCTGCAGATGGAGCGCGCAGCGGCGAAATCCCTCGACCATGTGAAAGCCACGGATGCTGCGCGCGGATCCTTTGCCCGCGCCGCCGTTAAGACCAATGACTACGGTTGGGCGGTAATATCTCTCGACGATACGCGATGCAACAATCCCGAGCACCCCCGGGTGCCATCCTTCGGCGGCCAAAACCAGCGAATGGCGGCCCCCGGCCGCTATCAAGGATGCGGCCTGAGCCAGCGCTTGCTCGAGCACGGCCGCCTCGATTGCGCGGCGCTCGACATTGTGGGCATCGAGCTCCTGGGCTATCTTTAACGCAACCTCGTGCGAATCGGTTGTCAATAGCTCAACGACTTTGATGCCGTAGTCGACCCGCCCCGCGGCATTGATGCGCGGTGCCAGGCGAAAGCCGACTTGTCCGGCGCTCACTTGGCCATCGGGAATGCTCGAGACTTTCTTGAGGGCTACAACACCAGGCCGAGTCGAGGCGCTCAGCTCGGCTAAGCCGCGCCGGATCAGCGTGCGATTGACACCCCTTAGCGGCACCATATCGGCAATTGTGCCTAGGGTGACAATATCTAAATAGCGACGAATGTCCGGATCCGCGGCACCAACAAACCAGCCGTTGTTGCGTAGCTTGGCGCGTAAGCCAATCACGAGATAAAAAGCCAACCCTGCCGCGCAGAGCCCTTTATCGGGGAAGCGGCAATCCTTGCGGTGGGGATTGATCACCGCATGCGCGGGCGGCAGTTCATCAGGCGGTTGGTGGTGATCCACAACCACAAGCGCAAGCCCCATTTTGACCGCCGCTTCAATTTCCGCGGCATTCGAAATACCGCAATCGACCGTGATGACGAGACCAACACCGCGCTGTCTCAAACGGCGCAGCCCTTCTATGTTCAGGCCGTATCCCTCGTCGACCCGATGAGGCACGTAGAAAATCGGCTCGGCGCCAATCTGGCGGAGAAAAGAAACCAGCACGGCAGCTCCGGTGGTGCCGTCGACATCGTAGTCGCCCCAGATCGCGATCTGCTCCTTGTTTTTGATTGCATCAACTACGCGTTGGACCGCCGGCTCCATATCAGCCATTTCAAAGGGGGATGGCAGGTCGGCGCGCAGGCTCGAAGATAGGTATCG
>Ga0075287_1000056_pt1 | contig 11286 bp, 11 predicted proteins | sample SF_Rice_20C_0N_3_FD_69762 | JGI IMG/M metagenome (GOLD analysis project Ga0075287, IMG submission 69762) | Rice paddy soil microbial communities from Twitchell Island, California, USA - SF_Rice_20C_0N_301 | ecosystem: Environmental > Terrestrial > Soil > Paddy field/soil | place: USA: Twitchell... | reverse complement strand
ACCGCATCACGCACTGGCACGAGGTCGAGTCCGGATTTGCCGGACGCCAGCCGATCGACGGCGCCATCCTGTCCGCGACCAACTCGTGATCCGTTTCTGGCTCTTCGTTCATTTGCTCGGCTTCACGATGTGGCTGGGCGGCGGGCTGGCGTCCATGGTCGCCGGCATGGCGGCCAAGCGCGAGGACCGCGCCTCCCTCGGCCCCCTGGTGCGGTCGCAGGCCGCGGTCCAGAGGGCGATCGTGGGGCCCGGCGCCCTGCTCACGGTGCTGTCGGGATTGATCCTCACGTTCTCGGTGTCGGGGCGCACGGGGGAGCTGGCGGGATTCAACCTTGCGCTGGTCGTGATGCAGGGGGCGGGATTGGTCGGCGCGCTGCTGGCGCTCATGGTCGCGCTGCCGACGGCGGCCAAGCTCGGACGCCTCGATCCGATCGGGCCGGGTTCGGACTACTTCGACGAGCTGCGACAGCGGCAGAAGATCGTGACATCGGTCGCCGGGACGCTCGGCTTCATCGCGCTGGTGGCCGGAAGCATGGTGCGCTAGCGCCGCTGCCCCGTCTCGCACCCCTCCCGGACCGGACACTCCCCGCACTTCGCCACTCGCGCCGTGCAGACCAGCGCCCCGAGCTCCATGATCGCCTGGTTGAACTCCCATGCCCGCTTTCCCTGCCGAGGCACGAGTGCCGCGCCGGTGGCCCAGAGGGTTCTCGCCGCGCGCGCCCTCGCGAGCCGCGGGTGGAACACCCGCCGCAGCACCCTCGCCACATTGGTGTCCACGGCCGGCGTCGGTCGCTCGAATGCGAAGCACGCCACCGCCCCGGCCGTATAGCGGCCCACCCCCGGCAGGCGCAGCAGCACCGCCGGGTCGGCGGGGATGAGGCCGTCGTGGTCGGCCATCACCTGCCGGGCGAGCCGGTGCAGGTTGGCGGCTCGGCGATAGTACCCCAGTCCCTCCCAGCTCTCCCGTACCGCCGCCGGCTTTGCGGCGGCCAGCGCCTCAACCGTCGGGTACCGATCGAGAAATCGGGGATAGTAAAGCTCCACCCGCGACACCTGGGTCTGCTGGAGCATGAACTCCGAGACCATGACGTGGTATGGGTTCCGGGTGTGGCGCCAGGGGAGGTCGCGGCCGTGACGCCGGTACCAGTGCAGCAGGCGCCGCCGGAAGGCGGCTGCGCGGGCAGGCTCTATCGGGCGATCGAGGGTGGACTTACGTGCCATGGAAGGCGAAGATAAAGCACCTATGGCCGCCTCCACCACATACGACATTCGCCAGCTCGTCGGCCGATGGGTCCTCGAGGGCGCCTCGCAGGTGGGGCGCCTGACCTATTTCGTGATCGACACCATCCGGGGCCTCGTCGAGGTGCGCATCTGGCTGCCCCGGATGATGGAAGAGGCGTGGAACATCGGCGCGGGCAGCCTCTTCATCGTTCTGCTCATCTCCGCGTTCGCCGGCGCGGTGACGGCGCTCCAGACCGGCTACCAGTTCACCGGCAGCATTCCGTACTACGTGGTCGGCACGCTCGTCGTCTCCTCGATCATCCTCGAGCTGGGCCCGGTGCTCACCGCGCTCATTCTCGCCGGGCGCATCGGGGCCCGCTACGCCGCGGAGCTGGGAACGATGCGGGTCACCGAGCAGATCGACGCGCTCGAGAGCCTGGGGCGCTCGCCGTCGTCGCACCTGGTGATCCCGCGGGTCCTCGCCGGGCTCATCATGATTCCCGCGCTCACCGTACTCGCCAACCTCTCGGGCATCGTCTCGGGATGGATCTCCGTCAAGGCGGTCCTCCCCGTGACCGACGCCGACTTCATCTACGGCGCGCAGTACTATTGGCGGCCCTGGGACGCGTATTACTCGGTGATCAAGGCGTTCTTCTTCGCCGGCTCGATCACGGTCATCTCGTGCTACATGGGATTCAACACGCAGCAGGGCGCCGAAGGCGTGGGCAAGTCCACCACGACCGCCGTCGTCACCAGCTCGGTGCTGATACTCGTGCTCGACACCGTGCTCACCCGCCTCCTGCTGAATCAATGATCGAGCTTCGGGACGTTCACAAGCGATTCGGCAAGCAGGTCGTGCTGAACGGCGTGGACTTCGAGGTCCGCGAGGGCGAGACCGTCGCGCTCATGGGGCCGTCCGGCACGGGCAAGAGCGTGCTGCTCAAGACCATCATCGGCCTGATCAAGCCGGACCAGGGCACCATCATCGTGGACGGCAAGGACGTGGTACATCTCAAGCGGGCGCAGCTCGCCGAGCTCCGCTCGCAGATCGGCTACGTCTTCCAGAACGGCGCGCTGTTCGACTCCATGAACGTGTTCGAGAACGTCCGGCTCGGCATCACCGACGAGGACAAGTACCGCGACCTCGACTACTGCCGCGACCGGATCGCGGAGTGCATCCGGCTGGTGAATCTCCCGGCCGACACGATCGACAAGTACCCGGCGCAGCTTTCGGGCGGCATGCGGAAGCGCGTCGGCATCGCGCGGGCGATCGCGGGCACGCCGAAGTACCTGCTGTACGACGAGCCTACCTCGGGCCTCGACCCCGTCAACGCCGACATCATCGACGGGCTGGTGGAGCGCCTCGACAACGAGCTGGGCGTCACGAGCGTCATGGTGACGCACGACGTGCGTGGCGCGTTCCGGGTGGCCGATCGGCTCGCCCTGCTGAGCGAGGGCAAGATCGTGATGCAGGGCACGCCGCAGGAGTTCCACGATTCACCGAACGCAAAGGTCCGTGAGTTTCTCGAGCGCGACTTCGACAACCCCTCCTTCGCGGCCTAGCTCATGGATCTTCGCGTGCGGGAAGTGACCGTCGGCACCATCGTCATCATCGCCGTCCTCGTCTTCGTGTTCGGCACGATGTGGCTGAGCGGCCGGTCGGTGTCCTCCGACAACCTGATCCACATGCAGTTTCCCAACGTGAGCGGGCTGAAGCGGGCGTCGCCGGTCCGCATCTCCGGCGTCAGCGTGGGCAAGGTGGAGCGCATCGAGTTCGTGGACGTGGGCAAGGTGCTGGTGACCGCGAGCCTCCCGCCCAAGATCAAGCCTCGGGTGGATGCCAGGGCGACGATCGTGTCGATCACGCTGGTGGGCGACTATGCGGTGGACTTCGATCCCGGCCGTGCCGCCGAGCTGCTGCCGCCCGGGCGCATGATCCTGGGCACCCAGGATCCCGGCCTCTCGGGAAAGGCGCTGGGACTGAGCGATCGGGCCGACAGCGTGCTCATCGGCGCGCAGGCCATCGTGAACAAGGAGACCGCCGACCAGCTCCACGCCACGATGACCGCGCTCCAGGGTGCCCTCAGGGCGGCGCAGAAGACCATGGAGATGTACGGCAATCCGAACGCCGGCCCCAGCGCCGAGCTGACCCGGACGATGGCGAGCCTCCGGCGACTCACCGACCGCCTCGACAGTACCCTCGCCAATCCCGCCCTCGGACGGACGCTGAACCGGGCCGACACGCTCACCGCCAATCTCTCGGCGATGACGGCGCAGCTCACCAACACCGGCGCCCGCCTCGACACGCTGCTCGCCGACGTGAGCCACGGGCGCGGTACCATCGGCAAGTTCGCCACCGACACCGGACTCTACCACGACATGCGGCAGCTATCGCAGTCGATGAAGCGTCTGCTCGACGAGCTGCAGAAGCATCCGGGCAAGGTGCCGGTGACGGTGAAGATCTTCTAAGCCGTTGTCGCCATGCTTTCCATCACCTTCCTCGGCACCGGCGCCGCCACGCCCACCGTCGACCGCAATGTCGCCGCGCTCTCGGTGCAGCGGGAAGGGGAGATGATCCTCTTCGATTGCGGCGAAGGCACCCAGCGCCAGATGATGCGGTACGGCGTCGGGTTTTCCTTCTCCGAGGTCTTCTTCACCCACTTCCACGCCGACCACATGCTCGGCATCACCGGGCTTCTGCGGACCATGGGTCTGCAGGACCGGACGGCGCCGGTCCGGCTCTACGGGCCTCGCGGCGCGTCGCGGATCTTGAGCGTGGCCGTCAACCTGGGCGTCGAGCGGAACCAATTTCCGATCGAGATCGTGGAGCTGCAGGCCGGCGACCGGCTCTCGCGCGGCGACTACGACATCGTGGTCTTCGAGACCCATCACCGCGCCGACACGGTGGGTTACGCCCTCGCCGAGCACGTGCGCCTGGGGCGGTTCAATCCCGACCTCGCGCGGGAAATGGGGATTCCCGAAGGGCCCCTCTGGGGACGGCTGCACAAGGGCGAGACGGTGACGCTCGACGACGGCCGCACCGTGGCCGCCTCGGACCTCGTGGGGGCCCCGCGGCGTGGCCGCATGCTGGTTTACACCGGCGATACGCGGCCGTCGCTCGCGGTGATGGAGGCGGCTCGTGGAGCCGACCTGCTGGTGCACGAGGCTACGTTCGGCGGCGACGAGGCGGAGCGCGCCAAGGAGACGGGGCACTCGACCGCCGCCGAGGCCGCGCGCGTCGCCGCGGACGCGGGCGTGAGGCGGCTGGTGCTGACCCACATCAGCCCGCGCTATGGCCGCGACGCCGCCGAGCTGCTCGGCGAGGCACGGGCCGTGTTTCCCGAAACGATCATCGCGAGGGATGGAATGACGGTCGAGGTGCCCTTCGTCGACTAGGAGCCTGCCCGCATGAGCAACCGTCCGTCGAGGTACGAGCTGTTCCTGCTGATCTCGCTGGTGGCGCTGCTGGTCTGGTCGGGCATCCGGCCGCACGACCGCTTCACCTGGATCCTCGAGGTCGCCCCCATTCTGATCGGCGTGCCGGTGCTGATCGCGATGTATCCACGCTTCCGCTTCACCCCACTCGTCTACAGTCTCGTCTGGGTTCATGCCGGCATTCTGATGCTCGGCGGGCACTATACGTACGCCCAGGTGCCTCTCGGCTTCTGGATGGAGGACTGGCTGGGCTTCCACCGGAACAACTACGATCGAATCGGACACCTGGCGCAGGGCTTCATACCGGCGATCGTGGCGCGGGAGGTCTTCATCCGCCGCTCGCCGCTCCGGGGCACGCGGTGGGTGCCGTTCATGGCGGTGTGCTTCTGCCTGGCGTTCAGCGCCTTCTACGAGCTGATCGAGTTCTGGACCGCGCTGAGCGCCGGCGCGGGCGCCACCGACTTCCTCGGCACCCAGGGAGATCCGTGGGACACGCAGTGGGACATGCAGCTCGCGCTGATCGGGGCGATCGTCTCGCTGGTGCTGCTGTCGCGCTGGCACGACCGGCAGATCGCACTCGTCGAGACTGCATGAGAATGGTTCGGACTCGGCGTGCTGTCGTGACAGCCGTGCGGAACGAGCCTGGGGAGAGAGCGGCCGACTGCGTTCTTTTGTCGGCGGCTCTCACCCCGGGCTCGTTCCGCTGCGAGACTGGCACATTCTGCCGAGTGTCGGACTGCGGCCCCTAGTTGCTCGCGATCGTCACGTCCGCCTTGGCCCACACCTGCTTCAACTCCGCCGCCACCGAGTCCGCCTCGCGGGTCCGCTTCTGCGCCCGGAGACTCCGCTCCAGCCCACGCAGTGACCAGCCGTTGTGCGGGTGGCGCGTCAGGTCGGTGCGGAACTCCCGCTCCGCCTCCTTGGGCTGACCGGCCTCGAGGAGCAGCGCGCCGAGCGGCTGGCGCAGCGGCAGGTACCAGTCGGCGGGCTCGTTGTAGGTCAGCTCGTCCTCCAGCGTGATGCCCTTCCTGAGATCGGCGATCGCCTCGGCGCGCTTCCCCTGCCGGGTGGCGATGTCGGCCGCGAGATGCTTTTCCGCGATGGCGAGCACCGTCTTGGCCGAGTTGAGACCGGCGGGGAAATCGGGGGCGAGCGCCGTGCCCACGGCCGCTACGCTGTCCCGCTCGGCGGCCGCTCCGGCGTAGTCGCCCTTGACCGAGAGCGCGAGGCCGCGTGCGTAGTGCCACACGCCCGGGGCGTACTGGAGTCCGGCGGGAGGCGCCTTCGCGGCCAGGATCTCGTCCCACTTGCCGAACCGGGCGAGCGCGTAGAACGGCACGATCGCATACGACTCCAGGGGCGGAAGCTGGATCGCCGCCTCGTAGGGTGTAAGCGAGGCGATCTTCCGTGCCGCCGCGATCGCCTCCGACCCGCGCCCCAGCATGGCGAGCGCCGCCGCCATGACGTCGTAATTGTGCGGGTAGTACCCCATCGGGTAGACGCCGGTCGGATGGCGCTCCTCGATGAACCGCTCGTCCGCGAGGACCGCATGCCGGTTGTGCTCGACGGCCAGGTCCCACATCCCGAGCCGCATGTAGATGTGGGTCGGCATGTGGACCAGGTGGCCCGCGGCCGGCACCAGCGTCTGGAGCCGCTTGGCGCAGGGAAGCGCCTTGTCCGCTTCGTTCGACGCCTCCACGGCGTGGATGTAGAAGTGGCATGCGCCGGGGTGATCGGGATTCCGCATCACCACCCGCTCGAGCACCTGCACCTGCTCGAACGTCGACGGGGCCATGGGCCGCCCGGCGTTGGTCCAGTAGTGCCATGGGCGCAGGTCCATCAGCGACTCGGCGAACAGCGTGGCCGCGTCATCGTCCTCGGGGTAGCGGGTGACGAGCGCGCCCATTGCCCTGGCGTAGGCGGAGTCGAGGCCTGAGCGGTCGGCGGCGGGGGTGGCCGCATAGCGCTTCGCCTGGGCCTCGATGTAGGCACGCTCGCGCGGCGTCGCTCCCGGAGCCCGGCGGAGGGCGTGCTGGATGGCCTCCCAGGCCGGCTTCACCGCGCTGGTATCCATCGGGAGATTGATGTTCGGGCCAAGGGCGTTCGCGATCCCCCACCAGCACATGGCGCAGGTGGAATCGATGCGGACCGCTTCACGGAACGACTTGATCGCCTCGTCGTGGTTGAAGCCGTAGGTCAGGCGAAGACCCTGGTCGAAGTACTGCTGCGCCACCGGCGACGCGGTGGTGACGGCCAAATGGTAGCTGCCGAGATTGGCGTAGAGCGGCGTCTCGGCGCCGGCGGGCGAGTCGGCGGCGACCAGGGACTCGGCGCCGTGATGATGTTGCGCTTCCTGGGCCGCGGCACGGCTGAATGCGGCGGCCGCGAGGGCGAAAGTCAGACGCAGAGTGGTGCGGCGCATCATGGTCTCTCTTCCTGTGGCTGGGCTGGGAGCTTCGAGTTCGCTCGATAATACGACGCGGAGTCGGAATCGGCTTCCCCGGAAAGAACCACGCAACGAGGCGAGCATGGCCGGAATCGGCCATGGGACGCTACAGAAGGCCCTGCTTGGCAGCGTGGGCCACCGCCGCGGTCCGCGACGGGAGTCCCGTTTTGGTGAGGATGTTGGTGATATGCCGGTGAATCGTGTGTTCGCTCAGCTCCAGGCGCGCCGCGACCTCCCTGTCGCTCAGCCCCTGCGCCACCAGGCGCAGTACCTCGATCTCCCGCGACGTGAGTGGGCGGCACCCGCTCGACTGGGCCCGGGGCTTGGCCTCGCCGGCCTTGAGGAACGCGCCGGCTTCGAGCGCATCGCGGTCGGCGCCGAGCTCCTCGAACACGGTGCGGGCGGCCCGCGCCTGCATCGTCGCCGCCTGCGGACGTCCCGATGCGCGGAGCTCCCGGGCCAATGCCAGCCGTGCCCGGCCTCCCTCGAAGGGAGCGCGGCAATCCTCGTACAGCGTCGCGGCCTCATCCAGCCGTGCGCAGGCGGCCGCGTGCTCTCCGGCCGCCGACAACACCGCCGCCTCGGCGGACGCGACCGCGGCGCGCAACGGCACGGTACCCACGCGCCCGGCGATGTCGCGCAGCTCGTCGAGCGCGGCCGCGGCGCCGGGAGGGTCACCGGCGGCGGTGCGCGCCAGCACCGCCACCTCGAGCCCCGGCACCCGTTCGGTCCGGTCGTTCGGCGGCACCCGTCTCAGATACTCTTCGACCAGGTCCACCGCCTCCGCGGCCGCGCCCTCATCGAGCGCGAGCGCGGCGCGTCCGAGGATCGCCAGGCCATGCGTGCCGGCCTCCACGAAAAGCGCAGCCGCTTCGGCCAGCCGTCCCTGGCGCCGCCGCAGCTCGGCGAGGCGGACTCTGGCGATCGCGACGAGCCGGGGCTGGGACGTCTCCACGTGGCGATGGAGGGCCTCGATCTCGGTCTCCGCCTCCTCCCACTCGCCTCGGAGCGTGAGCAGAGCGGCGTACTGGATGCGGCAGGCGGCGAAGAGGCCGGTGAAGTTGACCCGGCGGGAGAAGTCGCGCACCCGTTCGCACCATTGGGCGGCGCGGTCGTAGTCGCGCACCTGCTCGCACGCCCGGATCAGGTAACAGCAGGTGACGCCGATCGTGATGGGATCGGAGACCTCGCCCGCCGTCACCGCGACGCTGGCCTCGTCCAGGCGTCCCATCCCGTCGGCCACCCGGCCCTCGGTCACGAGGGCGAGACCCTCGAGCGCGATGTCCAGCATCTCCATGTCGGCCGGGCCCGCGGTGCGGGCGAGCGCGGCCGCCTCGGCGCTCAGCCGTCGGGCCTCGGCGGGATCGCGATTCACCATGAGCGCGAAGTGGGCCTTGTTGTAGGCCAGCCAGGCGTGCTCGGGGGAGGGGGCAAGGCCGTCGAGGAGCCGCTCCGCCCGCCGAAGCCAGCCGTTGGCAACCGCGGTCTCGCCCCGATAGTCGGCGTAGTCGCTGGCGAGCCATACGGCCATGCGCGCGGCTCCCGCGCGATCACTGGCCGCGCGCCAGATCCGGTAGGCGTGCTCGCGGGCGCGGATGGCCGCGGGATAGTCCTCCGCCCACCAGGCCGCCATGCCGATGCCTTCGAGAGCTTCGGGCGACTCCCCGTGTGCGAGGGCCCGGTCGAAGGCCTGCCGGGCGGCGGGCCAGTCCCTCCGGGCGAGGGCCGCTCGGCCGTCTTCGAGGGAGGCGGAAAGGTCGGGGACTATGGTCATGGAAACCCGCCCCAATCTACTGCCCGGGAGGGGTGCGCGCGCTCCGTTCGCCCCTCGGACGTGCGACCCGCCGCGCCTGATCCGTCCACGCGGTCATGACCTTCCGCTTTGGCCGGTGCGTGGCCCCGGGTGGACGGCAGGGGCAAGTATCTCATGCCGGGCCTGGTCGACATGCACGTCCACCTCTTCAACTCCCGCGACCTCCTCTTGTATCTCGCCAACGGCGTCACCACCATCAGGAACCTGGGTGGGTACGCGGCGGCCGATTCGATTCTCGATATCCGGCGCCAGATCGCGTCGGGCCAGCGCCTCGGGCCCACCATCTACACCAGCGGCAACTGGCTCGACGGCGATCCGCCGTTCCGGGACATCAACACCGTGGTCCGCACGCCGGCCGAGGCGCGCGCCATCGTCGCCGCCCAGAAGAAGGCGGGCTACGATTTCATCAAGGTCTACCAGACGCTCAGCCCCGAGGTGTATCGCGAGATCGTGCGCACCGGGCGGCAGCTCGGCATTCCGGTGACGGGACACGTCCCGTCGGCTGTGGGGGTGGACTGCGTGCTGGCGAGCGGCCAGGCCGGCGTGGACCACGTCGGCCAGCTCCTGGGCGGCGATGCGGGAGATGTGGCGCAACGGGCTCGCCGGGCCGATGTCGGCGTGACCACGACCCTCGTCATGCTCGACCGGGTGCTCACCATGCGGGGCAGACCCGAGGCGGTCGAGTCGCTGCTCGCGCTGCCCGAGGCCAGGTATATCTCGCCCGACACCCGTGCGTTCTGGAAGCGCGCTCCCTATCTCGGCATGTCCAGGGCCGATCCGTCGAAGCCGATGTATGCCGCGGCGGAGGCGCTGGTGCGGGCGTTGGAGCATGAGGGGGCGATCCTGATGGCCGGCACCGACGCGGGCATCTGGGGCAACGAGCCGGGCTATTCGCTCGTCGAGGAAGTCATCCGCCTCAAGGACGCGGGGCTCACCCCGTATCAGGCGCTGCGCGCGGCGACCGTGGCACCGGCGGGGTTTCTCGTCCGGTGGGTGAGAGGCGCGGAGCAGCCCGGCGCCATCGCGGTGGGCGGGCGCGCGGATCTCCTCCTGCTCGAGGCCAACCCGCTGGCCGATGTCGGCGCGCTTCGACGAAGAGCCGGTGTGCTGGTCCGAGGCACGTGGTTTCCGCAGGATTCGCTCGGCAGAATGCTCGACGCGCTGGCGGCGGAGTACGATGGGGAGTTACGTCCGGGCCGGCCACCTTGACCGGTGCTATGCTTGATGATGACCGTGACGTCCGCTGAACCTGATATTCCGGCGAGGCCGTACGATGCCATTGACCGATACGCAGCGCGCCCATCTGGAGAAACGATTGCAGGAGGAGCGGGCGCGCCTGCGCCGCGCCCTCGACAGTACCCTGGCGGACCAGTCGCAGGCGGACGAGCAGGAGCGCGCCGGCGACCTGACCACGATGCCCTTTCACGCGGGCGATCGGGGAACCGATACGTTCGATACCGAGCTCGATGCCGCGAACGCCACGAGGATATCGCGCGAGATCGAGGAGATCGACGCGGCGCTCGACCGGCTCTATCGGACGCCGGAGCGCTTCGGCCTCTGTGAAGCGACCGGCCGCCCGATCCCCTTCGGGCGGCTGGATCTCATCCCCTGGGCCCGTACCTGTGAGCAGGCCGGCGCCTGACCCCGGTCGCACCTCGGAAAGCTTTCGGGGGCGGCAGTTTAGGGCGAGCAGTGGAGGGCGGTGCGTCACGTTGACCGGGTGCGCTCCGACGGCTAGGTTTACCGCCTGCCGGGGCTGTAGCTCAGCTGGGAGAGCGCTGCAATCGCACTGCAGAGGTCAGGGGTTCGATCCCCCTCAGCTCCATGGAAGCGACGGGTCGCGCGCGACGAGCTTCGGGCTTTCCAGAGGGGCCCGAAGGTCAGCGGAGTAGCCCACGACTTGCAGTCCGTAGCCCTGAATGCCCCTTGGTGTAACTGGCAACACGCCTGACTCTGGATCAGGAGAGTCCTGGTTCGAGCCCAGGAGGGGCAATGCCCACGGTGAATACGCCGTGGGCATTTGTTTTTGGGGCTCGGTCTTCGGCCCGAGCAACGAGAAGCGCTACTGCTTCAACGCGCCGAAATTCACCTGCGTATTGCTGTAGTTCGAGTACACGACCTTGATGGTCCAGGCTCCAGCGACTCCCGCCGGAGCGGTCAGGGGCTGACCGCTGGACACCAGCTGTCCGGAGTAGACCTGGGTGCCGGCCGCGTCCTTCACAGTGAGGGTTGCCGTGCCGGTTGCCCCCGCATCTGAGGCATGAGTGATCTTCGCGACCGTACCGGTATTCTGCCAGGTGTAGGTGTACGTCCCGGTGAAATTCTGGATGCTGCTTACTTGGTAGGAAAACGCGTCGGCGAGGTTTGTGAT
>Ga0075287_1000055_pt1 | contig 11286 bp, 10 predicted proteins | sample SF_Rice_20C_0N_3_FD_69762 | JGI IMG/M metagenome (GOLD analysis project Ga0075287, IMG submission 69762) | Rice paddy soil microbial communities from Twitchell Island, California, USA - SF_Rice_20C_0N_301 | ecosystem: Environmental > Terrestrial > Soil > Paddy field/soil | place: USA: Twitchell... | reverse complement strand
TGCGGGTTTGATTTGCGGTTGACCGATGAATGGTAAGCCCCTAAACTTCGGGTTTGATGGTCTATAATCTAACAAAGTCGTGCAGTTTGCTGCTAGCAGCCGTTATTCTTCCTGTGTTGGCCGTCGGCTTCGTCGCGATAAAGGCGTTGACCTCTTCGAGGCAAAACTTTGGTTCGAGTATCAAACCTGGCGCTTCAGGGAGCTCGGATCCAATAGGCGCGATGAGAGATGCGCTTGCAAATGAGCGTAAGCTGCTGGCCAACTTGGAGCAAGATCAGTCTCGTTTAAGGCTTGAGGTCATCAATAGGCGTAAGCTCTACCAGGAGGGCCAGATCTCAAGAGAGCAGGTTCAGCAAGCTGAACAGCAGTTTATTGCCGCGCTCAAGCGCGTGCATGAGACGCGCAATTCGGTGACGGAGGCGGATATCGCGATCACCGAGGCCGTATTAGGCGAGAAGGTCAACCGTCTGCCGCCGCTGCCCGTCAACGGCTACAATGAGACCACCGATCTGGCGCGCTTTAACGGCGGCTTCAAATGGTCGATCAGAGAGGCGCCGCGCATCGAGAGCTATTTTTCTCAAGCGTTTGGCCGACGACTGCCGGTCACTGCTCTGGGTCAGTCTGATACTCATAACCGCTTACATTTCGATCATCGCGATTCCATGGACGTAGCGGTTCATCCCGATAGCATCGAGGGAAAAGCACTCATCGCCCATTTACGCAAAAGTGGCATCCCGTTCATTGCTTTTCGCGGCGCCGTACCTGGCAGCTCCACCGGCCCGCACATTCACATCGGCAAGCCGTCAGGCCGACTCTAGTACTAAAATATTCTCAATACGCAGCCGCGTGATGACATTCCAAGGGATTCCGGAAATCAGCGCATTTGGACTGACATTGCGAGGTGAAACATTTTCATACACAACCCAACCGCCTCGGCACAACGTCGCGCACGTATATACAATTGCCATCATTTCCGGGCCCGTTGCATGCTTTCGGAAAACACGCCGTCCAATCTCTACCTTGAGCTATCGTGTGGTTGCTGTTCCGACCGATCCACGCCAGATCGAGGTCACGATATTATCTCGGGCGACATTTGTGACGACCGTAAGAGCAATGTCGCCCTTCGGTCGACAAACCACCGGCGCTTGACCTAGGCTAGCTAAGTTTTTAAACTCTGGGCCTCTTTGGAATCGTACGATGCGCTTTTTAAAATTAACGAGTTTGGCGATGGTGAGTGCGCTAACGTTAACCGGTGAAATTGCTCGTGGCCAGGAACCCAAAGACAATGATCAGTTACGGTCAGGGTTGAGCCGGCGCGTCAGTCCGCCCGAATCCGAGCTATCCCGATCCCGCACTGATGTTATTCAAAAAATGAAAGATACGCGCGTCGGGGCCGAAAAGCTTTTAACTCTCCACGAAGCCGAGCGCCAGCGTACCGCGCAAGAATATGAACGTCGCCGGGAGCTATATCACCAAGGTCTAATTGCGCGCAACGACGTGCTCCAAGCTGAGAACGCTCTGGCCGAGGCGGTGCTCCGGGTGAACGAAGATAAGCACTGGTTGGCGGAAACGGATATGGTGATTACCGAAGTGACCATGCGGAATGAGATGCTGCGCCTGCCGGGATTGGCGCTCGGCGCCTATAGCGAAACCAGTACAGTTTTGCGCTTTAACGGCAGCGCGCTGTGGAAGCTTGGAGATGCTGCAAAAATCGAGAAATTTTTTGTAGAAACTTTTGGTCGCGCCCTGCCGATCAGCGCGCTTGGACAAACGGCAACCCATGATCAGTTGCGTTTTGACCATCGCGACGCCATGGATGTCGCGCTTCACCCCGACAGCCGAGAGGGCCGATTGTTGCTCAACTTTCTTCGCCATGCGGGGATTCCTTTTGTGGCTTTCAGAAACGCGGTGCCTGGTTCGGCAACCGGCGCGCACATTCATATCGGCAATCCTTCAGCGCGCTTGGTTAACAATCCGCAGGGACTGCGACCATGAGTTGTTCCCGTTTTCACGAGTTTGAAAGATCATAAGAGAATGGTGCAAGCTGCAATTCCGGTGCCTGCCTCCACAGTAGTACTTATCCGCCCCGATGAAAACGGCAATTTCGAAGTTTATCTAAACCGCAGACCTGACCAGATGGAAACCTATGGCGGCGTTTACGTTTTTCCTGGCGGCAGGGTCGAGCCGAGCGACTACTCGAATGAGATGGTCGGTTTAACTCGCGGTGTAACGCCGGCCGAGGCGCAAAAAAAACTTGGCGCCCAGTTAGAGCCCGATATGTGCTTGGCGCATTGGGTGGCCGCAGCGCGTGAAGTTTTTGAGGAGGCAGGCATCCATTTTTTTGTTTCAATGAGCGGCCGACCCGCGGGTACACTGCCGGATAAGCTTTCCCAACGATTGGCTGGCAAGCGGCCGGCGCTGCAACGAGGCGAGATTAGTTTGGCGCATCTTCTACTCTCTGAGCGCCTTTATTGCGATGTGGCGCAGCTAAGTTATTTTTTTCATCGGGTCACCCCTGAGCATTATGCCGTTAGGTTCGATACCCGCTTTTACCTCGCGGCACTGCCAGCAAATCAAAAACCCCTCCATGCCTCGGAAGAGGTAGCGCAAAGCCTATGGGTTTTTCCCCAGGCAGCCCTCGAACGGGCCAAAGCAGGGGAATTTCGAATGATGCCGCCAACTTTGGCCGTTTTACGGACACTGAGTAGCTACCATTCGTGGAGCGAACTACGTGATTCCTTCGAGCTATACTAACTTCCCGGCCCGAGAAGCCCGGCGTAGATTTCCTCCCGGTGCTGGCATCTTCCTTGCTTCACCCTACAACAACTCGAAGCCGTTAATTGCTCGTGAATTAGCGATATGATATCTTTTTTCAATCGTAATGGTTAACTGGCCTCTCCGCGCATTTCAGCTGCCCTTTCTTGCGGCGTTAAATTCGTCCAAAAACTACCATGAGTGATGTACCATCCCGCACCGGGCTCGTCGCGTACTTTTCCATGGACGTGGCCGTGGACTCCGAAATGCCAACGTACAGCGGTGGCTTGGGTGTTTTAGCCGGAGACACGCTGCGTTCCGCAGCCGATATGGAACTTCCGATGATTGCGGTCTCATTGATCCATCGAAAAGGCTACTTTGAGCAGCGCTTGGATTCGTATGGTAACCAATTAGAAAGTCCATCCGAATGGTCTCCAGAATCGCGACTTAAACGACTTTCGGCAAAAGTGTCTATTTCCATTGAAGGCCGTAATGTTCAGGTAGCCGCCTGGCAATACCTGTTTTCTGGAATTTCGGGCCATACAGTTCCATTGTTTTTTCTAGACACCGATCTGGAGGATAATAGCCCGGCCGATCGCGGCCTCACCGATTTTCTTTATGGCGGCGATCAGCGGTATCGCCTGTGCCAGGAAGTCATTCTTGGATTGGGCGGCGTCGCGATGCTGCGCGCGCTCGGCTACTCGGACATAAAAATGTTCCACATGAACGAGGGCCACTCCGCTCTAGCTACGCTCGCTCTTCTCGAAGAACTCGCCCGGGAACGGTCCGAGAAACCACTTTCGGAAACAAACATCGAAGCTGTGCGCCAACGCTGTGTTTTTACGACCCATACGCCAGTACCTGCCGGCCACGACCGGTTTCAGGCGGATTTGGTTTATCAAGTCCTCGGCGAAGAACGCGCTCACGTCCTCGCCAAACTGGAATTGATCAACGGCACGCTCAATATGACAGAGCTAGCGCTCCGCCTCTCGGGTTTCGTTAACGCCGTCTCAATGCGCCATGCCGAAGTATCGCGCGCTATGTTCCCCGGTTATCGTATCTGCGCGATTACCAATGGCGTGCATGGGGCAATGTGGACGGCCGCATCATTTGCCGCATTATATGACCGCTATCTGACCGATTGGCGAGGGGATAATTATTATTTGCGCTATGCCGCCGGTATTCCACTTGCGGAAATACGCCACGCGCATAATCAAGCAAAGCAAGAGCTACTCCGCCAGGTTCGTTGGCTTACGGGTAGTCAACTCGACGACAAAGTTTTTACGATCGGCTTTGCGCGCAGGGCCACAGCGTACAAACGAGGCGACTTGCTGTTTACGAATATCGAGCGGCTCAAACAAGTAGCTCGCCAAGGCGGCCCAGTGCAACTTATTTACGCCGGCAAAGCGCATCCGCGAGATGAAGGCGGCAAGGAAGTAATCCGGCGGATTTTTGAAGCGGCTGCGGCTCTGGCCAAGGACGTTCGTGTTGTGTACCTGGAAAATTATGACTTGACATTGGGCAAACTGCTTTGCTCGGGCGTCGATGTTTGGCTGAACACGCCATTGCGGCCCCAGGAAGCTTCGGGGACTAGCGGCATGAAGGCAGCACTCAACGGAGTGCCCAGTTTGAGCGTTCTCGATGGCTGGTGGATTGAAGGGCATATTGAAGGAGTCACAGGGTGGTCGATAGGCGAGAGCGGCGAAACGGAAAACGATTCAAATGCGGAAGCAGCTTCGTTGTATGAAAAACTCGAGCGCACTATCTTGCCGCTGTACTATCATGAGCCTGAGAAATTTGCCCAGGTCATGCGGTCCGCGATTGCGCTAAACGGCTCATTTTTTAACACCCAACGTATGATTTCGCAGTACGCGAGAAACGCTTACCGGCGCGCGGGGGACCGGCCGAGCCGGGCGGTCGATTAGTCCCGAGTTATGGTTCCCTGATTCGCGGTTGGGCAGGTTGACCCGAACAGTCATCAATAAATTCTTTTAGCTGCTGAAAATAGCGTTTGCCGCCAACGATATACGTGTCGTTGTGAGCGGCGCCGGGAATGGTAAAAAATTTCTTGGGTTCCGGCGCTGCCTCAAAGACCCGTTTTCCGTGCTCATAAGGAACCACGTCATCGCGGTCGCCCTGAAGCACTAGAAGAGGAACTTTGATTTTTTCAATTTTTTCCCGAGTATCGAATCGCGTCCGCAGCAGAGGTCGGATCGGCAAAAACGGGAACACGACTCTCGCCATCTCGGCAACCGAGATAAACGGACTTTCCAGAATTAATCCGTCACTCTCAAAGCGGGTTGCAATCTCGGTGGCTACGGCTGCCCCCAATGAGCGACCAAACAAAATCGTTTTTCTCGCACCCGCATTCCTGGTTTTGTTTTTTACCAGATCTAGTGCCGCTTCCCCGTCGAGGTAAACCCCTTCTTCGGACGGACGCCCTTCGCTGCGGCCGTAGCCTCGATAATCGAAAATAAAAATATTCACGTTAACATAATTATGCAGTAACTTGATATTCTCAAGTCGATCGCCCATGTTCCCGGCATTGCCGTGAAACCAAACCAGGGTGGAAGTGGACGCAGGGAAAGGAATGAACCAACCGTTTAGCCGTACCCCGTCGCGAGCGGTGAAATAAATGTCTTCGAATTCAAGGCCGAGCGCGTGGGGGGTTTTCTCTAGAAATGTGTTCGGCTGAAAAATTATCCGATTTTCTATACCGCAGGCGGCCGCAAAGTTTGCAAGAATCAGAAAAATAAACAGGTTCAGACGTGAGGGTAAACCTAGCGCGTGCGGGCTAACATTCGCCCGACCGCTCTCTTCTACCCCGCTGACTCGCACTCTGGCCGGTGGCATCCTACGATTGCCTTCGTCTCCTCATTGTTCAGCCTCCTGGACAGCTGTGCAAAAGCTAAGACAAAATCTTTTCACGCCGCCTTAAGTTTGGTATCATTTTATCTGTAAGATGGAAAATAGCCTATCGGATACCCGGTTGCAGAAGTTTTTTCTGAAAATCGTGCGCCAAAGCTTTTGGCAGCTCGGAATTTATGACGCCACGGTGGCGAGCTATGTAGCCGATGTTCTCACAGATTTTGCTCGGTCCGACAATCTCTACAAGGTCCGTGGCCGCGCGGGGCGCAAGGCCGACAGCATCGTAGAAATGCTGGCGCGTCAACCGGGAGCAGCCGACGACCAAGGCGGAGTTCTCAGGGAGCGATCGCTGAGGAAGTATACGGGTGACTATGCGTTGTTTATGAGTGGCATGTTTCGCAAACACGTTGAAGGGCTCGGCTCCCTTGAGTATTACATTCAGGAAGGAAGCCGCTCGTATTGGACTGTCTCGGAGCTTGATCTTTCGCTTTACCGCACCGGTTACATGCTTTATCAGGAACTCTCGAAAAAGTTCGAATATTACTCCGGTGCCATTGACTATACGCGCAAAGCCTATTTCGCCGCAGCCCCGGGCGAGGATCCGTTCGCGGGTTTTGTACGCCAGATCGAAGGTTGGATCAAAGTAAACACCACGGAAAATTAATTTGCATCTACCTTCACCCAACCCGGTGCTCTTGCGTGCTCCAAGCTCTACGTCGTGAAGGCCTTACGTATTTTTCTCTTCGCGCTCTTGGTCGGGGGCGCGCTCGCGTCGGGTATCTTGTACTATTATGTTTTTTACTGGACACCGGGCGACGGTGCGTATCCCGTTGAGGTCCGCGTCGAGCAAGGCGATTCATTAGCGACGGTGGTGCGCAAACTACACGATCAGCGACTCATCGCAAATGGATTTTTGTTTTCTCTCTGGGCGCGTCTAAACGGGTTGGAGAAGAAGATTCATCAGGGACTCTATCGCTTCGAGACGCGCGTGCCGCCACGCGAGATCTTGGACCGGTTGGTCACGGGCAGGGGTATTTTTCAAACGGTCACCATTCCCGAAGGTTTGACGATCAAAGAAATCGCAGAGTTGCTCGATAAGATGCAAATCGCCGACACGGACAAGTTCATTGAGGAGGCCGCCAATCCAACTCTATTGGCAACTCTCGGCTTGAGCGAAAAAGGGCTCGAAGGTTATTTGTTTCCGAGTACCTATCACTTTACTCCGGCAACTCCGGAAAAGGATATTATTTCGGCGATGGTGGAGCAGTTTCGTAAGATATCAATGCCGCTGTTGAATCAGCGCGACGATACGAGCTCACTGAGTTCTCATGAAATTCTCACGCTCGCTTCGATCATTGAAAAAGAGACCGGGGTCGATAGCGAACGACCATTGGTTTCCGCGGTATTTCACAACCGCTTGAAACGCCTGATGCCGCTGCAGAGCGATCCCACGGTCATTTACGGTATAAAGGAGTTCAACGGCAATCTAACGCGAAAAAATCTGCAAGATTCGAGTCCATATAATACTTATCGAATCACCGCACTGCCGCCTGGGCCTATTTGTAATCCCGGTCTTTCCTCAATTCGCGCCGCGCTTCGGCCGGCCCAAGTGCCTTATCTCTACTTTGTGTCCAAAAACGACGGGACGCATTTGTTTTCCGCTACAATCGAAGCCCATAACCAGGCGGTAAAACTCTATCAGCCGGCGCGCGAGCCGGCGGCGGGCCGTTCAAGATCGCGGGCACGTCGCTGACAGACGAGCGAGCTTAAGCCTCTCAATTCGACATGTTATAGTCCGGCAATGCAGGTGCTCTCACGCCCGTCAAATCGCCAGCAACCCGAAAATATCCTCGGTCGTTTGGTTGCTCGACTGAGCCGGCACGCACTTTGGGACTCCTTACTCCTCTTTGGTCCTCCGGCCAGCGCTTTGATTTTCGCTGCCGCGCTTCTTTTCCGGGCAGGTTGGTTGGGCCAAGTCGCGACCATCGTAGCGGTAACTCTAACCTTGGCACTAGGCGTGGTGGCAATCGTTTTGCGCCTGCGCCCGCTGCTCCCAAATGTTCTCCGGGCTGCGCGCCTGCTTGATCAAAGGTCCGGCGCAAAGGACCATTTTTTGACCTTGGCGACTATCGACGGGGCTAAACAGCCGGCATCGTTTCTCAGCCGTTTGCGCCAGCAGACAGAAATTTTTCTTAATCGAGTAGAGCTCAAGCGCGATTTTCCTTACCAACTCAAACGCTCGGCCTACTGGTCTCTCGGCACGGCGTTACTGCTTGCTGCTGCGGTCTATTTGCTCTTGCCGCTTGCTCATTCGATGCTCAACCCCATCGGAGCGCCAGACCGTTTGCGTGAGCTAGCACAAAAGATGACGGCTAACCCGGAGCTTCGTCCTCTGGCTGGAGAGCTTCAAGCTCTCGCGGCGAAACTCGAAGATCCGCAGATGCCTGCCAAAGAAAAAAAAGCGCTTGCCGAAAGACTGGAGGAAAAGGTCGAGGAACAGAAAAAGAAAGAGGAACAAAAAGATAAACGCGACTTGCTCGGCGAAGCCGCCAGCGCGCTGACCGGGGTGGAAAAGCAGCAAGAGTCGGCAAGCGGCAAAGAGCAGCAGAAGGATCAAAAAAGGGGCGGCGGCGGAATTCAAACGAATGCGCGGCAAGATGGGCAGGGAGAAAACAAGCAAAGCCAGGGGAGCAGTGGCGAGAGTAAAGGTGATTCCAATGCACAGCTAACGAAAGATATGGACCAAGGGAAGGCATCCCAGGCGAATCCCAAAGAACCCGGGCAAGATAAGACCCAGCCGGGGGACGCTAAGAACAATCAAAACCAGCCGGATCCAAATCAGCCGGGTAAGGATCCAAACCAGCCGAAAGTAAGCAAGACACAAGGTGGTTCTAAAGAAGGCGCGGGAAAAGAACAAATGTCCGAACAACCGCCGCCTCAAGGCGGCCCACAGGCCGATCGTTTCTATAAGGCCGGCGAGGGCAAAGAAGGCCTGGCGGGCGCGGGCTACGTGACGGTGCAATTGCCGGAAGAAGTGGTTGCCGACTCCAAAGGCGAGAGCCGCGTTACCAAAGAATCGAAAAATAATAGTACTCGAACGCAGGTCCCGCTCAGCAACGTCCCACTGCCCGCTCACATACCGAACGCACCGACTGAAAAGCAACAAATGCCAATTGAATATCGCGGCATCATTCGTTGATGGCGATAAGGAGTGTAATGAGTCCGGAACAATTTCAGCAAATGTTCAAGCGTCTCGAGGCCGAGGTCCAAAGGGTCATCGTTGGTCACGATGACTTGATTCGCAAAATTCTAATCGCGTTTTTTGCCGGGGGGCATGTGTTGCTCGAAGGTGTTCCCGGATTGGGAAAGACTCTGCTGGTTAAGTCCTTGAGCCGGGCGTTGGGATTGTCTTTCAAGAGGATACAATTCACACCGGACCTGATGCCCTCTGATATCGTCGGCACGGAAGTTTTGAGCGAGCACAGCGGGGAACGGGAATTTCAGTTTAAGCGCGGTCCGATCTTTGCGCACGTCGTGCTCGCCGACGAGATCAATCGAGCGACACCAAAAACCCAATCGGCGGTGCTCGAAGCGATGGAGGAAAAGCAAGTTACAGTTTTCGGCGATTCCCATATCCTCGAGTCACCATTCATCGTGTTGGCCACGCAAAACCCAATTGAGCTCGAGGGTACCTACCCATTGCCGGAAGCGCAGCTGGACCGATTCTTTTTCAAACTTTTAGTGACCTCCCCCACACCTGTTGAGCTCAAAGAAATTCTCAAACGAACGACTGGCATGGTCACTAGTGAGATCTCCAAAGTGTTGCCGGAAGACGGCGGCAAACTGGTCGGCGAAATGCATCAGCTGCTGCGTCAGGTCATGATTGCGCCGCCGATCGAAGACTACGTCGTGCGCTTGGTGTATGCCACGCAGCCGAATGGCGCTAATGGCAGCTCCCCGAGAGCCGCGGTCAAACAGTACATCCGATTCGGCTCAAGCCCGCGCGGCGCTCAGGCGATTATTCTTGGTGCCAAAGGTAACGCGCTTGCCGAAAACAGAGTTCACGTGAGCTACGAAGATGTCGAGCGAGTCGTTTATCCGGCACTACGACACCGCATTATCCTCAACTTCCAAGCTGAAGCCGAGAATATCACAACGGATCAAGTGATCGGCGAGATTTTCAAACAGGTGGCACGGAACTAATTCTTGCGGCCTCGCGCATGAGCGCATCTCGATCTTTGTTGATCACTAGTCTATCTTATTTTTGATAGGCGGGAGAGATTTCAAATAATCAGCAATGATCAATGCGTCTTCCTTTTTTATATCTTTGTAGCCGTACGGAACGCCCTGGATGACCTCATACATGAGTCCCTGGATATTATCGAAATCCGGTTTGGTTCCGGTTAGCAGCAGATCAGCGATCTCTTCGCGTTTCCAAGTTCCGATGCCCGTTTCGTTATCCGGTGTGATATTCGGAACGGCTGCGCCTAACGGTCCGATCTTTTCGCTGGCACCCGCCATGTGAAACGAACGTTTCGGTACTCCGAGAAAATTCCGCGGCGTGTGGCAGTCGCCGCAAATCGATATATGTTCCACCAAGTAGCGGCCGCGTTGAATGCCGGCTTTCGGCGCCTGCAGAGGAGAATTGCTGAAGCGGCCAAATAACTTTAAATAAATAAAAGTTCCTATACTGCGCATAAACGGCACCCAGGTTTTAAGTTCTGGTGTGGGGTTCTTGACAGGCGTGAGCGCCCGCAAATAGGCCACGAGCGCCTTTAGATCCTCTTGCGCCATTCCTGAATATTTTTCGTAAGGCATCACGGGCAAGATCCGACTGCCGTCGCGCCGGACTCCTTTGGTGATGGCTTCGATGATCTGCTGGTCTGTCCAGGCGCCCAGGCCGGTTTCTTTGTCCTGGGTAATGTTGGTGCTATAGACTGTCCCAAACGGGATTGGAAACGCGCGGCCACCGGCATGCTGTGTTTGTTTCGGCACGGTATGGCAGGCGCAGCCGCCTGCCATAGCGAAAATGTACTGGCCTCTTGCCGCCAATTCGCGATTATCGGTTTGAGCGGCGACGAATCCAGGAGTAAGCACGTTCATCCCCGCGGCTACGAGCAGCCAATACATGAACGAGCGAAGTACGTTGAGTGACATCATGATGGCCGACCGACCCCCTCACGCGTTGTTTTATCGAGCTGCTGAAGCAGAGCGTGGAAACTTTGATTGATCGGCGCCTGTTTGCCGGCTTGTTGCATCAATCGTACGACGATGCCGTTGAAGGCTTCGTATTCGAGTGGTTTCCGCGCCTCTAAATCTTGCAGCATTGACGGTTTAAAAGTATCCAAGCCCCGCGAGAAAGCGATGGTCTCTTCGAACAGAGCACTCGGCAAGTCGATGGCGCGCGTGAGCGCCGCGGCCTGCACTTCTTTCATGCAGTCGATGGCAAGTTGCTTCAATGTGTCCGACTCTAAGATCTCTTTCATGTTTGCGCGCGCCAAGCTGCTGATAGCGCAAAACGGTGCGTTCCACAGCAACTTGGTCCATTGAACCGTCTCGATGGTTTCGTTGATCGCGCAGTTTATGCCCGCCGCAGAAAGGGTCCGTTCGATACCGTCGGCCGTTGCAGTATTATTTCCGCCCGATTGACCAAAGACAATTTTT
>Ga0075287_1000054_pt1 | contig 11299 bp, 10 predicted proteins | sample SF_Rice_20C_0N_3_FD_69762 | JGI IMG/M metagenome (GOLD analysis project Ga0075287, IMG submission 69762) | Rice paddy soil microbial communities from Twitchell Island, California, USA - SF_Rice_20C_0N_301 | ecosystem: Environmental > Terrestrial > Soil > Paddy field/soil | place: USA: Twitchell... | reverse complement strand
AGCCAAGGAATTGAAACAGGTCATCAGCATCTGCGTCGTCGATGCCGGCGGCCATTTGATGGCGTTCAAGCGCATGACCCACGGGCGCACGCACAATACCCTCATTTCCCAGGCCAAGGCGCGCTCCGCGGCGCTGACGACTGCGGCCACGGGAAAGAAAGGACGCGACGGCAGCGAGATCCCCGATCATCAAGTGCTGGCGCAAACGCTCGCCGTTGGACCCGGATGGTTTATAAGCATCGAGGGCGGACTACCGGTTACGGTGGAAGGCCAATGCATCGGCGCGGTGGGTGTCAGCGGTGCCCCATCCGCGGTCGACCGGCAGATCGGCCAAGCCGGACTCGATGCGTTTAATAAAGCGTAGCCGGAAGTTTTGAGTTTCGAGTCTGGCCGTGACCCGAAACTTCAAAACCGAGATGTCTTTTCACAAGGTTCACGGCTCCCCGTTCTGTTCTCCCCCGCGTCGCGGGGGAGAATGCAAGAGGGGGTTTGAACGACTTGAACTATTTGAACGTCTTGAACGATGAAGTATACCCTTCGCGAGCTGATGGTCGCCGCCGCGGCTCGCGAGATTTGCGACGGCGACAAAGTGTTCGTCGGCATGCGCCTGCCCCTGCTTGGCTTCGCCGTCGCGAAAGAAACTCACGCGCCGGACGCGATCGGGATTTTTGAAAATGGCGTGATTCGCGACTGGCCCGCGCTCGAATCGATTTTTACTATGAGCGATCCGCCCAACGTCGCTCGCGCGCTCTACTGCGGCAGTCTCAGCGACGTGATGAACCTCTTGCAGGCGGGACGAGTCGATCTCGGTTTTATCGGCGGCGCCGAGATCGATCGTTTCGGCAACTTGAACACTCACTGGGTTAAAGAGAACGGCAAGCGCACTCGCCTGCCGGGAAGCGGCGGCGCGGCCGATATAGCAACCCTGGCCAAGCGCTGCATCGTTATCATGAACCATGAAAAGCGGCGCTTCGCTAGACAAGTTCAACACATCACCTCACCCGGATTCGGCAGCGGCGGCAACTGGCGTCTCAAGAACGGACTTTCAGGCGGCGGCCCGGTCAAGGTGATCACCAGCATGGGAATCTTTTCTTTCGACTCAGAAAGCCGCGAAATGATTCTCAGCTCGCACCACCCCGGCGTCACGATAAGTCAGATTAAGAGCGAAACCGGCTGGCCGCTAAAGGTCGCCGCAAACGTCATCGAAACCTTGCCCCCAACCGAAGAAGAACTATCCGCAGTGCGAAAATACGATCCCAAGAAAATCTGGACTTCCTAGCAAACAGTACTCCATCAGACTCGGTTTTTATCACGATTCGGGTTTTATCGAATTGATTACGACCGCCTCCACCGGCACATCCTGGTGGTAGCCCTTGTTGCCGGTTTTCACTTTCTCAATGCTCTGCACCACATCCATGCCCTCGATCACATGGCCGAACACGGCATAGCCATATTCCGCCGGTGACGTACCGCGGTGATTGAGGAAGTCGTTGTTCTTCACGTTGATAAAAAACTGCGATGTCGCGCTATCGACCACGTTGGTGCGCGCCATCGCGACGGTACCGACATCATTTTTTAAGCCGTTGGAGGCTTCGTTCTTGATCGGCCCCTGGTTTTTCTTTTCTTTCATCTGTGGATCCATGCCGCCTCCCTGAATCATAAAGCCCGGGATAACGCGATGAAAGATCAGCCCGTCGTAATGCCCCGCGCTGACGTAATCAAGAAAATTTTTCGTCGTGATCGGCGCCTTTTCGGCATCGAGCTCGATCCGAATATTGCCCTTACTCGTGGTCATTAACACCACTGGATTTTTTTCAGCCATTGCGGCCTCCCGAGATTTTTCTCTACGCTTAACATCTTTTTTCGTGAAGTGATACCGGGGTGGAATTATAGAATTGATTGCGATATGGGTACGAGAAATTAGGCGGAATCCATGGAATCCGAAGGGAGAATTTATGCCGAGCGATAGAAAAATTGAAGGAATCCTAACGCCGATGCCGGTGGCGTTTAAACATGATGGGGCGATAGACCACAAAGTGACCGACGCGATCATCGACTTTTACTTGGACGCGGGCGTGCATGGCTTCTTTCCGTTGGGCACGCACGGCCAAGGCATGGTGATGGAAATCGACGAACGCAAGAAGACCGCCGAGCAGATTGTCAATCGCGTCAAGGGCCGCGTTCCGATCGTTATGCATATCGGCACCGCCAACACTCTTTCCTCCATCGAGCTTGCCAAGCACGCGGTCGGTCTCGGCGTCGATGCGATAGGCGTCGTGCCCCCATACTATTATCCGCACGATGACTGGGAAGTGTACGCTCACTACAAAGCCATCGCCAGGTCCGTGCCCGGCACGCCTATGTTCATTTACGACAACACGGAAACCACTTGGGTCGAGATCACCCCGGCCAAGGCCAACAAAATCATCGAAGCGATCGCGCCCAACCCCCTCGCAGGCATCAAAGTCTCTTTCATCGCCTACGACAAGCTTCTGGGATATGTCTATCAGCTGCCGAAGTCGGTCGGCGTTTTTCCGGGCGGCATATTTTCACTGTATACAGGCTATTCCGTCGGCGTGCGCGGCGCTATTCACCCGCCCTCAACACCCTTTCCGGAGGCGTGCGTGAAGATGTACGAAGCCCTCAAAGCGGACGATTTAAAGGCGGCGCGCAAGGAACATGATCTGCTGACCAGGCTCATGCAGGTGGTTGGTAAATATCTGCGCACCCATGGGCGAGGCGTATTCTGCGAGCTGATGAAACTTCGCGGGTTGCCGGTCGAGCGCTTCCCGCGATGGGAAACCTCGCCATTCACCGAGAAAGATCGGGCCGACTTGAAAGAAGGATTGGTCCAGGCAGGCCTCGCCCTCTAATCAAGGCAGTCAACGTTGTGGCAGAGACTCCCTTAACTCTCGAGATTGGCAAAAAGTTTTCGCCCACCGAGGCGAAAACTTTTACCGATGCGATCAAGCGGCGCATGTACGCGCGCTGGAACGACAAAGTGTTCGGCGGGGCGTTCATGCGCGATCTCGAAGCCGGCAAGTTGCCGTTCGAGACCATCAGACTGTTTTGGCGCAATTGGTACAGCTATCCGGTGGAAGTGAACAATTTCCACTTGATCATCTACCAGCGCCATCAGGGTATTTTCGCGCGGCACCGCGACTTGCTTGCACCCTATGTCGGCAAGATCAGCGATGAGCTAGTGAACCCGAGCATTCCGGGCCACATCCAAATCCTGATCAAACAGGGCGAGGCCTTCGGCGTTACAGCCGACGAAATGATCAATTGCGAGGTCTTGGCCGAATGCCGCGCGCTGACCGAGTTCGCCCGCGGGCTGGTCTATGAAGGCAGCATGATCGAATGGTGGGCACGCTCCCTCAATGAAGAGATGTTCGGTCATTGGGCCAAGCGCTGGCGCGACGCGCTGCTCGACAAGTACAAAATAAAGGACGCCGATCTCCATTATTTCCAGGTCCATGAGGAAGCCGATCTGCACGAGCATCTGGACGGGTTGATGGCGCACGGAGAAGTCGCACGAATTACCTTCGAGCGGCTTTTGCAGGATGGCAACACCTGGTACCGCCCCGGCTGGGGACCGGAATACTGCTGTTTGACTAACGCCGATTACGTCGCCCTTTTCCACGACGGCATTTATAATCGCGCCAAAGAATTGAAGCACTTCTAAAAGAATTCTCACCACGAAGTGCACGAAGGCCACGAAGGACAGAGACTGAAAATAGAATTTATTGTTTTCCTTCCTGAGCTTCGTGTCCTTCGTGGTGTAATTAACTCGAAGGGATCCTCACCATGCCTTTCAACGATCTTCGTGAGTTCATCGAAGCGGCCCGGCAGCTCGGTCAAGTAAAAGAAATCCACGGCGCGCATTGGAATCTGGAAATTGGTGCGCTGACCGAGATGTTTGCCTTCAAGGAGCCTTCGCCTCTGGTGCTGTTCGATCGTATTCCGGACCACGCGCCGAATTTTCGCGTTGCGTCCAACCTCATCAACACACCCGCGCGCTCGGGCCTTACGGTCGGCATGCCGACCGACGCCGCTCCGATCGAACTGATCGCGCGCTGGAAAGAAATCCTTAAAGGCGTAAAGCCCGTCCCCCCTCGTGTCCTCGGCAGCGGTCCGATCCTCGAGAACGTCAAAACCGGCGACGATATCGACATGACGATTTTCCCCACGCCGCATTGGCACGAGCTCGACGGCGGGCGCTATATCGGCACGGCCGACTGCGTCATCACCGGTGAGCCGGAAGAAGGCGGCTGGATCAACGTCGGTATTTACCGCGTCCAGGTTCACAATAAAAATACGTTGGGGTTGTATGTCTCGCCGGGACATCACGCGCGGATCATGCGCGAAAAATATTGGGAGAAAGGCAAGAACTGTCCTGTCGTTGTAACTTTCGGTCAAGACCCTCTGCTTTTTCTGGTTGCCGGTCAATCCATGCCTTACGGCATGTCGGAGATCGATTACGCCGGTGGACTGCGGGGCGCGCCCGTCGATGTCATACGCGGCGAAGTCACCGGCCTGCCGATTCCCGCTACGGCCGAAATCGCCATCGAAGGCGAAGTGCCGCCGCCCAAAGAACAGGTTCACATGGAGGGACCGTTTGGTGAATGGCCCGGTTATTATGCGCATGGCGCTGCGAATGAGCCGGTCATTCGCGTAAAGCGGCTCTATTATCGCAACGAGCCGATACTGTGCGGCGCTCCCCCTCTCAAGCCGCCGTTCATTACCTTTGGCGTGCCGATTGGCGCGGCGGCGATCTGGAATTATCTCGAGAAAGCCGATGTCCCGGACATCAAGGGCGTTTGGTGCTACGTCGGCGGATCCGCGCCGGGCGGCGGCGCACCCTTTATCATCGTATCCCTCAAGCAGCGTTATCATGGCCACGCGCAGCAAGCCGCCATCGCCGCGCTCGGTTGCCGGGCAGGCAATTATCACGGCCGCTTCGTAATCGTCGTCGATGAAGATATAGATCCATCGGACATGAAGGAAGTCATCTGGGCGGTGTCGACGCGGTGCGATCCCAAAACCGCCATGAGCGTCATCGATGGCTGCTGGAGCACGCCGCTCGATCCGGCAATGCACCCGGATCAACGGGATGCGGGTAACTTCGTCAACAGCCGGGCGATTCTCAATGCTTGCCGCCCTTACGCGTGGCGCGATCGCTTTCCTCCGGTCAACGCGCTGAGTCCCGAGCTGAAACAAAAGATCGGCGAGAAGTGGAAAGCAGATCTCGCCTGACGCCCAAATCGCCGTTAGTTATTATGGTTGCGTGATCGATCAACACCTGGCACCATATGGCGATGGACTTTCTCTGGGATCTGTTTCACCGCATTTACGATGTTGAAGGCTTGGTTCATGTCGGTGGTATCGTGGGGCTGACCGCGATCGTTTTCACCGAAACCGGTTTACTCGTAGGCTTTTTCCTCCCCGGCGATTCGTTACTGGTCACCGCCGGCCTCTTTGCCGCGCGCGGAGACCTCGATGTCGCGCTGCTCGTCGGTAGTCTCATCTGCGCGGCTGTTTTCGGCGACACGGTTGGCTACAATATAGGGGCGCGCACCGGACCCAGACTTTTTAGCCGGCCGGACTCTCTCCTCTTTAATCGCAAGCACTTGATGACCACCAAAGAATTTTACGAACGCCACGGACCGTTTACGATCGTGATCGCGCGTTTCGTGCCGATCATTCGAACCTTCGCGCCGGTGGTAGCTGGGATCGGCGCTATGGAGTACCGGCGCTTCATCGCCTACAACGTCGTGGGTGGGATTGGCTGGGTGCTCGCGATGGTCCTAGGCGGGTACTTTCTCGGTCAGATCGTTCCCAACATTCACGATCACATTCACAAAGTGATCGTGGTAGTGATCGTTCTCTCACTTTTGCCGGCGATCATCAAAGTCGCCAAAGACAAATTCAAGCGACAAAACTGATCTATTGTCGAGTTGAAGCTGCCGTCCGGCGCATTGCTGACTTGGCAGCGAAGCCTTGGCCTTGCCAAGAAAAGGCGCTCAGACCGGCCGCATATCAAATGACTTTACAGCCTGGCTAGCTAGAGTCGCGGTCGCGAGCGCGGCACCGAGCTTACCCTTGGTCTGATTCTGCTCATACGCACCGGCATTCTGGCGATATGCTCCGGACCTCTTACCGACTTGGCCTGCATTTTCGCCTTGATGCCGCGACGCAGATAGCTCGGATCGAAATTAAGAATTTCACAAACGTTCAAAAACGAAAATGGCTCTCTCTCATCCTGAGCGAAAATCCAATTATGAGCATCGCTAAAAAGCTTTGCGCGCATGGGCACCGGCTCATCGCAAAATTTCAATATACAGTCGATGGCATCCGTGAGAATCGCCAGCACCAATTCCTGCTCCGGTTCGAGATTGTTGGTCCGAGTAAAAATTTCTAAATATTGATCAGGGGCAATCACGTCCCCTTCGAATAGCCGTCCGGGAGAATTTTCCATGTCTCACCTCTCCAATTCTGGGACAGGTCTGCAACTATCTGTTCTGGGAAAGGACCCTCGGGCTGATGAAATGCCCGGCCGACAGTTGCTAATAAAAATAGAAACCGAAACCAAACACGCTCGGATAGAGCGGCAAAGGTTTCGAAGGAGGAAACAAATGCGAGGTCTGCTAAATCCGGTAAACTTCCTGGAAACGGAATATGTCTTGGCTGGTTAGTAGCGGCTGTATCACCTGCTCGAAAGCGATCAGCGGAGGCGGCGTAAATCGAATTCGCCGGACCTTTGCGCCCAATATAAAATTGCCGGTGACTTTGTCCCGCGCCGACCAGTTTATCGCCCGTGTAGGTTGGGCTCCATCGCTGAAGTCGTCCAACAAATCGACGGCAAAATAAGATGTCTCGATCTCAAGTGTGAAGGAAAAGTTTTTTTGTGCGGCTTCGGCGTAGGCATCGAAGGAGGACACCCCGATCAACAGCGCGCACAAGATGGCTCCCAACCAGCGCCTTGCCATAGTGCGGCGATCCTATTCATTGATCGATGTTTTGTCAAACATTGCCGTCATCGCGACAGGAAATACCGCCGCTACGCCGATCCAACTTCAACTTTTATGGGTCGGCGGACATCAGAACCTCCGGAAAATACCGTTGGCTGGATCGAATCTATCGCCAAGGGCAGGCAATTCAATTGGTGTCAAATTATAGGCTTAATCCAGATTACCAGCAGGTTGCGATGGAAAAGTAATCTCTTTCTTCTACTTTGGCTTGGTGATGAGCCCCCATTTTTCGCGCAGCTTTTCTGGGCCTGCAGCATGCTGGGTCACGGTTCCGGCAATTCATTCACGTACACCGACCTGCCCGCCCAATGCGCGCGCGATCAGCGCCGCCCCGACTACCATGGCTACGATGATCACGGCGACGACCGTGGCTTTCTCGAATTCGGCGCCGGCGGCGAAGTCGAGCATCAATAACGACAGCGTGCGCGACTTTCCGGAACCCAGTAAGACGACCGTGCTAATGTCGCGAGCGGCCGAGATAAAGCCGACCAACCCCACGGTAATCAACGCCGGCATGGCCAAGGGAAGTATCACTCGCCTAAAAGTATGAAACCAGGTGGCGCCGCAGACTTTCGATGCTTCCTCGAGATCACTGCCAAGCTGGATCAAAACGCTTTTGATCACTTGCGTGCCGAACGGCATGCTCTTGATCACCATCGCGATCATCAAGAGATAGATGGTCCCGTAAATCGGCAGGAAGATCCTTGTCTGGAGAAACGTCCATAAGAGCGCCACACCAAGGAGAATTCCCGGGAGCGACCACGGCAGCCATGACAGAAAGTCGAGCAGCCAGCGCCCGGCGTGGCGGGTCTTGACGATCATGTAGGCAATCAAGGCATAAAACAAAACTCCGATCACACCGGAGCCGATGCCGATTGCCAAAGTATTCCAGAGCGAACGGAGCAGCACTGGGTCGTCCAGTGTCGCGCGCCAGTTGTCGAGTGTCCAAGGCTCGGCAATGCCAAAAAAACCGAACAGCTTCATAAACGTGCCAATAAGCAACAATAGAGTCGGCACTATCGTCACGACCAGGGCGAAAGCCAAGACTAGAAGAAATGCCGGGTAGCGCCAGCGTCCCAACGCCGTAGATCGAATGGTAAACCCGCGGCCGCTCACCGTCTCATAGTTTCGCTGGCCGATATAGCGTCGCTGCAACGCAACCATCAACAAGAGAACGCCGAGAAATACCGTGCTGAGCGCCATTGCGGGGGCGAACTGCGGCGGCTCCCACGTGACCAACTCATGAATCTTGGTGGAATACACTTGCAAGCCGATCGGCGTGCCGAGCAAGAGCTCGATCTCGAAGGCCTCGAGGGACCGGATGATGCCGAGAATCGTCGTGACCAGAATCGCCGGCATCATCACGGGGATAACGATGCGAAAGAAAGTATGCCAGCCACTGGCGCCGGAAATCTTGGAAGCCTCTTCAAAAGCGGCGTCGAGATTGCGAAACGCCGGAGCAAGAAGCATGACTTTCACGCTCACGCTCCCGCCCATGTGGGCCCAAACGATGCCCCAGAAGGAATAAATATTGAATAACGGTTGGCTCAAACCCAGAGTCATTAAACCTTGGTTCAAGAGGCCGTACTTGGGATCGAGCAACAGAATCCAACCCATTGTTTCCGGCAAGGCGGGGAGAAAAAACGATAGCCAGAAAAAAAACTCCAACGTCCCCTTCATCGGGATGTCGGTTCGGGCGATCAGCCATGCGAAAAAGGCGCCGATCCCCAGGGCCAGGGACTGCCGCGTAATCGCCAGAGTGAAAGTATTGGTCATCGCGTTGACGATCCCCGGAGTGGCGAATGCCTTGATCCACCCTTCCATACCCCACACAATCGGCTGGCCCGGTCGGGCGGTCTGAAAACTGTTGAGGATCATTAAAAAAAGCGGGGTGAGGACAAGAAAGCCGACGACCAGGATAAGAACCAACATCGGCAACGACACCATTGGCAACAATCGCCTTGGAAAAAACGAAGAGGCTTCAAAGGTCACTTGCTCGATTGTTCGTGTTTTCTCGCTCATGACAGGAGCCGCGCCGGTCGCTTTTGCACGCACCGTTTAAATTTGGTCAATCGTCGTTGGCGGCGGCATCGTAGTTCCTGTTGGGCACGATTCCTTTGCTCGTCAACTCACGCTCATAAGTCAGCCGGATCGCCGGATCTTCGTCGTCGTACTCGATCAACGTGCCGCCGCTTTTGACCGAAGTGTACACCCCGGCGCGAATCGCCGCGACACGGATCCCCAGCGGGAATTTCTGGCTGCCGCAGCGCAGCGCCAGCTGCAGCGCGGGCTCCTTTCCAGTGTTGAAATGCTGGTGGAACCAATTGGTCGGCGGGCTGAAGACGCTTCCCGGAATCCAATCGATCCGCACGACCTCATCGCCGCAGCCGTTTTCGTACGGGCGCGTGCCCAGGTGATTAGGCCACATCAAGGAATAACCCTCGGAGCGCAAAATCACGAGCACGGCGCCACCACCGTGGAAATGCGCCTTGTGATAACGGCCCACCGGCCATTCGGCGAGATGTCCGATCAGTGTGTTATTCGAGATTTCGAATTGCGTGATGTTCACCCCGGCGCCCTTTTGTTCCTGCGCGTCAATCACGGCCTGGCGCGCATCGGGAATGAAATTCGTATCCCAGATCCACTGCCGATTATTCGACGCCAGATAGCGCTCGTTGGTCGGTTCGAAATACCCTGGCTCGCCGTCATAGCGCTCGTTGAAACAGAAATCGCTGTTAAAAACGAATCGCTCGTTATGATAGTGATCGAGCGCCATCGGTGCCGTGGTCACCGCCAGATAAAGCGCCGGCTCGCTGGAATAATTCATCAGGCGATGGAGGGTATTCATTGGTGGCGAGAACAGACTTCCCGCACGCCACTGCAGATTCTGCGGCACATGATCGCGCTGCTGGATTTCCGCCACTCCTTCTCCCTGGAGAATGTAGATTACTTTTTCATAAAGGTGGCGCTCCGGCTGGGTCGCAGCGCCGGGCGCGATCTTGCCGACACAGATGCCGGTGATTCCTTCCAGGCCGCGCAGTTGCAAATACGCGCCTTCGCCACCGACGCGGCTCCACGGCTTGAGCGTGAGATTCCGTACGTCGGTAACGCCAAAACCTTCGATGATCGGAAGCCCTTCCTTTTCCATCCAGCGCTCGTAGTAGGTTTTTGAGCGCAGCCGTGCTTTGCCAATATTGATGACTTTAGAATCCATATTCACTCCACCTTTTTTTGAGCTTGTCGGCCATTTCATTGGAGATCGCAGTGCCCACCGCTGGATACCGGTTGCCGCCGTACTGGTCCTGCGGCTGCAGCTGCCAGTTAATGGTTGCATCAATCAGTACCCGCGTCCAAGAACCATGGCCGTACTTCACCGAATTACGCTCTTCGAGCGGCACACTGGGATCGAGCATCGACCCGCTGGTGCCGGGAAAATACGTGATATCACCCATGCCGGCATTGACGCGGTAACAAAGCGCCCACTCGATGGCTTCCCAGTCGTGAATGTCTATATCATCATCGACGACGATCACATGTTTTGCGGCATAGTTGCTCAGATGGCAGCCCCAAAGCGCGTTGGCCACTTGCTGTGCGTGCCCCCGGTGCGACTTCTGAATCTGCACGCGCATGGTCTCCGGCCACTTGCCGCGCCAAACTCCGGTAATATTCGGCACTCCCGCTTGTTCGAGATATTGCCAGGCCATCGCCGAAAAAGTCGCCGGGGTCCACGTCGTCCCCTCGTTTGTCCGTCCCGGACTCGCGCCGGTAAGGCAGCCGTGAAAAATCGGATCCTTTCGGTAGGTGATGCATTCGACGCGCAGCGTGTGCTTGGGCGATTTGCTGCCGCCGTAGTAGCCGGGATACTCGCCGAATGGTCCCTCCAACGTGAACGTGCTCGGATCGGGCGAGACAAAACCTTCGAGCACGATCTCCGCGCTCGCCGGCACCATGAGATCGCTGAGCTCGCACCGCACCAGCTCCACCGGCGCGCCGCGCAGCGACCCGGCCATTTCATATTCAGGATAATTTACCGGCGTCGAGGCGGCCAGAAAAAGCGTCTGGTCCCAACCGATCACAACTGCCACCGGCATCTCCTGCCCGCGGCTCTTATATTTGCTGAAGTGTTTACCCCAGCCTTGGGTCATCGCGAGCAGCACGCCGATGGTGTTCTTGCCGGTGATCATACCGCGGTAGGTGCCGCCGTTGAGCACGCCGGTATCCGGATCGCGCGTCACTACCGTCGCCGAAGTCATGATGTAGCGCCCGCC
>Ga0075287_1000052_pt1 | contig 11505 bp, 13 predicted proteins | sample SF_Rice_20C_0N_3_FD_69762 | JGI IMG/M metagenome (GOLD analysis project Ga0075287, IMG submission 69762) | Rice paddy soil microbial communities from Twitchell Island, California, USA - SF_Rice_20C_0N_301 | ecosystem: Environmental > Terrestrial > Soil > Paddy field/soil | place: USA: Twitchell... | reverse complement strand
ACCGGCATGACGATGAATCACGAAAGACTTGTTAAACGAATTTCTGAGACACCACACTAGAGATTGAGCCAGCGATATAACAAATAGTGCTGGGCGCTCGGTTCTAAGGCTCACGCCTATTCGCCGCTGCAATGTCATCTCCGCACGCCGTTCGCGCGGTAGCATAACAACCGGACTTGAGCTAATCCTACACCCATGCGCATCTGCTCACTGCTGCCCGGCGCGACGGAGACCGCTTATCTGCTCGGCCTCGGCGATCACATCGTCGGTGTCACACATGAATGCGATTACCCCGCGGAAGCCAAACAGAAGTCGGTGGTCGTGCGGAGCGCGATCGATCCCAACCGCATGACGAGTCAAGAGATCGATCGCAAAGTTACCGATCTGCTGCAAGCGGGAAAAGGTCTTTACACAATCGACGAGCGATGTTGGCTGGAAGCCGCGCCCGATCTCGTCTTGACTCAAGGCCTGTGCGAAGTCTGCGCGCTGGACTATGATGACGTCGTCAAGGCAGCGCAGAAATTGCCGCGCATGCCGGCGATTGTGTCTCTAAATCCGCACTCATTGGCGGACATCCTCGACGACATTGCGCGCGTGGCCCTCGCTACCGGGCGCGATACCGCTGCTACAATGCTGATAAACGAGTTACGCACGCGAATCGCTCAGGTAGCCATGTCGAATCAAAAATATCATCCGCGGGTTGTCTGCCTCGAGTGGTTCGAGCCGCTTTACGTTGCGGGTCATTGGGTCCCGGAAATGGTCGCGCTTGCCGGCGGCTTTGACGTGCTGGGACGAAAAGGCAAACCATCCCATAAAGTCAAATGGCGCGACGTCGTGGACTCCAAGCCGGACGTAATCCTGCTCATGCCGTGCGGCTTCGACGTGCGCCGCTCCGCTAAAGAATCGACACCGCTGCGCAACCTCGAAGGCTGGAACGATCTCCCCGCCGTGAAGACCGGCAATGTGTACGCGCTCAATGGCAATGCCTATTTCAGCCGGCCCGGCCCGCGCCTGGTGAACGGCTTGGAAATTCTCGCCCGGCTCATTCATCCCGAAGATAGTGCCTGGTCGTTATCACCGTCTGAAGCCGAGAAATTGAATTGAACCATTCCAACGTAGATGTCATTTCATAAGGAAGCCGCTAGGGCCCAAGCCTAAATCGCGTGAAGCCCAATTGTGCACAGCAAATCTTGTCATTTCGACCAACGGAGAAATCCTTCTTCGGCTTTTTTCCGCGAAGTGAGAAATACCATTCGCCGCGATTGACCAGCCTGCAGCACCGGTGATAGCGTCGTTTCATTTTCAGAATATAGGAGAGGGCATCATGAGTAAGAGTATCGTTGTCACCGGCGGCGCCGGGGGAATTTGCTCCGATATTTGCCGCGGTCTGGCGGCGGATGGATTGAACGTCGTGGTGGCCGACTATGCTAAAGAAGCAGCGGAAAAAGTTGCCGCGGAAATTTGCGACAATAAAGGCAATGCCATTGCGGTGCAAGTCGACGTCGGCGATCCCCAGAGCGTCGCCGCGATGATGAAAATAGCCGTCGACAAGTACGGCCAGGTCGATTACGCCTTTTGCGGCGCCGGCGTGATGGACCGCATTCCCGTCGTCGACATGCCGGAAGAAGTTTGGGACCGGCTGATGCGAATCAATCTAAAAGGCGTGTTTCTCTGCGCGCAGGCGGCGGCAAAACACATGATTCCAAGAAAAGAAGGAAGGATTCTCAGCATCGCTTCGGGCCGCGGCGTCGCCGGCGCCCCGCGTTCCGCACACTATGCGGCGTCCAAGGCGGGCGTCATCGCGTTCACCAAGTCGCTCGCCGCCGAGCTCGCGCCCGACAATATTACCGTCAATTGCGTTTGCCCGGGCGCGACCGACACGCCGATGTCGCGAATCGGCTTCACGCCGGACCAGTTCAAAAAGCGCGAAGAAATCCCTCCGTTGATGGACGGGCTCACCCATAAATTCGAAATCGTCGGTCTGGTTCGCTACCTGCTGAGCGATGCGACCGAGTTCGTGACCGGTCAAACTTTCTTTCTGCGCACGCCGAAGTAACCGCACCAACTTTAGAGAGACGGCGCCGGTCTCCGGCGCCACAGCGACGCTTAGACATTCTGTTTGTTTGTAGGGAGACTAAAGTCAGTTGATCAGGCCGGTCGAGCTATCGAAGGTAAAGCTCGGCTGGCTGCCGTTTGCCCGGGCTGCTGTCAGCGTAAACGTAGATGGTGTAGGGACGCTGATAGTCAGCGTCACCCCGCTGGTTCTTCTATAACCGACCAGCAAGATGGCTGTTTCGGTGGCAGGATAGGCGAGGAATTCGCCATAGTAACTCTCCATCGCCATAGCCGCATTTTTAAGATCCGAGCGCATGGCGGCATCGATGGCGCGCGCGCGGTGCACTTGAAATTGCTGTATCGCAATAGCTGCAAGGATACCCAAAACCGCGACAACGACTATCAGTTCAAGGAGCGTGAAACCCTCTTCAGACGATGATTTTTGCGACAGCCCGGTCTGCATTCCTGAGTAATTCCTGTAATTTTTTTAGCGAGAATAATAGCACAACATTATAAAACTCCCTAGACAAAAAACGGCCCCTGCGCGAGTTTGCCGCCTGCATCCTCGTCAAACGGGATATCGGGTAGATTGGGTTGGGGCTTATACGCGGAAATTAAGTCCCAAACATCGGCATGCGCGTCTCCGCGCCGCGGTCCCGGCATTCATTCACGAATATTTGATGGATCTCGGGATTTTGGTCTTCGTACTCGATCTGCGCGCCGCCTTTTTTGACGTCCTCGCCGGTGTCTTTGAGATCCTCGACGTTGAATTTGAAGCCCCACGGCTTGAGCGCGAGATAGCGCGCCGGCTCCGGCCCGGGGTTGAAATGCTGATGCCACCACTGCATCGGCGGCACGAACATGCTCATGCGTCCCCACTCGACGCGTTTCTTCGTGCCGTATTCGCCCTCCGGCCAGAGGAACGAATAACCGGACCCAGTCAGCATGACAATGTGCGCGCCCGCGCCATGGCGATGCGCCTTTTTGTACTTGCCGACGGGAAATTCCGACAAGTGCGCGCTCATGGTGTTATCGACAAATTCGAACAGCGTCGTGCGGTTATCACCGCCCCGTTCTTTGTAATCTTTCGGTTGGAAGCCCCACAGATCGGCGATGAAGTTCGACTCCCAGACGCGGCCGCGCTTGACCTCAGGAATGTAGCGCCCGCCCTTGCCCCACTCGTCGGCCCCGCCGCTGTAGCGATCCGTGAAAACGAAGTTGTTGTTAAAAATGTAGTCGACATTGCGGTAGCGGTTGATGACTACCGGCGCATCAGTCAGGGAAACCATTCTGACCGGCGCTTTTCCCTGGGCATTGAAATGCTGATGCCAGGCATTGAGCGGCGTTGAGAACAGGCTACCTTTCTGCCACTCCAGCGTGTGTTTTTTGCCGCCCTCGTTCCAAATGGTCGTGGCGCCCTGTCCTTCCAGAATGAAAATCGCCTTTTCATACATATGACGCTGCGGCTTGAGCTGACCGCCGGGCGCGATTTCTTCGATCAGGGTATCGCAGGTACCTCCGGCGCCGTCCATGTTGACGAAGGCCGCCTTGCCGCCGTTGCGCGCCCAGTCGCCGAGCTTGAGCTCGAGCAGACTCGGAATGATGAAATCCTTGTAGACCGGTATCTCCTCCCATTGCTGGTAAATCTCGTATGGGCTCTTGCGCGAAAACGCCGAGGCTTCATTCAAATTTTTCATGCCTTATCCTTCCTTTTCAGTTCAGACGATCAAGCCGTGTCGAACGGTAAACAAAATTCAGTGAATCTGCTCCATATAATAACCCAGTGCGCCGCGATACGCGCGGTCGATCGCCATGGAGTCGCGCGCGCCTTGCAATACGAGGTCTCGATCATCGGTCGTCTTAACATAGCGCTCGAACATCTCGGAAATATTCTCCGAGTGCTCCGTATCGGCGACCACGTGCACGTCGAGTGAAATCATTTTTTTTAAGTTTATCCCCAGTTCATTTTCGAACTTCTTACCGACGCGGTAAGACATGCCGCCGCCCTTGACGATTTTGCCGTTATTGCGCCTTTCGAGCATGTGCGATGCCGTGTACGCGCTGAGCCAATGACTACGCAGCGCGATGTGGTGCCAGGCATAAAAACAAGCGCGCACCATCGCCGGCACTTCGGCCTTCTCGAAGTCTTCAGGTTTTAATCCGATCACCTCGCCTTGTTTCACGGTCAGCGTGTAATGATCCATCCCCGCGCGTGGATCGTTCACCAGCTCGTCGCTTTCGTGCTCCCAAATGACCCGCTTCACCGCCAGCGGAGCGCTGCCTTGGACGTAGCCCCAACAATCGCGCCGGTTGCTCGTGTACAGCGCGTTCTGCACGACGTAAAATCGTCCGCGCTCTATCGTCAGCGGCACGGCCAGAAACTTTTTAAACTCGACGCTTTCGAACTGGTCATTGACCATCTGGTCCAAGGTTGCAAGCAAATCGCCCACCCGATCCATAAAATTAACTGCCTCCGTGCTTTGTCGAAGAGAAATTCTGCAAGTCTACGGCAGCGCCGCCATCATATCCGCGAGGTGACCGCGGTAAACCCGATCGATCATAAGACTTTCCCTCGCGCCGCGCAGCATCGCCTCGCGAGCCGGCTCCGTCGTAGCGTATTTGCGCGCCACCTGCATCAGCAAATGCGCGTGCTCGACATCCATGACCACGTGCTCTGCATTGTTAATCTGCTTTCTCATCGGAATGCCGAGATCGCGCTCCAACATTGCAGCGATCCGTTGCGAAAGCGATCCGCCCTTGATCAATTCGCTCGAATTGCGCATTTCCAGTATCGCCGCGCCGGCAATCGCTTCGAGCCAAGGCCGCTGCGACAAGCGGATCCAGGCGCTGAAACAAACCTCGCCGCCTTCCAATCTGGGCGTGCGCTCGAACGCTTCGGCGTTCAAGCCGAACACTTCGCCCTCTTTCACGGCCAGAGTGATATGATCGACCTTGCCCTGCGACTTCTGCCCGATAAGCTCGTCTTCCTCGTGATGCCAAATCAGCTGCTTGATATCGAGCGGCGCCGAACCTTGCACATATCCCCACCCATCGCGCCGGTTCTGCACATAATAGGCCATCTGAATGGCGTACTGCTGCGCGCGCACTTTGGAAAACTTCGTTCCGAGCAAACGCTTGAACTGCGCTGATTCGAATTGCTCGTTGCACAGCCGCACCAACTCCGCCCACAGCGCGTCGATTCCATCTAGCGTCGCACTCATAAAAGCTTCTCTAGGCCGGTTTCTTTTCTACAATAAAAGAGTAAGTTTCGGAAATCACTCCCCGTTTTCCATTGCGTCGGCTCATCAGCTCCGGGTGCCTTCAATCGAGAAGGATTTCTCCCTCCGGTCGAAATGACAGAAAGAGATCTCGTACTTTGGATTATTGTCGCCGAAATTCCTCGCACCTTGCATGAGATCTTTCCCCCGAACCGCATTGCTGTCATTTCGAGCGCGCAGCGAGAATCCTTCTCCCTCTTTGTCCTGGTTTTTCTCATTAAGCTCCGGGAGAAATCTTTTCCCAATGAAGAACACCGACACCATGCAACTTCGCCCCGCCGCATGCTTCGCAATCGAATTTCTTCGTCCTATAGTCCCTTTCGGTTCTTAACATACGCAAGTTCCCGCTGTCCAACAACCGGCAAAGGGTTCACCTCACACGCCGAACGCCAGACTTTTGATCACCACCGGAACAAAACCTTCGCCCGTCACCACTTCACCGACATCGATAAAGTCGAGCTCGGACAAACTAACCTCATCGACACAAGGCATATTCCACTTCGCCGAAAGCATACCGCCAACAACTTGCCCAATGTTTTGCACGAATACCAGTGCAACCGGCCGATCCTCGAACGGTAAACTCTCCAAAGCTTGATCGATCCCCCGAGCCATTTCCAGAACGGAACCGTAACCCGAGAATGGCGGCGTGGAAAAGGCCAACACAAACGGCGCGCCGCGTACTTCCTCGTCGCGCTCGACCAGGGTTTTATGCACTACCGCCGCGGTTCGCTGCGCAACCGGCGCCTGCCAATCCACGCTCGCGACAAAGACGCGCAAATTGCGAACCGGCAAAGCCATGCTTTGCGGAATAAAAATCGTCTCCCCGCTCAGCTGGACAGTGTACTGTGAAGCGCCTATGACCGTGGCGCGGATACCCTCGCCGGTCTCGAGAATGTTGAAGCCGCGCTTTTCCGCTTCACTGCGGATGGCGCGACCGAGATAAGGACCCAAGTCGGCGAAGCGCGCCGCTTCGCGGCCGTAGATGTATTCGGACACGCCGCCCGAAAAGAGAATGCCATCGATCGGCGGCAGCTCGCCCAACGGCGTTGTAACGTGAAAATCGCGCCACGGCTCCGCCCCTGTCATCATCGCATCGAAAAGCGCCTGCGCCATGCGTTTCGCCAGCCGCTCCTTTAAATCACCGGAAAGCATCGCGCCAAAATCAAGATTGAAGCCGAGATCGCGCAAAAACCGCCGGCCGGCCTTTTCCAAACGGACGATGCATTCGTCCGTATCGTGCGCTACCAATCGAGCGCCGATATTCAGTGCGGTCGTGGCCCGAATCCTGCCGCTGTCGATGACGCTAACTTTGGTCGTGCCCCCGCCGACGTCGATGTTGAGCAGCATCAGCCCTTGCTCGCGGCTCTTCAATACTGCACCCGACCCATGCGCCGCCATGATCGTTTCCAGCGTCGGCCCCGCTGTCGCGCAGACGAATCGGCCTGTTTCATCCGAGAAAAGCTCAGCGATTTTTTGCGCATTATCGCGCCGCGCGGCTTCCCCGGTGATGATCACCGCGCCCGTATCGATGTCTTCGCGCGCCAATCCCGCCTGATTAAATGTCGCATCGACGAGTTCTTTGAGCGGACCAGCCTCGATATTCCAATCGCCGCTAAATGGCGTGAGCAAGATCGGCGAGCGAGCAATGACGTTGCGCTCGAGCACAATCGGTTTTCGTTGCAGCACCGAGGGATAACCGATCAGCAGCCGTGAAAACATCAGATGGGATGTCGAAGAACCGATATCAATGCCGACACTGGTCAAATGGGTGTGTGGGCCCACCGCGCCTTCGTGATCATGCCCATGGTCGCCATGCCCCCGATGTTCGTGCCTGATGATTGCCATAAACTCGGCCCTATCCCGTAATCGCCATTTCTGTCGATACTTTTTTGTGCTTTTTAAACCTCGCCCTGTAGGGAGACTGTGTCGGAAGACTTACAGATCACCTGGATCACCATGCTGCACGAAATCGAAGCATTTCGCATTTCCAACGAGTAACGAAAAACGGATTCTTCGCCTGCGGCTCAGAATGACATTTCGACGGGACACGAAAGGGTGAAGACAGTGCGAAGCATCAATTCGGCTCGTCAATATGAATGAACAAATCGGCAAACGTCACTTTTCTTGCCAGCAGTCCCTGCTCCTCGGCATATCGGATCAAAGCATTCAGCGGCTTTTCGTTGCCGTTGATGCCGAACCGCCAAGGATCCGCACCCATCACCGCCTGCTGTTCTTCCCACATCTGCCGATTCCACGCGAAATTGGAGTAGGTCGCATCGGCATCGTCGCGCAGCGCCAGATTCTTGGCTTCGACGCAAGCCTCGAACATCTCTTTGGCCGCGGCCGGGTATCTTTCCAGATAAGATGAATGAAACGTGATCGCATGGCTGGTCGGGAAAATGCCTGTCCTCCGGTAATAATCCTGCTCGATCGACTTCGAATCCGCCAACAGGCGGCGCCAGCCCTTTTCTTCGGGAAAATCCGGCACGATGATCGCGTCGAACTCGCCCGCGAGCATGCGCACCGCAAGCGAGCGCTCGCTCGGGACCACGTCGAGGCGCGTCCCTGCCGGCAATGACAAATCTAATTTGTTTGGGCGCGGCATGACCCAGTGGATATCGTTCGGCTTAACGCCGTATTCGTCGCTGAGAATCCCCCGCACCCAGAGCCCGCAGGTATTCAGCCAGCTTGGAATGCCGACCTTTTTCCCCTTCAACTGCACCGGCTCCTTGAGCGGCGAATTCTCCGGCACGAAGATATAAGAATGGCGAAACTTGCGGTTAGGAAATGCCGGAATCGCCATGTAAGGCTTGCCGCGGCTCTTGAGCGAGCAATAATTTGCCAGAGAAAATTCTCCGCTATCGTACTTTCCCGCCAGGAATTGCTCGTGTCCTTCGCCATCGTTCTCGAACGGCTCTGCTCTGAGGTCGAAGTTTTTCAACTTGATCCTACCATCGCACATGGGCCGCGCCCGCAAGTGATATCCGGCTGCGAGCGATAACACCGGTCTTTGACTGTCACTCATCGCAAACTCCTTAGGATCGAATAGTCGACGACTTCGTTGATCGAAAGACTCTTCTCGCCTTCGCTGCGAGAATACGGACCCTCCAGTGCTTTCTGCAAGCGCTCCTCGGGCATGATCATATCATCGAGCATGACCTCGCGGATCTCATTGTAGGAATTCTCCGCGATGCGCTCGCTCACCTTGAAGCTCTGGCGAATGTAGTCGACGGTACCCGAACGGTCTTGCTTGATCCGGCGAAATGACTCGAGCAGCGCCTTGAGGCTCTTTCGAATACGCTCCGGGCGGCTGCGCAGTTTGTCAACGCTCGTCGCCATGCCGTTGAACGGCGATTCGGCGACGTCGCTGGTTTTGGCCAGGACTTTGAAGCCTTGAACGACCATTTCGCCGGTGAATGGCGGGCTCAAGATCGATGCGTCGAGGGAATTTTGCTGCAGGCCGATCATGCTGACGATCGTGCTGCCGGTTTGAATGAACGTCACCTTGCGCACATCGACGCCGTTTTGCGTCAGCATCCAGACCGCCGCGTTATGGCTTTCCGAACCGATGCGCGAAACGCCAACCTTCTTGCCAAGCAAATCCTTCGGCGTCTTGATTGCCGACCCGCTTAGCAAAGAGAACAGCGGCGCGCGGTAAAGGACGGCGATCACTTTAAGCGACGCGCCCTTGCGCACGGCATCGATTGCGGTGCCGACTCCGGACATGAAATCGAGCTCGCCGGAGGCGACCCCGGCCACCTGCAGGTTGCTGCGCATTTGGATGATCTCGGCGCGCAGCCCTTCCCGATCAAAATAGCCTTTGTCTTTGGCGAAGTAGTAAGGCATCAACACGACGTTGCGCACCGACACGGCGATCCTCACCGTGTCTTGCGCGCGCGATGGAGCCGCCGAGCAAAGCAACGCAACTAAGATCAAAAAACTGCTAAGCGTTCTCACGGCTCACTTCAGACTTCGCAGCAGCGAGAAATCGAACATCTCCGAGGCGCTAATCGGCTTCGGCAACTCGCCGCGCTGATAAGAGCCGTCGAGGTATTCCTGAATCTGCTTATCGCCAAGCATCAGCGAGTCCACCATCACGCCGGCAATGTCGTCGTAGGACGCCGCCGCGTTCGCTGTGCTGACCTTGAAAATTTTTTCGATGTAGGAAATGACCGCGGGTCTGTCACGCCGGATGATCGCCGTAACATCGCGCATTGAACGCAGCATGTTGCGCACTTGCTCGGGCTTCCGTTCAACCTTTTGGCGATGAACGACCAGTCCCAGCCAAGGGGCCTCGGCAAGAGACCGGCTTCGCCCGAGGATCTTGAAGCCCTTCTCAGCCATTATACCCGTGAATGGCGGGCTCAGCACCGCTGCGTTGACAGATCCTTGCTGAATCGCGGTCAAGCTCACCGTCGTGCTGCCGGTTTGGATAAAGGTCACTTTCTTCGGATCGGCGCCGCCGCTCTCGATCATCAGCGAACCATACCTATGGCTTTCCGACCCGATGCGGGACACCGCGACCTTCTTGCCCTCAAGTTCTTTCACATTGGAAAGAGCGGGCGGGCCGACCAGCGAAAATAGCGGCGCGCGATAAAGAACCGCCAGCGCTTTGACCGGAAGACCGTTGGCGAACGCGGCAAAGGCAGGACCGGCCGATGGCGTGTAATCAATCTCTCCCGAGGCCAATCCGGCCAGCTGAAGATCGCTGCGCATCTGGATGAGCTCGACATTGAGTCCGTGCTTTTCGAAAATCTTGGTATCTCGGGCATAGTAAAACGGCAGGAACACGACGTTACGCACGGACAACGCCATGCGCACGCGCTCCTGCGCCGGAGCCGGCGGAGAGAATATGCCTGCCGCGACGAGCGCGGCTAACAAAGAAGTCGTCAATCTGAATCTCATGCGATCAATAAATCCTTCCTCGTGATTGAACTCGCCTAGGCGCTCTTCACCTTGGCTGCGGAACTGAGCAGATTGAGCTCGGAGAAAAGATCCCGCAACTCGTCGTAAGCCTCTCGGCTGAGCGGCTTAGACGGCCAGCGCGGATACATTTTCACGTCGAAACCGCGGAGCCGCATCGCCTCGCAGTAAATGGTCCGGCCGAACGGTCCGGCCAATCTGAGGAAAATGTCATGGATGCGAATCACCGTCTTTTGCAACGCCAACGCTTCATCGCTTCTGCCGGCATCGATGGCGCGGACCAGCTCGACGCCGATTTCCGGAGTGACAGCCAGCGGTGGGCTGATGGTGCCGGCAACGCCGACCGACATGGCGGAGACCAGATTGCTCGCCAGCGCATAAGCCGCAAACGGAGCTTTGACGACTTTCCTATAAGCCATCGCTTCATCGACGCTGCCCATCGCGAGCTTGGCGCCGAAGATCCGCGGCACGGCTGCGACTAAACGCGCCATGAAGTCCGGGTGAATGTTATAACCGGAGTAACGTGGATTGTTGTACACAAGAATCGGCATGCCCACTGCGCGATCGACCATTTTAAAATGCTCGATGATCTCGTACTCCGAACGGTCCGCATAATAATATGGCCCGACGTGGCCGATCGCTTCCGCGCCGATCGCCTCGGCATGCTTGCCGAGTTCGATCGCAGTATACGGATCGACAGCGCCGACATGAACCACCACCGGTACGCGGTGCTTCACCTGCTTGACGACGAGCTCAGCGACTTTCTTTCGCTCCTCAGGCGCCAGCGCCGGCCCCTGGCCGTAAGAGCCTAAAATAAAAAACGCATGCACGCCGCAGGCAATAAACCAGTCGGTCAATTCGCACATGAGCCTTTCATCGACGCTTCCGTCTTCCAGAAACACGGTCGGACTCGGAAGCACGATGCCTCTAATTTCCTCGACCATCAGAAGCCTCCTGTAACTTAGGTGCGATCCCGAACAAAAGTGAGGGAGCTAAGAAGGATTTCTCCCTGCGGTCGAAATGATAATTTCTTCCTTCGCGCCTTTGCGTCTTTGCGCGACACATTCCGGGATTCGGTAGCGGCGGCTTTGCCGGATTGACTTAACCCAATACTCCAATACTCCATCACTCCAATACCCATTTTTCTCATTTCCGCGCCGCCTCTTCCATCGCCGCGCGCAGCATGACGCCGTGCAGGTCCACTGAAGTCATCGCGCAATACTCCAGGCCATAGGTGGGCCGCTCGTCG
>Ga0075287_1000051_pt1 | contig 11569 bp, 6 predicted proteins | sample SF_Rice_20C_0N_3_FD_69762 | JGI IMG/M metagenome (GOLD analysis project Ga0075287, IMG submission 69762) | Rice paddy soil microbial communities from Twitchell Island, California, USA - SF_Rice_20C_0N_301 | ecosystem: Environmental > Terrestrial > Soil > Paddy field/soil | place: USA: Twitchell... | reverse complement strand
CCCGAGCACCAGGTTTTTTTGGTCGCCAAAGCGCAGGCGAGCGTCGAATTGACGTCGCCGACAACCACCACCACATCCGGCTTTTCCTCCAGGAGGACTCTCTCGAATCCTTCCATCACTCTGGCCATTTGCGCTGAATGGGACCCTGAGCCTACCCCTAAAAATAAATTCGGTTTCGGCAGATCGAGATCATTGAAAAAGAAATCGGACATGTTTGCGTCATAATGCTGGCCGGTATGCACCAACACATGGGCAATCCGGTCCGCGCCCGCATCGGAATTGTATTCCTTAATCGCTTCGCAAACGGCCGCGACTTTCATGAAGTTTGGCCTGGCCCCGACTACGGAGAGAATTTTAGCCGCCATCGCCTCCACCTCCCCAAGATCCGGTGCGTTCAATCGACAGCCGGAGAATCTCGTTACCACGCCCAAAGGGGATCATTAACAATGGACACCTGAGCTCTGCCGTTTCGCTATGGCAAAGACGATGGCCGATGGGTCGGGCGTGTGCCATATCGAGTTTCCGTTATCAGCAATTCTGTTACCACTCAGGTTGTAAACAAATCCTACAAACCGGAGGGCAGATCGTTTCTAAATACCGAAAACAAGGCTTGAGTTTGGCTAATCCAAGGCCTGGATTGCCTGATAGGATGCGGGGCTACTATAGCGGGGCAATATCGCCCTAACATTGATTGGACTAGCAATGGCGCTCGGAACTGCTACCCCAATATCCAAAATTATCCCATATCTTTGAAAGATTCCTTGAGCAGTCCGTGGCGCCTCATTTTCCGGTAAAGCGTCTTGTTGTCGACGTTCGCCTCTTTGGCAGTTGAGGAGATCGCGCCCTTGTGCTTGATCAACAGAGACCGAAGATAGTCCTTTTCACTGCGCGACAGCCACTGCTTCAATGAGTACTCACCATTACCGTTGTGGTCGATGCTGCTGTAAGGACGGTCGATCACCCTCTGCGGCGGCGCCGGCAGATCCACATCCTCAATCACTTCACCTTGGCACTTGACGATGGCGCGCTCGAGAATGTTCTCGAGTTCTCGAATATTGCCCGGCCAGCGATATGCCAGCATGTGGTCCAGCACTTTAGGCGCCACTTGACGAATCTTCTTTTCCCGGGCTATCACATGCTTGCTCAAGATATGGTCGATGAGAACCGGAAGATCCTCCAAACGCTCTCTTAAGGGCGGTAGCTGCAGCGGGATCACATTAATTCGATAATAGAAATCTTCCCGCAGGGTCCCCCGGGTCAGGCAAATTTTTAGATCTACGTTCGTCGCCGCCACAACTCTCATATCGACCTTAACCCGACGATTACCACCCAGGCGCTCAACCTCCCGCTCCTGCAAGACGCGGAGAAGTTTGACCTGCATTGGAGGTGCCATGGTTTCAATCTCATCGAGAAAAAGAGTTCCGCCATCAGCGATCTCGATCTTCCCGGCACGACTCTGCACCGCACCGGTAAACGCTCCCTTTTCATAGCCGAACAACTCGCTCTCTAACAACGTATCCGGAAATGCGCCGCAGTTGATGGGAACGAAGGCCTTGGATTTGCGTCTGCTCAGGTTGTGTATTGCCCGCGCCACCAATTCTTTTCCAGTACCGGTTTCACCTGTGATCATGACTCCGGAGTCGGTCTCTGCCAAAGATCTGATGAGGTCGAATACCTTTAGCATTTTAGGACTTTTGCTAAGGATATTTTCCAAATTATGTTCGTCTTGCACCTTCTGGCGGAGCTCCCGCACCTCGGCCAGCAATTGCCGCTTTTCGATCAATTTTTCGCTTACCAGACGAATAGCATCGGGCTGGAAAGGCTTGGTTATATAATCGCTCGCTCCGAGCTTCATCGCTTCGACGGCCTGCTTGATGTTTCCGAATGCAGTAATCAATATGACATCGGTCTCCGGGTGATTGTCACGAATGTGCCGTGCTAGCTGAAACCCGTCCATGCCTGGCATTTTGACGTCCGACACGACAATGGCGAATTTTTCCTCTTCGAGTTTTTTAATCGCTTCTTCGCCACAGGACGCTGTGGTCACCTGGAAACCTTCTTGCGCATAGAACTGACCGAGTTGTTCGCGCAGCCGATCATGATCTTCGACTATTAGGACGTTGTACATAGTTCTCCAACTCTCAACGTTATAGTTACCGCCGGCACCCTCCGGAATTCATGGTCAAGGGCAACACTATGACCACTTCACTGCCGCTCCCTGGGGCGCTCGTCATTCTTAACGTTCCTCCATGACTTTCAATCACACGAACTGCCGTACTCAATCCTAGGCCATTGCGGTCCCGCTTCGAAGAGAAAAAAGGATCGGCGGCTTTGGCCAACACGTCGGCTTGCATGCCCGTGCCCCTATCTTGGAGTGTGATACGCGCCATAGCGCGGCCGGTTCTATGTTCTATCTCACGTATAGCTTTCAAAATGATCTGATTCCCACTTTTGGTCGCTTCGACGGCATTGTTAACGATCGAGCCGAAAGCGAGATCCAATAAATACGCATCACCGATGATTTCGCTTTCACCAAGAGCCGGTTCAACAACATGCTCGAAAAAGATGTTCTTTTCCATACACAAAGCGGTCATCAACTGCATCGTGGAATGAAGTATTTCGGCTAAGTTGATGGCGGCACTCACCGGCGGCTGCATATAATTCGAGAATGAGCGGGTCAACTCCACGGCCTGATCGAGTAAGGTTTCGAATTCATCGACGTTCGTTCCCGTTCGTCTCGAAGAACCAAGAATTAGACTAATCAACTGAAAGTGATTGCCGATTTTGTGAATAAATTGCGAGATGATCGAGACGTCCAAAGCCGTCGCAGGGAACTCGTTCCCGAGCGGAACCATGCATCCGAAAACCGTCTCATGACACTCGCTTTTGATTTTGCGAAAGCTGTGCGAAACCCAAACGGGCAAGCCAGCGTCGTCGGTAATCTTGTGTACGGCCGATCCGGTATCGTCCGAGCTCAGTAGATTGAGTCGTTCCAGTAGCCGGCGACGGTCTTCCGAAGATATCTTTTCTTCCCATAGCACCCGAGTTCCCAGCACAGTCTCCGGGCGGATGCCAACCAGATCGAACGCGTTCGAAGAGATCTTGTTCACGAGCAGATCTGAAGTGCACTGGTAAACCACGCAGGGCATAAGAGCTGCAGGATCAATTGTCGCATCATCGATGATGCTAGTAGGGTGCATGTCCAAATTATGGTTTCGGGAAAGATGCGCGCCGATCTGAAACCGGCATTATTGACCGACGGATCATGGCATTTTTGCCACATCAGCCATTGCACTTCAAGAAAATTGTTGGATTTGTGTGACCTTGCCTTCCGCAATTTTAACGGGCCGCCAAGTAGCTGAAATTATTTGCGAATTCAACCAGCTGCGCAGGATGAGGGTTAGCGCAGACGAGCCGCCGTCAGCCCGATAGACCCGTATGAGCGAGCGGCTCCGGGCTTTTCACAGGCAAGGATAAACTCGATTCACTGCCAACGGCCATCGGGCACGATTGACGTCGAAATGAGCGAGGAGAACTAATCAAGAAAAGTTCGCGTACGGGTTGACCGGTACCGATTGGATCTTGGGCAATAATAAAAATCTGGCCATGTAAATGAATAGCTTACATTGCATAAAAGAATCGTATTCTGCTAATACGCACGTCCATAGCGCATGCGCCATGATCGACTCTTGTCGCCATGGCACATCACTTGCCTTGGTCTTGAAGGTTTGTACATCCATGTGGATGCGATGATCTAGTCAATGATCTCATTGTCTCGGCCGACATTAATAATGTTGGCAACGGCTCAGACCCTAGACTCCCAGGCCTGATGAATCATTGGGTTGCGTTCGCTCTGCGCCACATTGAGCTGCGCGTTCACGATGCGGAAATGGCATCGCTACTCTGGTAAGCGCCAGCGTAGCTTGATGGATAAGCACTTGTAGGTGTATTTGGGGTTCGGTTGAAGAGAGTCGATATCGAACCCGCTTTCAGCCAGAGGAGAAGGGAATACGTCCGTGAAGCCGAAAATCCTGCTGGTGGATGACGACGAAACTATTTTAAAACAGATGCGCCTCGCGCTCGAAGGCGACTACGACGTCTTTGCGGCGGCGCTGGAACGCGACGCCATGAGCATCTTTTTAAGAGAGACGCCGCCCGTCGTGATGGTCGATCTGGCACTGAACCCGCACAGCCCTGCCGACCTCGGAGGCATGCGCCTGCTCGAGCTAATCCTGTCTCAAGAGCCTTCGACGCGCGTGATCGTGATCACCGGGAATAGTGACCATAGGAACGCTCTGCGCGCCGTGCGGTTGGGCGCGTTCGATTACTACGCCAAACCGATTCGGCTCGATGAGCTCAAAGTGATGATCCGGCGTGCTATTCATATTCATCAGTTGCAGGATCTCGTTAATCAGGACGAGCAAGTCGTCGGCAATGGATGGCACGGTATCGTGGGCGCATCCAAGGTGATGAAGGACGTGTTCCGTTCTATCGAGTGCGTCGCCTCATCCGACGTATCCGTTCTCATCTCCGGCGAAAGCGGCACCGGCAAAGAAATCGTCGCCCGGGCCATTCACCTGCAGAGCCAACGCAAAAATGATCCATTCGTGGTTGTCAACTGCGGCGCCATACCCGAAAACCTTATCGAGAGTGAGCTGTTCGGCCATGAAAGAGGCGCCTTCACCGGAGCGCATGCCCAGAAACGGGGAAAATTCGAGCTTGCGCATAGCGGCACGCTTTTTTTAGACGAGATTGGCGAACTCGCGCCGCCGCTCCAGGTCAAGCTGCTACGATTCATCCAGGATCGAAAGATCGAGCGAGTCGGCGGGACGGTCCCGATCGAAGTGGATGTCCGGATTATCGCGGCGACCAACCGGGATCTAATAAGGGATATGCACAACCACGTGTTTCGTGAAGACTTGTATTATAGACTAAAGGTCGTTCCCATCGATATGCCGCCTCTGCGAAAAAGAAAAGACGACATCATTCCCCTCGCGCAATTTTTCCTGGCTAAGTCTTGCAAAAAGCATCGTAAACCGCCCAGGACGCTTTCCGCCGCGGCCGAGGAGGCATTGCTCAATCATCCCTGGCCGGGAAACGTCCGCGAACTGGAGAACTTGATCAGTCGTACCGTCGTTCTTAGCCCGAGGACGTTTATCAATCCAGCCGATTTGGGATTGACGGTCGAAAAAATTCCTCGCGATGTGAACTTAAAACTCGCAAAACGGATGATCGAAATGGAGTTTCTTCGCAAGGCACTCGGACGCAATCACGGCGTCGTGAGTCGCGCCGCCCGGGAGCTCGGCATCAGCCGGGTGAATCTTTACGAGTTGATGGAAAAATATAATCTGCGTCTGCAAGAATTCAAAATTTTCAAAAAGGGAAAATCCCAGATCAAAGCAGGGGAGGTCTAATAACTTGGATATCCTTGAAAAGAAGCTTAAAACACACAGCGCCACAGCGGCTGTGATCGGGCTCGGCTATGTCGGATTACCGCTGGCGATGGAAATTGCCGCGGCTGGATTTAGGGTCATCGGCATCGATCTCGATGCGGGGAAAATCTCCATGCTAAACCAGGGAAAGTCCTACATCTTGGATGTCCCGGAGAAGACAGTGGCCGACGCTGTGCGCTCCGGGCAATTCACGCCGACTACGGATTTTAGCGCGCTCGCGGGCGCGGACACCGTCAGTATTTGCGTGCCTACGCCACTCAGCAAAAGCCGCGATCCCGATATTTCATTCATCCTTTCAGCTACCGAGGAGATCCGGAAGTATTTACACCGTGGTCAATTAATTGTGCTGGAGAGCACAACCTATCCAGGAACAACCGATGAGCTGATCGTTCCGGAGCTGGAAGGCTCGGGACTTAAAGTCGGCACTGATTTCTGCGTCGCTTTTTCGCCGGAAAGAATCGATCCGGGTAATGCATCTTTCACAACGCGAAACACTCCTAAAATCGTCGGCGGAATAACAGACCAGTGCACCGAGATCGCGCGGCTCTTCTATTCACAATTTATTGACCGCGTCATTCCGGTGAGCAGCACAAAGTGCGCCGAAATGGTCAAGCTTCTGGAAAACACATTTCGTAGCGTCAACATTGGCATGGTCAATGAGCTCGCCCTGATGTGCGACTTGTTGGGAGTGGACGTCTACGAAGTTATCGACGCCGCGGCCACCAAGCCCTTTGGCTTCATCCCGTTTTATCCCGGACCCGGGCTGGGCGGCCATTGTATACCAATCGATCCGCATTACTTGGCCTGGAAGCTTAAAGCTCTCAATTTTCAGGCGCGCTTCATCGGATTAGCGGCTGAGATCAACGGGATGATGCCTTCGGTCGTGAGCACTTTGGTCGCCGATGGGCTCAATCGTGTCTCCAAGAGCATCCGCGGCTCGAGCATCATGATCCTCGGCGTCGCTTACAAAAAAAACGTCAGCGACTGCCGCGAATCACCGGCGCTCGACGTAATGCGCCTGCTAAGCGAAAAGGGCGCAATTCTGTCCTATAACGATCCGCTGGTTCCGACGGTGCGTTTGGGACGGAGCACGCTCAAATCGGTCGACGCCGGCCCTGCTCAAATTGCCCAGCATGACTGTGTGATCATCCTTACGGATCACAGCACATACGACATTCCCGCGATCGTCAAAGCGGCGAAACTGGTTATCGATACCAGGAACTCGACCAAGGAATTGCGCGAGTTTAAAGATAAGATTATTAAATTAGGCGCCGGAAACAATCCGCCGCCGAGCGCGCATCGCGACGAGGGCCATGAAACAACAGCGCAGATCACCGCGCACTGAGATGACTGCAATGGAACGGCAGAAATCAAATGAATTGGAAGAGAATCGGCGGAGATGCTACAAATTACCGCCTGGCTGATCTCTCAAGGAACTCAAGTTTAGCTTTCCGGTCGCCGCACCCTTTATTTGCCATGGCAGCGTTTGTATTTCTTGCCGCTGCCGCACGGGCACGGGTCGTTGCGGCCGACCTTGTCAACGTCCCTTCTTGCGGCACTGGCGGGCCGCGCCGAAATCGGCTCATCGCCGTGACTTAATACCACCCGTTGCGGGCGCGGCTGTTGCAGCTCGACTTGCGGGGCCGCGCTCTCTCGCGCGAGTTCCACGGTAAAAAGCTTTTGCACGACATCTTCTTCTTTGCGATGAATCATGTCCTCGAACATGTCGTAGCCTTCTTTTTGGTACTCCTGCAACGGGTTTTTCTGGCCGTAACCGCGCAAGCCGATCCCCTCCTTGAGGTGATCCATGTTCAGAAGGTGATCTTTCCAGAGGCTATCGATGGTCTGCAGCATGATGATTTTCTCGAGCTGCCGCAGCATCGGCTCGCCGAAGCGTTTTTCTTTGTCCTCATAGGCTTCCAGTATTCGCGTCCGCACTAGTTCTGCCACGCTCTCGGCCGAGAAGTGGTCGTCTTCTTCGGATTTGAAATCCAAGCGGAAGTTGAACTGATGATACAACGCTTCGCGCAAGCCGTTGAGGTCCCAATCCGAAGCATGCGCCTCTTTGTCCGTGTAGCGGGCGACAATGTCTTCGGCAAGATTTTCGGCCAATTCGACGACCTGTTCTTTGAGCGTCTGGCCTTTCAAGACCTCGCGGCGTTCATTGTAGACGACCTCACGCTGCTTATTGAGCACGTCATCGTACTCCAAAAGATGTTTGCGGATATCAAAATTGTGAGCTTCGACTTTCTTCTGGGCATTCTCTATCGCACGGGTCACCAACCCGTGCTCGATCGGAACGCCTTCTTCCATTCCGAGCCGGCTCATAATCCCCTGAATCCGATCCGCCCCGAAAATACGCATCAAGTCGTCTTCGAGCGACAGGTAGAAACGGGATGAGCCCGGATCGCCTTGCCGCCCGGCGCGTCCCCTCAGCTGGTTGTCGATACGCCTGCTTTCGTGCCGCTCCGTACCGAGAATGTGCAAACCACCGGCGGCGATCACCTGCTCTTTTTCTGTGCTGCAGATGCCGTTATATTGGGCAAAAATTTCATCGAAACGCTGGCGGTATTGATCTGGAGCTTTATCCAATTCCTCGCGCACATGCTCGACCATTTTCAAATATTCCTGGCGTTTCGCTTCATAGTTATCCTGCGCCTGCTGCACCGCCTGCTCATACGGCACACGAATCTCTTCATGCCGCGTCTCGGCCTCTTCGAAGGCTCGATAGGAGCTCTCATACTCGGCAACCGTCGCGCCGTGCTCGCCCCGAGCCAGGAGCGCCCGCGCATGCTCGAACTCGAGATCGATCAAACGCTGCTCGTAAACCCGCCGCCTTTCATCCAGCGCTTCGATCAGATCGCCGCGCTCACCGCTATTTTCCTGCCAGCGCTCCAAGGCCGCCGTAAAATCAACCTTCGCTTCATCGAAATCTGCCGGCGGCGCGTCGCCGTTTCGCGAATTTAATATGGCGGACTCGAAAGCCTCTTTGGCCTTAAGATAACCGTCCGGAATCGGGCGCAGATTATGCAATGCTTCGATCAGTTCGGTCGCGGAGCGGTCCTCATAACGTTCACGAGTAGCCCGGAATGGCGATATGGCTCGGATCTCGCGCTGCAGCTCGGTAGTCCGCTTTAACGCATCGCCGCGCTGCCGCTCGAAGATCTCGCCTTCCTTGAGGTACTTTTTCTCCGCACGCTGGATCTCTTCTTCGTATTTTTCTCGCAGGTCGCGCAATGCATCTTCATACCGCCCCGCGCCCTCGATCGGTAGCTTGGCGGCACGGCTGATCCACTCGTTTTCCATGTCCGAGCGCGCGAGAAATTCAGGATTGCCGCCGAGCAAAATATCCGTGCCCCGACCGGCCATATTGGTCGCGATCGTCACCGCATTGAAGCGCCCGGCCTGCGCGATAATGCTCGCCTCGGCTTCATGGTTGACCGCGTTCAAAACATTGTGCTTGATACCCTTCTTCTTGAGCATGCGAGAAATCCGCTCCGACTTGGCGACCGACGTGGTGCCGACTAAAATCGGCTGGCCCTTCTTGTTGCGCTCTTCGATTTCCTGCACCACCGCATCGTACTTTTCATTGTCCGAGCGATAAACCATGTCAGGAAGATCCTGACGCACCATGGCGCGGTGAGTCGGCACGACGGTGACATCCAACTTGTAGATCTTTTTGAACTCGGGCGCCTCGGTATCGGCGGTTCCGGTCATACCCGCAAGCTTTTTATACATCCGGAAATAATTTTGAATGGTGATCGTCGCCAGCGTCTGATTTTCTTCGCGGATGTGGACACGCTCTTTGGCTTCGACCGCTTGGTGCAACCCATCCGACCAGCGCCGGCCTGGCATGAGCCGCCCGGTAAATTCATCGACGATGATCACTTCGCCGTCCTTGACGACGTAATCGACGTCGCGTTTAAAGATCGCATGCGCTTTTAACGCCTGCTGCACGTGATGCAGCGTATCGATTTGCCGAGGATCGTAGAGGTTGTGCACTCCGAGCAGGCGCTCGACTTTCGCCACGCCGCCCTCCGTCAGCGTCACCGAGCGGCTTTTTTCATCCACCGTGTAGTCGCCCTTGGCGTCGATGGCGGCGCGGTCCTCTTGCGAAGGATCGCCTTGGATCACTGCGCCGCGCTGGAGCTTGGGGATGATGCGATCAATGAGATAATACTTGTCCGTCGATTCTTCTGCGGGGCCGGAAATAATTAGCGGGGTTCTCGCCTCGTCAATGAGAATATTGTCAACCTCGTCGACGACCGCGTAGTTGAGCTCCCGCTGGACGTATTCCTCCAACGAGAATTTCATATTGTCACGCAGGTAATCGAACCCGAATTCGTTGTTCGTGCCGTAAGTGATATCGGCGAAATAAGCTTCCTGCCGGGTAATCGGCCGCAAATTGAGGTAGCGGTAATCCTGGGTGATAAACGTCGGATCGAAAAGATAACTGGCCTCATGCACGATAGAGGCGGTCGTCATAGCAAGCTTATGGTAGATCGGGCCCATCCATTGCACGTCGCGGCGCGCCAGATAGTCGTTAACGGTAATCAAGTGAACGCCCCTGCCGGTGAGCGCGTTCAAATACAGAGCCAAAGTCGCGACAAGAGTTTTGCCCTCGCCGGTCTTCATCTCAGCGATCTTTCCCTCGTGCAGCACTGTGCCGCCGATCAGTTGCACGTCGAAATGGCGCAAGCCGATGGTGCGGCGCGATGCCTCGCGTACGGCGGCAAACGCCTCGGGCAAAAGCTCCTCGAGGACCTCCCCTTCTTTTTCCCGCAATTGCTTGTCGAGCTCTTCGGCGCGGCTTTTGACTTCATCCCGCTCGTCGGCCTCGGCGCTCGGCGGTGCGGCAAGCGCTTCCTCCAACTCTTGTTTTAAGGCGGCTGTCGCCTCGGCAATGCGGTTTCTAAACTCGACTGTTTTGGCGCCGAGTTCCGCATCGGTCAAGGCCTGATATTCCTGCTCCAGATTGTTTATTTTGCCGACGTACGGACGAATACGCTTGATTTCGCGCTCGTTTTTAGTTCCGACGATTTTTTTTATCCAATCGATCATGCGCTCAAGGTGCTCCCTGACTGAACCGCGGGAAGAGTCTAAGAATCAGTAGATAGCTCTCAAAATACATGATTCTCCGGGCAACTTAAAGGGTGATATGAGAGGCAAGGCTGCGGCTCACCGTTCAATTCGGACCGCCGATTCAACTTTTTCTCCGAGGAAACGCCGGCCCACTTTGATGAAACGATCCGGCGCGTCCGTGACAAAAAAGCTGTGGACTCCCTTGCCGGCCTTTCTCGCGAGCGCGGACTTTTGAAGCAGAGCAGCTACTTCGCGCGCGGTTTCCTCGGCGGAATCGACCAGTCTGACACCGCTACCCATAAATTTACGAATGGACTTTTTCAACAATGGATAATGCGTGCAGCCGAGGATTAAAGCGTCGATGCCGCTTTGCTTGAGACTTTCGAGATAAGCCTTGACCGTCATCTCAACCACTTGGTTGTCCGTCCAACCTTCTTCGACGAGCGGCACAAACAGCGGGCACGCCCGGCTGTACACTTCGACCAACGGGTCCGCAGCTTTGAGGGCGCGTGTGTAGGCGCCGCTTTGGATCGTCGCTTCCGTCCCGATCACACCGATTTTTTTGTTCGTTGTGCTCGCGAGCGCGCGCCTGACACCGGGGGCGATCACGCCGACGACGGGTTGATCGAGTTCCTGCTGCAATCGCTCGAGCGCGATGGCCGTCGATGTATTACACGCCACGACCACGATCTTAACGCCTTTCTCAACGAGAAATTCACTGTTCTCGAACGAATAACGCAAGACCGTATCGACCGACTTGGTGCCATAAGGCGACCGCGCGGTATCGCCGAGATACACGGTATTCTCTCTGGGCAGCGCCTCGATGATCTCGTGCAATACCGTCAAGCCGCCGATGCCCGAGTCAAATACACCGATAGCGCTCTCGTGATTATGCATGAATCGGTTGTTCGACTTCGGGCGCCATTTGGTTGCCCAATTCTTTCTCACAGGTGGGCGCAAAACCGAAGACTTGCTCCCACACTTGGCGGGATTCCATGCAAAGATAAATCTTCACGGTAGGCGCCGCTCGTCTG
>Ga0075287_1000050_pt1 | contig 11576 bp, 7 predicted proteins | sample SF_Rice_20C_0N_3_FD_69762 | JGI IMG/M metagenome (GOLD analysis project Ga0075287, IMG submission 69762) | Rice paddy soil microbial communities from Twitchell Island, California, USA - SF_Rice_20C_0N_301 | ecosystem: Environmental > Terrestrial > Soil > Paddy field/soil | place: USA: Twitchell... | reverse complement strand
CTGCAGGGGTGATCGCGTATCTGCTGTGAGAACGTTGAATCTGATGAAATTAACCACAAAGAGCACAAAGGTTACAAATTATACATTGATAAACTGAAACGCTTTCTCTTTGCTCAAGCGGTGTTCGGTTCACAATGCAAATGTTCGGATTTCGAATTTTGGCGAGCCAAAATTGATGAGCAACCCATGCTGCAAATGAGTACCCTTTAGATAGGCTAACACCTGAGCTTCGTGTTCGCGTGCATCCTTTGTGGTTAAATCCTATTCATTCGAAGTTGTAGAGCCGCACGCAGTTGTCCCAGAGATATTTGCGTTTGATCTGATCGGAGAAGGGGAGCTGCAAAAACGTATCGATGGCATGCGGGTATTTGACGTCGAGGTGCGGGTAGTCGGTCGAGAAAACCATATTGTCCTCGAGTCCATATTCCGGGATGTGCTTTGCTGTGATTTCGTCGCATTCGACGGCGCCGTAACACTGCCTTTGAAAATATTCGAGCGGCGAAAGCGTCAAATATGGATATTCCGCTTTGCCGGTGGTCTCGGCGTATTCACCCATGCGCCAGAGAAGCCAGGGGGCCCAGGAACAATTTCCCTCCAGGAAGGCTACTTTCAAGCGGGGAAAGCGTTCCATCACGCCGCCGAAGATCATGTCGCCGCAGGCGAGCATGTTGGCGAAGGGAAAGCCGAAGGTATTGAACATCGAGAAGGTCGAGCAGATATGGAAAAAGGCTGGCTGCGGCAAATAGACGCGGCCGGCTTCATGAAAGCCCACCGGTAGGTTTAAACTCTCGCATTCCGCCCATAGTGGATCGTAATATGGATCGCTCCACTTCTTATTGTTGACGTGATTGGGCCGCAGGAAAATCCCGCGGAAGCCGTATTCATTTACCGTGCGGCGGATTTCTTCGATCGATCCGCTGATGTCATGGGGCGCGACCATGGTGACGCCGTGCATGCGTCTCGGATCGGTTGCCGCGAAATCATGAAGCCAGTCATTGTAAGCGCGCGCGACAGCGGTGGCGAAGTCCGGGTCGAGGCCATCGATGCCGAGCACGGTTAGCCCGCGCGTCGGAAACAGAATCGCGACGTCGAGCCCTTCTTTGTCCATCGCTTGGACTTGCGAGACGCCGTCGAAGTTTCGTTTGCCGGCTTCGCCGTACTTGTCTTCGAAAAAATCTTGCCGGTATTTTGCCAGTGCGGGATTTTCAGGGTTGCGCGGGATCGGCATGACTTTGCCTTCGACTTCGATTCCCAAATCGCGGAACGATCGATTGAGACCTTTGGGAGCGCGTTCGGCATACTTCGGATCGATGTAGCGCTGCCACAGATCGGCCGGCTCGAAAACATGCATGTCGGAGTCCATCGCTTTGAATCCGTTTTTCGCCATTGTTTGTTTTCCCCCAACTTTGGTTAGCAGTTATTTTGCCTGTGAAAGAAATTGCAGGTTTTCTCTAACCTTCGGCGAAATCGCCAGCACTTCACCGACGATGCGCTCGGCTTCTTCGCCGGAGACGTAAGTGATGTCAAGCTTGGACTTTGCCGCTTGGGCTTGAAACTCCGGGTCGGTGAGTGTCGCTTTGAAGGCCTGCCGCAGGATCTCGAGCCGTTCGCGGGGTGTGCCCGGCGCTACCGTCAATGGGCGCTGGTATTCCATTTGCGACATGTAGGCTTTGTACGTGGCGACATTGAGATCGCTGCCGAGGACTTCGGTGAATAGCGGAATGTTTTTGATTTCCGGATCATTCGAGCGCGAGTGAACGAGCAGCGGTAGCAACCGATCCTCTCCTTTCGCATCGACCATGTCCCGGCGCGTCGCCACGACCGACTCCCAGTTGGTGAAGTCGCCGTCGACCTCGCGCCGCTGCATGGCCAGGCGCACCTGCGCCGTGCCTTGATAACCGGACACGACATTGAATTTCGTGCCGAGCATCTTATTGAGCATGAGCGGCAAGTCCACGCTGTGCGAGCCCGGCGCCGTGCCGCCGACCTTAACTACCTTTCCGGCTTTGAGCATCTCATCGAAACTCTTCACGCCGGCGAAGCCCATAATCACAAACACCGGCACGCCTTTGCTCGGCGCGCCGATCCAGCCGAACTTGAGCGCATCGAATTTGATATTGCGATCGCCCAAAGCCTGATTCAGCACGAATGCGCTGTTCCAATTTGCGATCGTCAACCCGTCGGGCTTGGCGTTATTGTAAAGATAATTTGCCGCCACCAAACTGCCGGCGCCGGTCATGTTTTCGACAACGGCCGACGGATTGCCGGGGATATGCTTGCCGATGTAGCGCGCGATGGTGCGCGTGTAAGCGTCGTAGCCGCCGCCCGCCGCTTGACCGACGATGAACCGAATGGTTTTGTCCTTGTAGAAATCTTGAGCGAGAGCGGGCTGGTAATTCGCGAGTAACAGGGTCACGCCGAGAGAAATCGCTACGAAAGCGAAGGAACGTGACAGGCATCTGCTCTTTGAAGTTAGCGGTCCATGCATCACAAGTCGCCTCCATTAATTGGTCAAGACCCCTCACCAAGCCTTGAGAGTCCATTCAAAGGTTCATGATGACGTTTCGATATGTTTCATTTCCGAATGGGACGAGGAATCTTTCTTAATTCTTGCAACCGTACCCGATAAGGTGCTGTTATTTCAACATCAACGCGGATTGGATAGACCGTGCTATCCCTGGGCGCCGTCCCTCAAGTGTCTCTGAGGATCCTTTGAAAATCGTCCAATAGTAGACAGACAGTCTCTACGGAGTCGGCCTATAGTTTTGTAGTAGTCCAAAAACGGCGACTCAACAGGGAGGTCTCGTATGGCAGCAATTGCCCCCATTCTTGTAATGATTCTCATCTTGACTCTTGTTTTCTATCTAGCAAGGCGGAGCGCCTACAGACCGAAATAAAAAGTTCTTGGTCCGGTGCCGGCGCATTCCTTGACAGCATAACTTCGCTGGGTCTGTGGTTGTTCGCACGGAAGCCAGGGCAAGCGCATTCCACTCTACAGGGTGGCGTTACCAGGTGCGCCACGATACAGCAGGAAAGGCGGATCGATGCACCAATACAATGATCATCCAATTTATGGGATCGGAATTTGCGGCCGCGAAAAAAAATGGCATTGCAGGGGCTTGATATTCGACTCTGAAGATAAAGTGACAGAGATTAGAAGATTAGAGTGCACCGAATTAACTTTTGCGACGAAGAGAAAAGCGGAAGAACACGCGCTCAAACTGTGTAAGCAATGGATAGATGGACAAGGAAGCGGAATCGATTCAAGCAGTCCCACGCAATCGGCACCATTGAAAGCGGGTGCTTTAGCACTCTAGTGTGATATCCGACAAATTCATTTAGCAAGTCATTCGTGGTACCATGCCGGGTGAAAACCGGCATCCGGAGGGTTTGGACAAAACCCGGAGTCCGGGTCGCGGCGGCTATTGCCAGCTTTCCCGGAAGACGATGAACTTCTTGGTCTGGACATTAGTTTCAAGCGGCGCATCATGATTAGAATCTCAGCGTGCTTTTACACTAAGAAAGATTCCTCGCGCGGCCGCTCGAAATCGCACCGATTTGTCACATCGGTTTGGGTCCGCCACTCAGCCCTTCTGCAAAAGTAAGTTGACACAAAGTTCGATTTGCGGCTAGGTACTTGGCTGCGGCTTTGGATCAATGAGACAAGGAGGTCAAGATATGAACAAACGAATTCAAGCGGCTGCATTCACTTTGCTTTTGATCGCCGCGTTGCCTGGTTTGACGCTTGCGAGAGATCGGTTGGCGCATGGTTACTCGAGCGCGAGCGGTGTTTTCGCCGGTCTTTGGGTAGCGCAAGAGGCAAAGATTTTCGATAGATACGATATCGACTCGCAACTGGTGCTCATCGCTTCGGGATCCCTGATGGTGCAGGCAATGTTGGGAGGCGAGCTGCCGATCGCGGGGGCAGCCGGGAGTGCCGCCGTAGACGCGAGCCTGGGCGGGGCGGACATTGTCATGTTCGGATCGATGGTTAAGGTTCCGGCTTTTTACATCATGGCGCTACCGGAGATTAAAACCATCGACGATTTACGTGGCAAGACGGTCGGCGTGACCCGTTTCGGTTCCTCTACCGATTTCACGATGCGCTATGTTTTACGCAAACACGGAATCGAACCTGGAAAGGACGTGACCCTCATACAAACAGGCGATCTATTTGCTGCTGCGGCGATGTTACGCAGCCGCACTATCGTCTCCGCTCCGTTCTCCAGTCCGACCAATCTGCGGGCGGAAGAAGCCGGCGCGCGGGTATTGATGAATATGGGTAAGGCAGGTGTTTACTTCCCGCACGATGCTTTCATGGCGCGGCGGTCTTTCATCAGCGCCAATACCGATCTGGTGCGACGATTTCTAAAGGCCTATTCGGAGGCGGTGCATGTGCTCTTTACGAACAAGGAGTCTAGCAAGCGTGCGATTGCAAAATACACCCGCGCTACAGATGCTAAAACTCTCGAGACGGTTTACCAGTACGCGTTGGATTACGTGGACAAGATTCCCTATAACACGCGCGAGGGCATCCAGGAGGTCTTGAATCAGGCGGCGGTAAGAAATCCGAAAGCCAAGGACGCCAAGCCCGAAGCTTTTTATGACGATCGCTTCGTTAAAGAACTGGACAGCCAGGGATTTTACAAGCAATTGTGGAAATGATTGCATTGCTGCGGGCCGGTCGGCGGAGTGTTGGAGTATTGATGGAGCACTGGGAAAGGAGTTGCGAATGAAGCCAGGAAATAGAGGCGGGTGCTTGATCCTCGTTTTCATTCTGTTTGTTCTCAGCATGGGCAACCGCAGTCTCTATGCCGCCGAAACCCGCATTTCCATCGGTGTCACTGAGACTATGGAGACATTTAATCCCTACGGCGACAGCGTCTCGCTGATGTACAGCATCTGGTGTCAGGTGCTCGGCTGTCTCGGCACTTACGACTTCGACAAAGGACAGCACGTCGGGCTGCTAGTGGAAAAGTGGGAAGTGAAGGACCCCAGGACCTGGCTGTTTCACTTGCGCAAGACCAATCGCTTTCACGACGGCTCGCCGGTGACTGCCGAAGATGTCGTTCATTCGATTAGACGCACCCGCAGCGATCCTTTTACCAAGCAGTTCCAAAACGTTTCGGCCGTTGCCGGTGAAGCGGTTGTCGACAAATACACTGTGAGAATCAACACCAAAGAGCCGACGGCTCCTTTGCTCGATTATCTTTTTGATCGTGTCATTGTCACCAGCAAAACAATCTACGACAAATACGGTCCCGAGGTTGCGGATAAGCAGTATCCCGTCGGCGCCGGTCCGTACAAGTTTAGAGAACTCATTCCGGGACAGCGACTGGTCATCGGTAAAGACAAGAATCATCCGATGTGGAAGCGATATCCGCAGGCTCCCGATGAAATTGTATTCCGGCTCATGCGGGAGCCCGAGCAGCGGGTGACAGCGCTATTGAATAATGAAATTCAGATCGCGCAATTCGTGCCGCCGCATCTGCGCGAGCGCGTGGAACGAAGCGCCAATCACAAGATCGTCAAGTTCCACACCGCGGAGATCATGTTTCTTGCGATGATGCCGAAGGTGAAGCCTTGGGACAACAAGCTCGTGCGCCAAGCCGTTGGCTACGCCATAGATCGCGACACGATCATCAAGACTCTGCTGAGAGGGGAAGCCTCGCGGCTCGACGGTCCCATCGGCGAGGGGCAGTACGGTTACGATCCGAAGCTGCAACCAAAATACACCTACAATCCCGAAAAGGCGCGGGAGTTGCTGAAGCAAGCCGGATACCCTAGCGGCGTCGATGTCGAGCTATCGACTCCCGTGGGCCGCTACACCCTGGACAAGCAGGTTACCGAGGCCATGGTGCCGATGCTCACTGCTGTCGGAATCAGAACCAAACTGCTGACCCCGGAGTGGGCGACGCTCTGGGCCAACGTGCAAGTGGGTAAAGTGCCTTTTTATTATATGGGCCGCGGCGGCGTCGTCGATCCGAGCGCGGCGCTGGCGCAATATTTCGAAACCGGCGCCTCGCCGCGCATAGGCTACTCCAATCCGAAGCTCGACGAATTGTTATCGGCGGAGCGACAGGCATTCGAGCCGGCGAAGCGCAAGAAGCTGCTTTCGCAAGCCATGAGCCTGATTACCGACGAAGCGCCGGCGCAATTTATGTGGCGCCATCAGCTGCTCTTTGGCCTGGCCAAGAACGTGGATTATCGCCCGCTGCCTAGCGAACGCATCTACGGCTGGAATATTAAAGTGCGGTAGAAAAAGAATGGAGTGATGGAGTACTGGAGTTCACGGAGTGATGGGTTAATTCCGTCCCAATACTCCATCGTTCCAACAATCCATTACTCCGCTTCCCGAACTCTCCCGCGTTGACCCCCAGGTCGCCTTCACGTATGAATCAGACTATAATTCCAGAGCGATTTTCGTCTGGCAATGGCGAGATTTTTTCCATGGACCGGGAGGAGTATTTGAATGACAAAGCAACGAGTCGGTTACGCGTTGGGATACGGTAAATTCACCAACGCGAGAGAAATGGCCAGCGTGATGAAGCAAGCGGAAGAGCGCGGCTTCGAAATGGCATTTTTCTCCGAGACGGTTGAACTCATGCGCGATTCGGTCAGCTCGCTGGCGGCAATCGGCCTGGCAACGAAGAATATGGTTTTGGGCACGACGCAGATCGTGCGTTTGCGCGGACCGGTGGTCATGGCTCAGTCACTGGCGACGCTGGATGAATTAACCGGCGGGCGAATGACGTGTGCGCCGGGCGCCTGCACCAAGAGCCATGCGCGCGTGCACGCTTTGCCGCAGGATGTCGGCGCGACGCCGACAGAGGTGCTGCGCGATTACATCGAGTCGATGCGGTTACTGTTTACCGGCGATAAAGTTTCATATCACGGCAAATTCATTAACTTCGACAACGTCGGTCTCGGCTGGAAACCAATTCGAAGCCACATTCCATTTTACGTTCCCGCCACGGCGACCATCGGTTTAAAACTGGCGGGCGCGGTGGGTGATGGCGTGGTGCTGAACGCAGTTTGCTCGCCCGAATACACGGTGAATGCGCTGAAAATTATAAGGGAATCGGCCGAGCAGGCAGGACGGGATTTTTCCAAATTCGAAGTGGCGCAAATCATCAACTGTTCAATCGAAGACGATCACAAGAAGGCGCTCGATGCGGTGCGCTGGGAAGTCGCGACGAAGCTCGATCCGGTGCAGATTTCGTTCATCGCTGCGCCGAAGATGCGCGTCGGCGAGCCGTATATCCGCAAAGAAGACATTCCGCTGTTCGAAAAGGCCCACGCGGCGGGCGGCATGGAAGGGTTGATCAAGGCGATCCCCGATTCCTACGTCGAAGGCATGACTGCCAGCGGCACGCCGGACGAAGTCAAAAAGCGCGTGCAGCAATATCGCGATGCGGGGGTCAAAATTCCTCTGCTCCGACCCGCGGCCGCGCACCAGACACAAAGGCTGCTCGATTTGTTTGCGCAATAAAGAAATTTGTTCAACGTTCCAGGTTCAAAGGTTCAAGGTTGGTCGGAATCAGATTAGAACCTCCGGGACCTTGACCGTCGAACATTGAACTTTGAACTGATTTGTATGTATCGCGTCGGCATCGATATCGGCGGCACGTTCACCGACATGCTTTTGGTCGGCGAGGACGGCGGCGCTGTGATCGGGAAAACCCTTACCACTCCCGGCGATCCGAGTCTCGCAGTGGAGGATACGCTACGTCCGGTATTGGAAAACGGCACCGTAAAGCCGGGCGATCGCGGCACGCTGATTCACGGCACGACGCTTGTTACCAATGCATTGATCGAGCGCAAGGGCGCGCCGACGGCGCTGCTCACGACCGCGGGTTTTCGTGACGCCGTGGAGATTGGCCGCGAGCACCGCTACGAGCTCTATGATTTAAATTTGGATTTACCCAAACCGTTGGTCCCGCGCCATTTGCGCTTCGACGTTCCGGAGCGAGTCGCCGCCGATGGCGCCGTGCTCCAATCTTTGGACGAGGATTTTGTCCGGCGGCTTGTAGGGGAGTTACGCGATAAGGGCGTCAAAGCGATCGCCATCTGCTATCTCAACAGCTTTCGCAACCCTGCGCATGAAAAACGGACCGCGGAGATCATCGCTGAGGTCGCGCCGGAGATCCGCGTCTCGCTTAGTTCCGAAGTCGTCGCGGAGATCCGCGAGTTCCAGCGCACCAGCACAACTCTCGCCAACGTCTACGTTCAAGAGCGCGTTTCGGATTATCTGGGCCAATTACAATCGCGGCTGAACAAAATCGGCTTCCGCGGCAGCTTTTTCGTCATGCTGTCGAGCGGCGGCATCGCCACCCGCGAAACCGCTTCGCGTTTTCCGGTGCGTTTGCTCGAATCCGGCCCGGCGGCGGGCGCGCTCGCGGCGGCGCAGGCAGGAATGCTTTCCGGTCATCGCGATTTATTATCTTTCGACATGGGCGGGACGACCGCCAAGTTATGCGTCATCGAGAACGGCGAGCCGCTTAAGACCCATGAATTCGAAGTCGATCGGGTCTATCGATTTCGAAAAGGCAGCGGCTTGCCGGTGCGGATTCCGGTCATCGACATGATCGAGATCGGCGCGGGCGGCGGTAGCATCGCGCGCGTGGATTCTCTCGGTCTTCTCAAAGTCGGTCCGGACAGTTCCGGCGCCGATCCCGGGCCGGTGTGTTATCGGCAAGGCGGTAAGGAACCGACGGTCACCGATGCGGATCTCATCCTCGGTTATCTCGATCCAAAATATTTTCTCGGCGGTAAGATGCAGCTCGATATCGACGCAGCACGGCATGCGCTCGGTGTTCTGGGAAAAAAATTGCACATGAATCCCGAGGAGGTCGCCTGGGGCGTTCATCAGATCGTCAATGAGAACATGGCCAATGCGGCGCGCGCTCATCTGGGCGAGCGCGGCAAAGATCCGCGGCGCCTGCCGATGTATGCTTTTGGCGGCGCGGGCCCGGTGCACGGGTATCGGGTCGCGGAGATTCTTCGCTTACCGGCGCTGATTTCGCCATTCGGCGCCGGCGTCGGTTCGACCTTCGGCTTGCTTTCCGCGCCGCTGGCTTTCGATTTCGTGCGCAGCGCATACAGCCGATTGGACGATCTCGACTGGCGTTTTGCCAATGATCTTCTGCATGAAATGGCCGACGAGGGACGCAAGGTATTGGAGGATTCGGGATTGTCGGCTAAGCAAATCGTGTATCGGCGCACGGCTGACATGCGTTATGTCGGGCAAGGGCATGAAGTGTCGGTGGCGCTCCCCGATGGCGAGTTGAACGCTCAACATCTGGGCCGCATCCAGGACGCTTTCGAGGAAACCTATAGCGCGTTGTATGGCCGCAAGGGACCCGATGTGCCTTTGGAGGTCATCAACTGGCGCGTGGTGGCGAGCGGGCCGCGACCGGAGTGGAATTTGAAACTGACGCGCGATGCCGCTTACCGAACGGATGCGCGCAAGGGCACGCGGCAGGCTTATTTTCCCGAAAAAAAAGGATACGCGAAAACCGATATCTATGACCGGTACGCGTTAAGACCGGGAATGGAATTCGCGGGGCCTGCCATTGTCGAGGAGCGTGAATCGACATTGATCATCGGTGTCCGCGGTCATGCGCGCGTTGATAATGCATTAAACGTCGTGGTGGAGTTGCGCGATGGAAAATAAAGCGATCGATCCGGTTACACTGGAGGTGATTTGGAACCGTTTCATATCGGTGGCCAACGAGCAGCAGGACGCGCTCATTCGCACGGCGTTCAGCACGATCGTGCGGGAGAGCCAGGACCTCGCTTGCGGGCTATTCGACACCAAAGGCCGGATGATAGCGCAATCCCTGAGCGGCACCCCGGGGCATATCAACGCCATGGCCACTTCGATGAAGCATTTTCTCGCGGCGTTCCCGCCGGACAGACTTGCGCCAGGCGATGTTCTCATCACCAACGATCCATGGCAGACGGCGGGGCAGATCAACGACATCACCATCACTACGCCGATCTTTCGTCGATGCAAGCTAGTAGCGTTGTTTGCCAACACCTGTCATAGCGCCGACATCGGCGGGCGGATTCTGTCGGCCGAAGCGCGCGAAGTCTTCGAAGAGGGGCTGCGCATACCGATCATGAAATTGTTCGAGCGCGGCGAGCCGAACAAGATCCTCATGCAAATCGTTCGTTCCAACGTGCGCCAGCCGGACGAAGTCATCGGCGATTTTTATGCCCAGACCGCATGCAACGAGACCGGCGGGCGGGCACTTTTGGAAATGATGGACGAGTTCGGCCTCGAGTCCATCGACGCCGTCGCGGAAGAAATTATCCGCCGCTCCGAGTCGGCCGTGCGCGCGGAGATCAGGAAATTGCCGAGCGGCGAATGGACGAACGAGACTTGGAGCGATGGTTTCGAAGAACCGATCGTCGTTCGCTGCGCAGTCAAGATTGCCGGCGACGAGATTTTTATCGACTTTACGGGCTCGTCGCCGCAGAGCACGCGCGGCATCAACGTCGTGCTCAATTACACCCACGCCTACGCGAGCTTCGCCATCAAAGCGGCGATCTGTCCAGACGTGCCGCACAACGAGGGCAGTTTTCGTCCCGTGCACGTGAGCGCGCCGCCGGGCAGTATTCTTAACGCGCTCGATCCAGCTCCCGTGGCAAGCCGGCAGGTTATTGGCCATTTCATTCCTAGCGTGATTTTCGCGGCGCTATCCGGCGCGATGCCGGGACGTCTCATGGCGCCCGGCGCCGATCCCATTTGGCTTAGCGTCTGGCGCGGTCAGAATCCATCGTTTACGTTGACGATTTTTCAAGTCGGCGGAACCGGCGCGCGTCCGACCAAGGATGGTTTGAACGCTGTGGGGTTTCCCAGCGGTGTTGCCGGGGTGCCCGCCGAGGTGATTGAAAGTCTTTCGCCGGTTGTGATGAAACAACGTCAATTGCGGCAGGATTCCGGAGGGCCGGGAACCTGGCGCGGCGGTCTGGGGCAGCTCACCGAATTTACGCGCCGTGGGGAGGGCCGTTGGAGCGTAAGCTCGATCGCGGATCGCACCGTCTATGCGGCGCCGGGGCTCCTGGGCGGCCAAAGCGGAGCTACGGGGGAGGTCAGGCTCGGTGACGGCACGCGATTGAATGCCAAAGCCCTAAAAGATTTAAAAGAAGGCGAGGTCGTTCATTTGAATCTGCCGGGTGGCGGCGGCTACGGCGATCCGATGAAGCGCGCCATAGAAAAAGTACGCTGGGATGTCATCGAGAGTTACATTTCGCCCCAAGAAGCCGAGCAGCGCTATGGGGTTGCGGTGCGTTATACCGGTAAACCCGACGATCTGGTGAAGCTGCCAGAGAATTGGGTCATCGATCATGCGCGAACGACGGAGCTACGCAGTGCCCGGTGAGGAACGTCGTGAGCTATCTCGGTTGATTTGTTGTCATTTCGAGCGCAAGCGAGAACTCTTTCTTGTGATTCAGACTCCGAATAAAGTGAGGACATGGAGATCCAAGGCAGAGTAGCATTGATCACCGGAGGGGCCGGCGGTATCGGCGGCGCGGCGGTGCGAAGCCTCGTGAAAGCGGGCGTGGGC
>Ga0075287_1000049_pt1 | contig 11696 bp, 7 predicted proteins | sample SF_Rice_20C_0N_3_FD_69762 | JGI IMG/M metagenome (GOLD analysis project Ga0075287, IMG submission 69762) | Rice paddy soil microbial communities from Twitchell Island, California, USA - SF_Rice_20C_0N_301 | ecosystem: Environmental > Terrestrial > Soil > Paddy field/soil | place: USA: Twitchell... | reverse complement strand
GTTTTGCCTTTCCGCTCCGCAAGCTCGGATAAAATGGCGCGCCGCCACATATCGTTGTGAAACAGCCCATGAATATAGGTGCCGAGAATATGACCATCCTCGCTGATACAGCCATCTCGATCTGAACACGATTCACCCGAGCGCTGCTCGATTGAAAAAGGCCGAGTGCCATTCGGGCTTTCCGTTTGGCCCATATGAATTTCATAGCCTGACAGCGGAGCGCCGTTAGCTTTCGCCAGAATACCACGCGCGATCGTCGTGCGGGCTTTGATTTGGTGAGTTGATTTGACGGGGGAAAAACGGCTCGTTACGGACAACAGAGCCAGAGCAGGCGTTATCGGCGCGGTGGATTCGATTTTTTCGGGATCGTGGATCGTCTCGCCCAGCATTTGGTAACCGCCGCAGATGCCGATGATCGGTATGCCTCGAGAGACTTGGCGAATGATTTGTCCATCCCGGGCCGTTGCTCGCAGGAAGTTGAGATCGGCTACAGTGCTCTTGGTTCCCGGAAGAATGATCAAATCCGGTTCGCCGAGATCATCACGCTCCTCAACGTAACGGAGGCGAACGCGCGGTTCGCGCTCCAACGGATCGAACTCGTCGAAGTTTGAAATATGAGGAAAAGCGATGACGGCTATGTCGAGGTCAAAGTCGCTTCGAAATTTCATGGCTCGCCGCTTCTCGAGCGTCATGGAATCTTCCTCCGCAATATCAATATCGTGGTAGTAGGGAATGACACCCGCCACCGGCACGCCGGTTCGTTTTTCCAACCAGTCCAATCCAGCCCTGAGCAAAGAAATGTCGCCGCGGAATTTATTGATCACGAACCCTTCGACCAAGGCTCTCTCTTCGGGCTCTAACAAATCCATCGTTCCAACCAGAGATGCGAAGATCCCGCCCCGATCGATGTCAGCGGCAAGGAGCACGGGCGAGTTGCAATAGAGCGCGACTTTCATGTTCACAAGGTCCCGGTCCTTGAGGTTGATTTCGGCGGGACTCCCGGCGCCTTCGATCACGATCAAGTCGAAGCGGCTGCGAAGACAATCAAGCGATTCCGTAATGGCGCTCCATAGCACCGGCTTTAGCTTGGGAAATTCTGCAGCTGATGTCTTTGTCACCGGTTTCCCTCTGATAATAACCTGCGAACAATTATCTGCTTCCGGCTTTAGTAAGACCGGATTCATCTCTACTGCGGGCGCAATGCCGGCGGCCTCTGCCTGGACCGCCTGGGCACGTCCGATTTCGTGTCCATCGGCCGTAACGTAGGAATTGAGCGACATGTTCTGAGCCTTAAACGGCGCGACTCTAAATCCCAGCTGCCGGAAAATCCGACACAAAGCGGTGACGAGAACGCTCTTTCCAACCGAGGATCCCGTTCCTTGAACCATCAAAGTCTTAGCTGGCATACGGTCAATTTGGATGATCTAAGTTAAATGCGGCGAACTGTTTTACTTCGGGTTGCGCCAAATGCTGAACGGACCGCGCGGAACAAAGCAGCGCGCGCCTGTTTTCGAATCCTCGATCGTTGTCATGTCCACCTTCAGCAAGTCTCGAACATTAGCTTCATTGATGACCTCAGTAACCGGTCCGAACGCTCGCACTGTGCCTCCGCTCAGCAGCAGCGCTTTATCGGCAAACAGCGAAATCAGATTCACATCGTGCAGTACGGTGATGACCGTGATTTGTTTTTCAATGGATAATTTTTTCAAGGCGGCCAGAATTTGTAGCTGATAGTAAAGATCGAGGTGCAAAGTCGGCTCGTCGAGCAGGAGCACTCGCGCGGACTGCGCCAATGCCCGCGCGATCAAAACCTTCTGTTGCTCGCCGCCGCTCAGCGTGGTGAAACTTCGCGCAGCCAGATGTTGGGCATTTGCCTGCTGCAATGCAAATTCGACGACCGATCGGTCATCTCTTGTTGGTCGGAAGCGAGACGAATGTGGATACCGTCCCAAGCCGACCAATTCGGAAACGGTGAGTGGGAAGCTCAAGGCGGGCTGCTGGGAAACATAGGCGATGGTTTTTGCCCGTTCTTTCGGCGCATAGGACGATAAGGGCTCGTTGAACAGTAAAATCGTGCCGCAGCTCGGCTGCAACAAGCCGAGTAAGACCTTCAACAGCGTTGTTTTGCCCGAACCATTGGGACCGATGAGCGCCACGAACTCGCCCGCGCGGGCCGAGAACACGATGTTCGTCAGCGCAACTCGATTTTCATATCCGAAAGAAACCTTGCGCGTTTCGATGGCGGGCGGTGATTCCATTTTACAAGCCGTAGTCACCGGATTCTTTGCGGATTAAATAGAGAAAAATCGGGACGCCCACTAACGAGGTTACGATCCCCACCGGAAGCTCGGCGGGAGCGATTATTATCCGCGCGACTGCGTCGCACACGACGAGAAACATACCCCCGGCAAAAAATGCCAGCGGAAACAAGGTTCGGTGATCCGCGCCGAATATGAGACGAATGATGTGCGGCACGATTAGACCGACGAAACCGATTAGCCCGGCGACGGAAACCGAGATTGAAGTTAGCAATGCCGCGAGAACCGCGAACAGCAACTGAATACGGCCAGTGCGAATGCCGCTGCTCTCGGCCGTTTCCTCACCGAGCAAAAGGACATTGAGCTCTGGAGCGAAGTAACAGGCGGCTAGGACCGCGGCGGGTATGCACGCGAGTGAAATCCACGTCGTATCCCAACTCGAACTGGAAAATCCGCCGAGAAAGAAAAAAATTAGGGCTTTGAGCTCCTCGCCGGCCATAAGCATGAGTATGGCCACCAGCGAAGAAAGAAATAGGCCGACGCCGAGACCGGCAAGAAGAAGACGGAAGATAGAGAAGGCGCCGTTAAGGCGGCCGAAATAAAATACCAGAGCGAGCGCCGCGAGCGATCCGACGAAGGCGAAGAAGCTAACTGCCGCAAAATTGGCCATAGGCGAGGCAAGCCTAAACACGATTGCCCCCGCCGCGCCGAGAGATGCGCCGGAAGAGACGCCGAGCAGATAACTGTCAGCAATAGGATTGCGAAAGAGCCCCTGAAAGATTGCCCCTGCCAAGGCCAATCCACCACCGACAAAAAAAGCCGAAAGGATGCGCGGCAAACGTAAATTAAACAGGATGACCTTGTCGGTTGGGGACAGTTCGAGCAGGGAGATTCGAACCGGTCCAATATTCAGAGCAAGGAAGAAAGTTACCAGCAACAAAAACCCGATCAGTGAACAGATTTGACGTTTGCGATTCACTTTGTCCCCGTTGGGGTTGTTTCGGTCCCGCTTTTTTCACCGAATAAACAATCTTGCATTTTAGCGAGTCCGCTTAGGACCTCGATGCTCCGTCTGATGTCGCGCTCATCAATGAAACAAAAGCGAGAGTCGCGCACGCCGCGGATCGATGACCAGCCCGGTCGCCGCCCGAGAGTTTTCACAAACCGCTCTTGGTCAGCGAGAAATATCAGCACCTCGGGATTTCGCTGAATGAGGGATTCCAAGCTCACCTGTGCGGAGTCGAAAGGCAGGTCACCGAAGACATTCATTCCGCCCGCCGCGGTAACGAGCCAATCGGTGAAAGATAATCGTCCCACAGTAATCAAAGGTTCGGTCCACATCTGCAGATAGACCTTTTTCTTGGCTCTGTTCTTCGCTTTGGCTTCGATGATGCGAAGTCGGCGTTCCATGGCTTCTATAACGCTTGTCGCTTTCGATTCTTGCCCCAGCAATTCTCCGAGAAGTAAAAAATCTCTTTTCAGCCCGTTCATATCCCGAGGCCATAAGCTCAGCACTGAATAACCTAGGTTTTTTAACGGAACCGCAAATCTCTGCTGGCTCGGTCCATTGGTCAGAATCAGGTCGGGTTGGAGTTGAACGATTTTTTCAAGGTTAGCGTCAAAGCCACCGCCGATGATCTCGACTCGCTTGAGCTGGACGCGGGTTTTTGATTCCTCGGGAAGCCAGTCGTAACGCGTTCCTCCTTTAAGGCGTGCGCAGTCCAGCAAACAAACCATTTCGGAATTTGTCGGTACTAAGGATATGACCCGGAGGACGTTGCTTTTGACTGCGACCTTGAAACCGAGATCGTCGATGATCATTCGTTCTGCCGACAATGCGGCCGGGGCGTCGCAAAACAGCATGGAGAATGCACAGACTGCGAGCATTCCCCATCGCGTGTGAAACTTTTTTAGAATGGATTTCACGGTTACTTCGTGCTCAGTAGCGAAAAGTCAGCCCCGTGAACAAGTTGAATCCGGGAGCGGGTACACGGAACGACTCATTGAAAGGATCGCCCACCAAAATTCCAGAAGTCGAGTACTTTCGGTCGGTAATATTATTAAGAGCCACGTGCGCAGTCCAGTGGCGCCATTGATAAGCGATGCGGCTGTTGAGCACGAAGTAAGCCGCCAATTTCTTGGATTGATTGGGCTCGTCGCGCAATTGGAATTGCTCGCCGACGTAGGTGCCGAAAAGCGACAGGGTCAAGCCTTCCAAAGGGCGAAAGTTGATTCCGGCACCGACCCGATGACGCGGCACTAAGGGTAGCTCGTCGCCTTTTTTTACCAACCGCGGTGGATCGAGAAAATTAATTCCCGGAACGAAAAAGTCGCTGTCAAACGTCGCCTTAGTAAAAGTGTAGTTAATGAACGCATCAATCCATTTGTCGATACGGGCTTTCAAGGTCGCCTCGATACCTCTCCGGAGCGTCTTGTCGATGTTCTCGTTGCGCCCGGAAAACGGATCGAGCGGGTCGGTGGCGATGAAAAATATCTCGTCGCGGACGGGCATGTAAAAAAATGCCAGCGAACCGTCCAGCCAATCGACCGCCTGCCCTTTGACGCCCAATTCGAAGTTGCGGCTCTTCATCGCCTTCAGACTCAAGTTGGAACCGAACGGACCCAGGGCGAAAATTTCCTGCACGGTAGGAACACGGATTCCTTCGGAATAGTTGAAATACAAGCTCAGGTTTGACACCGGCGTGTAAACCAAGCCGGTTTTCGGGCTAAAGCTGCTGTACTGTTTGATCCCGTCCAGGGTCGGATCTGTCTTGCCGGTAAAATCCAATTTATCCCAGTCGTAACGGAAACCGGCATTGGCAACGAGCCAATCGAAGAGGGTCAAGCTATCTGTAAAGTAAACGCCAGCGATGTTCTCCCTCGTCAGTTGCTTGGTGATAAAAGCGCCCGGACAACAAAGAAACTCCGAAGCGCTCGTGCTATCGAACCGGTTGTGACTGTATTCCACTCCGAGGGTCGCGAGATTTCTCTTTTTAAATACCAATCCATCTTGAGTGACTTGTAACGTAGTCCCCGAAGAAACGGTGCCGGTGTTTAAGGTCGATGTGCTCGACACACCCCGCACAAAGCTTTCCTGATCGTTGCTACGGAAAAAACCGTTCAGGGCCGCGGAGAAGCCGGCAGATAGTTTTTGTTTCAAATTAAAGCCGACTTGATGGAGGTTGCTTGCCGCGAAATCGCCGGGAGTCAAATTGTCATTTCGATCGACGCGCAGCCGGCTTCCCGGCAACGAGCCGGCCTGGCTGATGTTGTCGAGCACGCGCGTGTAGGCAAGGCTGGCGTCGGTGCTCTCGCCCAGGCGGTAACCGAGTTTGGCGAAGATCCTTGTGATTCTCGCTCCGCCATGGCGCGAATTGAATTCTTCGCGAAAGCCGTCGGTCAACTCGCGTGTCACACCGAAATAGTAGTCAAAGTTCGAAATCGGCAGAGGGCCGTCCGTGCTGAATGAGTATTTTTGCCGGCCGAAACTGCCGCCGCCGATGTCCGTCCCGACATGCGGCCGATCGGCGCGGCCGCGCTTGGTCGTGATATTGATCACGCCGCCCAGCGCATTGCGCCCGAACGCGGTTGCCGTGCCGGGTAGGATTTCAATCCGTTCGATGTCTTCGATCGGTATCAAGTCGAAGTTGATGGTGTTGAAGTCCGGCTCGTTGATTCTAACTCCGTCGACAAAAACACTCGTGGCTGGAACGGGCTGGCCGTTAAAACCGCGCAAGTCGATCGTCTTCTGGAACTCGTTGCCAACGGTGTCGTAGGCGACAACGCCAGTTTGATATTCCAAAACCTCTTGGATTGTTTTCGCGCCAAGCGTTTCGATTTCATCGGCCGTAACGACGATTACTTTCCCTGGCACTTGGGTCGTCGATTCAGGAACGTCGGGTAGACGCGTCGAGTTTACGTAGATCGGAGGCAGGGTAGTCTCGGGAGGTTCCGCTGCGTGCAATTCAAAGCCAACATACAAAAGGACAGAGAAAAGAAATAACAAAACCTTCATGCAAGTCTCCTTTTCCCGCGAAAGGGGAACTGTTTAGGCAGAACGGACAGGTCTCCTGGCTCGAGCTTCAAACCTACTTGCCGCGCCTTCCCGCCAGCGCTGGGGTTCAAAGCTTCAAAAGTTCAAGGTTCAAGATTTCCTTGAGCCGTTAGCTATTGAGCATTGAGCCGGTGCGTCCGAGCAGTGGCTTACATGCGGCTTTCGTAGCTCTTACAGTTGCGGGGCAGCAGGGGAATTCTCGGAAAGGATGAAGGATGAAGGCGGAAGGATAAATTCTTTCATCCCTCTGTCTTTTGCCTTCCGCCTTTCCGCGTCACCCCTTTCCCTTGCATTCGTCTGCGGTTGATAAGATTTTCCTTTGGACCTCCTAAAATTTTCGCTAATGTTTCCTATCCTCGAGGTGAAACTCGATCGGAATGCGCAACCAGCTTGCGACTGGCTGGTCGCCGTGGCGGGCCGGATGAAAACGCCAGCGTTTGATCGCTTCAGCGGCGGCTTGGTCGAGCAGAGGGCTGCCAGAGCTGCTATTGATCTCCACCTGCTTTGATCGACCTTGATCATCGACTAAAACGCGCAGCAGCACTCGGCCTTCGCGGCCCTCGCGGCGGGCGTTATCCGGGTAATTCGGCCTGGGGGTCTCGCGATAGCGCGCCTGCGTGAGCGCGGTGCCGCTCGCGGATGACCCGGATGCTGATCCCGCTCCGTTGCTGCTGCCGCCTCCTGGTCCGGGGCGATCTACTGCGTAGCCGTTGCTGCCTGTCCCGATTCCACCAGTCCCAGCACCATCGCCCCCAACGCCGGTTGTGGCGCCGGATGTCTCGCCCGTCTCGCCGTCGAATTGAGCGGACGGGGCCCAGACCAAGCTGACCCGGCTCTCGCTGACCGTTTCGACTTCTGTGTCAGCGATAATTTGCGGTTCCGCACTGTGCGCCGGTTTTGCTTCGACGCGCGCCGAGGCCGCGGGCCGCGGTTTGAATTGCGTACCCGTCTTACCTCTCGGCGCGGGACTGCTGCTCGCGCCCGTGTCACCGTGGCCAACCGATTCCGACTCCATCGGCAAAATAATCACGCGAATCGCTTCGCCGGGAGTGGGGCGGGCAAACGTGACGGGATACGCCAGGACTGCGGCGTGCAAACTGACAGACAGAAAAAAGAACGAGGCCGATCTCATCGTCTTTGCGATTGGCCTCAACCGAATTGGGAAAGATATGGAAACCTTTCTCTCTTCTCCGGAGAGGCCGGTCATAACGTGCTAGGCAGGTTTCCTGACTTGGGCTTTTTTCTACTCGCCGCGCCTTCCCATCCTTTGCTTGAACTCAGGACAGTGGCTGCTTGCGGCTTTCGTCGCCGTCACAGTGGCGGGACCGCGCCGGATTTGCACCGGACTTCCCTATGAACCTAGCGCCGTGAATAAATCTACGCGGAAATTATAACGGGACGAAATGGCTGTCAAGCAACTTCCGTTGAGCGGCTAGAGAATCAACCAAAATACAACCGGAATTGTGAAGACTGAGAGCGACGTGCCAAGCACTACGATGGACGCCGCCAGGCCGGGATCTTGGCTGTATTTTTCCGTCAGGATGAAATTGATAATCGCCGATGACACCGAGCCATAGAGCAGCAACACCTGCCGGTTCACGCTTGCGGGGCCGGATCAGGTTCACGGCCATATTAGCGGCGGCAAAGCACTTGATATAGGCGATAGCCGAGGCTGATGAGCATGATCGGGATTGTCGCCTGGCCAAGCATGATCACCGGCTGCAGAAGCAGCTCGGGAATTTTTATTTGCCCAAGTTGACCAGCAGACCGGCCAGGGCCGCGTGGATGAGCGGCAGGCGAAAATTTCCGTTTAGTTGCTGCGGCCGTTCAGGATACAAATTCCGAGCGAGTACCGTAAAACGTGATGATCATGAACATGCCGATCAGAGGATAACCGGAACGACGGGCGAAACCGGCTTGAGAAATTCTATGGGAACTCAGTCAGAGCGAGGCTAGCAGGATGAGGCTTAGCCCTTCTGTGAGTTCAACAACCGCGTCAACGTTAGAATTGGAGAGCAGGGAATGACCCCGATGCAGTAGGGCGCGCAGTGATAAAGTAAAAAGTGAAAGGATAAGCGTGATCCAAAGTCCTTTGCGACCGAGAAAATAAAGCGCAAGCGCCAGCGTTGCCGCTGTGCTCGCGAGCACGGGCCAAACACTTGTATGTTGGGCGATCCCTCGGGTCGCTTCGTCAAAGCGCGTATTGTAGCCGAAAAAAAAAAGCAAAGCGGCCCAGCGCGCGAATAGCGGCGAAAGCAGCAAGCTCAAAGTTAACATTTCATCCATGCTGTTAAGAGCCGCGCTCTTCAAAAGAATCACGATCAGGACTGCCGTAATGCCCAATGTCCCGTTGGATTGGCCGTCTTGCTTCTCGAGAGCATCGAACGTGTCCTTGAGTCCTTTAAGGTGCATCGCGCCGGTGGCCGAAATCCACAGGCTAATGATAACGATATTGAGAATTTCGGGCTCGAGATAGGGAGCGAGAACGTAGTGTGAAACGCCAAGCAGCAAACCTACTATTAAACCAACCAATGGAAAATAAGCGGCTCTTTTTTCAACCACTCTTGGGGATGAGCCGGAAGCGGAAATGCGGCCCCAGAGTGTCAAAGATTTAATTGCGGCTAAGAGCGTTTGCACGGCATTTCTTTTCGCTTAGAGACATGAAAGTGTCAACATCCGGCGACTGAAACGACAATTCGTGGGCGGTTTTCCTGAGGCCTTTCTAAATGGCGATTTTAATCTTATAATCCAGTAGCTTACGAAGCGTTTTGCGCTTTACTTTCCGGTCGCTTTCAGGTATTATTCAAATTGGTTCTACATCTTTCTAACCCCACAACTTTACAGGAAAAATTGCAGACTTAAGCTAGGTGAAAATGGCTGAATCGAAAACTCCCCAAGAATCTCATTATAGCGCGGACAATATCAAAGTCCTGGAAGGTCTCGAAGCGGTTAGAAAACGTCCCGGCATGTACATCGGCGATACCAGTGAACGAGGTCTGCACCACCTCGTTTACGAGGTCGTCGATAATTCCATCGACGAAGCGCTCGCGGGACACTGCGATTCAATCGAAGTTACGATTCATATCGATAATAGCGTTACTGTAATTGACAACGGCCGGGGGATTCCCGTCGACATTCATCCGACCGAGAAAATTTCCGCGGCGGAGGTGGTGCTGACCAAGCTCCACGCGGGAGGCAAGTTCGACAAAGCTTCGTACAAAGTCTCTGGTGGTTTGCACGGCGTCGGCATTTCGGTCGTCAATGCATTGTCTGAGACTTTAGAAGTCGAAATCAAGCGCGACGGCAAAGTCTACCAGCAAAGTTATAAGCGCGGCGAGCCGCAGGAAAACCTCAAAGAAGTCGGCAAATCGAAAGAGCGCGGCACGCGGGTGACGTTCAAGCCGGACTCTACGATTTTTGAAACGGCGGATTTCAGCTTCGATATTCTTTCTCAGCGTCTGCGCGAGCTCGCGTTTCTAAACCGCGGCGTCAAGATTACCATCGAAGACGAGCGCACACAGAAAAAACACGAATTTTTTTACAAAGGCGGTTTGTTGTCGTTTGTCGAGCACCTCAACCGCGCCAAAACGGCGATTCATGCAAAAGTCGTTTACTTCGAAGGCGAAAAAGACGGTGTCGAAGTGGAAGTCGCCATGCAATGGAACGACGGTTATTCGGAAAGTATTTTTTCGTTTGCGAACAATATCAACACGATTGAAGGCGGCACACATCTGATTGGCTTTCGCTCCGCGTTGACGCGTACGATCAATACATATGCGCTGAACAACGGCTTGCTCAAGAAAGACGAGGAAAATCTCCAGGGTGAAGACATTCGTGAAGGGCTGACCGCTGTGATCAGTGTGAAAGTTCCCGAGCCGCAGTTCGAGGGACAAACAAAAACAAAACTCGGCAACAGCGAAGTGAAAGGCATCGTCGAGGCGCTCGTCAATGAAAAGTTCGGTAGCTATTTGAGTGAGCGTCCGACTGAAGCGAAAAAAATCGTTGCCAAGGGTGTCGAAGCTGCGCGGGTACGCGAAGCGACGAGGAAAGCCAAAGATTTGGCGCGGCGCAAGGGCGCGCTCGATTCCGGCTCGCTGCCCGGAAAGCTCGCCGATTGTCAGGAACGCGATCCCGCGCTGAGCGAGCTTTACTTGGTCGAAGGCGATTCTGCCGGCGGGTCGGCCAAGCAGGGCCGCGACCGACGCAATCAAGCGATTTTGCCGCTCAAGGGCAAGATCTTAAACGTCGAGAAGGCACGTTTCGATAAAATGCTCTCCTCGCAGGAAATTCGCCTGATGATCACGGCGTTGGGCACGGGAGTCAAAGAAGACTACGATCCGGCGAAGCTGCGCTATCACTCGATCATCATAATGACCGATGCCGACGTCGACGGCTCGCACATCCGCACGTTGCTGCTCACATTTTTCTACCGGCAGATGCCCGATCTGGTCGAGAAGGGCCATCTCTTTATCGCCCAGCCGCCGCTCTTCAAAGTGAAGCGCGGCAAGCAGGAGCGCTATTTGAAGGACGAGCAGATGCTGGAAGATCATTTGATCGAGCTCGGCACGGAGGATTTGCGGCTGCGTGCAACCAATGACGGCAATGGCATTTCTGGTCAGGCTCTGCAGGCTTACGTCAAAAAGATTGTCCGCTGGGACAAGCTTATGTCGCTTCTGGCGCGCAAGCGCAAAAACCGCACGGTCATCGATGCCCTCTTGTTGGAAGAGGGCTTCAGCGAGGAGACCTTGAAAAATGAAAAGGCTCTCCGAGAACTGGAAGGGCGCCTGGCGGCTTACGTTAATTTGGTCGCGCCCGAACAAGCGCCGATCTCCTGCCTGCTTGAAGAGGATGCCGAGCATAATTGTTTCAAGCTGACCGTGAATACGCGCGCCAACGGCACCGGCTTTCAAACGGTGATCGACCGCGATTTTCTTACCAGCCCGGAATTCAAAGAAGTAAAAAAGATCTTCGCCGATCTTAGCGGCATCGGCATGCCGCCCTATTCCGTTGAAAACGGCGAGCAGAAGGCGCAAATGCGCTCGATGACCGAAGTGCTCAGCTACTTCATGGAAGGCGGCAAGAAGGGCCTTGCGATCCAGCGGTACAAAGGCCTCGGCGAGATGAACCCGGGTCAATTGTGGGAAACGACGATGAATCCGGAAACCCGGGTGCTGTTGCAGGTGCGCATCGAAGACGCGGTCGAAGCCGATGAAATCTTCTCGACGCTGATGGGCGATGAAGTCGAGCCGCGGCGAAAATTTATCGAAGAGAACGCGCTCACGGTCAAGAACCTAGATATCTAAACGTTTAAGCCGTTTCGAACTTAGATCCTCCGGTAACCCAGACGGGCGAATAATTCATGGAAGCTACCATCAAACCGCAGA
>Ga0075287_1000045_pt1 | contig 11839 bp, 6 predicted proteins | sample SF_Rice_20C_0N_3_FD_69762 | JGI IMG/M metagenome (GOLD analysis project Ga0075287, IMG submission 69762) | Rice paddy soil microbial communities from Twitchell Island, California, USA - SF_Rice_20C_0N_301 | ecosystem: Environmental > Terrestrial > Soil > Paddy field/soil | place: USA: Twitchell... | reverse complement strand
GTCTCCTACCGGAACACCGAGATCGCCGGGCGGCTCAAGGGTCAAGACTTCCACATCGACCGTCTGCGCCTCATGACAGGCAAGAAGGAGCTGCTCGAGGGCCAGGGGATCGTCCACCTGAATCCCCTCGATGATCCCGGCCTCGAGTTGGCCGCGCGGCTCCAGGATTTCCGGATCTCCGACTCCCCCACGCTCAGCACGATCGCCTCGGGCCAGCTGCGTCTGGGTGGCACGGTCAACCAGCCGGTCGTCACCGGTGCGCTCGAGCTCGGGCCCACGGACCTGTTCCTGGGCGCGGAAGCCGCGGCGGCCAAGGTGGAGCCCGTTGACCTGACTCCGGACGACCTTCGAAGGCTCGCCCGTGATTTCGGCCCCTCGGTGCTGGGTCATGGGAAAGAGAGCACGAGCTTGTTGAGTCGGGTCAGGATGGATGTGCAGCTCCAGATGCCGCGCCGGGTCTGGATCCGCCGCCGCAAGCCGCCGGAGGCCGACATCGAGCTGCGGGGCCGCATGCGTCTCACCCAGCGGCCGGGAGGGGACATGCAGTTCGCCGGGCGGGTGGAGCCGATTCCGGGGCGTGGGTCGCTCGATCTCTCCGGCCGGACGTTTCGCTTGACCGGCGGCACCATCGATCTCGCCGGGCCGATCGATTCCACCCATCTCGACGTGACCGCTGAGTACCAGGTCCCGACGCAGGGTGGCGGGGAGGACAACGGCGTGGTGATCTCGGTCGAGGCCAAGGGCAGGCTGGACAGCCTCGGACTCGAGTTCTCCGCCGACCCCGACATGAGCCAGGAGGACGTCCTCTCGTACATCGTGACCGGACACCCGGCGTCGGACAACCCTCTGGAATCGGGCGGTGGCGGCGGATTCTCCGGCAAGCAGGTCGCGTTCGGTCAGCTTTCGCAGGCCATCGGCGGCGTGGCGGCGCGTCAGCTGGGCTTCGATGTCTTCCAGATCAAGACGGACCCCGCCACCGGACTGAGTCTGACCGCGGGCCGATACCTGTCCAACCGGTTCTTCCTCGATCTGAAGCTGCCTCTGGGAAGCGGCTCCACGAGCGCGCCGGGAGACAACCTCGGCCCCGGGTTCGAGCTGGAGTACACGGCGCGCCGCTGGCTCCGGGCCGATTTGCGCGGCGGCAGCTTGCCTGGCGCCATCATGTTCCGTGGGCGGCATGCATACTGAGCGCCTTTCCGTCATGCTGATCGTCCTGCTCGCCGCTTCGCACCAGCTTCGAGCACAGGAGTCGCTCACCCGCGTCGGTCCGAAGACCCAGGTGGCATCCATCGCGTTCCGCTTCGAGGACGGCGGCGACATTCCCGAGTCCGAGCTTCGCTCCCGCATCTCCCTCACGCCGCTGGGTGGGCTCGTCGGGCTCCGCCGGTTCTTCGAGTTTCTCCCGTTCGTGCCGCCCGTCGGCGAGCATCCGTTCGATCCGCTGGAGCTGCAGCGGGACGTGGTCCGGATCCGGAACTACTGCCGCGAGTCCGGCTTTCCCCGGGCGCAGGCGCGATACGAGGTGGAGTATCACGCCAAGAAGGACGTCGTCGACGTGACGTTCGTGGTGAAGGAGGGCCCCCCTCTCCTGGTCGACCGCCTCGAGTTCAGGTCGGATACGGGCCGGCTCGCGATTCCCGCCGAGCTGAAGGACGAGTGGACGAGCTTCGTGGAGAAGGAGCGGGGGCGAGAGTCGCGCCTGGGGCGAGACGAGCGGAAAGCGTTTGCCGACAGCACGTGGCGCTGGTTCAGGTCGAACGGATATCCCTTTGCCGCCTCGCGCACCATCGCGGTCGAGGACACGGTCGCCATGCGTGCCGACCTGGTCGTTCAGGCCCACACCGGCCCGAGAGCGCGCATCGACTCGATCGAGGTGAGCGGCAACGAGCTGGTGCCGGCACGCCACTACGCACGGCAGCTGCCGGTCGGTCCCGGCGACTGGTACGACGCGAAGGCGCTCGAGCGGGGACGCGAGCAGCTCTCCCAGATGGACATCGTCCGGCTCGCTCTCTTCGAGCCACCCCGCCGCCAGGGGAACGACTCCTCGGTGGCGGTCCGGCTCAAGGTCACCGAAAATCCACCTCACCTGATCCGGGGCGAAGCCGGCGTGCAGTCGGGAGGCGGGGTCTCCACCCAGATGGAATGGGTGGACCGGCGGGTCTTTTCGGGTATGCGCACACTCACCGCCACGGCCACGGCGCAGACCGGACTTCTGGCCCTGGAGAGTCCGTCGGAGCAGCTCTACCGGCTGGGCCTCACGCTCTTCCTCCCGTATGTCGGCAGGCCGGAGCTTTCCGCGGCCGGCGGTCCCTTCGTCGAATACCGCGACGACGTCCGCGACCGCTCGCTCGCGGCCGGCCTGACCACCTCCCTGGTCTACGCGCCCGCGCCGTTCCGCTCGCTTTCGCTGGCCTACGGCATTTCACATCGGCGAATCTACAACTACGGCTTCGGGGACAACCTCGACCCGGTCGCCTACCTCCCGATCCTCGGGCTGGCGCCGCCGGATCAGGCGGGGTTGCTCGAGAAGACTCGCAATCGGAGCGTGCTCACGCTCGAGGGGAGCTACGGCCGGCTCGATCGGATCGCCAATCCGCGCCAGGGTTACGTGATCCGACCGCGAGTCGAGGTTACGACGCCGTTCTTCAATACCAGCGAATACCTGCTGATGGACCTGAACGCGACGGCGTTCGTTCCGCTGACCCGGAAGATCGGCTTCACCTTCCGGGCCGGGGGCGGGCGCATCTTCCCCTACGGCAACAGCGTCAGCACCGCGGCGAGCGAGTCGCCGTTCGTCTCCCTGTTACGACTCCGCGACGTGACGTTCACGGCCGGCGGCACCCGCGACGTGCGGGGGTGGGGGAGCCAGCTCGTCGGGCCCAAGCTTCCTGAGGTCGAGTTTCGGGAGGGCTCCGGCGGAACGGTGGACACAGTGGCGCAACGATATGCGCCCGTGGGCGGCCTCGCGAGGCTGGTGGGCAGCGCGGAGCTGCAAGTGCCGCTGCCCGGCTTCGGCGACGCGTGGCGCGGGTTCGTGTTTCTCGATGGCGGGAAGATCTGGACGCCCGACAGTCGCTTCGCGCTCGGGGCGGGTGAGCTCGACCAGGACGACTTCTACGCCGCCACGGGCCTGGGCATCGGCTATCAGACGATCGTCGGGGCCCTGCAGGTGGCGCTCGGCTACAAGCTGAATCCGTCGCCGCTCGACCGCCGGTCCCCGTCCGACGTGCTGGGCGCCCTTTCCAGCGGCGGATCGATCGACGCGCTGCCGACCAGCGGCCGCCGCCGGTTGCACCTGCACTTCTCGATCGGCTCGACGTTCTGATCGCCGGCGGTTGTCCCGACAGGGTCGCCGCCCTTAGCTTGGCACCAATCCCGATGAATACCCCTGAGCGCATTCGCACCGTCATCGTGGACGACCACGACGACCTCGGCCGCCTCGTGGCGCGGCGGATCGTGGAAGTGATTCGCGCCAATCTTGCCACGGGGCGCCGGCCGGTGCTGGGCCTTGCCACCGGTTCGACGCCCATCGGCGTGTATCGCGAGCTGGTGCGCATGCATCGCGAAGAGGGCCTCAGCTTCCGGGACGTCATCACCTTCAATCTCGACGAGTACTACCCCATGGACCCGGGGAGTCTCCACTCCTATCACCGGTTCATGTGGGAGAATCTCTTCGCCCAGCTCGATATTCTGCCCGAAAACGTGCACATCCCTCGAGGCGACCTGCCGCGGGGCGAGGTCGAGGACGCATGCCGCCGGTACGAGGAAGCCATCCGGGTCGCCGGCGGCATCGACCTGCAGATTCTCGGTATCGGCAGGACCGGGCACATCGGGTTCAACGAGCCGGGCTCGGGGGTGGAGAGCCGCACGCGCGTCGTCACCCTCGACCTGGTGACCCGGAAGGACGCGGCGGCCGATTTCTTCGGGGAGGACAACGTCCCGCGCGAGGCGATCACCATGGGCGTCGCCAGCATCCTCGACGCGCGCGAGATCCTCATCCTCGCCACCGGCGAGCACAAGGCGGCCATCGTTCGCCGCGCGGTCGAGGGAGACGTGGACCACGAGGTGGCCGCCACGTTCCTGCAGACCCACCCGGAGACCACAGCCTACCTCGACCGCGCCGCAGCCGCGGCGCTCTCCCGGATCGCCACGCCGTGGCTGCTTGGTGCGGTCGAGTGGACCCCGGATCTTGCGGTGCGCGCGGTCACCTGGCTCTCCCGCCAGAGCGGCAAGGCCATCCTCAAGCTGACGCTGAACGACTACGCCGAGCACCATCTCTCCTCGCTGGTCGCGCGCTCCAGCTCGCCCGGTGCCCTGAACGGCGAGGTGTTCAACGCCCTCGGCGCCAAGATCCGCGGCCGCTCCAAGCTGCCTCGCGCGCAGCGGATCATCTGCTTCTCGCCGCACCCCGATGACGACGTCATCTCGATGGGCGGGATTCTCCACAAGCTGATCCAGAACGGGAACGACATCACCGTCGCGTACATGACCAGCGGCAACCTGGCGGTGTTCGACCACGACGTCCGGCGGCACATGGACTTTCTCCGCCGGCTGGCGCAAGAGCGGCGCATTCCGGACACGGTGGTGGCGGAGCTGGGCAGGCGGCTCGACGAGTTCCTGGCGACGAAGCAGCCGGGGGACGTGGACATCCCCGAGGTGCAGGACATCAAGCGGATGATCCGCGAGTCCGAGGCGGTGGCGGGCGTGCGCACGCTCGGGCTCGACGAGCGTTGCGCGCGATTCCTCGACCTGCCGTTCTACCAGACCGGACAGGTCCGGAAGGATCCCGTCGGTCCCGCCGACGTCGCCATCGTGCGCGCGCTGCTGCAGGAGGTGGAGCCCGCGCTCATCTTCGTCGCCGGAGACCTCTCCGACCCGCACGGCACCCATCGGATGTGCAAGGAGGCCATCGACCGGGCGCTCGCCGAGCACACCGCGGCGGGCCGCCGGCGGCCGGAGGTCTGGCTCTATCGTGGGGCGTGGCAGGAGTGGCCGCTGACCGATGCGACCTGGCTGGTGCCGCTGGCCCAGGAGGAGCTGCGGCTCAAGGTCCAGGCGATTTTCAAGCACCAGTCCCAGAAGGACACGGCGCCGTTTCCGGGGCCCGACGAGCGGGAGTTCTGGCAGCGGGTCGAAGCGAGAAACAAAGGGACCGCGGCCGACCTCGACCGGCTGGGACTTGCGGAGTACTTCGCGATGGAGGCCTACGTGGTGGAGTAGCCGGTCATCGCCTTGAGCATCCGGCTGGCCGCGTCGGGCCCGGTGTCCTTCCCCTCCTCGTGCTTGACGAACACGTACGCCTCCGACCACTTCTGCTCGCCGAGCCGCCCGGCCCACGAGGCCAGCGCCTCTTCCGTATAGGAGCCGCGGCGCATCCGCACGTACCCCCACCCGGCGGTCGGCACCAGCGGCGCCCCTTCGCCCTCCGCCTCGTCCTCATCCACCGCTACCAGCGCCACGTCGTGCGCGCGAAGCGCCTCGTAGACGTCGTCGGCGTACCACGACGCGTGCCGGAACTCCATCGCGGCGGTCCAGGTCCTGGGCAGCCTGGCCAGGAAGTCCTGCAGGCGGCTCATGTCCTTCTTGAGGCTGGGCGGGAGCTGGAACAGCGTCGGTCCCCGGCGGGCGCCGAGGACATTCGCGATCCGGAGGAAGTAGTCGAGCGAATCGTCCCCGGCCGTCAGGCGATTGATATGGGTGATGCGGCGGGAGGCCTTGAGGACGAAACGAAATTCGGCCGGTGCCTGCTCGGCCCATTGCATCAGCACCCGCTCGCTCGGCACCCGGTAGAAGGAGTTGTTGACTTCGACGGAGGGAAATCGTCCGGCATAGTAGCGGAGCATGTCGTCCGCGGCGAGGTCGGAGGGGTAGAAACTTCCTTTCCACTCCTTGTACGACCACCCGCTGGTGCCCACGTAAGCCCGCATGCCGGGCATTCAGGAGGCCTTGCGGGCCTTTTTCTTGGCGGGCTTTCCTTCGGCGGAGGACTTGGCCGATTTCTTGTCGGCGGCGGCCGGCGCGGTCTTTCCGAGGCTCGCCTTCAGCGCCTCCATGAGGTCGATGATCTTGGTCTCGGGCTGCTCCGCGGCCTCGGCGGTGATTTCCTCGCCCTCCACCTTGCCCTGGATGGCCTCGAGCACCCGCTCGCGCACCGTGTCGTGGTACTTCTCTGGGTGGAACTCGTCGGTGGCTGTCTGGTCGATGAGCTGGCGTGCCAGGTTGAGCTCGGCTTCCTTGACCGGCACGTCGGGCACCGGCACGTCGGCCGCGCTCCGGAGCTCGTCCTGATAGTGCAGCTGCTCCATGACGAGGACGTCGTCCATCGGGCGGACCAGGACGAGATACTGCTTGCCCCGCGCGGAATATTGGCCGAGCGCCGCGCGGCCGGTGGCCTCGAGCGCCTTGGCCAGCAGCCGGTAGGCCCGCTCGCCACCCTTGTCCGGCCCGAGGAAGTAGGCCTTCTCGAAGTAGAGGCGATCCACCTCGGAGAGCGGCACGAACTCGTTGACGTCGATGGCGTTGGTAGCCTTCTCGTCGAGCGCCTTCAGCTCCTCCGGTGTGAACAGCACGAACTGCCCCTTGGCGAACTCGTACCCCTTGGCGATCTCGTCCTTTTCCACCACCTCGTCGTCCTTGGGGCAGTAGTACTGCTGCTTCAAGCGGGTGCCGCACTTCTTGTGCACCATGTTGAAGCTGACGCTGGCGGCGGACTCGCTCGTCGAGTACAGATTCACCGGAACGGAGACGAGTCCGAAGGAGATGGTGGCGGAGCCGATCGCGCGCGCTGGCATGGAATTGAGTATACACCCGGCGGTCGGGAGGGGCGCAAGGAGGGTTCCGCCCGTTCCGATTGCGCTTTGGCGGATTCCCCTCACTTTCCCCTTTCATGGCTACCAAGAAGCCCGATCCACTCGCTGCCTACCGAGCCAAGCGCGAGCTGGCGCGCACGCCGGAGCCGGCCGGCGCCATCGAGAAGAAGCCGAGCCCGGCGGCCGGCGGGCTCTTCGTCGTCCACAAGCATGCCGCCAGGCGGCTCCACTACGATCTCCGCCTGGAGATGGAAGGGGTGCTGCGCTCGTGGGCGGTGCCCAAGGGCCCCTCGTACGACACCGCGGACAAGCGGCTCGCCGTCCACGTCGAGGACCATCCGCTGGAATACGGTGACTTCGAGGGCCTCATTCCGGCGGGCAACTACGGCGCCGGCGCCGTGATCGTGTGGGATCGCGGCCAGTGGATTCCCACCGGGGATCCGCTGGAGGGGCTCGACAAGGGCAAGCTGCTCTTCGAGCTGCGGGGCCGGAAGCTCCACGGAATGTGGACGCTCGTGAAAATCAAGAAGAGCGAACGGGACTGGCTCCTCATCAAGGAACGCGACGCCTACGCGACATCCGAGGGGCCCGAGCCGCCGCAGGAGTCGGTCCTCTCGGGGCTTACGGTCGAAGAGCTGGAGCAGGGCTCCGGTCCGGCCGACGAGGTACGCCGCGAGCTGATACGGATGGGCGCGCCGCGGAAGCCGCCCCGTGCCGATGCCGTGAAGCTCATGCTGGCGGAGACGCGCGATGCCCCGTTTTCTGCCGAGGGATGGCTGTTCGAGCTCAAGCTGGACGGTTACCGCCTGCTCGCGGTGCGGGAGGGCCCGGATGCACGACTGATCTCCCGCAACGGCAACGACCTGTCGGCGTCCTTTCCCGAGGTGATCCGCTCACTGGCGGCGCTTCCGTTCGACCGTATCCTGATCGACGGTGAGGTCGTCGCGCTGGACGAGGCGGGGCGGCCCAGCTTCCAGCGCCTCCAGCAGCGGGCGAAGATCTCCCGCGCCATCGACATCCGCCGCGCCACGGTAGAGAACCCGGTCACCTTCTTCGCGTTCGACCTCCTGGGGTTCGAGGATTTCGATCTTCGGTCACTCTCCCTCAAGGACCGCAAACCCCTGCTTCAGCGGCTGCTCCCCCCCGCGGGCGCCATCCGCTACCTGGAGCACTTCGAGCGCGACGGCGAAGCCCTGTACCAGCAGGTCCGGCAGCTGGGCCTCGAAGGCATCGTGGCCAAGCGCTCCGATGCCCCGTATCGGGCCGGCCGTGGCTCTGCATGGCTCAAGATCCGCACGCGCCGCACGGACGATTTCGTCATCGTGGGCCTGACCATGCCGAAAGGGAGCCGGGGCGGCTTTGGCGCGCTCTATCTGGCGCAGTACGTCGGCGGCAAGCTGGTGTTCTCGGGTAGCGCCGGTACCGGCTTCTCCGACAAGCAGCTCACCGATCTTCGCTCGCGCCTGGAGAAGCTGCGGCGGCCCGATCCCCCGTGCACCGGTCCCATCCCGGCGGAGAAGGGCGTGATCTGGGTGGAGCCGCGGCTGGTCTGCGAGGTGGAGTTCACCGAGCGCACCGACGATGGTTTGCTGCGCCAGCCGGTCTTTCTGCGGGAGCGCGACGATAAGAAGCCGGAAGAATGCATCCGGCAGGAGGACGAGTCGCCGAGGGCCTCGAACGGGGATGCCCTGCCGGACCCGGCGGTCCTGACGCCGTCGCGGGAGCCGGTCGTCCAGCGCTTCTCGAATCTCGACAAGGTGTTCTGGCCCGACGAGCACTACACCAAGGGTGATCTCATCGAGTATTACCGCTCGATCTCCCCCTGGATTCTGCCCTATCTCAGGGACCGGCCGGTTGTGCTCACGCGGTATCCGGACGGAATCACCGGCAAGTCGTTTTTCCAGAAGGACGCGCCGCCGTTCATCCCCGACTGGGTCCGCACCGAGCGAAAATGGAGCGAGCAGGCCCAGCGCGAGATCGACTACTTCATCTGCGACGACGAGGCGACGCTGCTCTACATCGTCAATCTCGGGACGATTCCGCTGCACATGTGGGGCAGCCGCGTCGCGAGCATCGACCGGCCGGACTGGTGCGTGCTCGACCTCGACCCGAAAGAGGCGCCCTTCAGCGCGGTGATCGAAGTGGCCCGGGCCACCAACGCGCTGTGCAAGAGTCTCGGCCTTCCCAACTTCATCAAGACCAGTGGTTCGTCCGGCCTGCACGTGCTGGTGCCCCTCGGCCGCCAATGCGGCTACGAGGAGGCGCGCACGATCGGCGAGCTGCTGGCGCGGGTCGTGACGGCGGAGCTGCCCGAGATTGCCACGATCACCCGTCAGGTGTCGCGGCGCGGCGGCAAGGTGTACGTGGACTACGTGCAGAACGGCGCCGGCCGGCTGCTCGCGGCGCCGTTCTGCGTGCGACCGCTCCCCGGCGCGCCGGTCTCGACTCCCCTCAAGTGGAGCGAAGTGAACGCCACGCTCGACATCAGGAGCTTCACGATCGGCACGGTCCCCGAGCGCATGCGGAAGCTGAAGACGGATCCGCTCGCGGACGTGCTCGGGCTCAGCCCGGATCTCCACAAGGCGCTCGATCTTCTGCGGGAGAGGCTCTAGTGGCCGACATGCTGGTGCGCCCGCCGAACGCGTGGGTGCTCTACGTACTGGCGCACGGGGCCGGGGCGGGCATGCGGCACCGCTTTCTCGAGGCCGTCGCCGCGTCCCTGGCGGCACGAGGGGTCGCGACGCTGCGCTACCAGTTTCCCTACATGGACAAGGGTGGGCGCCGACCCGATCCACCCAGGGTGCTCGAGGCCTCGGTGCGGGCGGCGGTGGAGCGGGCAGCCGCGGCCGGTCTTCCGCTCAGCGCCGGCGGCAAGTCGCTCGGCGGGAGAATGACGTCGTCGGCCGCGGCCGACTCGCCGCTGCCGGGCGTGCGCGGTCTCGTCTTCCTCGGGTTTCCCCTTCATCCGCCAGGGCAGCCGGGTACCCGCCGGGCCGACCACCTCCGCCAGGTGAACGTGCCGATGCTCTTCCTCCAGGGGACTCGCGATCCCTTTGCTCCCGTCGACCTCATCACCCAGGTGTGCCAGGGACTGGGTCCTCGGGCCACGCTCCACCTGGTCGAAGGAGGAGACCATTCGTTCGAGGTGCTCAAGCGATCCGGCCGGGCGCCGGACGACGTCATCGGCGAGCTGGCGGACACGATTGTCGGCTGGGCGCGGGCACTCCTTCCCGCCGGCGCGGCATGACCGAGGGACCGACTCCGCAGCAGCGGAGGGCTATCGAGGCGCCGCTGGGGCCGGTACTCGTAGTCGCTGGGCCCGGGGCCGGCAAGACGTATTGCCTGATCGGGCGCATCCAGCACCTCATCGAGGTCCTCGGGTTCGCTCCTGCCCGCATCTGCGCCGTGACCTTCACCAACAAGGCGGCAGAGGAGATCGCGTCGCGTCTCAAAAGCTCGGTCGCCCTGGCCGAGGGTGAGCTCACCGGCGGGACCATTCACGCACTCTGCCTTTCGATACTTCGCGAGTTTCCCGCGGAGGCCGGCCTCCGCCCCGGCTTCGGCGTGGCCGACGAGGATTTTCAGCGCCGGCTGCTCCGTCGACTTCGGGTTGGCCAGGAGCGCCATGGGCAGCTCCTCGCCAACTTCAGCCGTCACCGCCTGCAGGGCTATCAGCTCACCGCCGGCGACCAGGAGCTCTTTCGCCAATACGTGGGGTTGCTCCGGGAGCGTAACCTGGTGGACTTCGACGGCATGGTCGATCTCACGGAGGAGCTGCTTCGTGTGAAGGAGCCGGTGGCGCGGGCGCTGCGAGCCCGGTGGGACTACGTGCTGGTGGACGAGTTCCAGGATCTCAACCTCACCCAGTACGAGCTGCTCAAGATGCTCGTCGCCGACCACCGCAACCTCTTCGGCGTGGGAGACGACGAGCAGTCGATCTTCTCCTGGACCGGCGCGGATCCCGCGATCCTGGGACGGTTCCGCGATGAGTTCGGGATGGCGGAGCCCGTCCTTCTGGATCAGAATCGGCGCTGCTCCGTTCAGATCTTCGAGGCTGCGCGAAAGCTGATCGCGAACAATCCGGCCCGCTTCTCCAAACGCATCGAGGCCAACCGCGATTCGCCGTTCGACGTCGAGGCCAGAAGCTTTCCCGACGAGCACGCGGAAGCCGATTGGCTGATTCGCGACATCCTCGAGGATCGGGCCTCCGGCGGCACCGGCTGGGGAGATTCCGCGGTGCTGTATCGCTACCACCGAGACGGCCTGCTGCTGGAAGGAAAGCTCCTGCGCGAGGGCGTGCCGTGCCGGTTGGCACGCGGCCAGGCGCTCATGGACGACGACGTCATCGCCTACGTCATCGACTCCCTGCGCGTCGTACGGTGCCCCGACGATCCCGAGGCCCTGGACTCGCTGGCGGAGCGGGCGCTTCCGGCACCGCTGCTCCAGAAAGTCCGGGCGGGCATGCGTGTGGGGGACGATCTCGTCACCGCGCTTCGCGTCTTCGCGCGTGGGCGCCACAAAGGCGACGCCGACGCGAAGAAGGCGTGGCGATTCGTCTATCACGTCGAGAACCTGCGCGCCATGGAGCGATCTCACGACTCGCTGGAGAGCATGGTGGGCGAGCTGCTCTCGCAGCGGGTCGGTCCCGCCCGGAATCCCCTGGAGGAGCACCACCACGAATTGACCGACCCGCTGGCCGTTTCCGGCGCGCGGGCACTCGCGGACAGGCTGCGATCGGCCGCGGTCGCGGGCTCCCGGGTGCTGCTGGAGAGCGACCGGGGCGTCGAGATCGCGCTGCTCGGCATGCTTCGCGGAGGCGGGGTGCCGCAGGCGGCCCGCCTCGAGCCTGGTGCGGAGCCGGGCCTCTCGGACGTAGTGCTGCGCCCCGAGGACGCCCGTGGCCGCCGCTGGCCGCTCCTCGTGTTCAAGGCGCTGCAGCTTCTCCATCAGCCCGCGCCACGGGTCGAGCTTCGCGACTACGTCACGTTCGACCTCGAGACCACCGGCCTCGACGTGGCGGCCTGCGAGAT
>Ga0075287_1000044_pt1 | contig 11885 bp, 13 predicted proteins | sample SF_Rice_20C_0N_3_FD_69762 | JGI IMG/M metagenome (GOLD analysis project Ga0075287, IMG submission 69762) | Rice paddy soil microbial communities from Twitchell Island, California, USA - SF_Rice_20C_0N_301 | ecosystem: Environmental > Terrestrial > Soil > Paddy field/soil | place: USA: Twitchell... | reverse complement strand
GTGTTCGCCGCCGACCAGGAGATGGCCGTTCATCTGATCGACGTGGTGCGCCGCAGAACCGAGCTCGCCGCGGGCGGCCATCCCGGACGCGACGCGCTCGAGCGCTGCGCCGGCGTGATGGGCGCGCATCTCGGGTGGAGTCCCGAGCGGCGTGAAGCCGAGCTCGACCACGTGGACGCGGCGCTCCAAGGCTCCGCCGATGTTCCCTCCAGCTGAAAGGAATCATCCCTGATGCCGCAAGTGACGCTCCCCCCGTCCGAGCGCCCTTGGCAGCTGCGACTGTTCGACAAGACCCTCAAGAAGAAGCAGAAACTGGCCCTGCTGCGCCGGCTGCTCGGGCCGCCGGGGCCGAACGACCGCCTGCTGCTGCTCACCAATGGCGACAACAACGGCGCCATGAACTACGTGCTCCGCGAAAACGGCGGACGCTGGAGCTGGGGAGAGTGCGAGGCGTCGTCCATTCCCGAGATGCAGCAGCTCCTCGGCGAGCCGGTGGTCCACTGCAATCCGGCGCGGCTCGATTTCCCCGACGCCTCCTTCGATGCGGTGATCGTCATCGATGTCCACGAGCACCTGGCCGAGACGGCACCGCTCAATCGGGAGTTGTTCCGGATCGTGCGCCCGGGGGGTCGCGCCATTGTGACCACGCCCAACGGCGATCTCAAGAAGCTCGCGGTCAGGATCAAGGATCGCGTGGGGATGACGAAGGACGCCTACGGACACGTCCGGGTGGGCTACACGATCGCCGAGCTGAGTCAGATGCTGGCCGACGCCGGCTTCCGCCCCGGCGCGTCGGGCAGCTACTCCCAGTTCCCCACCGAGATGCTGGAGCTGTGCATCAACCTGGCCTACGTCAAGTTCCTGAGCCGCCGCAAGAATGCCGCGCAACCGGGCGAGCACGGCGTCGGTCCGATCGCTCCCTCCTCCGCCGACCAGGTCCGCAAGGTGGAGAAAACCCTCAAGCTCTACGGCGCCATCTATCCCGTCTGCCGCGCCATCTCCTCCCTCGACGTGCTCACCCAATCCTTCGTGACCGGATACGCCGTCGCGGTCGTCGGCCAGAAGCCCACGGCGTGAGGGAGCCGCGATGAAGGTGCTCGTCACCGGCGCCCAGGGGTTCATCGGACGCGCGGTCGTCCTCGGGCTGCGGGCGCGCGGATGGCAGGTGACCGCGCTCGACCTCTCGTTGCCGCCGGCCCCGCTTCCCGACGGCATCGAGTCCGTCGCCGCCGACATCCGCGTCCCCGACCAGTGGCGCCCGGCGCTCGCCGGCGTGGACGCCGTCGTGCATCTCGCGAGCGCGCACCTCCAGGTCAACCTGCCGGAGAGCGTGTACTGGGAGACCAACGTCAAGAGCCTCCGGCCCTTTCTCGAGGCGTGCCGGGCGGCCGGCGTGCGGCACTTCATGCACACCAGCAGCGTCGGCGTGCACGGCTCGCTCGCCTCGGTGCCCGGCAACGAGGATTCCCCGCTCGCGCCCGAGAACCTGTACGAGAAAACCAAGGCCGCTGGCGAGGCGGAGGTCCTGGCGTTCCTGCCCCAGTCCGCGCCGATGGGAGTCACCCTCGTCCGCCCGGCCTGGGTCTACGGGCCCGGCGATCCACGTACCGAGCGGATCCTGGGCGCGGTCTCGCGGGGCCGATTCATCATGTTCGGCGCGGGCCGAAATCAGCGGCATCCGATCTTCATCGACGACTACGTGGCCGGTGTGGCGCAGATTCTGCTGCAGCCGCACTCCTTCGGCCGTACCTACATTCTGGCGGGTCCCGCGTCGCTCACGTCGCGCGAGCTGGTGGCCGCCGCGGAACGCGTCACCGGCGGCAGGACGCGGGTGCGCGTGCCGCTCGCTCTCGGGTACGCGGCCGGTCTCGGTGTCGAGCTGGCGTGCCGGGCGGCGCGGGTCGCGCCGCCGATCTCGCGCCGGACGCTGGCCTTCTTCACCAACCAGAATGCCTTCGACACCGCGCGCGCGCGCCGGGAGGTCGGGTTCGCGCCCGCCGTCGGCATCGTGGATGGATTTCAACGCGTGTGGGACGCCATGCGGCAGTCCACCCGCGCCCGTCACTGATCCCGGGAGGAGCTCGTGCTGGTCGGCGCCGCAGGACCCGCCTCGGCTGACAGGTCCCGGCTCGTCGCCGGATGGACAGCCGGTGGCGGCGAAGGTGCGCAGTGGTCCGGCAGCGACGGCGTCGCCGCCGCCGTGGGACCGTGGGGCGTGAAGGCGCTCGACGCGGAGCAGCGCGTCGCCGCCGACCCCGCGACGGGCTCCTGGCTCGCCTTGTCCGGCCATCTGTTCAGCGACACTACGCGCGGGCCGGACCGCCCTGCCTCGCTGGCCGCCGATCTGCTCGCGCGCCTCACGGCGCGCGGTCTCGCCTGCCTCGCCGATGTCGACGGCTCGTTCGCGTTCGCCTGGTGCGACGGGCGGCGGCGCCGGCTATCCCTGGTACGCGACCGGGTGGGCGCCGAGCCGCTGTACTACGCGGAGACCGGATCGGGGGTCGCGTTCGCCTCGCGAATGCGCGACCTCCGCGCGACGGGCCTGCTCAGGGACGGGATCGATCCGCAGGGCCTCGTCGAGTATCTCACCTACTGTTACGTGCCGAGCGACGCCACGCTGGACGTGGGAGTCCGGCAGGTGCCCGCTGGAGGCTATGTCGTCCTCGAGCCCTCGGGGAAGATCGCCGAGCGCGGGCGCTGGCACCGGCTGTCGTTCGCCGGGCCCTATCTCACCGACGAGCGCGCCATCGCCGAGCAATTCAGGACGCTGCTCGAAACCACCGTGGTGCGGCGGATCGGCGGGCTTCGCCCGGGCATCTTCGTCTCGGGCGGGATGGACTCCAGCTCGATCCTCACCTTTCTCCGCAGGCACGAGCCCGGCACCATCCGCAGCTTTTCCTACCGCTGCGCGTCCGCCTCGTTCGACGAATCGGTGTTCGCGCGGGCGATGGCGCAGGCGGGTGGGACGGAGCACACCGAAGTGCTCTTCGGGCCCGACCACGCGCTCGAGGTAGACCGGGTGGTCGCGGCGATGGACGTCCCGTTCTGCGATCTCGGTCTCGAGGTGGCGACCTGGGTCCTCGCGCGGTCCGCGCAGGACCAGGTGGACTTCGTCCTCACCGGGACCGGAGGAGACGAGATCTGGGCCAGCCATCCGGTGTATGCCGCGCAGCGCGTGGTGGGACTCTACGAGAAGATGCCGGTGCCGCGCATGGTGGACCGCGCCCTACGCCGCTTCGCGGGCTCGCTGGCCGACTCCGACCGCAAGCGGGACCTGCGGGTGATCCTGAAACGGCTGCTGCCGCCCGAGGCCTTCGATCGCGGGCTCAAGCACTATCGCTGGAAGGCGTATTACACGCCCGCCGAGTTCGACGACCTCCTCGTGCCCGAGGTGGCCACGGCGGTACGGGCGCAGGATCCGTTCGCCTGCATCCGCCAGGGATTCGAGGGCTACGACGGGCCGGACGACGAGGTCACGCCCTGCATCTACAACGACTACACCACCATGGTGCCGGGATTCGCCAACCGCGCCCGGCTGCTCCGCGCGTTCGGCATCGAGCTGCGGTCGCCGTTCCTCGACCGCGACCTCATCGCGCTCGGCGCGCGGATTCCGGCGCGGCTCAAGCTCGAGGGCGTGGAGCGGACCAAGCGGCTGTTCCGGGTCGCGATGGAAGGCGTACTCCCCGACGTCATCAACCACCGCAAGGACAAGCTCGGCCTGTCCATTCCGCTCAAGAACTGGCTGCGGGAGGAGACCGGGATCGCGACCAAACTCGCCGAGGTCTGCCGGCCCGACGCCCTCGAGCGCGTGGGCGTGTTCCGGCCTGACGCGGTCAACCGCCTGCTCCGCGAGCACCGGGAGCGGCGGTCCAACAATTCCCAGCGACTCTGGGCCATTCTGGTGCTGCAGCTCTGGCTCGGGAGGAGATCTTCACGCGATGGCTAGCCCGTCCCCCCAGCCCAAGCAGCTGCCCCCATTCCGGTTCAAGGACTACTCCTACCCCCTCGGCGTCCTCAAGTATCACCGGCTGTTCAGGAAGGCGCCGTACTGGAGCCGGGAAAAGCTGGAGGAGTGGTCGCGGGCCCGACGCGTCGCCATCGTGACCCACGCGTACGAGAACGTTCCCTACTACCGGCGGCTCCTCGACGCGCACGGCATCCGGCCCTCCGAAGTCGGCCGCGCCGAGGTGTGGGAGCGGATCCCGCTTCTCGACAAGGAGATCGTCCGCGCCAACACCGACGATCTCATCTCCCGCCGCGCCGATCCGAAGCGGATGATGTGGGTGACGACCTCGGGGTCCACCGGGATGCAGCTCCGGATTCTTCTCGACGAGCACATCAACGCCGCCGCGTTCGCGCTCTTCTGGCGGGCCTGGGGCAGCGGCGGCTATTACCACCTGGGGCAGCGCCACGCCATCATGAAAGGCGTGTTCTACGAGGCCGGGTGGCGGTACAACCGCGCCATTCGCGCGCTCGAGCTGTCCACGGCGCGGGTGGGCCCCCAGACGGTCGAGCTGTTCCGGAATCTCATCCTCAAGTACCGCCCGCGGTTCATGCGCGGGTACCCTTCGGCCATGTACCTCTTCTCGCGCCTGCTCCGCGAGCGGGGGCTGGACCTGCACATTCCGATGATCATCACGGGATCCGAGACCCTCTACGATTTCCAGCGCCGCGAGATCGAGAGCGTGCTCGGCGCGCGGGTGTACAACCACTATACCCACTGGGAGCGGTGCGCCTCGGTCCTGGAGTGCGACGAGGGCCGGATGCATGCCCAGCTGGATTACGGGTACCACGAGATCATCGGTGACGACGGCCGGCCGGTGCCGCCCGACGTCAACGGCGTCGTGACCGTCACCACCATGCACAACCTCGCGATGCCGCTCATCCGGTACCGCACCGGCGACATCGCGAGCTGGTCGTCCGGGTCGTGCGGCTGCGGGCAGTCGTTCCCGATCATCAACAAGATCGAGGGGCGGCAGACCGACTACCTCGTGTCGGCCGAAGGCGACCTGATCTCCGGCACCTTCGCGGCGGCCGCGCTCTGGACGCTGCCGAATCTCATGTATTCGCAGATCGTGCAGAAGGAGCTGGGAAAGATCGAGCTTCGGATCGTCAAGGGAGAGGGCTATCGCGAGCCGGAGAGCACCGAGTCGGTCATCTCGGCGGTCCGGGCGCGGGTGGGCCCCGGACTCCACATCGACTTGCGGTTCTGCGGGCTGGAAGACCTCGAGCGGAATCCGGTGGGCAAGATCCGCCAGTGCTTCAACCGCCTGTCGGCCGAAGACCTGGCCCGGGTGAACATCCCGGTGAGCTGGGGGCTCCACATGGCGAAGACGTCCGCGGGCGACCAGGGCTGACCGCCGCCGGGTACCCGATCAGACCGCCCAGCGGGCGCGCCAGTCCTCGAACACCAGCAGCGCCCACAGCACGTGGCTGTGGTTGGCCGTACCGGCGCCGTGCTCGCGCCGGAGCCGCTCGACCGTCTCCACGCGGAACACGCCTTCCCGCCGCAGCCGGTCCGGCGAGAGCAGGTCGTCGACCAGCGGGCGCAGCTCGTGGTCGAGCCAGTTCTTGATCGGGATGCTGAATCCCTGCTTGGCGCGGTACACGCAGTCGGCCGGCACGTGCCTCGCCGCGACCCGCTTGAGAAGCGGCTTGGTCCGGCCCCGGTGCAGCTTGAGCTCCGGCGGCAGGTGAAAGGCGAGCTCGATGAGCTCGGGGTCGAGCAGCGGCACCCGCCCCTCCAGGGAGCAGGCCATCGCCATCCGGTCGATCTTCACCAGGCAGTTGTCGCTCAGATAACTCTTCAGATCCACGTACAGCGCGCGATCCAGCTCCGAGCGCGCGCCGGCCTCGGCGGCGAGCGCCAGCACGTGGGCCTCGACCGGCGTGGTCAGCGCGCCGAACGCCTCGGGCGCGAACAGCTCGCGCCGGAGCGCCGAGCCGGCGAAGAGTCTCCAGCGGGCGTGTCCCAGCCGCTCGTCGTGCCCCAGCCCCTCCACGAAACGCCTGGCCTTGTTGACGAGTCCCTTCTTTTCCGGGCGGGGCCGCAGTCCGGCGATCGCCGGCTCCAGCAGGGAGTGGCGCAGAACGCCCGGAATGCGGCTCCAGGCCCGGGCCTTCTCCTGGGCCGCGTACGTCTCGTATCCGCCGAACAGCTCGTCTCCGCCGTCGCCCGACAGCACCACCGTCACCTGCTCACGCGCCAGCCGTGAGACGAGGTAGGTGGGAAAGATCTAGAAGTCGCCGATCGGATCGTCGAGAAACGGCATCAGATGCTCGAACAGCCCCACGACATCCGGCCGGATGATCTCCACCGAGTGGCTCACGCCGAGACGCTCCGCCACCCGCCGTGACCAGGCGACCTCGTTGTAGCTGGGATCGTCGAACCCGATGCTGAACGTCTTGACCGGGCCCATGGCGGACACCACCAGCGAGCTGTCCACGCCGCCGGAGAGAAACGCGCCGAGCGGGACCTCGCTGACCAATTGCCGGCGTACCGACTCGCGGACCAGCGCGTCGACCGCGTCTTCCCAGTCGTTCGCCGTCATGCGCTCGGCGAGGCCGCGACCGTTGGGGGGTGAGAGCCGCCACCAGGTGCGCTCGGTGACGGTGGAGGTGGCGAGATCGACGTCGAGCATGGCGCCGGGCTCGAGCTTGCGCACTTCGCGGAGGAGGGTGGCCGGCGCGGGCACGTACTCCCAGGAGAGGAACTGCCCCAGCGCGTCGAGGTCGAGGGTGCGCGAGGTGAGCCCGGAGGCGAGGACTGCCTTGATCTCGGAGCCGAAGACGAGGTGCCGCGGGGTGACGGCGTAGTAGAGCGGCTTGATGCCGACGTGGTCACGCAGGAGCACGAACCGCCGGCGCCGGCTGTCGTGGAGCGCGACGGCGAACATCCCGTTCAGGCGCGTCGCGAATTCGGGCCCGTGTTCCTCCCAGAGGTGGACGAGCACTTCGGTGTCGCTGGTGGTGGAGAACCGGTGGCCCGCCGCCTCCAGCTCGGCCCGCAGCTCCCGGTAGTTGTAGATCTCGCCGTTGAAGACCACGCGGACGGTATGATCTTCGTTGAAGATGGGCTGGTGGCCGCCGGCGACGTCGATGATCGAGAGGCGGCGCATGCCGAGCGCGACGCCGTCACGGATGTCGCAGCCGGCGTCGTCGGGGCCCCGATGCACGATGGTGGCGCACATCGCCTCCAGCCGGGCCCCGTCGGCCGGCGCGCCGTCGTGCAGCGGCACGACGCCCGCGATGCCGCACATCAGCCCAGCAGCTTGAGGAGGCCGCGCATCTTCTCCTCGTACACGGGCCGCGAATACCGCGACTCGTACAGCGCCATCGCGTTCCGGGTCACCGATTCGGCGCGGGACCCGTTGCTGAGCGCATCGAGGATGCCCGTGGCCATGGACTCGGGCGTCGGCTCGACGAGGAAGCAGACCTCGTCATCGAGAACCTGGGTATGCGAGTGAATGCGGGTGGCGACGAGGGGAATGCCGCTCGCGGGCTGCTCGTAGATCTTGAGCGGCGTGTTGGTGCCGAGGACCCGGGGCGACGTGAGCACCGTGGCCCGCCGCGTGAGGCACCTGGCCGTGGCCGGAGGAACCCGCCCCGTGAACGTGCAGTTACCGTTGAGACCGCGCGAGTCGGCGAGGGCGCGATAGTGGGCGACCTGCGCCGGGGTGCCGCCCACCAGCAGAAGCGAGGCGTCGCGGCGCTGCGCGTTGACCCGGGCAAAGGCGTCGATGAGCAGATCGATGCCCTGATAGGCCTCGAACGTCCCGGTGTACAGCACCACCGGCGCGGCGGGCATGGCCGGCATGCCGATCGAAGCGGCCGAGCCGTTGAGTCCACCGGACAACCCCACCGCCTCGAAGATCGAGTTCTCGATGAGGAAATGCGCCTCCGGGTTCTGGATTCTGGGCTTCACGATCTCCGCGAGGTCCGGGCAGATCGTGATCACCGCCGTCGCCGACCGCAGGGCCGCCCTCTCGAGCGCCTCGAACATTCGGGTCAACAGGCGGGAGTTGGTGAACCGGAAGTTGGCGAGCTGCTGGGGGAGGCTCGAGTGCATGTCGTAGACCAGCTTGAAGCCGAACAGCGGCTTCATCGCCAGACAGAAGAACACGCTCTCCTCGTGCGCGTGGACGTAGTCGTACCGATGCCGGAGCAGCAGTCCCAGCGTCCAGACAGCCATCACCATGTCGAGCACGAGCTTCTTGAGCGAGGGGCCGACCGGAACGTTGCGGGTGCCGGGAATGCGCGGGATACGAATGATCCGCACGCCGGGAATCACGACATCCTGACCTTCCCCGTAGGTCAGCAAGTCCACCTCGACACCCAGCTCGGCGGTGACCAGGGTGCGATAGTAGACGCTGAACGGCGTGCCCCTCGGGGTGAAGAACGGGTGGGGCGCGACGACCAGGGCTTTCATGGCCAAACCTCTGGAAATGTGGCGCAATCACCACGATTACCCATCCGTCGCTCCCGATTGGCCCACCGGAATTGATGGGCAAAAGCCAAGTGGCGCACGGCGTTAGCGCGTGTGCCCTCGCGGGCGGTCCACTGCGATGAGCGTAGCCCCTTACGGCGTCGCAATTTGTAGGCCTTGCGCCCCGGTTCGCGGAGGTTTCGGTGGAAGACCCAATTATAGCGCGCGTACCGGGGGGTACAAGCTTCAGCGCTTCTCGCGAGGGTTGGGCGGTGGGGGGAATCCGATCGGTTCGCGGGCCTTCCGGCGGAGCTCGGCTTCGGCGGCCTCGAGCTCCTGGTCGTGCTCCTGCAGCTTCTCGGCTTGCGCCAGCGTCTTGTCGGCACGCCGCTCGGAATCGGCGGCCGCCTTCTTGGCGCGCTCCGCTTCCCGTTCCAGCCTCGTCAGCCGATCCGGCGCCGGCTCCCTTTCCTTTCTGCTTTTGCGATCGCTCATCGTGGCTCGCTCACCGGTAATCGGTCAACCCTGATCCTCCCGGCGCGCCCGGCCCGGCTTGGCCGCATCGGACCGCGGCGCCTCGCCCCGGAACTCGAAATGCTCCGGCGGCAGAATGCGGGCGGTCGAGACGATTCTCGGATCGGGATTGCGCAAGAGCCACGACACCATCCGGTCCGCGAGCACGGCCGCGGAATCCCACTGACCTGCGGTGATGGCCGGGTAGAGATGCGCGAACTGCGGCTTGAGTCGAGCTTCGCGACCGGGGAAGTCGGTCATCGCCGCTCCTGCTCGTGAGTCGTGCCGGCTGCCCGGCTCGCGGGGACGCGAGCCTTCCCAAGGTAAACCGCGGTGCGCCGAGCGGCGCAAGGTGGCGTCGCGTGAGGGTCCTCACAGATCCGGTGACGGCACCCTCACAGCGCGGGGCGAGGCGCTACGGCAGCTTGCGAACCATGTCGGCTCCTCAGGAGTCTCGCGATCAGGAAAGGAAGGTTCGGATGAATCGCCCGACGTCCGACTGGACGGTATGGCCGATCGCCTGGAGCGCCGTCTGGGTCGGCGCCCTCACGGCTCTCGCGGTCGGCTTGCTCATCGGCCTCGTAGGGTTCGCCGTCGGCGCCCAGGAGGTCTCGCGCTACGTCGACTGGAAGAAGCTGCATCTCGTCAGCGTCGTCTTCAGCGTTGCCGGGGCGTTCTTCGCGTTCGTGGCCGGCGGGTGGGTCGCCGCGCGGATTGCCGGACGCCGCTGGTCCGAGCCGGCCATGCTGCACGGCGCCATCGTCTGGCTCCTGGCCATCCCGATGCTGCTCGTGCTGGCGGCCGCCGGCGGGATCGGGCACTTCGGAGGATGGTACGGCGGGTTGTCGGCCATGCCCTCGCTGGCAGCGGCCGCCGCCGCCGTGGATCCGGATGCGGCCGTGGCCACGCGGAACGACGCCCTGGCCACCGCCGTCGCCCTCCTCATCGGCCTGGTCGGCGCGGTGTTGGGCGGCTGGATGGCGTCGGGCGAGCCGATGACGTTCACCCACTATCGAACGCGCACGCAAATACCCACTCCCTAGACCGGTCCACGACCGAGGAGAACTCCCATGGGGCTCATTCTGCTGTGGCTGCTCGGCGTCCCGTTGAGCGTGATCCTGCTGCTCTTCGTGCTGGGCGTGGGACACTGAGCAGGGACGGCGAGCGAGGTGTCGAAGTCGTCGGAAATTCGAGACGGCTCGGTGAGATGAGTCACCGCGCCGTCTTCGCTTGCGGCCGAAGTTACGCCCCTAAGTTCCCGCATCCGTTCGCCGGGTGACTCACCCCCGCAGATGCACGACTCGTCCATTCGCTACCGGAGTTTCTCCATGTCGCACGATAGCCTGCAGAGTCTCTTCATCGATGAGTTGAAGGACGTGTACAACGCCGAAAAGCAGCTCGTTACCGCGCTTCCCAAGATGGCCAAGGCCGCGAGCTCACCCGAGCTGTCCCAGGCCCTGACCCAGCATCTGGAGGAAACCAAGGGCCACGTCGACCGCCTGGAACAGATCTTCAAGGCCCTCGACCTGCCGCTCCGGGGCAAGAAATGCAAGGGCATGGAGGGGCTGATCGAGGAGGGCAAGGAGATGTTGGAGGAGGGCGGCCAGGACAGCGTCGTCGATGCCGGCATCATCTCCGCGGCGCAGCGGGTCGAGCACTATGAGATGGCTGCCTATGGGTGTCTGCGCACCTACGCCGGCCTCCTGGGCCACGAAGACGCCGTGAAGCTCCTGGAGCAGACGCTCGAGGAGGAGGAGGCCGCCGACGAGAAGCTCACCGAGCTCGCCGAAGGCGGCATCAACGAAGCCGCGGCCGCCGTCGGTCAGGAGGGAGATATCGGACGGAGCCGCTAATCCAGTGTGGGGCGGGAGGACCTCCCGCCCCTCAACACTCTCGTGAAGTCGGTGCGGGCCACCGCCGGACTCGGCGTCGTCGGCGTCTTCACGCAGGATCCCAAGAGTCCGGACGACTTGATGAAGGAGGGGGAGGTGGCCTTCGACATGGCGACCTACTTCGAGAAGGGCCTCACGGTCGGGTCCGGCCAATGCGACGTCAAACGGTACAACCGCCGCCTGCGTGAGCTCATCCGGACCGGGAGCGCCACGCCATCGTTCATCGTATCACACGAGCTTGCCCTGGATGAGGCGCCCAAGGCGTAGACGCATTTCGATGCCAGGGACGACGGTTGGACCAAGGTCGTCCTGCATCCGGGAAAGACGAGCGAGCGGGCGGCCCGGCAGCGCCGGGCGCAGGGAGCCAAGCGGACCCGCCGGCGGCCCTCGCGGCCGCGTGCGGTGGTGGAGTAATCGACGATCGCTCATCCGTGTCGCGTCCCGATTGTCCGGGACGCGACACGCACGCCGGGTACCTCCAACCACCGCTTCGAATGCGCGGATGCCTGCCTCCGTGACGGAGAGGCATTCTCTCGTGACCCGGCAGCGGGAAGGCATCTCCTAATCACGGGGATGCATCACTCGATGCCGGGAGCCGATGACAGGCGAACGCGGGCGAATTTCAGCGGCAGGCATCGTCTTTCCCGCGGACGGAGGCACATCGCGGCGAGAACAACCGCAATACCATCGAGACGCGACCGCGTCACGACCGCACGCATCGCTATTTTCCCGGCCGAGGACGCATCTCCTCGTGACGATCCGCGCTGTCACCGCACGCGTCCGCATTTTGGCCGGAACCATCGCGATTTCCCGATCACAGTCCGCACGCGAGCGGCCCGGGGATTCTGGTCCTCACGCTGCCTCTCGCCATCATCATGCGCTACGGCGTGGTCGCCCGCGAGGAGGCCTATCTCGAGCGCCGCTTCGGCAACGCCTACTGCGACTACAAGGCGCGTGTCGCCGCTGGCTGTATCCCCTCGAGCGAGAGCGCCGGCCCAATGATCCCACAAGCCCGGAGTCCGAATTGAGATCCGACTTGTTTGTGGCCGTCGTTC
>Ga0075287_1000043_pt1 | contig 11897 bp, 9 predicted proteins | sample SF_Rice_20C_0N_3_FD_69762 | JGI IMG/M metagenome (GOLD analysis project Ga0075287, IMG submission 69762) | Rice paddy soil microbial communities from Twitchell Island, California, USA - SF_Rice_20C_0N_301 | ecosystem: Environmental > Terrestrial > Soil > Paddy field/soil | place: USA: Twitchell... | reverse complement strand
ATCATCGTCACGCCGTGCATCGTGAACAGCTGGTTGTACGCCTCGGGCGAGAGGACGTGCCGGTCGGGACCCGCCAGCTGCAGCCGCATGAGCGCCGCCTCGATGCCGCCGAGCAGAAGGAACACGAACGCGGTGACGAGGTATCGCTTGCCGATCTTCTTGTGGTCCACCGTGCCGAGCACGCCGAACAGGCTGTGTGGCGTCTCCCAGATGCGGAGGAGCTTCTCGTGCAGCGACGGCGCGGACACCGCGGGAGCTGAGGTCGCCACGGTCTCTCCTTATTGGAGGCTCTGGAGGAAGGTGACCACCGCCAGCAGCTCGGTCGGCCGCAGCGGCACCACCGGCATCAGCGCGCCCGGCTTGATCGCCTGGGGGTTGGCGATCCAGCCGGCGAGATTGCCGCGGGTATTCGGCAGCATGCCCGCCGCGAGAGTGGCGCGGCCGGCCACATGAGTGAGATCGGGCCCGAGCTGCCCGCCGGCGAGCGTGCCACGCACGGTGTGACACAGCGAGCAGGCCGAGCTCGCGAAGACCCGCGCCCCCGCCGCGATATCGGAGTCGGCGGGCGCGGGCGCGGGCTGCCGCTGGCGGTCCAGCCACTGGCTGAACTTCCCGGCCGGCTCCGCCACGATGGCCAGCGCCATCTTCGCGTGCTGCGTGCCGCAGTACTCGGCGCACTGCCCGCGATAGATGCCGGCGCTGTCGGCCTCGAGCCACATCACGTTCCGCTGGCCCGGCACCAGATCGGTCTTGCCCGCGAGCTGGGGAATCCAGAAGCTGTGGATCACGTCACCCGTCGTCAGCTCGAAGCGGACCGGCTGCCCGACCGGGATGTGGATCTCGTTCGCGGTCACCGCCATTCGGCTGGGTGATCGGTCGAGGTAGTGGACCTCCCACCACCATTGGTGCCCGGTCACCCGCACCGTGATCGCGGGCGGCGTGGCGGGCGCCGCCACGGCGGCTTGCGTCACGACCGTGAAGATGAACACCGCGGTGAGGATCGCGGCGGGCACGATGACGCCCCCCACGAGGATCCACCGAAGCCCGCCGCCACTGCGCTCGGGCGGCCCCAGTTCGCGGGTGTGCCCCCGCCAGGAGCCCACGAGGACGAGCATCCCCACCACCAGGATCACCAGGCACGAGATGATGATCAGCACCCAGCCGAGCATCGCCTCCTTGCTTCCGGCAAAGCCGTGGAAGCCGAGCAGGCCGGGACCGGAGAAGAGGTGGATGCTCAGGTGGCCTCCTTCTCCGCCGCGGACATCGTCGTGCGGGTGGGTGTCGGGGGCTTTTCCGGCTCCGCGCCGGTGCCGAGGGTGCGGATGTAGGCGATGATGCGCCAGATCTGATCGTCGGGGATCTTCCCTCCCCATGCCGGCATGCCGTTCGGCCGCCCCTCCGTGATCGTGGAGTACAGATCGGCATCCGAGGCTCCATAGATCCAGATGCTGTCGCGGAGGTTGGGACCCATGCCGCCGCCCGCGTAGCCACTGTGACAACCGGAACAATTGAAGGCGTTGAACAGCCGGCGGCCGTCCTGAATGGCGCTGGTGTTGCCGGTGTACGGGTTGGACGTCGCGCCGATCAGCGCGGCGGCATTGATCCCGGGCCGAATCCCCGGAGTTGGAGCGGGCTGCGCGTGACGGGCGGTGCCCGTCTCGAGGCCCGTTTCCGGGCGCGGCCCTTTGTCGCGGCAGCCCGCGACGAGCGCCAGCACCGCCAGCGTCGGGGCGAGGGAGGCTTGTCTCATGTGGGCTCCTTCCCGGCGAGCGGCACGCCGTACCTGCTCAGAATGGCCTCGATGTCGGACCGCCGGGCCTGGAGCACGCGATCGAGGCGCGCCTGGAGGGCGGTGTCGCCGTGCCGCACGCCGGCCGCGATGTGAAAGACGAAGGGAACGCCGGTCGGACCCGTGTCTTCGGGCACCGGCGCGAGGACGAGCGGCACGGCGGACCGGCGCCCGAAGTACCCGGCAAAGGGGCCCCACACGAGCGCCACGTCGATCTCCCCGCGCGCGACCGCGTCGACCAGCCGCGCCGGCGGATTGGGCTTGGAGTAGTCGCCATAAATGCTGTAGCCCGCGACGTTGCGCACGATGCCGCGGCGTGCCAGCGCTTGCGCCGGCGGGGTGTTGTGGTAGTCGTCGCCGATGAAGTGCAGGCCGATGCGAAGCCGGCGAAGCCGCGGGTCGTCGAGCGACCGCAGGTCCAGGTGGTCCGCGCGACGAGTCAGGAACACATACGTCGAGGCGTAGTAGGGGCGCGTCGTGCGCACCATCTCGTCGTCCGCCGGGACCCCCATGACGACGTCGCACCGTCCAGCGTTCAGCGTGTTGCGGATGAAGCCGCGGCGCTGCGCCCACCAGGTGTACGCCACCGACGCGTGCAGGTCCGTGGCGACCAGGTTCGCGATCCGGTTCTCGAAGCCCTCTTCCCGCCGGTTCGAGAACGGCAGGTTGTTCGGGTCGGCGCACACCCGGAGATGCCGCGGCGCCGGCACCGCCGCGGTGAGCAGCAGTCCAGTGGCAGATAGCGCGCCGAGACGGCTACGGAAGCGCGAAGACATAGAGCATGCCGCCGGGTGCGGTGTAGTCACCCAGGTCTTTCATCGCGTTGACGAAGCCGAGCGCGCCGGTGGGGTCATCGGGAGACAGGCCGAAAACGGCCGCGCCCGCCCACCCGCCGACCCCGGCGTACACCGCCACGTACTGCTTGCCGTCGGGGCCGGCATAGGTGATGAAATTGCCGATGTGCCCCGATCCGCTCTTGAACTGCCAGAGCACCGTGCCGCTCCTGGCGTCCACAGCCTTGACCCAGCCGTCCATGGTGCCGTAGAACACCAGACCGCCGCCGGTGACGAGCGCGCCGGTCCAGACCGGGAAACGCTCCTTGATGCCCCATACCTTCTTCCCCGCCACCGGATCCCAGGCGATGAACTCGCCGCGGTTGCCGCCCGGGCCGGGGTACATCATCACCTCGGCGCCCACGTACGGCGTCCCCGCGATGTAGCTCGTGTGCACGCCCTTGTAGTCCATGCAGAGATTGGTGGTGGGTGTGTACAACAGGTGCGTCAGCGGCGAGTACGCCGCGGGCTGCTGGTCGCGCCCGCCGGTCGAGGAGGGACAGATGTCGGTGGTATTGACGCCTTCCTTCGTGCGCTTGGCCGGAACCTCCTCGGGACGACCGGTCTTGAGATCGATTCCCGTGGCCCAGTTGGTATACTGGTATGGATCCGCCAGGAGCACCTGGCCGGTCGTGCGGTCCATGGTATAGGCGAAGCCGTTCCGATCGAAGTGCACCAGCAGCTTGCGCGGTTGTCCGTTGATCGGCAGGTCCACCGGAATGCTCTCGTTCACACCGTCGTAGTCCCACCGGTCGTGGGGCGTGAGCTGGTACGCCCACCTGGCCTTGCCGGTGTCGGGATCGCGGGCGAAAATCGTCATCGACCACTTGTTGTCGCCGGGCCGCATGTCGGGATTCCACACACCAGGATTCGCGGTGCCGTAGTAGAGCAGATGGAGTCCCGGATCGTACGTCACCCAGCCCCACGTGGTCCCGCCGCCGATCTTCCACTGGTCGGGCGTCCACGTGGAGACACCGAGGTCCTTCCCCTGGTCGGAGGGATAAAACGCCTTGAAGTCCGGTCCGATGAGCACGTCCGTGTCCGGGCCGGTGCTGTAGGCCTTCCAGACCTCCCTGCCGGTGGCGAGATCGAGCGCCGCGAGCCGCCCGCGCACCCCCAGCTCCGCGCCACTGATGCCGGTAATGACCTTGTCCCCGATGATCAGCGGCGCCATCGTCGTCGTTTCGCCCAGGTTGATGTCACCCATCCTGACCGACCACGCGACTTTCCCGGTCTTGGCATCGAGCGCGATGGTGTGATTGTCGAGCGTGTTGAAGACGATCTTGCCGTCGCCGTACGACGCGCCGCGGTTCACGATGTCGCAGCAGGCCTCGCCCTGGGACGCGGGGTCGGGATTCGGCTTGTACACCCACTTGGCCGGACCGGTCGGGTTCGCCAGGTCAAGCGCGTAGACGATGTTGGGAAACGGCGTCACCAGATACATCGTGCTGCCCACGACCAGCGGCTGACCCTCGTGCCCGTGGAGCACGCCGGTCGAGAAAGTCCAGGCCACCTTGAGGCTCTTGACGTTGTCCGGGGTGATCTGCGCCAGCGGGCTGAAGCGGGTGCCCGCGAAATCCCGGCCCGGCAAGGTCCACTCGCCCGGCTTGGCCGCGCCGGGCTGGGCAAAGGCGCCCGAATCGGCGTGAGTCGCAGAGATGTCGTGTGGCGGCGCGTGCCTGTCCTCGTCGGCCCGCGCGCCGGTGCATGCTTGGGTGAGCGCCGCCGCCGCGAGCGCGAGCGCGCCCATTCCGCAGTATCTAGTCACTCCCGTGTCCTCCCTGCATCCAGGCGAGCGTATCGGGCATGGCCGTGGACGTGCCTGTCGTCGAGCCCGGCGGAATCAGTCCCGCATGGCTGTCGTGGCCCCCCGACCAGGGCTCGCCGCGAGTCTGGCTGATGGCCCATACGTACGCCGCGATGGAACGCGTCTCCTGCGGTGACAGATTCGATTTCCCGCCCCTCGGCGGCATGGCGATGGCGGACCGTGTGAGCGGATCGGGAATGCCGGCGGTGATCAGCGAATCGATGGGGTGCCACTCCATCGGGACGAAGTAGAGTCCCATGGTGAGCGCCGAGCCGGCGTCGGGCAGACCGGTGGCGTCGGCGCCGTGGCAGGCGAAACAGTTGCCCTTGCCGTGAAACAGGCTGTCGCCCGAGCGGATCTGGTCGAGGGTCATGCCCGCCGGGAGCGCCGGGAGTGCCGGCGGCTGACCCTCCTCGTTGGTCTCGGCGCCGGAAGGCACGCGCCTCGGGTCGCGGTTCTGCGCCGCCACCGCCACGGGCGCGAGCAGGAGGAACAGGATCAACCCAGGCGCGCCGGACATCAGCGCGCTCCCGTGCTACCGGCGGGCGCCGACGCCGTGTCGAGCGCGAAGGCCAGCACCTCGTCTCCGCGCGGCGCGTTGATCTGGTAGTTGCCACCGGCCGCCACCGCGACGAACTGCCGGCCGCCGGCGGTGTACGTCACTGGAGGTGCATTGACGCCGGCATTGGCCTGATACCGCCAGAGCTGTTTACCGGTCTTCGCGTCAAATGCGAGGACCTGCTTGTCTTTGGTGCCGGTGAACACCAGGCCGCCGGCAGTGGCGAGCGCGCCGCCGATCATCGGGTCGGCCACGCGGTTCTGCCAGGCGATTTTTCCGGTGGACAGGTCCACGGCGGTGAACAACCCGTACTGCGGCTCGCCGTTGCCGTAGAACGCGCCCCCGAGCCAGAAGGCGGGCGGCTTGAGCGGCTCGGGCTTCGTCTTGTACAGCATGGGCTGGTGCAAACCCAGCACGTACAGATATCCCGTCTCGGGACTGTACGCCGCTGGCGACCACTCGGAGCCGCCGTTGGCGCCGGGCAGCATCCGGACGCCTTCACGCGTGGGTCGCGCGAAGAGATTGTCCTGCGGCACGAAGGCATCCGAGCGGCGGATCGGCTTGCCGGTCTTGCGGTCGAGGACGTAGACCCAGCCGGTTTTGCCGGCCTGGGCCACGGCAGGCACCGGCACACCGTTATTGCCCGGCACGTCGACGAGCACGACAGGACTGGTCGCGTCGAGGTCCCACGTATCGTGGGGCAGCTCCTGGAAGTACCACGCGAGCCTGCCGGTCGGGAGGTGCACCGCGACGACGCAATCGGTGTACAGGTTGTCACCCGGCCGGACCGAGCCGTCCAGATCGGGCGACGCGTTGCCGACGGTGAAGATCACGAGCCCCAGCGCGTGATCGATGGCAGGCGCCTGCCACACCGATCCGCCGCCCGTCTTCCAGGCATCCGCGTAGCGTGCGCTGTCGGACTTTTCCCGAACGATGTCACGGTGCAGGTCGGTGCCGAACGCGTCGGTCGTGCTCCAGCTGCCCCACCATCCGCCTTCTTCCGGGCTCGGGATGGTGTAGAACCGCCAGATCAGGCGGCCGGTCGCCGCATCGTACGCGGACACGAATCCGCGGATACCGTATTCCGCTCCGCTGATCCCCACGATCACCTTGCCGTCGGCCGCGACCGGCGCGCCATCGATGGCGTAGGCGCGCTCGTTATCGGCGACGCGTACGGTCCATGCCGGCTTGCCGGTTCGGGCATCGAGGGCGACCAGCCGGCCGTCGAGCGTCCCCATGTACACCCGCCCGCCGTACACGGCGACACCGCGGTTCACGGCGCCGCAACAGTGCACCGTCGTGGACAGCGTCTCCGCATGCTCCCAGATTTTCCGTCCGTCGCCGGCGTCCAGCGCGATGAGGTGATTGAGCGGTGTCGACACGTACATGATCCCGTCGAGGACGACGGGGCTCGCCTCGAACGCGTGCGGAATGCCGGTCTTGTACCGCCAGGCCAGCTGGAGCTTCGACACGTTGGCGGTGGTGATGCGCGACAGCGGCGAGTACCGCTGGTTGGACCAGTCGCGTCCGTACGAGGCCCAGTTGGCCGGCTTGGCCATCGCGGCGACCAGCGCCTGGTCCGCCTCCCCCGCGTGGGTAGCGCCCAGGCTGGTTTTCCGGACATCGCTGTCGTGGCATGCCACCACGAGGCCGGCGAGCAGGAGGAAAAGGGGTGAGGTCCGACAGGACCACGAGCGATAGGGCCGCATCACGCCTGGGGAAGAGGAAAAAGCAGGAGAGCCCATACGTGTCACTTGTATTCGGATCATTCCCACTTTCTCGTGCGCCCGCCGTGAGCCGGATCACCCAGAACTGTCGATCCGGCCGGCCCGCGCGCGCGGTCGCCGCCCCGGCGCGTACCTGCTCGGCACTCCTATGATGTGCTTCCGATGTGCTTCGAGACGAAACCGTCAGGTAGGCGACAGCTCGGTGGTGTACACTTCCTCCCGCACCGGCTTGAATCCGCGCTGGAGGTAGTTGGGCAAGGCCGCCGGATGATCGAGCGTGCAGGTGTGCAGCCACACCCTGGCCGGCGCGAACGACCACGCCGTCCGCACCGCCACGGCCAGGAGGTACTTGCCCCATCCCCGGCCGAAGTACTCCGGCAGGAGCCCGAAGTAGGCGATCTCCATCGAATCGTCGGCGTGGCGCCGGAGCTCGAAGTAGCCGGCGGGCGCGCCCTCCCAGCTCAGGAGCCACAACGATACGTCGGGCGACGCGAGATGCCCGCGGATGGTGTCGTCGGACCAACCCACCCGGTCCCGCCAGTGAAAGGCGCGCCCGACCTCGGCGTAGAGAAAGCGGAAGAGCGAGACGGGGCACTCGCCGAGCCGCTCGATGCCCGGCGGTGGGGACGGCGCCTCGACGTCCTCGAGCTCCGCCGGTGAGACCATCTCGAGATACGTGCGGGTGACCTGAACGAGAGGCATGCGGAAAGTCTAGTCCTGGCGGGCGAGCTCCTCCAGCCCGCGAAACAGGTCGAGCGAGGCGGGATTGGCGAGCGCGTCGGCGTTGCCGACCGGCCGGCCGTGGATCACTTCGCGCACGGCGAGCTCGGTGATCTTGCCGCTGATGGTCCGCGGAATGTCGGCCACTTGAAGAACCTTCTTCGGCACGTGGTGGGGGCTGGTGTGCTCCCGGATTCGCCGCCGGATGCGGTCCCGCAGCGGATCGTCGAGCGTGAGGCCCTCGCGCAAACGCACGAACAGCACGATGCGGACATCGCCCTGCCAGTCCTGGCCGACCACGAGGCTCTCCAGCACCTCGGGGAGCTGCTCCACCTGCCGGTAGATCTCCGCCGTGCCGATCCGCACGCCCCCGGGGTTGAGCGTGGCGTCGCTCCGGCCCAGAATCACGAGCCCATCGTGCGCGGTCAGACGGGCCCAGTCGCCGTGTCGCCACACGCCCGGGTACCGCTCGAAATAGGCGGCACGATACCTCTCGCCGCCCGGATCGTTCCAGAAGGCCACCGGCATGCTCGGAAACGGACGCGTGCAGACCAGCTCGCCGTCCCGATCGCGGACCGGCGTTCCGCGCTCGTCGTACACCTCCACCGCCATCCCCAACCCCCGCGCCTGGAGCTCGCCGCGCCAGACGGGGCCGATGGGATTGCCCAGCGCGAAGCAGGAGATGATGTCGGTCCCCCCGCTGATGCTCGCGAGATGAACGTCGCGCTTGACGGCGCGGTAGACGTACTCGAAGCTGTGCCCCGCGAGCGGGCTTCCGGTCGAGAGAATGGCCCTGAGCCGGCCCAGATCGTGGGTGCTGCCGGGCTCGAGCCCCTCCTTCTCGGCGAGCGCCAGGTACTTGGCGCTGGTGCCGAAGACGGTCACGCCTTCAGCGGCCGCCATGTCCCACAGAACCGAGGGAGGCGCGAGCGGCGCGCCGTCGAAGAGCACTACGGTGGCGCCGGCGGCCAGACTCGAGACCATCCAGTTCCACATCATCCACCCGCAGGTGGTAAAGTAGAAAATCCGGTCCTCGCGCGTGAGGTCGGTGTGGAGCACCAGCTCCTTCAGGTGCTGGAGCAGCGTGCCGCCCGCGCCGTGCACCATGCACTTGGGCAGTCCGGTCGTGCCGGACGAATACATGATGTAGACCGGATGGTCGAACGGAAACCGCTCGAAGGCGAGGTCGGCGCCGGCATGCGGCGACAGGAAGTCGCGCCAGGCGGTGCCGCCCCACGAGAGATCCGGCTCGTCCCGCAGGTACGGCACGACCACGACGCGCTCGATGCCCGGGATCAGTGCCATCACCTCGCGCACGCGCGCCAGGGAGTCGATCTCCTTCCCCGCGTACCGGTAGCCGTCGGCACAGACCAGCACGCGAGGACGGATCTGCCCGAACCGGTCCACCACGCCGTTGGCGCCGAAGTCGGGAGAGCAGGACGACCAGATCGCGCCCAGGCTCGCGGCCGCCAGCATGGCGACGATGGTCTCGGGAATGTTGGGGAGCAACCCGGCGATCCGGTCACCGGGGCCGATGCCGAGGGCGCGAAGCGCGGCTGCCGCGGCCGCGACCTCGCGGCGCAGCTCGTGGAAGGTGACGCCGCGCCGGCGCCCGAGCTCGTTCCACGAGACGATCGCCGCCCTGTCGTCGTCGTAGCGAAGGAGGTTCTCGGCGAAGTTGAGCCGGGCGCCCGTGAACCAGCGGGGCCCGAGCGCGGGATCGGGGGGGGCCATCCGGTCGAGGCCCACCACCACGTCGTCCCAGGGCCGGTCTCGTTCACCGGCTCCCGCGATGACGCCACAGAACTCCCAGACCTCGGGCCAGAAGAGGTCGGGTCGGGAGACGGACCACCGATAGAGAGACGGGTAATCGACCACCGGGGGGTAGCGGGCGCGTATCCGCTCGATGAACGCCGTGAGGTTTGCCCGGGCGACCCGCTCGGCGCTCGGCGTCCAGACGGGTTGTTCCATCACTTCACCCCCGGTTCACCACGGAAACACGGAAGACACGGAAGCGAACATGTTGGGCAGTACTCCCGTGTTCTCCGTGCTTCCGTGGTGAACGGGCGCGTCGCGCGGACCTCCGGGCCGTCAGCTCGTGGGCGGATTGAACTGGGCGTGTTGCGCGTCGAGCCACGACTTGTGGTAGCCCGGATCCTCGAGCGCCAGCGCCGGCTTTGCCACCTTGAGCGGCCGGAAGCTGTCCATCATCACCGCGAGCTCGTCGGTGTACTTGGCCCCGATGCTGGCCTCCGCCCGGCCGGGATGGGGGCCGTGGGGAATGCCGTCGGGATGGTGGGTGATGCTCCCGAACTCGATGCCCTTGCGGCTCATGAACTCGCTCGAGGCGTAGTAGAGCACCTCGTCGGAGTCCACGTTGCTGTGATTGTAGGGCGCCGGCACCGCCTCGGGATGGAAGTCGTACGGCCTCGGACAGAAGCTGCACACCACGAAGCCGTCGCCCTGGAACGTCTGATGGACGGGCGGCGGCTGGTGCACCCGTCCGACGATCGGCTCGAAGTCGAGAATGTTGAACGCCCAGGGATAGAAGTATCCGTCCCAGCCGACGACGTCGAGCGGATGGTGGTCGAGCACGATCTCGTTCAGCCCGTCGTACTGCTTCACCAGAATGGGAAAGTCTCCGCGCTCGTCGTGGGTCCGCAGCGCCGTCGGGCGGCGAATGTCCCGCTCGCTGTACGGCGCGCCCTCGATGAGCTGCCCGAACTCGTTGCGATAGCGCTTGGGCCACCGCACGTGTCCGCGGCTCTCCATCACGAGAAGCTTGGTGGGCTGGCCGGAGAGGTCGAGGCGCCAGCGGTGCAGGATGCCGCGATGGATCACGAGGTAGTCGCCCTCGCCGTACGGCAGGTCACCGAACACCGTCTCCAGCGTCCCGCTGCCCTTGCTCACGTAGATCAGCTCGTCGGCCTGCGCGTTGCGGTAGAAATGCGCGTCGTTCTCGTCCGGCTCCACGTAGAGCATCGCGATGTCCTGATTGAACAGGAGCGGCACCCGGTCGAGCGTGGGGCTTCCGCCCTGCTTCACCTGGGACGTGCGGAAGTGGCGGTGGCGCAGGGTCTGGTCCGGATCGGCCTCGTATGTCGTCTCACGCAGCCGCCGGGCGGACTTTACCGTCGTCGGCGGGTGGGTGTGATAGAGAAGCGACGAGGTGCCGGTGAATCCCTCGTGCCCCATCAGCTCCTCGGCGAAGAGTCCGCCGTCGGGCTTCCGGAAGGCGATGTGGCGCTTCCTCGGGATCTGCCCCATCGTGTGATAGATCGGCATTGCTGACTCCTTTGGCGTCGCGGGTTGCGACTCGCGGGTCCGAATAACAGGAGGCCTGGTCGCCAAGGCCCCCGACCCACAGCCCGCGACCCGAGACTCCCTACAAATTCCCCCGCAGCGCCTGCTCGCGCTCGATGGCCTCGAACAGCGCCTTGAAGTTGCCCTTGCCGAAGCTGCGAGCGCCTTTGCGCTGAATGATCTCGTAGAACAGGGTCGGGCGATCCTCCACCGGCTTGCTGAAGATCTGCAGCAGGTATCCCTCGTCGTCCCGGTCCGCCAGAATCCCCAGCTCGCGGAGCGGGCCCACGTCCTCGTCGATCTTGCCCACCCGGTCGGCCAGCGTGTCGTAGTAGCTCGACGGGACCTGGAGGAACTCGACGCCCCGGTCTCGGAGCGCCGTGACCGTCCCGACGATGTCGTTGGTGGCGATCGCGAGATGTTGGACGCCCGGCCCGCGATAGAACTCGAGGTACTCGTCGATCTGCGACTTCTTTCGTCCCTGCGCGGGCTCGTTGATGGGGAACTTGATGCGATCGTTCCCACTGGCCACCACTTTCGACATCAGCGAGGAGTATTCGGTGGAGATGTCCTTGTCGTCGAACGAGATCAGGTTGCGAAAACCCATCACGTCCTGATAGAAGCTCACCCAGAGGTTCATCGCGCCCAGCTCGACGTTGCCGACGCAGTGATCGACGTGCAGCAGGCCCACGGGCGCGGGCTTGAACCGGCTCGCGGCCGGCTTGAACCCCGGAAGGAACGTGCCCCGATAGTTCCGGCGCTCGACCAGGCTGTGGATCGTGTCGCCGTAGGTCGCGATCCCGGCGATGACCACCTCGCCCGCCTCGTCCCTGAGCACCGTCGGCTCCTGCACGGCGCGAGCGCCGCGCTCCACCGCCTTGGCAAAGGCATCACGCGCATCGTCCACCCAGAGCGCGATGTCCCGCACGCCGTCTCCGTGGCGATGGATGTGGTCGGCAATGGGATGATCGGGGGAGAGCGGGGTAGTGAGGACGAACCGGACCTTGTTCTGCTGGAGGAGGTAGCTCGCCTTGTCGCGAGTGCCGGTTTCAGGGCCCCGGTAGGCCAGCAGCTCGAAGCCGAACGCCGAGCGATAGTAGTGGCTGGCCTGCTTGGCGTTGCCGACCCAGAACTCGATGTAGTCGGTGCCGTTGATGGG
>Ga0075287_1000042_pt1 | contig 11909 bp, 10 predicted proteins | sample SF_Rice_20C_0N_3_FD_69762 | JGI IMG/M metagenome (GOLD analysis project Ga0075287, IMG submission 69762) | Rice paddy soil microbial communities from Twitchell Island, California, USA - SF_Rice_20C_0N_301 | ecosystem: Environmental > Terrestrial > Soil > Paddy field/soil | place: USA: Twitchell... | reverse complement strand
ATGCGGGTCAGGCATTCGAATTTGGCATCCATCTTTTTTCCCCGAACAGGTCCGTGCTCAAGTAATGCTCGCCTTTGTCAGCAAAAATCGTAACGACCACGTGGCCTTTGCCGAGACTTCTGGCAACTTTCAGAGCCGCGCAGCATGCTGCCCCTGACGAGATTCCCACTAGCAATCCCTCTTCGGCAGCCAGACGGCGGGTGCAAGTCGTCGCTTCTTCGTCGCTTACCGTGATCACTTCGTCAAGGATTTGCCGGTTGAGAACGGCCGGAATAAAACCGGCGCCAAGTCCTTGAATCTTGTGAAAACCCGGTTCGCCACCCGAAATCACCGGCGATGAGCCCGGCTCTACCGCGCAAATCCGCACGCCTTTCATTTTTTCCTTTAGCACTTCGCCGACCCCGGTGATCGTCCCGCCGGTTCCTACTCCGGCAACGAAGGCATCGATGCGCTTGAACTGCTTCAGCAACTCGATAGCGGTGGTCTTCCTGTGCATGTCGGGATTGGCGGGATTATTAAATTGCTGGGGCATGAAGTAATCGCTATGCTCCTGCATGAGCTCTTCCGCTTTATGAATCGCGCCGCCCATACCCTTGGTATCCGGCGTTAGGATGAGGCGCGCGCCATAGGCGCACAGCAAGCTGCGTCGTTCTTCGCTCATGGTGTCCGGCATGGTGAGAATCAGCCGATAGCCTTTCACCGCGGCTATCAGCCCGAGGCCGATGCCGGTGTTGCCACTGGTCGGCTCGACGATTGTGGCGCCGGGTTTCAGTCTGCCTTGCTGCTCGGCGGTTTCGATCATGTTGAGACAGATTCTGTCCTTAACCGAACCGCCGGGATTAAACGATTCCATTTTCGCCCATATTTCGGCGTCGTTTTTTTCCGCGAGGGCTCGCAATTTTATCACAGGAGTGGAGCCAATAAGATCCAGGACGGACCGGGCGCCATTCAAGCTTGCCAACTTCTCAACTCGTCTTTCTTGTTAGAGGTGTAGAGAATTCGAACTGATATGGGTGAGATGCTATAGTTTCGAGTTGTCAAAGTCAATGAAATCAATCGAATTTCAGGCTACGAGCGTGATTTCCCCGAGGATCTGCGTTATTTTCCCCGGCGCACTTGGCGACTTCATTTGCTTGCTGCCGGCCTTGGAAACGTTACGATGCGCGACGTTTGTCGATCTCTTTGCCCGTAGCGAGTTCGCCGAGCTTGTGCCCGGCGGCGTCAGGGTATTCTCGCTGGAGAGCCCATGCATCAGTCGATTGTTCCGGAACGCTCCAGATGAGCACGACAATGATCGGAGATTTTTCGATGGCTATGACGAAGTGTACTCCTGGCATGGCAGCGGCAATCCGGAATTCGTTCGGCGGTTGAAATCGCTGGCCGGCTGCCGGGCACACATCTTTCCATTTCGGCCGGTGCATGCGCTTATGCATCAGGCAGATTACTATCTTGGCTGTTTGGGTCATTGCTCGGCTTGTCCCGAACAGCCGGCCATCTTGCTCCGGTCAGGCGCAGTTCGCTGGTGCGAAAAGTTTTGGGTCGAGCATGCGTTGCATGGCCGGGCGATATTTACAATCGCTCCAGGCAGCGGGGCGCGCAAGAAAAATTGGCCCAAAGAATTCTTCCTGCCGGTAATTCAATGGTGGTGTCAAGCGACCGGCGGTAGGGTTCTCTTGCTTAGCGGTCCGGTCGAGCAGGAAAGAGGAGGCATCGAACAGCTGGCCAGCGTTTGCACGGTCGCAAGTGGTTTGAGCTTGTCGCAAGCCGCGGCGTTGCTCGCTCGCAGCGATCTGTACCTCGGCAATGATAGCGGCATATCCCATCTAGCGGCAGCATCAGGCGTTCGGACCGTCGCGCTATTCGGTCCCTCAGATGCGCGTCAGTGGAGTCCGCGTGGAAAGAAGGTCACGGTGTTGCGCCGCGGCGTGGGCTGTTCACCATGCGGCGAGTCCACGATGCAGAGCTGTCCACACCGCGCCTGTTTAACCGAGTTTCACCCTCAGCAAATCATTTACGAGTTGGCACAGTTGCCGGAAGTAGTTACCTTGACAAGGTTCCGGGCAGGGATTAGAGTTTGAGGAGAATTTTGCTGAATGCCAGGTATCATGCCGGCTGGGCAAAATCAGTCGTTGTGTGTGTTGAAAACAGTATCTGCTACGTCAACTGACGCCTGAAGGTCCGATGGTGTTTAAGCCCGCGCGACTTTCGGGCTTTTTTATTCCGATTCAAAGGATCTTAACATGGCAAACGAAGAACAGAAGCAGCCAGAGGGCAAGGGGTTCACCGTTCAGGATCGCAGGCGTTTCTCACCGGAAACGGGCGAGGCGCGCCAAGATGATGCCCCTGAGGAAGTCGCCCGCCCGGGTGAGGTGGCGTCCCAGGCAACGCCGGGAGCAGCACCGGCCCGCGAACCTGATCAGGATGCGCAGCCGGAAATTAATTTTTCCGCTTTCGTTATCAGTTTAAGCACCCAGGCCTTAATGAACCTGGGCGAGATCGCTAATCCGATCAGCGGAAAAGTCGAGACCGACGTGGCGGTGGCGAAACAGATGATCGATATTTTGGGAATGCTTAAAGACAAAACACGCGGCAATCTAAACGCAAGCGAAGATCGTCTAATGGAAGACATACTTTTCGACTTGCGCATGAAGTATGTCGAAGCGGTGAAAAAAGGATAGGAGTTATCGATGGGTTGGAAGAATATATGGGGCGGCGGTTTGAGCATCAAAGCAGTTGCTTTGATTGCCCTGACGTCTCTCGCCATTGGACTCGGCATCAGCGGGAGCCTCGACTGGTTGGCGCCCAGCCGCGCGGTAAATCTGCTCGGCGAACCCCCGAACCCCGAATCTCGAGCTTTCAATGGATTGCCGGATTTCGTCAATTTGGCGAAAAAGATGAAACCCATTGTCGTCAACATTTCCACGACTACTCAGGTGCCTGAAAACCGCAGCGGGCCAGAGTTTGGCAGTCCGTTCGGGGAAGAGGATCCATTCAATGATTTTTGGCGTCGTTTTTTTGGCGGCCCATTACCGAGAGGTCCACAGCGTCAACGCAGTCTAGGTTCCGGGTTCATCATCGATAACGACGGTTCAATTCTCACCAACAATCACGTTGTTGAGAACGCCACCAAAATCGTCGTCAGACTCTCAGACGATCAGGAATACGAGGCTAAAGTTGTCGGTCGCGATCAGAAAACCGATATTGCGATAATTAAAATCAATGCCAAGACCGGTCTCACCGCAGCAAATCTTGGCGACTCCGATGCCTTGGAGGTCGGCGAGTGGGTAGTGGCCATCGGCAATCCTTTTGGGCTCGATAGCACGGTGACCTCCGGCATCGTCAGCGCTAAGGGCCGGCACATCGGCCAGGGACCATACGATAATTTCATTCAAACGGACGCATCGATCAATCCCGGCAATTCGGGCGGGCCGCTACTCAATTTGCGCGGTGAAGTGATTGGCATCAACACGGCCATCTTTAGTCGGACCGGCGGGAACATCGGGATTGGCTTTGCCATTCCGATCAATTTAGTGAAGGAACTGCTGCCGCAGTTGCGCGGCAAGGGCAAAGTTGTCCGCGGTTACCTCGGAGTGTTGATCCAAAAAGTGACGCCTGAGATCGCGGAGAGTCTGGGGATGGAAAAAAGCCAAGGGGCTCTTGTCGCCAATGTTTCCAAAGATGGGCCTGCTGAAAAGGCCGGCGTAAAAGTCGGCGACGTCATCGTTGAATTCGATGGCAAGGAAATTAAAGACTCCGGCGAATTGCCAATCATCGTTGCGCGTACTGCAATCGATAAGAAAGTTCGAATGAAGGTATTGCGCGATAAAAAGGAAACCTATCTCACGGTCGCGGTCGGGGAACTCAAAGACGAGGAGGTCGTCGCAACCGCTCCTGAAAAGGGAGAGTTGGGTCTTACCGTCCAGCGGCTTACACCGCAAATGGCGGAGAGTCTGGGGCTGGAAAAGGCCGAGGGAGTGGTTGTCACCGCTGTCGAGCCGGCAAGCGCGGCTGAAGAGGCGGGTATCCGGCGCGGCGATATTATCGTCGAAGTCGACCGCAAGGCGGTCCGCAGCATCGATGACTATAAAAAGGCTGTCGCGGGAGTCCGCAAAGGACGCGGCGTGCTGTTTCTCGTGCGCCGCGGCGAGAGCACGTTGTTTCTGGCGCTCAAGCCGCAGGGCTAGGTAAGTATATTCGAGTGAAGATCGCTTCGATAAAACGAAGCATGGGCCGGTAGGCCCGGCTTCGTTTTATTGCTTTTGCCACCGTGATGCGCGAAAATCATACGAGTGTTTGAGGCATTGGGTTTGAAGAAGTCCAATCTTCGCGTTTTCAGCATCGCGTTGGTTACGCTGCTCGTTGTCACATCCAGCGGCCTTGTCTTTGGGGCGTGGTATCTGAAACGGCTGGAAGATACCGTAACGGAAAAATTCGAGAAGCCGTTTTCATCCTTCCCTTCGAAAATATATTCCGACAGCTATCTGCTTTATGTCGGCATCAATCTGCGTCTTGACGAACTAGCCGAAAAGCTTCGTCGGCTCGGCTATTTCGAAGTTCAGGCCACACCCAAGCGCAAAGGCGAATATCGGGTCGTGCGCCAGGGGGTCATGGAAATTTACCTGCATGACTTCGATTTCCCGACCGAGAAACGCCCCGGAGTGCCGATTCGAATTTCCCAGCGGGGCTCCATGGTCGGTCGCATCGAGAACCTCGCCACCGGCAAAGATATGTTCGATCTGGAGCTCGAGCCCGAGTTGGTGACCGGCCTTTACGAGCGCATCTGGCAGGAGCGCAAACTCGTCAAGCTTGCCGATGTGCCGCCGCTGCTTGTGAAGGCCATATTAGCTGTTGAGGACGAGCGCTTTTATAGCCACAGCGGTGTCGATCCCATTGGCGTCCTGCGCGCCATGTGGGTGAATATTCGGCGCATGAGTTTCCAGCAAGGCGGCAGCACACTGACTCAGCAGCTCATGAAAAATTTCTTTTTGACCGACGAACGCACGCTCAGCCGCAAAGTCCCGGAAGCAATCATGGCGCTCATTGCCGAGCGCAAGTATTCGAAAGAGACAATCCTGGAAAATTATTTGAACGAGATTTATCTCGGCCAGAGAGGCTCGCAAGGAATCTTTGGCGTTTCTCAAGCCGTGCAGTTCTATTTTGCCAAACCGCTCAGCGACTTGACGCTCGGCGAATCAGCGCTGATTGCCGGTCTGATCCGCGCGCCGAATCGGCTGTCCCCCTATCGGAGTACCGAAGCCGCGACAAAGCGGCGCAACGTAGTTCTGACCAAATTGCTCGAAGACCATATTATCACGCAGCGGCAGTACGAAACCGCAATGCGCGAGAAATTGCCTGATCGGCCACTGGTCAAGGTATCGAATGACGCGCCTTTTTACGTGGACTATCTCAGACGCGAGCTTGACGAGAATTATTCCAACGCGGTTCTTACCAAAGAGGGGCTGCGGATTTTCAGCAGTCTCGATCTGCAACTGCAGCGAAAAGCGGAACGCGCGCTTGTCGAGGGCCTCAAGAAACTCGAGGCTTCACATCCGGCGCTTCGACGCAAGGGCAACGATAGCTTGGAAGGTGCAATCATTGTCATGCGGCCGCAGACCGGCGAGATCAAAGCGATGGTTGGGGGTAGGAATTACCCAAAATCGCAGTTCAACCGGGTTTTTCAGGCCAAGCGCCAGCCGGGATCGATCTTTAAACCGTTCGTCTATCTGGCGGCGCTGATGTACGGCGGGCAAAGCGGCGTAAAGTACACGCCCGATACCGTTATAAACGATAGCCAATTTACCTGGAATTATGACGGCAAGGAATGGCATCCCAACAACTACCACAACGAATACTTCGGCGCTGTGACCTTCCGCCGGGCGCTTGAGGGTTCGCTCAACTCGGCAACCGGGCGCGTTGCTCAGGACGTCGGTATCCGCCGCGTTCGCGACGTCGCGCAACGCTTGGGAATTCAGAGCCCTCTACCGGCTGTGCCTTCGCTAGCGCTGGGCTCCGCGGAGGTAACTCCGCTGGAGGTGGCGGTAGCGTTTTCAACCATTGCTAACGGCGGTGTGCGCACGCGCCCCCTCGCCGTGAAGCTCGTGATGGACCAGAACGGCCAGCCATTGGAAAAGCGCGATGTGCGCGTCGAACAGGTGATCAATCCGCAGCTCGCGTATATGATGAATAATCTGCTCAAAGGTGTTGTGGACCGCGGCACGGCGACGGCGGCACGGCGCATGGGATTTACCCGACCGGCGGCCGGTAAAACCGGTACGACCAATGATTATAAGGACGCGTGGTTCGTCGGTTATACCCCCGATCTACTGGCGGTCGTATGGGTAGGATTTGACGGCCCGAGTAAACTCAACCTGTCCGGCTCTGAAGCAGCATTGCCGATTTGGACCGAATTCATGAAGAGTGCCACCGCGGATATGCCGGTAACCAATTTCGTTGAGCCTGATCCACCGCCCGAGAGCGCAGAAGGCGTGACGAGCAATTGCAGTCCAACGAATAACGAAGGCGAGTTGAGCCAAGCCTGCCCTCCGCCGGCTACTCCGGCACCGCCGGTTCGAGATGCGCTATAAATGCTTTGAACCGGAAAGTTTGCATGAACTCCTTCGTCACGGTAATGCTTGCGGCTTTACTGGCGCTCTCGGCCTGTGCGCCGCAGCGGCCGTATCGAGCGCCTGTGCCGTCAATCCGTAGTTCGCCGGCTCCCGCGCGTATTCCGCCTCCTCCGCAGGCGCCATTGCCGCCGCCTGAGGCGGTCATCAAACCGCTGCCGCCCGATCCGAAAATTCGCGAGCAGGATCTGAAATCGAAAGCGCCGTCGCCGCCGGCAAAAGAGACTGCACAGCAACCGACAAGCGATGAAGTTCGCGAGGCTCCGGAAGCAGGCGCGGCGCTGGCGCCGCCTTTGGCGGACGACAGTTCGTTGCTCGCCAAAATCACGCCCGGGGTGACACCGCAGCGTGCAGCGTCTTTGCGCCTCACGGACGAAGGCAGCAGGCTGCTTGATGCCGGCGAGGCGGCTAAAGCGGTGACGCGGCTGGAAAGAACCATCGTCATCGATGCGACCAATCCTTACGGATACTTTTACCTGGCAAAGGCCCAGTATCGCCTCGGACATTATCAGGAATCATTAAACTTTCTCGGGGTCGCCGAATCACGGCTGAGCGGCGAGCCTTTCTGGCTCTCCGAGGTGCACGCGCTCCGCGGTGAGAATTATCGCGCGCAGGGACAGCTGCAAAGAGCCGAGGCAAGCTACACCGAGGCTTTACGCTTAAACACCGGCAACCGCACAGCCGCTGACGGGTTAACCCGCCTGCAGCTTGAAACGCCCTCTGCGAACAGATAAATTTTTTCGTCCATGTTAGTTCTCGGTGTCGAAACTTCCTGCGACGATACCGCCGCTGCGCTGTTGCAGGATGGGCGGACGGTCCTCGCCAACATCGTATCTTCGCAGGATCAAGTGCACGGACCCTACGGCGGTGTAGTTCCCGAGCTGGCGTCGCGCCAACACATAAAAAATGTGGTGCCGATAGTCGATAGCGCGCTGCGCAAAGCGGGCGCGACGCTCAAAGACGTCGACGGCATGGCTGTAACGTATGGCCCAGGCCTCGTCGGCTCGTTGCTGGTCGGCCTTTCACTCGTTAAGGGCCTGTCGTTTCGTACCGGTATCCCGTACGTTGGCATCAATCATCTCGAAGCGCACCTCCTGGCAATTCATCTCGAGCATGAAGTGACGTTTCCTTACATTGCTCTGCTCGCTTCCGGCGGCCACACATTGCTTTATTCCGTGAGAGGCGTCGGGGACTACGTCCACCTTGGCGGCACGCGCGATGACGCAGCCGGCGAGGCTTACGACAAGGTTGCGAAGATGATGGGCCTCGGCTATCCGGGCGGGCGAGTGATCGATCAACTGGCGCAAAGCGGCAATCCAAGGGCGATTCGATTTCCGCGCGCAAAGATCAAGAGCAGTGCGTACGACTTCAGCTTTAGCGGCATCAAAACGGCGGTATGGCACTATCTTAAATCCCATCCTGAAGCACAGGCACAAGAAAGATCCGCGGATATCGCAGCCAGCTTTCAAGAAGCCGTCACTGACATGTTGGTTTGCCCGGCCATCAACGCTGCCCGCGCTCACGCCGTCGAGCGCATCGTGCTTTCCGGTGGCGTCGCCGCCAATAGCCGTTTGCGGTCGAAGATGAAAGAACAGGCCGACGCCGCCGGCATATCCGTGTTCTATCCGGCGCCGAAGTTTTGCACGGACAATGGCGCGATGATTGCCCTTGCCGGTTATCACTGGCTCAAGCGCGGCCGGCGTGACGACTTTGCGCTCAATGCCGACGCTGATCTGACGCTCTGATTCATTTCAAACGTTCAACGCTTGAAAGGTTCAAGGATCGCAATGACCCTGTATGAAGAAGTTCGCGCGGCGCTCCGGGAATCAGGGTTCCGGCCGAAAAAGAATCTCGGGCAGAACTTTTTAATCCATGAGCGCGTGATCGAATCGATCCTGCGGTTGCTCGATCTTGAGCCCAACGACCAAGTGGTCGAGATTGGCCCGGGTCTTGGGTTCTTGACGCGGCGTTTGATCGAACGGGCGGCCAAGGTGTGGGCCGTCGAAATTGATCCTGTTCTTATAGAACGGTTGCGCCGCGCCCAATTTGCGGCCGACCCAAAGCTCGAGCTGATTCACGGCGATATTTTGCAGGTCGCTCTGCCGGAATCGCTGCCGACCGGTAAGATCAAGCTGGCCGGTAATCTGCCTTATAGCATTTCAACGCCGGTGCTTTTTCGAATCTTTGAATGGCGCGAGCATTTTTCCACTCTGGTTTTGATGGTACAAAAGGAGGTCGCCGACCGCATGGCGAGCGCTGCAGGCAGCAAGGATTACGGCACCCTGTCGGTCTGGTGCCAGATTCACGGCCGCATAACAGAAAAGATTCCGGTATCACCGGAGGCTTTTTTCCCGCGCCCGAAAGTGCGCTCGACCATTCTGAAAATCGAGCTTTATGACGAGCCGTTGGCGAAGAATGACGAACTGGCGGCGTTGCGCGCTCTGGTCCGCGCGGCTTTCAACCAGCGAAGAAAGACGCTCGGCAACGCGCTAAGCGCGTGTTTGACCGGCGGCCGGCCGGAAATCGAAAAGGTTCTCCGCTCCCAAGCCATTGACCCGCAAAGGCGGGGTGAAACGCTGAGCGTGGCTGAATTCATCCGGCTCGCGCGCGCGGCACGAGTCGGGTGTGCACGGATCATTGGTAACTGATTCGGAAGTAAAGGATGAAAATGACAGCGCTGCGGTCGCCAAAAATTGCCTTTGATCCCGTTTGTCAAATTGGGATTTCCCGGCGCCCTGCCATTGCGCAGCGAACTTCCGAGTCTCTAGAGTAGCTACTGCCGAGCATGCCTGAACTACCGGAAGTCGAGACCGTTTGCCGCAGTCTGCGGCCGCACCTGTTGGGCCGAACCATCAGCCGTGTTCGAGTCTTGGAACCCCGCCTGCGCATCCGTGTCGACGAAAGGAAGCTGAGATCGTTGGCAGGCAAGCGTGTCGACGCGATCACGCGGATCGCTAAATATATTTTGTTCGACTTGTCGGAGGATGCCGTTTGGTTGTTTCATCTCGGCATGTCGGGAAAACTGATTTGCGTCGAAGCGAACAGGGCAAGGCAAAAGCACGATCATATCATCGTCGAGCTCGACAATGGCGCGGAGCTACGCTACCACGATCCGCGCCGATTTGGCTTATCGCTGGTGGCGAAAAAAGAGCTCCTGCACGAGTTGCCGCAGTTGCGCCATGTGGGACTCGATCCTTTCGATCCGAAACTTAGCGGCGAGTATCTGTTTCGTTTTACGCGCGCCTCGGGGCGGCGCATTCGCGATCTATTGTTGGATCAGCAAATCATCGCGGGGCTGGGCAACATTTACGCCAATGAGATGTTATCGCTGGTCGGAATCAAACCAAGCGCACGGGCGCACAGGTTAAGCCGCAAACAAGTCGGCGCGATCGCCCGGGCAATTCCGAATTTAATGAACGATGCCATTCGCTGGTGCGGTACGTCGTTTTCCGACTATCGCGACGCCGATGATAAGTCCGGCGAGTTCCAAAAACATTTGCGCGTCTATGACCGCGACGGAGAAAAATGCCGTGTCTGTTCGAGCATGATCAAGCGGGTTGCCATCGGCAATCGGAGTGCGTTTTACTGTCCGACGTGTCAGAAATAAAACTGCATTGCGGCCACGAGTCTTGAAAACACATCTCTGCGCATGCGTACTATCAAAAGCTGTTTTTACTTCTCCCTTTGAACAAAAGGGGGACCGAGGGGGATTTGTCGGCGTTACAAAGCAGCAGGTGACTCGGAAAATCTCCTCATGCCCCTCTTTGCCAAAGAGGGGGCTTGTCTCGGTCGACCGGAGGAAATAGCTCGTGCCATATCCTCGTTCAAACAACCAAAGATGTTGAAACTAGGATTGTCCTATCGCTCGAGATGAACCGAAGTCCATTTCTTTCGCCGCTGCGGCATCGAGATTTCCGGTTATTCTGGTGCGGCTTATTACTTTCGAGTGTCGGCAGCCAGTTTACCCAGCTCGCCATGGCCTGGCAGATCTACGAGCTTACCAACTCGCCGCTGCAGATCGGTATGCTCGGGCTCGCGCGCGCGGTGCCGCAGATATTCATACTTCTGTTCGGCGGTTTGTTGGCGGATGCGATGAACCGGCGCAAGCTGATGATGGTGACGCAAGGAAGCCTTTTCTTTGTTTCGGCGACGCTCGCTGTTTTGACGTTAGGCGGGAACGTAAGGCCGATGACACTTTATGCCATGACGGTGTTCCTCGCGCTTTTCAGCTCGCTGGAGTCGCCCTCGCGTCAAGCGATCGTCACAAACCTCGTGCCTGTCGAGGATCTATCCCGCGCCCTGGCCATTTCCAGCACGCAGCGACAGATCGCGACCATAGCGGGTCCGTCCGTGGCCGGCGTAGTTCTAGCTGTTGCCGGTCCCGCGGTGTGTTATGCCGTGGATGCAGTCTCCTGGATAATCATGCTCGCATCGCTCGCACTTATTCGCACGCAGCTACCCGAGCGCGGCGGTTGGCGGACAATCACGTTCGATTCCCTGCGCGCGGGATTTCGCTTCGTTTGGGGGCACGCAGTCATTTTTCCGTTTTTGATGATGGATCTTGGCGCTAATCTCTTCGGCACTGTGCGTTCGCTTTTCCCGATCTATGCGCGCGATATTCTGGGTGTAGGACCGAAAGGCCTGGGAATTTTATACGCCGCCAGCGCGACCGGAGCTTTGCTCGGCGCAATCGGATTTACTTTGCGGGGTTCGGTAAGGAATGCCGGCCACTGGATTCTCGCCGGCGTGACGACTTATGGGTTGTGTCTGCTTTTTTTTGCCCATTCCCATATTTTCTGGCTTTCAATTCTCTTGCTCGTCGGCTCCGGCATTGGCGATACGATCAGCGCGATCCTGCGCTCGACGATCAACCAACTCAGCACACCTGATGACTTGCGCGGTCGCATGGCATCGATCAATAGCGTTTTCACGAACAGCGGTCCGCAGCTTGGCCAATTCCAACTAGGCGCTCTGGCCTCCCTGATCGGGACGGAATTGGCCGCGGCGAGCGGCGCCTTCGTTATTCTTCTGATCGTCGGTGTTCTGGTCGCACGTTTCCCGCACGTGCGAGACTATCGGATCAATCAGGCGAACCCGTAGCTATAGTTGCAGGGAAAGAAAATCCTAGCGAGTTCGGCAGCCGCTGAGTTTTAAGCCGGAATCCAGGCGAGGTCTGGAACCCGATAGGTTCATTCACGGGTGACGCCTAAACGCGATTCATTGCAAGCGGCGCTTTATGTCTTGGCGATGCTGGCGCCGGCGCCGTTCCCTTGTTGTTTGATGACG
>Ga0075287_1000041_pt1 | contig 12066 bp, 5 predicted proteins | sample SF_Rice_20C_0N_3_FD_69762 | JGI IMG/M metagenome (GOLD analysis project Ga0075287, IMG submission 69762) | Rice paddy soil microbial communities from Twitchell Island, California, USA - SF_Rice_20C_0N_301 | ecosystem: Environmental > Terrestrial > Soil > Paddy field/soil | place: USA: Twitchell... | reverse complement strand
GCTTTAGCAGCCCGCGATAAAATTCCAGCAAAATTTTATGATGCCCGCTGTCGCGAAGGTCGTGCTGAAGCTTAGCGCTTAAGAAAGTCTCCTCGTCCTGCGGGTCAGGGACTCTCCCTTGCCACTCGAAAGAAGCAAATTCCATGCGCCGTCCTTGGCGCACGGCTTCCACCAGGTCGGAGTCGGAATGACTGACAAAAAATGGAAACGGCGCCGTCTCGCCATACTCCTCGCCCATAAACAAAAGCGGAAGAGACGGCGAAAGGACCACAAGAGCGGCGGCAAGCTTGAGCTGTTCGAAGGAAACCGCCTGAGTTAAGCGGTCGCCGGCCCTGCGGTTGCCGACCTGGTCATGGTTCTGCGAGAACACGACGAATTTGCGCGCGGGAATATCCCGCGAGGAACTGCCATGGCGCCGTTTACGAAACGGCGAATACTCGCCGGAATAAACGAAACCTTCGCGATAGGCTTTAACCAGTTGGGCGAAGTCGCCATAATCGCCGTAGTACCCGCTGCGGTCGCCTGTAAGCAGCGCGCGCAAAGAATGATGGAAATCGTCGTTCCACTGGGCGTCGAGCGCATAGCCGCCGCGCTCGCGGGTGCGCAGCAAGCGCGCATTGTTGTCGGCGCTTTCGGCAAATAAAAACATTCGCCGGTCGAGGCCGCTTGCTTCCCGTTCGACGGCGGCGCTTAGTTCCTCGATAAACGTCACCGGCGAGTGGTCGAGAATCGCGTGCACTGCATCGAGACGCAGCGCATCAATGCGAAAATCAACGAGCCACTGAAGCGCGTTTTGAATGAAGTACTCTCTCACATCGTCGCTATAGGCCCCGTCGAAGTTGAGAGCGGGTCCCCACGGTGATTTGTAGATGTCGGTAAAATAGGGACCATACTCGCCGAGGTAATTGCCCTCGGGTCCGAGATGGTTATAGACCACGTCCAAAATCACGGCTAGGCCGCGCTGGTGGCAGGCGTTCACGAGTTTTTTCAATCCCTCAGGACCACCATAGGAGTTTTGCGGCGCAAAAGGATAAACGCCGTCATAGCCCCAATTTCTGCCGCCGGGAAACTGCGCCACCGGCATGAGCTCCACGGCGGTAATGCCGAGCTCGGCGAGATAGTTCAGGTGGGGAATGACGGATTCAAAAGTTCCCGCCGCCGTAAATGCGCCAACGTGGAGCTCATAAATAACATAGTCTTCGAGCGCGATACCGGACCAGCCGGTGTCCTCCCAAGGAAACTCCGGGTCGAGTAGAGCAGACGGCCCGTGCACGCCCTGCGGCTGAAAGCGTGATGCGGGATCGGGCAGCTCTTTGCTTGCACCCAGTTGAAATCGATAGAGCGCGCCGGGAGACACATCCTCGACAATGGCTTCGTGATATCCGCAGTCCGTTTTTTCCATTGCAATGATTCTATCGGTGGCGAGCAAACGAATATACACGTGATCGATGCTGGGTGACCAGAGGCGGAAAAGGGCTGTCTGATGACCCAAATACGTCGCGCCGATTTGCTTCGCATCCTTGTGCATGGTGTTCAGGGCGCGATCCGCCGCTTCCAAGCATTGCTTGCAGCGTAATCCGGTGCCACTGCTTGTCTGCAGCGCTTATATGGACTCATTTGTGAAAAAAACGACTGCGAGCGGGGGCAATTCGACAGAAAGGGAAAACGGGCGGCCGTGGCATGCCAAAGGAGAGGCTTCGACTCCACCCATGTTGCCGATGCCGCTGCCACCGTAATCTCGTGCGTCGCTGTTGAGCCGCTCTCGCCACGGGCCGCCGCGCGGCACGCCGACGCGGTAATTTCGACGCGAGACTGGCGTAAAATTGCAAACTACGACGACGGTCGAATCATCGGCTCTGCCTTTACGCAGCAGGCTGACGACACTCGCATCCGAGTCGTTGCAATCGATCCATTCAAATCCTGCTGAGTCGCAATCGAGCTCATGCAGTCCCGGAGCGCTGCGGTAAAGCTCATTGAGATCGTGAACCCATTGTCGTATGCCCGCATGCAGCGGGTAACTCAATGCAGCCCAGTCAAGACTGCCATCGTGTTGCCACTCGCCCCACTGGCCGATCTCGCCTCCCATGAAAAGAAGTTTCTTTCCAGGTTGGGCATACATGTAACCCAGCAGCAACCTGAGATTCGCGAAGCGCTGCCAATCATCACCAGGCATTTTGCCCAGCAGCGATCCCTTGCCGTACACCACCTCATCGTGCGACAGCGGCAGCACGAAATTTTCATGGAATGCGTAGAGCATCCGAAACGTCACATTGTTGTGATGATATTTGCGATGAATGGGATCATTGGCAAAATACTTCAACGTATCGTGCATCCAACCCATGTCCCACTTTAAACCAAAACCCAGACCGCCGGCATAAACCGGCCGGGAGACCATTGGCCACGAGGTAGATTCCTCCGCGATCGTCTGGACATCCGGGTAGTTTTCGTAAACCGTGCTGTTGAACTGCTTGAGAAACTCGATCGCCTCGAGATTTTCCCGGCCGCCGTAGCGATTCGGTATCCACTCGCCTGCGCGCCGCGCGTAATCGAGATAAAGCATCGATGCCACCGCGTCCACGCGCAACCCATCAACATGGTACTTGTCGAGCCAGAAAAGCGCGTTGCTAATCAGAAAACTTCTCACTTCATGCCGGCCGTAATTAAAAATATAGCTGTTCCACTCCGGGTGATAACCCTGGCGGGGATCGGCATGCTCGAAAAGATGCGTGCCATCGAAGTACGCCAAGCCGTGCTCGTCGGCGGGAAAATGCGACGGCACCCAATCGAGAATAATGCCGTAGCCCTTCTGGTGCAGCGCATCGATCAAATACATGAGATCCTGCGGCGTGCCGTAATTTCCCGAGGGGGCAAAGTAGCCGGTGATCTGATAGCCCCAGGAGCCAAAAAACGGATGGTCCATCAACGGTAGAAACTCGACATGGGTAAATCCGGTTTGGCGAAGATAGTCCACCAGCAAAGGCGCGATCTCGCGATAGGACAAGGAACGGTTTCCCTCTTCCGGCACCCGGCGCCAGGATCCAAGATGCATCTCATAAATCGAAATCGGCTTGCTTAAGGCATTGCGCTCGCGCCGGCCCGCCATCCAGTCACGATCGCCCCAGGCGTAATCGAGATCCCAGACAATTGACGCGGTCTTCGGGGGAATCTCGTTGAAGACAGAAAAAGGATCCGCTTTCTCGGCGTTATATCCCATTAAGCGTGAGCGCATAAAATATTTATAGAGCGCTCCCTTGTCCGCCTGCGGGATGAATCCCTCCCAAATACCGGAGTTTGCTCTGCGCGAAAGCGGATGACTTTCCCTATCCCACGCGTTGAAATTGCCAATCACCGAAACGCGGTCGGCATTGGGCGCCCAGACCGCAAAATAGGTGCCTTCACAGTTGCCAATTTTGGCACGGTGAGCGCCCAATTTCCCGTAAAGCCGCGCGTGTGTGCCTTCATTGAATAGATGAAGATCTTCGTCCGTTATGAGACTATTCTCGAGCGCAACCTGCCAGCGATCGGCACGCGGCAATGAACCCGCGCCGCTATTCGCTTCAGTCTTCTCTTCGTTGCTCATCACTCGTTCACTCTCCGCATTTACAATGGTATCCGCTTATGAATTGCGGTCATCATTCATAATAGTAAGATATCTCGGCTAAAAGAATAGGCGGACAAATTCTATTTCGACTTCATTTTCAAGAGCGAGGATAAATGGGGTGGCGCTTTTTTTGGTAGGCGTCAGACGTTGCGAGCACACGTCATAGATCTCAGCAAGTTGCACGGTATCGGCGCCCGCCGCGTTTAGGCGATATCCGCATCGATGGCCTTTCGATCAAGCATTTTGCTGCGCGAGGCTCGCCGGAGTTGCTCGGCGCGCTGCTTCGCCAGCCGAAGGTTGAAACAAGGGAAGATGGACCTTAAAAGTTGTCCCATAGCCCGGCTGGCTGTCGACCACGATTTTTCCGCCGTGGGATTTGATGATGCGATCGCAGATCGGCAGGCCCAAGCCCAAACCGCGTCTTTTCTTAGAGGTGAAAAATGGCTGAAAGATTCTCGGCAAGAGGTCGGCATCGATACCCATGCCGGTGTCTGCCACCGTGATAGTCATCTGATCGGCTGAATCGAGAGCCGCCTTGACCGTCAGCATGCCTCCTTTCGGCATGGCATCGACGGCGTTCAAGGTCAAGTTCAGCAATACCTGCTGGAGTTGCTGTGGGTCGGCGTACATTTGCGGTAGCGCAGCTTCGATTTCCATGGTCGTTTCGACCTTGTTTTTCGCGGCATGAGATTGAACTAAATTCATCGTCCTATGGATAACCGCCGCGACATCGACGGGAATGAAGTCCGCGTCTCTCGGCCGGCCGAATTCTAGCAATTCTTGCACCAGCTTTTCGCAGCGCTTTGCCTCTTCTGCAATGATCTGCACGTGTTGATAATTCGGTTCCGAGGGGCTCATGCTATCGAGCAGGCCCTGGGCAAATCCCAGAATGATGCCCAACGGATTATTGAACTCATGCGCCATCGATGCGGTGAGCTCTCCCACCGCGACCAACCGTCCTGAGGCTAAGAGCTGCTGTTCCAACTGTTGCGCCTGATTACGCAGGTGTTCCTCACTTTGTCGCAGCGCCACCTCTGCGCGCATGCGCTCGGCGAACTGGCCGATTTCACCGGCGATGGCTTGCACCGTCTTTAGGACGTCGTCGTTGGGCGCGCGCACGGTGGTGCTGAAAAATTCGATCACGCCCAAAACTTCATTGCGGAGCTTTATCGGAAAGCCGAAGACCGCGCGGACGTTCTCCTCGACGGAAATCTGCAACGTGCTCGCCTCTTTGACAATGTCGGATATCCAAATCGGTTTTTCGCTCTGCCATACGCGGCCCGGAAGTCCCATACCGCGAGCAAGCGGCGGTCGAGCCTCACAGCCGGCAAGATTCTTCATCGGATCGTGCCAGGTCTTTAAGCCTTCAAGCATCTGGCTTTGTTTATCGACCAGCCAGAACGTGGCGGCGTCCCAATCGAGTCCCGCGCCCATGATTTCAATAATTTTTCCCCATGCGCTTTCAGGGGTTTCCGACTCGGCAAGCACGAGCGACACCTGGTGTTCGGTCGCAAGTCGCCGGGCGGATTGCTTGCGTTGGCTGATGTCCCGATTGCATTCCAAGATCATATAGCCGCCCGCGCGGTTATCGATTAACTTGAAGCGGCTTTCGACATCGATCCATCGTCCATCCTTGGTCTTCTGTTTCAATTCACCGCTCCACTCGCCGGCCTCGATCAAAGACGAGCCGAAATGATCCCAGCCCTTGGGAAATTCCGTCGCAAGCAGGTCATTGGTCAAAGCGCCGATTGCTTCGCCTTGCGAATAGCCATAAAGCTGCTCGGCGCCGCGGTTCCAGTAAATAATTCGCCCGTCCAGCTGGCGAGCGAAAATTGCTTCGTTCGCTAAATTCAGGAGGTCCGCCTGCCGTTGCAGGTCCTGTTCCTGTTTACGCAACGCGTTTTCAACCCGATCGCGTTCATCTTCACGTTCGCGCAGCAGTTGCGCAGTGCGCTCCATTTCACCGATAAGACTATCGAGTTCGGCGATCGGGGAACTTGCGGGGAATGTCACGGTTTGCCCGCGACCAAGATCGTGTGCCGCCATCGAGAGCTCGTTGAGTGAGGTGGAGGCTCGGCGGGCAAAGGCCAATGATACTCCAAGACCGAGAAGCAACAGCATCAAACCGCCACCGCCCACGACTGCAAGTGAGCGGTACAAAATTGCATTCACTTCGGAGCTCGGCACCGTCAATGCGAAAAACCAGCCGGTGAGCTGCGACCGGCTAATCGCCGCGTAAGCGGATATTCCCTCTCCGGTCTCGCCGTGCAGCAACTGATCGCCCCCCAACACGTTGGTTTCACTGAGCAGTGGGCCAACGACAGTGCCCATCGCCTTTTTGGCATCGCGCGATCTCGCAAGGATTGTCCGCTTCGAGTCGAATAACGTCCCGACCCACTCCTTTGGAATTTTTTGCTGCGCCAAAATTTCCGTGAATACTCTGGGCTCGATAGCCGCGCTCAAGACGTAGATGATTGTGCGCTCGCGTACGACCGGCACATGGATGACGATCCCGGTGTCGCCCGTTTGGGCGACGGAATACTCGCCGATGATCGGCGAGCGGGTGCTGAGCACAGCGTTGAGGCTTTCGCGGCTTATGCGGAGTGGTTCCACCCCGGGAGCCTTTGTCACCATCGCAAGCTGTTTCCCTTGCGGATCGAACAACGAGAGGCTTTTCCAGCTCTCCTGCGTCTCGACAATACGTTTCGCTGCAGCTTGGAAAACAGTTACCGCTCCGACGTCCAGCGGCTCAGAGGTCGCCAAGGCCTCGAGGTTTGTAAGCGAAGACTTCACTTCTTGATCGATGGCTAACGATAGGGCGCGGGCATTGCTCTCTAATCCACTTATGCGGTTGGCCTGTTCCTGACGCGCGAACAAAACCATCATAAAGATCGAGAATACCAGTAGTGGACCGAGCGCGCCGATAATCAGTCGAATCAGGTAAGAATGCAGCGCTATAGGACGGGAGAAAATGGAGCCAAAGCTTGGCAGAGAAAAGCTCATGTACGCCTCGCGCGAAATATGCCGCGCGCGTAGTCCAGACAATGAGCGCCCGCCAAGAAACGCCGGCGAGCCGTCATAGGCGTTGTTTTTGAGGATTCCGCCGGCATTGGATAGAGCGATTACATAGTACTCGGCGCCTTCGCTAATTGTTGCAGATTCACGGTCTCGATCAAGTGGCGACCGGCGCCTTTTCTTAAATCTTCACCCCGATGATGGTAAACTGCCGCGGAGGACAGCGGATGCTGAACATGAGAGTTCACGAGGTCAAACTCTCGCCACCGCGGTACGTTTAACTCTTTGTGTGCTTTTGCCCGCCGCTTCGAACTGTTTGTCCTTCATCTTGGCTAATAGCTCGTCAAATGAAGTTCGAGAAATTACGCGGTTGAACTGGGAGCGGTAGTTATTCACCAAGCTGATGTTTTCGATTACCACATCGTAAATTTTCCACTCGCTGCCGGCTTGGCGGAGCTTATAGTTGACGGCGATTTCTTCGCCCTTCTTCGTAATGATCTTAGTCGGTACTTCGGCAAAATCTTTATCCTGTTTCTCTGCGCCCATAACCACTTTTTCCCCATGGTACTCCTCAAGATTCGTCAAATAGGCGCCTTCGATCAAATCGGTAAAGAGCCGGACGAACTCTTTTTGTTCCTCCGGACTGCGGCGTTGCCAATGGCTGCCCAGGGAGCGCTTGGCCATTTCGGTGAAGTCGAACTTGGGATAGATCACCTCTCGTAATTCTTTTTTCTTCGACTCTGCCTGAAGTTTGGGGTCCTTTAGGATCGTCATGACTCTCTCGATTGCAGTCTGGATCTGCTCGGTGGGCGCGCCACCGTTGGCAGAGCTGATGTTAACCAATTGCGCCGCAACGAAGATGAGAACGAATCTGAGGGCTAGGCTTCTTGTGCCGCGGGTCGCATTTTTCTTATTCATTTTTGTTTTAGCCGCCTTTCCAAAAATTTGGCAAACCGTGTGAGGAGCAACCGATGTGCCAATGGAAATAGACTTATTGAGATCGCAGCGTTAACGCCGAACGCTGCTTAGGGGTAGCGTATTCTCGGCGCTTTTTCCATACAGACGAGTAGGGAATCCTCTCCTTCTATTATCGAACTTTTGCTCGCCACAATCCGTTGCGCGGTGTTTAGGCAATCGAGGAAGGATTCGGGGCAAAGGAGGCTCGATTGGCGTCAGAATTACTCAGGTTAGAGGAAAATTCATTCGAATGAGTTTGCGGCGGCTTTCTCTCCCTCATAACCATGCGCAAACCGTCCAGCACCGGCACGGGAAAGCTTTCCTCCGGGATCCGGAACAACCCCCAGCGGCGGCTCGCCTGACCCAAGCTGACCCGACTCGAGAATACTGAAAGAGGAATGGACAGAAGCAATGGAATAGCGATTGGCAATAGCCAAATAAATACATTGAGGTTGATCAGATATACTGCGGCCGTGCACAGGCCCGAAATCAAAGTCGACCCGCCATGTACTCGTGCGGCTTCCGACCATGTCGTTCCGTTGGTAGTGCGCTGTTGCGCATTCCACTTGATCGGTCTTCCGATAAGCGTCATGAGCACGAATTTACCGTGAAACCACATGCGCAACGGCGCAACCAAAGTAGAGAGCAGGATTTCGCAGAGGATACCAAGACCAAGCGCTTTAGCGCCGCCGAAGCGCTTAAGCTCACCGTGGCTGGCTAATAGCAGAAAACTGAGAAACTTGGGCAAGAACAATAGCAGCGCCGTCGTGCTGGCAAGCGCAATCGCCCATTCGGGGTGCCACTGGGGCCAAGTCGGAAACAGACTGGGTTGGACGGAAAAATAATTGGGTTCGACGAATGAAAATTGAACCAGCTGGAAGATATTCAGGATCAGAAAACCGGCCCAGAACAAGGCAGATCCATAAGCCATGACTCCCATGGCGAGAATCGCGCGATGGCCCATTGTGAGGCCTTCGGCCAGGAGTAACCGCAGGTGTTGCAGATTGCCCTGGCACCAGCGCCGGTCGCGCTTGAGCTCGTCCAGCAAGCTCGGCGGCGACTCTTCGTAGCTGCCTGAAAGATCAAGCGCCAGGCAAACTTCGTATCCCGCTCGCCCCATCAGCGCGGCCTCAACGAAATCATGGCTCAAAATTTCACCGCCAAGCGGCGCTTGGCCGGGCAACCGAGCGAGCGAGCAATGCTTGATGAACGGCTCGATGCGGATAATTGCGTTGTGGCCCCAATAATAGCTTTCACCGAATTGCCAAAATTGCAGGCTGGCACTGAATAGAGGGCCGTAAACTCGGCTGGCAAACTGTTGCATGCGGGCAAACAAAGAATCGCGATTGACGATGACCGGAGCAGTTTGTATGATCCCGACCTGCGGCGATGTCTGCATCCTGCGAGCAAGCCGCACCATGACCTCGCCGGTCATTACGCTGTCTGCATCTAACACAATCATGAAATCGTAATTGCGCGACCATCGGCGCAAAAAGTCGGCGATGTTGCCGCTCTTTCTTTTGATGTTGATGCGGCGACGACGGTAGAAAATCTTTCCCTGGCCGTTCACGGAGCGGCAAACTTTGTTCCACTCGATCTCTTCTTCGGCCTGATGCTCCGGGTTTTGTGTATCGCTCAAAATATAAAAGTCAAATTTCTCCCTCTCTGCGCACTCGCTAAGCGATCGATACATTACCTCGATCCCGGCAAAACAGCGGCTCGCGTCTTCTTCGCAGATCGGCATCAGTATAGCCGTACGCGCGCTCAAGGGTTTTTCCTCCGAGGTGTTCGGACCGCATTCCCCAGTCATTTTCGTATTTCGCCACAGCATAAGAAAAGCCGCGACATTGGTCCAGAATGAGAAAGATAGCCATGAAAATAAAATTGCAAAAGTCACTACGATGCTGATTTGCAAACCGTCGAGCTCCGGCATGGGAAACGTTCGCGCCAGTGACCAGCTCGCCGCGAGAGTCTGGCCGAGCACCAGAGCTAAAAGAACGAGGCGGCGCCGCGTTGCGGCAGCGCGCCATTGCGGCCGCTGCGCGCCATCCCGAGCGCTTCGCTTATCGATCTTGCGCAGCCGCTGCCACATGACGCGGATGGGATTACGTTCGAGCGGCTGCGGCGCCATAGAGGAACGCCTGATCTCCGGGGTGGAAATTCCACGCCTGGCTTGGTTATCATGCGGAGAACCATCGAGAGTTGCGCAAATCGCCGAATGCGAATCATCCGCGCGCCGCAACCGTTTCCCGGGCGCGTCAAGAGCAAAGCGGCCGCGGTGATGCGGCGGTCGAGGCGGGACTTTTCTAGAAGTATTTTGTAATGATTGACGAAAGGTTGGGTCGGGTAAATCGTTCATGTGTCGAGTTGATAACTCCATGTCTCAGTTAAAATGTCTTTGCCGTTTCGAAGAAAGGCGCGCATCTCGAGCGGTTTTCCCTTGGGTCGTCTTACTTGAAAGCTTAACCTCCATCCGCCGGTAACCGGATTGCGGAAAAGACTCTGCTGAACTAATTGTCCTTCAGTGCCCAAACTGATCACGGCTTGGACGTTAGCAGACTCCGGCAGCAACTTGATTTTCTGTCCCTCGAAATCCACCACGATTCTCTTCCATTCCTCCTTGTCGCCGCCACCGAGTCGTGTGGCGGTCGCCCGTCCCGAGAGCGACTCGATCGGTTCGTTTGTTTGGAACTGGATTCGGTAAGCAATATCCAACGGCTGCCCGACCGGCGGCAATGTGCGCGGCATCCAGTAGGCCACGATGTTATCGTTCGTTTCTTTTTTGCTGGGAATCTCGACCAGTTTCACATATCCCTTTGCCCAGTCGGCGCCCGGGACAATCCAAGCACTCGGCCGCAGCTCATGGCGCGTTTCCAAATCTTCGTAATTTTGAAAACTGCGGTCTCGCTGCAGCAGCCCAAATCCTTGCGGTTTATCGAATTCGAAATAACTGACGCGCAATTTCTCCGGATTGCCGAGCGGCCGCCAAAGCGACTCGCCGGTTTGCGAATGCATCAACAAACCATCCGAGTCGTGCACTTCCGGGCGCCAATCCTCTGTCAGGCGGGATCGCTCCTCGCCAAAAAGGAACATGCTCGTCAGCGGCGCGATGCCGAGCTCCTTCACGGGTTTGCGTAAAAACAATCGAGCACGCACGGTGACCACCGTCCGGTCGCCTGGCTGAACCAGAAATGCATAAGCGCCGGCCACGCTCTGGCTGTCGAGTACCGCGTAAAGTTTTACCACACGCGCTTCCCGAGACGGTTTTTCCAGCCAAAATTCTCTAAAGCTGGGAAATTCTTCTCCGCTTGGTAAGCCCGTATCGATAGCCAATCCGCGAGCCGATAATCCAAACATCTGGTTTTTGCCGACTGCGCGAAAATAACTCGCGCCGGCAAAAACAACCACATGGTTAAACTCTGTACGGCGGTAGAAGGGATAAGCTACGCGAAAACCCGCAAAGCCGAGATCGGCTGGAATCTTTTCGGAAAACTTGTTCTTGCCGTAATTAAAGAGGTTAGGCGAGAAAGAAACCGCGTTGACACCGCTTGCGTCAATGGTGTTGATCTTGACGGCGTGGCCATAAAATAGGCCGGGGTGAATGAATTGAATCTGGAAGTTACCGCCATCGCGCCACAACGACTTCGTTGGATCGAAGCGAATGTCGCGGTACTCATCGTAGGAGAGTGCGGTTAAAAACTCCGGGATCTGAGCGGGCGCCCGATAGGGCTCGGCGGCAATTTTCTTGGCCAATTCCGCGACATTGTCAAAAGAGAAACGACCGTTGGCCGCAGACGGAGTGGGCGCAAGACAAAATAAAATCGTTAGTACACGTACAATGATCCGCACGTTAGTCTCCGTAGATTGCGGCTGAACAAAACGCCTTTGCTCTTTTTTTTGGTTGTGCTGCGCGTCGATGCTTTAATCGTCAACCGACGCTCCATGATCCGAGCAATCGAGATGCCATTTAGTATCAATTTTTTTCATGGCGAAAAGTTGTAGCATTGTGAGGACAGCTTGGAGACGCAGATCTTCGGTTTAAAAACACACGCAAAGAACTTTTCCTTTATCGCTCGGCGACACTCGTTTTCGCGCGCGCCTCGATGCGTCTAATTAGATGTATGGCGTTAGCGGCCGGAAAACGTTTGCGGGTAAGGTACTCGCGCGCGACTTAAAAGGAAGTGATGATCGAGTTTGCTATGAACAAGCTCTTGCGCGGATTTGACGTGTGGAGTAGGGATGGGCGGTGAATGGGTTGAGCAACTTCCTGTCACGGTTGTGAGACAGCAAATCCCGGAAATAGGACAGACCGTCAACAAGGGGCGGATTTGCAGACAAGAGAGGAGGAATTTCCTACAGCTCGGCCGTCCTAATTCCTGTGCGGCAAAAATTTACCTTTTCATATGCGACCCTTTTTGGCATCGGGCTTGCTGCTTGCTAATGACTGGACCGCCGTTAACATTCCCAACGATTAGAAGGTCAAAGCTGTATGA
>Ga0075287_1000040_pt1 | contig 12088 bp, 13 predicted proteins | sample SF_Rice_20C_0N_3_FD_69762 | JGI IMG/M metagenome (GOLD analysis project Ga0075287, IMG submission 69762) | Rice paddy soil microbial communities from Twitchell Island, California, USA - SF_Rice_20C_0N_301 | ecosystem: Environmental > Terrestrial > Soil > Paddy field/soil | place: USA: Twitchell... | reverse complement strand
GCCTCGGCGCGCCGGACGACGCGGTCGCCGCCCTCCTGTATCTGCTCGAGGGCGGCGATTTCGTGACGGGTGAGGTGCTGGCGGTCGATGGTGGACGACACATCGCCTAGCGTCGCGCTGCGCGACGTCGCCATCGTCGGCGGCGGGTGCTACGGCTCGTTCTACGCGCGGCAGCTCCTGCGCGCACGGGAGCAGGGAAAGGCAAGCTGGCGCCGGCTCCTCGTCGTGGACCGCGATCCCGACTGCCGGGTGGCCCGCGAGGCGGCGCTCGCGGATGCGAGCGAACTGGTCGTTCGCGAGTGGGGTGCGTTCTTCGACGACTACCTGGCGGCCCCGCCGGACGACGAGTGGACACCCGACACGATCGTTCCGTCTCCACTCATGCCCCATCTGATGTTCGAGTGGCTACTCCGGCGGGCTCGCGCCCGGTGGCCGGCGCGGGTGGTCGAGCCGCGGGCGGTGCCGCTCGAAGCCGGAACTCCGTACGACGTCCTGCACCCGGATGGGACTCGGTACGTCTCCTACGCGGACTGGCTCTGCCCCACGCACTGTATCGAGCCGGCCATCTGTCCGGTGATCCGGGCGCCCCGCTCGTGGGAGATGTCCGAGGCGATGGAGCGCCTGGCCGCGCGACTCGGCGCCGCGGGCCCGGCGCTCTTCGTGTGCCGTCACCGGGTGCACGGGGTGGGGATGTTCGACGCCGCGGCCGTCCGCGCCGGCGACGCCCTGGTGGCCCGCGCGGGTGAGCACACCGAGGCCGACGTTGTCGTGGGCACCATCTCGGCGTGTCACGGGGCCGTGAGCCTCCTTCACGTGGGAGCCTGAGCCTCCCGGAACCCGTGTCTGTTCTATATTTGTCCGACACGCCCACGAGGTAACCGCATGGTCGATAGGGAAGTATTCGAGCTCATCATCGTCGGCGCGGGGCCGGCAGGCCTCTGCGCCGCCATGTACGCCGGCCGCGGCATGCTCAAGACCGTCGTGCTCGAGCGCGGCGTTCCCGGCGGCGAGCTGCTCAACACCGAGTGGATCGACGACTATCCCGGGTTCGATCACATCCTGGGGCGGGAGCTCTCGGCCAAAATGACCGAGCACGCCCTCAAGTTCGGCGCGGACCTGCGGCAGGAGAACGTGGAGACGATCCACAAGCGCAGCGACGGTATATTCGAGGTCTCGACCAGCGGAGGCACGGTGTACGAGGCCCCCGCGGTCATCCTCACCGCCGGCGGCACGCCGGTCAAGCTCGGCATTCCCGGCGAGGTCGAGTACGCGGGCCGCGGGGTCTCCTATTGCGCGGTGTGCGACGGTGCCTTCTTCAAGGGCGAGACGATCGCGGTCGTGGGCGGCGGCGATGCGGCGGTGGAGGAGGCCGACTACCTCACGCGCTACGCCGAAAAGGTGTACGTCATCCACCGCCGCGACGAGTTCAGGGCCTCCAGGATCCTGCAGCAGCGCCTCTTCGCCAATCCCAAGATCGAGGTGCTCTGGAACCGTCGCGTCGTCGAGCTCCGGGGCTCGCCCGCCGGCCTCCAGTCCATCGAGCTGGAGGACGTGGTCACGGGCGAGCCGTCTTCGCTCGCGGCCAGTGGGGTGTTCATCTTCATCGGCTTCAAGCCCAACACGGGTTTGGTGCGGCATCACTTCGCGCACGACGCCGCGGGCTACATGATCACCGACGACCGGATGATGACGTCGATTCCGGGGCTGTTTGCGGCGGGCGACGTGCGGGTCCAGCTCACGCGCCAGGTCACCACTGCCGTGGGTGATGCCACCACCGCGGCGATCGCCGTCGAGAAATACCTCAAGGAGCGGCGGCAGCAGCCGCTGGGCGAGCGGGTCGGTGTCTGACCTCGAGGTGGTATCGCTCCCCAACGGCCAGTTCGTGCAGAACTGCTATCTGATCGCCGACCGGGAATCGCGCGAGGCGGTCATCATCGACCCCGGCGAGGAGCCCGCGATGTTCCTCGCCGAGCTCGGCACCCGCGGCTGGGCTCTCCGGGCCATCTGGCTGACCCACGCGCACGTGGATCACATCATCGGAGTCGGAGCGGTGCACCACGCCACCGGTGCTCCGATTCATCTTCACCCGCTCGACCGCGCCATCTACGACGCGCTCCCTCAGTTCGGCTCCTGGGTCGGAATGCAGCTCGACCCTCCGCCGGCGCCGCACGCCGCCTTCACGGGCGGGGAACTGCTGCGCCTGGGCACCCACCGCTTCGAGGTTCGGCACACGCCCGGGCATTCGCCGGGCAGTGTGAGCTTCGTCGGCGGCGGGCGGATCTTCGGTGGCGACGTGCTGTTCAACGGCTCCGTGGGACGCACCGATCTCCCCGGCGGCGACTTCGCCACGCTCATGAGCAGCATCCAGGCTCACTTCCTGTCGCTTCCCGACTCCACCATTCTGCACAGCGGCCACGGTGCCGACAGCACGATCGGCATCGAGCGGCTGACCAACCCGTTTCTCACCGGTGCCTACCGCCTCGGTTGATACGCAGCCCGTCGGCTGGCCGGCCATGCCTCTCTCCGCCTGTAATCGGTGCGGCTTTGCCGTGCCGGTGAGGGCCGGTGGATGCAAGCACCCTTGCCCCAACTGCGGCACCATCTACCCGCTCGGGGACTGCTCTGACTGATCGCGCATCGAGCATCCTCGACCTGGAGCTGATCGCACCGGCCGGGGCGCGGGCGTCGCTGGACATCTCGCGCATCGCGCTGCCAGCCCGGCTCCGCCCGTCGGCCGAACTTGGCATCCTCGACATCACCGAGTTCTTCGGCGATACCACGGGCGGAGTCCGGACGTATCTCCTCGAAAAGGCGCGTTACGTCCAGCGCCGCCTCGCGCTTCGCCAGGCCATCGTCGTGCCCGGCGCCCGCGACGAGATCCTCGAGGCCTCGGGCGTCCGCTGTTACCGCCTGCGGGGACCACTGGTTCCCACCCAGAAGCCCTACCGCTTCATGCTCGCGACCCGATCCACCAGCCGCATCGTGGCCCACGAACGGCCCGACCTGATCGAGGTGGGCAGCGCCTGGTTCGCGCCATGGCTGGTGCATCTGGCCACGCGGCAGTTCGACGTGCCGGCGGTCTGGTACTACCACAGCAACTTTCCGCGCGTCATCGCGCCGCACCGGCCGGGCGTGGGCCGAGTGCGACGCGCCGCCAGCGAAGTCGCCTGGGGTTACGTCCGGCATCTGGCCCGGCTCGTCCGCGTCACGCTGGCCCCCTCGCGCGCGGTGGTGCGCGAGCTCGAGGAGGCCGGCGTCGAGAACGTGATGAGGGTGCCCCTCGGCGTGGACCTCGACCTCTTCCGGCCCGCCCGGCGCGAGGCCGTGGCCGAAACGCGTCGGCGCCTCGGGCTGCCCCAGGGACCGCTGGGCCTCTATGTCGGACGGATGGCCGGGGAGAAGGAGGTCGATCTCCTCCTCTCGGCCTGGTCCGACATCGAGCGCCGGACCGGCGCGCGGCTGGTGCTGGTGGGCGACGGTCCGTCGCGACGCTCGCTTCGCCGCACACCGGGAGGGCAGCGCGCCGTCTGGCTTCCGTTCGAGCGCGATCGCGAGAAGCTCGCCTGGCTCTACGCGGCGGTGGACGTCTGCATCTCCCCGGGCTCACTCGAGACCTTCGGCCTGTCGGCCATCGAGGCGCTCGCGAGCGGGACCCCGGTCCTCTCGGCGGACGAGGGTGGCGTCGCCGAGAATGTGCGCCTCTCGGGCGGCGGGCGCCTGTTCGCCTCGCGCGACCGCGCGTCCCTGACCGAAGAGGCGATCGCGCTGCTCGGCGACGATCTCGCCACGCTGGGAGCTCACGGCAGGCGGTACGTCGAGGTGAATCACGGATGGGAGCGGGTGCTCGACGGGCTCTTCGAGATCTACCGCGGAGTGCTCGGCGCATGACGCTCCTGGTGTCCATCCACGACGTGACTCCCGCCCATGCCGACGGGGTGGCCCGGCTCTGGGCGCTCTGCGCGCGCCACCGGCTGACCCCGGCCCTGCTCGTGGTGCCCGACTGGCACGGGGAATGGCCGCTCGATCGACATCCGGATTTTGCGGCATGGCTGCGCGCCAGGGCGGCGGAAGGCGGAGAGATCGTCCTCCACGGTGAGCGCCACGACGAGCAGGGGCTGGCCCGGTCGCCTCGCGACGCGATGCGCGCCTGGGGGCGGACGGCGCGCGAGGCGGAGTTCCTGACCCTCGACGAGGCCGCCGCGCGCGAGCGAATCGAGCGGGGCCTGGCCGTGCTGCGCGCGCTCGACCTGGAGCCGGCGGGATTCGTTCCGCCTGCGTGGCTCGCGCGGGACGAGGGACACCGCGCCGTCGCCGCCGCCGGTCTCGCGTTCAGCGAAGACGAGACCTCGATTCGGGACCACCTCTCGGGACGCCGACTCCGGTCTCCGGTCGTGCGCTGGAGCACGCGGACGTCGCTCCGTGCGATCGGATCGGTGGCGGTGGCCCGCGGGCGTTGGGTGCTCCAGCGTCGTGCGCGGCTGCCCCGCGTGGCGCTGCACCCCCAGGACCTGTCCCATCCCGCCACTGCCCGCTCCCTGGAGGCCACGCTCGTGCGGTGGCTCGCCCGTCATCGGGCGTCCGGCTACGCCGAGATCCTGTCCACCGTCTTGGCATGACGCCACTCCAGGCCCATCTGATCTGCGTGGCGCTCGTCGCGGCCGACCTCGTCGCGCGCGCCTGGCGGATCCAGTGGCTCATCCAGGGATTGGGGCACCGCATCAGCTTCCGCGACTCGTTCGTGCTCAATGCCTTTGGGGACGCGGCCTGCGCCCTCACGCCGCTCCGCATCGGAGGCGAGCCGGCGCGCCTCGCCGGAATGCTGCGCAGCAAGGTGCCGGCCACTGCCGCGTTCGTGGCCATCAGCCTCGAAGTGATCGCCGCGTGGCCGGTCATCCTGATTGCCGCGGGCTGGCTCATCTGGCAATACGCCCCGGCCTGGTGGACGCTCGCGGGCCCTCGGCTCGGTGCCGCCGCCGTGGCCGCGTGGCCGTGGGTGGTTCTGGTGGCTGCCTTGAGTCTGATCGCGTGGAGAAAAGCGCGGAAGATCGCGTCGCCGGCGGCCCGGCAGCTCCGGCGGCCCATCCGCCGTGCGCTGGTGTACTGGCGGCGGATGCCGCGCTGGCCGCTGATCGCGAGCGTCCCGATGACGCTCGTGAACCTGGCGACACGGGTGGCCATCCTGCCGGTGCTCGCGCTCACGCTGCCCGATCCGCCCGCGATCGGGCCGCTCACCGTCGGCTCGTTTGCCCTGCTGTACAGCCAGCTCATACTGCCGACACCGTCGGGAGCGGGCGCCGTGGAGCTGGGATTCCTGGGCGGAGCGGCGGGCGATCTCGGCGCGGGAGAAGGTGGACTGCTTCTGGCGTGGCGCATCTATACCAACGGCATCGGCGTGCTGCTCGGCGTGGTGCTGGCCGCCCATATCTACGGGTGGACGGCGCTCCGGCAGCTAGCGAGGCGGTGGAGCGATCCCCACCAATAGCACGGTCCGCTCGAGCGCTTCCACCACCCCGTGGGGTACGTGGGCCGGCGCCCACACCACCATACCCGGCCCGGCTTCCTCGGTCTCCACGCCGACCGTCATCCGGGCTCTCCCGCTCGCGACGAAATAGACCTTGTCCGCCCCCGCGTGCACGTGCACCGGTTGCGACTGGCCTTTCTCGAAGCAGTTCAGTCCCACGAACAGCTGGCGGCCGGCAAAGAGGTCGGCCTTGGCCATGGCCGCGGCCCCGAAGCACGCCGTGGCCTCGATCGACTTGAAGAATTGGCTCATGCGCGTGCCGGCTCCTCCGGTGGCGTGTTAGTATTGACACCTATGCCCATACCCACCCGAATCGAGCGCGACCCCCTCGGCGAGAAGGCCGTCCCCGCATCCGCGTTGTACGGCATCCAGACACTGCGCGCGGCGGAGAACTTTCCCATTTCGGGCCTGCGGCCGCTTCCCGCGTTCGTGGATGCGGTGGTGTGGATCAAGCGGGCCGCGGCGCTGACGCACAAGAAGACCGGGCGGCTCGAGGCCCGGCTTGCCGACGCGATCGTGCAGGCCGCCGACGAGGTGCTCGGAGGCCGGCACCGCGACCAGTTCATCGTGGACGTATACCAGGCCGGCGCCGGGACCAGTCACAACATGAACGTGAACGAGGTTCTCGCCAACCGGGCCAACGAGATTCTCGGCGGCGCCCGCGGAACGTACACGCCGGTGCACCCCAACGACCACGTGAACATGGCGCAGAGCACCAACGACGTCATCCCCACGGCCATGCGTCTGGCCGCGCTCGCCGTGCTGCCGGCCATGCTCGACGCGCTCGACCGGCTTGCGGCCGCGTTCCTCGAGCGAGGCAGGGCGTTCGACGCCATCGTGAAGTCGGGACGCACCCACCTGCAGGATGCCACCCCGATCCGGCTGGGCCAGGAGTTCACCGCCTATGGCCACACCGTGCAGCGGCACCGGGACAAGCTGGCCCAGGCCGCGGATTGGCTGCGGGACCTCAACATCGGCGGGACCGCCGTGGGGACCGGCATCAATGCGGAGCCGGAATACCCGGGTCTGATGGTCTCACACCTGCGCGACGTCTCGAAGCTCGACCTGCGCGAGGGCGCCGACCGAGTCCAGCTCATGCAGTCCATGGGCGACATCGCCACGCTGAGCGGGGCGTTGCGTGCCTACGTGATCGATCTGGCCAAGATCGCGAACGACATCCGTTTGCTGGCGTCCGGTCCCCGGACCGGCCTGGCCGAGATCGCGCTGCCCGCGGTCCAGCCGGGATCGAGCATCATGCCCGGCAAGGTGAACCCGTCCATCGCGGAGATGGTGAACCAGGTGTGCTACCAGGCGCTCGGGCTCGACACCACGGTGGCGCTCGCCGCGGAGGCGGGTCAGCTCGAGCTCAACGTCATGATGCCGGTCATCACCCACAACATCGTCTTCGGGCTCATCATCGTCGGCAACGCGTCCCATATCTTCGCGGAGCGCTGCGTGGAGGGCATCGAGGCCGACGAGGCGCAGTGCGCCTACTGGCTCGAGCGGAGCCCGGCCCTGGTCACCGCGCTCGCGCCCAGGATCGGCTACGCCGAAGCGGCCAAGCTCGCCAAGGAGGCACTGGCCACCGGGCTCACGGTGAAGGAGCTGGTGACGAAGAAGGGTCTCCTCAAGGGCGCGGAGCTGGAGGCGGTTCTCGACCTCCGGGCGATGACGGAGCTGGGCGTGCCGGGGGGGAAGGGAATTCCAGCTGGATGACGCGGAAGGGCAGCGCATCGGGAAACATGCGCTGCAGCAGGTTGAGCGACACGTTGTAGACCGGCACGCCGTTCGCGGTCTCCCCTTCCGCCGCCCCGTGGTGCGCGTGTCCGTGGAATACCGCGTCGACCGGGTAGCGTGTGAGCGGTTCCTCCAGCCGGCTGCACCCGAGGAAGGGATAGATCTCGCGCGGCTCTCCCTCGACGGTGCCCTCGATCGGTGAGTAGTGCAGCAAGGCCACGCGGCGCTCGGTGCGCAGTCGGCCGAGCGCGGTCTCGAGCTTGAGGGCCTCGCCGAGGGCCTCCTGCACGAATGCCTTCACGATCTGCTCGCCCCACGGGCCCAGCGTTCCCCGCCCGAAGCCTCCCGCGAAGCCTTTGACGCCGGCGAACCCCACGCCGTCGATCTCGCACGAGTCGCCGTCCAGCATCCTCACGCCGGCGTCGCACAGAATGTGGCTCAGCTCCACGGTCTTGGCGGCCTGGTAGTCGTGATTGCCCAGCACGGCCACGATGGGGAGCGGCACCGCGGAGAGCACTCTGGCCAGCGCGCGCGCCTCCTCCGGCTCGCCGCGGTCGGTGAGATCCCCGCACAACGCGAGAATGTCGGCCCGCTCGGCGACCTCCGTGAAGAGGGCGCGAAGCGACGCTCCCTGTTCGGCCCTCCCGAAGTGGAGATCCCCCACGGCGGCAACTCGTATGCTCCGCGGTGTTTGGGTCATGGGCTCAATCAATGCACCGCTGGAACGGGGAGCGGTGATGCGCGGCACAACGCCCTTTCGGGAGGCCCGGTATGTTCGCCGATGGGAGGGATCAGCATGAGCACGTCGCCGACACAATCAATGGTCGAAACTCCGTCGCGCGCGTTCTACCGCGAGGCCATGGACGCGCTGACTCGCGCCGGCGTTCCGTTTCTGGTGGGCGGGTCGTTCGCGTTCCTGCATCAGTCGGGCATCGACCGCTCGACCAAGGACCTCGATCTTTTCGTGCGGCCCGAGGATATCCACAGTCTCCTCGAGGCCTGTGCCGCCGCCGGGTACGAGGCCGATCTCGTTCACTCGCATTGGCTCGCCAAGATCCGGTCTCGCGATGCGTTCATCGACGTGATCTTCAACTCCGGCAACGGAACCGCGCGGGTCGACGACGAGTGGTTCGAGCATGCGAGAGTCCGCGAGGTGCTGGGTATGGAGGTGCGGATCGCCCCGGCCGAAGAAACCCTCTGGTCCAAGTCGTTCGTGATGGAGCGGGAGCGGTTCGACGGGGCCGACGTCGCGCACATCATCCTGATGCACGGCGACAAGCTCGACTGGCAACGGGTCCTGGACCGCTTCGGCCCGCACTGGCGGATCCTGCTGGCCCACCTGGTGCTGTACGGTTTCATCTTCCCCTCCGCGCGGTCCAAGGTGCCGGAGTGGCTCATGGATGAGCTGATCGGCCGGCTCCGGTCGGAGGTCGCCGGACCCGATGCGGAAGATGCGGTGTGCTACGGGACCCTGCTCTCCTGGTCGCAATACCTGGGTGATGTGCTGGCCGGTTCCTTCCGCGACGCGCGTATCCGGCCGTACGGCACGCTGACGGCGGAAGAAGTGGTGCGGTGGACGGCGGCCGAAAAGAAGTGACGCCCCGCGCCTACGCTTGAATCCGGGTCTGTGCGGCGGCATATTCCCCACATGCGGATTACCACTTGGACCGAGTACAGCCTCATCATTTCGATCCACCTCGCCAAGCGAGGCCGGAGCGGATCCGGTCCGGTGGCTGCCCGTGAGCTGGCTGACACCGAGCGCCTCCCCGCCGACTACGTCGAACAGATTCTCCTGCGGCTCCGCCGCGCCGGGCTGGTGGAAAGTGTCCGCGGGGCCCGGGGCGGGGACTATCTCGCCAAGGAGCCGGCCGCCATTTCGGTTCGCGACGTCATGACCGCCTCCGAGCACCAGACCTTCGAGATCAACTGCGACTCCCACCCGGTCGACGCCGAGCGATGTAGCACCGGCGCCACCTGCAGTATCCGGCCGGTCTGGCATGCCCTCCAGCAGCGGGTGGACGAGCTGCTGGCGAGCATTTCACTCGCCGATCTGATGCGGCAGGAGTCCCAGGTCCAGGAACTGGTCGGGATCTCGTCCGTGAGTTAGGCATGCCCTGCCTCCGCGCTCGAGCCCGGCCGCGTTGGTCGGGTTTTTCATTTTGGAGGAAGGCATGACGGCAGTAATCGATCCGGTGACGACGGGTGAGCCGGCACTCTGGAAGCTGGTGGGAAATACCCCGCTCCTTCCGGTCGTGTTTCCGGAGATCGCGGCCGACCGGCTCTGGCTCAAGGCCGAGTGGCTCAACCCCGGTGGCAGCGTGAAGGACCGGACGGCCCGGGCCATCCTTCGCGACGGGCTTCGGCGCGGGGAGCTCCCCAGGCGCCGACTGCTCGACGCGTCCAGCGGCAACACCGGTATCGCGTACGCGATGCTCGGCGCCGCCGCCGGAGTGGACGTAACCATCTGCCTGCCGGGCAACGCGAGTCCCGAGCGGCGGGCGTTGCTCGAGATCTACGGCGCCGAGGTGATCATCACCGACCGGCTCGACGGCACCGACGGCGCGGCCAGGCGGGCACGAGAGCTGGCGGAGTCCGAGCGGGACCGGTACTTCTACGCCGATCAGTATGGGAATCCGGCCAACCCGCAGGCGCACCGGGACACCACCGGTCCCGAGATCTGGGCCCAGACCGGCGGACGCATCACGCACTTCGTCGCGGCAATGGGTACGACGGGAACCATGATGGGGACGGGCGGGTACTTGAAGGAGAGGAACCCGGACGTCACCCTCGTCGGCGTGCAGCCCGACGGTGTATTCCATGGTCTGGAGGGGCTCAAGTACCTGCCGAGCGTGGCATACCCGCCGGCCATCTACGATCCCTCGGTGCCTGACGAGGTCGCGGAGGTATCGACGGAGCGGGCGGACGAAATGGCCCGCCGCCTGGCCCGGCAAGGGTACCTCGTGGGCTGGTCCGCGGGGGCCGCCGCGGCGGCAGCGCTCGACATACTCGCGCGGGAGCCCGACGCGTATGTGGTCGTCATCGGGTGCGACACGGGCGCCCGCTACCTGAGCGAGCCTCACCGGTGGAAGGTGCCGTGACCGTGCGCCTGGCCCGGGCGCTGGCGGACGAAATCCGGAATTACGGCGTGGCCGCGTATCCCGCGGAGTGTTGCGGCGCGCTGGCCGGGCGAGTCGCGGCGGATGGCTCAAAGCAGGTCGTCCGGCTGGCCCCGGCGGTCAACCGGCGCACGGACGATCCGCATCGCTATCTGATCGCGCCGGACGACCTGCGGCGTCTCGAGCGGCAGTTGAAGGCCGAAGGACTGGAGATCGTGGGATACTATCACTCCCATCCCGATCACCCTGCGGCCCCGTCGGCCTTCGATGCCGACCACGCCTGGCCGTGGTACAGCTATCTCATCGTCCGGGTCGATCGCGGGCGAGGAGCCGATATCGCCAGCTGGGTGCTGGACGATGACGGCCCGCGCATGCATCCGGAACCACTCGAAGTGTCGAGCGAGGTTTGAACATGTCCGTCACCGTTTCCATACCGACTCCGCTCCGCACCTTCACCGGCGGACACGATGCGGTCGAGCTGGCCGGCAGCACCGTCGGCGAAGTGCTCGACGGGCTCCTCGCGGCCCATACCGGCCTCAAGCGCCACCTGGTGCAGGACGACGGCCGCCTCAGGAATTTCGTCAACCTCTATCTCAACGACACCGACATCCGGCAGCTCGCGTCCATCAGGACGCCGGTGAACGCCGGCGACGTGCTCACCATCGTGCCGAGCATCGCGGGCGGCAGCCCCGCCGTCGAGTCGTCCCTGCCCAAGCTCGCGCACGCCGAGATCCTGCGGTACTCGCGGCACCTGCTCCTGCCGGAGGTGGGCCTGGAGGGCCAGCGGAAGCTCAAGGCTGCGCGAGTCCTGACCATCGGCGCGGGTGGACTGGGCTCGCCGCTGTCCCTGTACCTGGCGGCCGCCGGCGTGGGCACGATCGGCATCGTGGACTTCGATGTCGTCGACCTGACCAACCTGCAGCGCCAGATCGTTCACGGCACCGCGACTCTCGGCACCCCGAAGCTCGAGTCGGCCCGGGCGCGTCTCACCGATCTCAACCCCAACGTGAACGTCGCGCTGCACGACGGCCGGCTCACGTCGGAGAACGCGCTCGATATCATCCGGCAGTACGACATCGTGGTGGACGGGACCGACAATTTCCCCACCCGCTACCTCGTCAATGATGCCTGTGTCCTGCTGGGCAAGCCCAACGTCTACGGCAGCATCTTCCGCTTCGAGGGCCAGGCCTCTGTCTTCTACGCGAAGGACGGGCCGTGCTACCGGTGCCTCTATTCCGAGCCGCCACCTCCGGGGCTCGTGCCGAGCTGCGCCGAGGGCGGAGTACTCGGCGTGCTGCCCGGTATCATCGGAAGCATTCAGGCACTCGAGACCATCAAGTGGATCATCGGGGCGGGGGACTCGCTTGTCGGCAGACTCCTGCTGTTCGACGCGCTCAAGCTCCGGTTCCGCGAGCTCAAGCTGCGGAAAGATCCCGACTGTCCCGTCTGCGGATCCAATCCGACCATCCACGAGCTGATCGACTACCAGGCGTTCTGCGGGATCGGGGCGGAACCCGACTACAGCGGCCTCGAAATCTCGGTGGACGAGTTCAAGCGCGAGCGTGAGGCCAAGGGTGAGGCTCTCGTGCTGATCGACGTGCGCGAGCCGCACGAATGGGAGATCGCCCACATCGAGGGCGCCCGGCTGATTCCCCTCGGCCAGCTCCCCGACCGTCTCAGCGAGCTCGACGGCCACGCGGAGATCGTGACCCAG
>Ga0075287_1000039_pt1 | contig 12324 bp, 16 predicted proteins | sample SF_Rice_20C_0N_3_FD_69762 | JGI IMG/M metagenome (GOLD analysis project Ga0075287, IMG submission 69762) | Rice paddy soil microbial communities from Twitchell Island, California, USA - SF_Rice_20C_0N_301 | ecosystem: Environmental > Terrestrial > Soil > Paddy field/soil | place: USA: Twitchell... | reverse complement strand
TGCTCGACGAGATCGGTACCCTCCAGCCCAGGCAGCAGGCCAAGCTGCTTCGTGTGCTCGAGACGGGCGAGGTAGAGCGGGTCGGGGCGTCGCGCTCCCGGCGCATCGACGTCCGGATCCTGTCCGCCTCCAATGCCGATCTCGCGGGCGAGGTCGCGGCCGGACGATTCCGCGAGGACCTGCTCTTCCGGCTCAACACGATCGAGATCCGGCTTCCGCCCCTTCGCGACCGCCGCGAGGACATCCACGCGCTCGCGGCCCACTTTCTCGCCCGCCACGCCACCCGATACAGGAAGGCGATCACCGGGTTCGATCCCGAGGCGGCCGGGGTGCTCGAGACGCATCCCTGGCCGGGCAACGTGCGCGAGCTGGACCACACCATCGAGCGAGCGGTGCTGATGGCCCAGGATACGGTGCTGCGAAGCGTCGATCTGGGCCTTCGCGGAGCGGGTCCTTCAGCCAGGCTGGAGGACCTGCCCCTCGAGGAGGTCGAGCGTGTGCTGATTCGGAAGGCGCTCGACCGGCACGAGGGTAACGTCAGTCACGCGGCCAAGGCTTTGGGCCTGAGCCGGAGTGCGCTTTATCGGCGTCTCCAGCATCATGGCCTCTGACCGCAAGCGCCGCCCCGCGGGTCACGAGTCGCGGGTCTTCCGTGTCGCACTCGCTGGCGGGCTTCCCGCCGTCGTGGTGGCCTGTTGGCTGCTCTGGACCGGCGATCATCCGCTCCGGGTGCGGCTGACATTCGGGCTCCTGGCCGTCGGGGCGTGGCTCCTCGGCGCGCTGCTCGTGCGCGAGCGCGTGGTCCGGCCGCTGCAGACGATCTCGAATCTCCTGGCCGCCCTTCGCGAGGGCGACTATTCGATTCGCGCCCGCGGAGCCAACGCCGAAGACGGGCTGGGCCTGGCGCTGCTCGAGGTCAACGCGCTCAGCGACACGCTGCGCTCACAGCGGCTCCGGGCCCTCGAGGCCACCGCGCTGTTGCGCCGGGTCATCGAGGAGATGGACGCCGCCGTCTTCGCCTTCGACAGCGGGCACCGGCTTCGCCTCGTCAACCGTGGCGGCGAGCGCGTGCTCGGCCAGCCGGTCGAGCGGCTGCTGGGCCTCGATGCCGCGAGTGTCGGCCTCGCCCCGTGCCTGGTGGGTGAGTTCCCGCGCACGCTCGAGGCGGCATTTCCGGGAGGCGCCGGTCGCTGGGAGGTGCGCAGCGGGACCTTCCGCCAGGACGGGTTGCCGCACCAACTTCTGGTACTCACCGATCTGAGCCGGGTCCTGCGCGCGGAGGAGCGCTCCGCCTGGCAACGGATCGTGCGGGTGCTCGGACACGAGATCAACAACTCCCTCGCGCCGATCAAGTCGATCGCCGGGAGCCTCAAGAGCCTGGCGATGCGGGACTCTCGTCCGGAGGACTGGGAGGAGGATCTTCGGGGCGGCCTTCAGGTGATCGAGACGCGCTCGGAGGCGCTCGGGCGGTTCATGGCCGCCTACGCCCGGCTGGCGCGCCTGCCGCAGCCCCGGCTCGCGCCCGTGGAGGTGGTGGTGTGGGTGCGCCGTGTGGCGCTGCTCGAAACGAGGCTCGAGGTTGCCGTCAGGGAAGGGCCGCGAGTGGTCGTGACGGCGGACGGTGACCAGCTCGATCAGTTGCTGATCAACCTGGTCCGCAACGCGGCCGACGCGGCGCTCGTGACCGGAGGCGGCGTGCGCGTCGGCTGGGACACGCGGGGCGGCGTCGTGGAGGTGACGGTCGAAGACGACGGACCCGGCCTTCCCGATCCGGGCAACCTCTTCGTCCCGTTCTTCACGACGAAGGCCAGCGGCTCCGGCATCGGCCTGGTGCTGTGCCGGCAGATCGCGGAGGCGCACGGCGGCGCGCTGTCGCTCGAGCCGCGAAGGAATGCCCGCGGGGCCTGCGCGAGACTCAGGCTGCCCCTCGGTCCGCTCATGGCCAATACGGAGGGTTGATCCGGACATGTTCTTCAGACGGCTCTACGACGAACGACTCGCCCAGGCCAGCTACCTGATCGGCTGCCAGACGACGGGTGAGGCGCTGGTGGTCGATCCGAACCGCCGGGTGGAGCAGTATCTCGGGGCGGCGCAGCGCGAAGGGCTTCGGGTCGCTCACGTCACCGAGACCCACATTCACGCCGATTTCGTCTCCGGTGCCCGCGAGCTGGCCCACCGCGCCGGCGCTCGCCTGTATCTGTCGGGGATGGGAGGGCCGGGATGGCAGTACGCCTACGCCGCCGACGCCGGCGCGGAGCTGCTGCAGGACGGTGGCTGCATGCGGGTGGGGAGGATCGAGGTGTCTGTAGTGCACACGCCGGGGCATACCCCCGAGCACTTGGCGTTCGTCGTGGCCGATACGGCGGCGACGCGGGAGCCGATGGGTGCCCTGACCGGGGACTTTCTCTTCGTGGGCGATGTCGGCCGCCCGGACCTGCTCGAGAAGGCCGCGCACGAGCAGGGTACGATGATTGCCGGCGCGCGTCAGCTCTTCGCCTCCCTGCAGCGCTTCCGCGCCCTGCCCGACTATCTCCAGATTTGGCCGGGGCACGGCGCCGGCTCGGCCTGCGGCAAGGCGCTCGGAGCAGTTCCGCAATCCACGCTCGGCTACGAGAAGCGCACCAACTGGGCGTTCGGCATCACCGACGAAGAGGAGTTCGTCCGCGCCGTCCTCGAGGGGCAACCCGATCCGCCCCGGTACTTCGCCATGATGAAGCGCATCAATCGCGACGGCCCGGCCCTCCTGGCATCGTCTCGGCCGCCCGGCCCGCTGTCCCCCGACCGCCTCGAGCACGCTATCCATCGTGGCGCGGTGATCGTGGATACCAGAGACGCGCGGGAATACGCCCGGGGCGCCGTGCCCGGCACGGTCAACATTCCCTGGAATCGCTCGTTCACGAACTGGGCCGGATGGCTCCTGCCGTACGATCGCGACGTCTACCTGATCGCGGATGCTGCGCGCGCCCCGGAGATTCCGGAGATGGTGCGTGAGCTGTCGGGAATCGGGCTCGACCGCGTCTCGGGATTCTTCGACGACGAAGTCCTCGAGGCCTCCCGGAAGCACGCCGCGAAGCTGGAGACGATCGGGATCGTGGATGCCGATGCGGTGACTCGCCCGGGAACCGTCCTCATCGATGTGCGGGGCCCCGGGGAGTTCGCGCACGGTCACATTCCCGGAGCGCGGAACATTCCCCTGGGCGACCTTCCGGCCAGACTCGAGGAGATTCCCCGCAACCGCCCCGTGGTGGTGCACTGCCAGTCGGGAGCCCGGGCTGCCATTGCCGCGAGCCTGCTGAAGGCGAACGGCTTCCGCGGCGCCCGCCTCTTCCCGGGTGGATTCGGGGAATGGAGGGACTCGGGCAGACCCGTGGAGTGATCGGTCGGACGAAACGCCGCCACCCTGCGACCCATCCGGCTGTCTCCGCGCGGGAGTGGCGAGCCGCCCGATTTCGGACTATATCCCCCTGTCCTCGTGGTTCGTCCCCCCCCGAAACACGGCAGGCACCATGCTCAAGGACTTCAAAGAATTCATCATGCGCGGGAACGTGCTCGATCTCGCGGTTGGCTTCATCATCGGCGGTGCGTTCGGCACCATCGTGAAGTCCCTGGTCGATGATGTGATCATGCCCCCCATCGGGCTCGCGCTCGGCAATGTGGATTTCTCGAATCTCTTTGTGCTCTTGAAGGCCGGCGACGAGGCCGCGCCCCCGTACTCCACGCTCGCCGAGGCCAAAGCGGCCGGCGCGGTCACGCTGAACTACGGCATGTTCGTCAACAGCGTCATCGCGTTTCTCATCGTCGCCCTCGCGGTATTCCTGGTGGTCCGCCTGGCCAACCGGCTCAGGCCGCCGGCGGCGGCGCCGGTGACCACCAAGGATTGTCCGTACTGCAAGATGCCGATTCCCGCGGGCGCTACCCGCTGCCCGGAGTGCACCTCGGAGCTGAGGGCCGCCTGAGCCATGCAACACGCGCTGACGACCACGACCTTCGAGCTGGACGCCCATCGCATCGTGCAGACACTGGGTGTCGTGCGCGGCATCACCGTCCGCTCGCGATCCATCTTCGGTACCATCGGCGGCTCCTTGCAGACCCTTTTCGGCGGCAACATCACCCTCTTTTCGGATCTGTGCGAGAAGACCCGCGCCGAGGCCTTCGAGCTGATGGTGGGCCATGCCGAGGACCTTGGCGCGAATGCGATCGTCGGCATCCGGTACGACGCCACGGAGATCATGCAGGGCGTGACGGAAGTCCTGTGCTACGGGACGGCGGTTGTGGTCGAGGCCATCTAGCTTTATACTGTAAAGCACTTCATGGCCTCTCCCCAGCGCCTTCGCCCCCCACCCCATGACGCGCCCGCGCTCCACGCTCGGGCGATGGACAACCTTTCCTTCATACGGGAAACCATGGAACGGGCCACTGCCTTCACGGCGGTGCCCGGGTGGGGCGGCGTCGGCATGGGGGTGCTCGCCCTCATCGCGGCGGCGGTCGCCCAGACGCGCCTCACCGTGGACGAGTGGCTGGCCACCTGGCTCGGCACGGCCATCGGCGGCCTGGCGCTGGGGAGCTGGGCCATGACGGTCAAGGCACGCCGGGCAGGCACCCAGGTCTTTTCGTACTCGGGACGGCGTTTCGTGCTGAGCTACCTGCCACCGTTCGCGGTCGCGCTGCTGCTCACCGTCGCGCTGGTCCGGGCAGGGGCGCTCTGGGCGTTGCCGGGGACCTGGCTTCTCCTCTATGGCGCCGGCGTCGTCACCGGCGGTGCCTTCTCGGTGCGCGTCGTTCCCCTCATGGGGCTCTGCTTCATGGCACTGGGGGCGGTGGCGCTCTTTGCGCCGCCGGCGTGGGGCACCCCGCTGATGGCGGCCGGTTTCGGAGGACTTCACATCGTGTTCGGCCTGGTGATCGCACGGAGGCATGGTGGCTAAGTCCAATCTGGCTCCGCGGGAGCCACGGGAAGGGGCGGGAGCCCTCCCTCTCCAAGGCGTCGAGGGCGGCGCCTCGAAGATCGGGCCGCTGGAGCTGGACCGGATCATTCACGAGCGAATGCGGCTCGCCATCGTGAGCACGCTTGCCGTGAGCGACTCGCTGAGCTTCAACGAGCTCAAACGCCTGCTCGCGACGACGGACGGTAATCTGAGCGTTCACGCCCGCAAGCTCGAGGAGGCGGGGTACATCGTTTGCAGGAAATCGTTCGAAGGACGGATGCCCCGGACCGAATACCGGCTGAGCGACGACGGGCGCCGCGCCCTCCAGCGCTACCTCGCGCACATGGAGGCGCTGATTCACCGGACCCGTGAGCGGTGAGTCTCTTTTTTTGAGGAGTGACTTTATGCAGCAAAGCGCTTCGCAGCCCAGCCCCTCCGGACTGCACGTCGGCATCATCATGGACGGGAACGGGCGCTGGGCCACGGCGCAGGGCCGTTCCCGCTCCACCGGCCATCGGGAGGGAGCGAAGGCGGTGCAGCGAGTGGTCGAGGCGGCGCCCGTCCACGGCATCTCGGTGCTCACGCTCTTTGCCTTCAGCGCCGACAATTGGCGGCGTCCTCCGACGGAGGTCACCTGGTTGATGCGCCTCTTCGGGGAGTATCTCCGCTCCGAGACGTCCCGGTGCGTCGCCAACGGGGTGCGCCTCGAGATCATCGGGAGGCGGGACCGCATCGGCGCGCGCCTGCGCCAGGCCATCGACGTTGCCGAGACGGAGACGGCCAAGGGGACCAGATTGCACTTGAGGATCGCCCTCGACTACTCCGCCCGCGACGCGATCCTCCGCGCGGCCCAGTGCCTCCGCCCCGATGCGGTGCCCTCGCGGGAGTCTTTCGGCCGGCTCCTCGCCATCGTGGATCACGGCACCCCGGTCTCCGAGCTCGACCTGCTCATCCGGACCGGCGGCGAGAGGCGGCTCAGCGACTTCCTGCTCTGGGAAGCAGCCTACGCCGAGCTGCACTTCACGCCGTTGATGTGGCCGGACTTCGGCTCGGAGCAGCTTCGGGAGGCCGTCGCCGATTTTACCCGGCGCCAACGGAGGTTCGGTGGGCTCGGGAACCAATCCCGGGCAGGGCGCGTCTCGGCGGACGTGCGACACCCACGGCCGGCCTCGGCCCCGGATCCCTGGGAGGGCAGTGCATGACCGGTCGTTCGAGCCTGAAACCCTCACCACCGCGCGGCGCGATTGAGGTATATTGCGAAGTCGCCAGTGAATGAGGAGGCTGTTATGACGGCGACGAGGATTTCCTCGCAGATCTTCGCCCGAGTAGACGTGCGGGAAGCCAGATTGGCCCCCGAATTCGCGTCTCTCTACCCGGGCATTCCGGCCGGGGAGTGGCAGGCGGCATCGATGCTCGCCGATTGTGTGCTTGCCGGACGCCTGCTTCGCGGATCCAGCTCGGCGCTGCAGGGCAGGGTGCTGCCGGAAGAGCATTTCGACTTTCGCGGGGGAGACACCGAGCACAAGGGCGTGCGGGTCACGTTCCGGCCGCGCCGGTAGACCGCAAGCCGGGCATTGGTGACTCTCTCGACGTAGCGGCGGATGGGAGCCACGCTCACCGGTTCAGCGGTGACGATCAGGTTGTCGGCGTGGTGGTTCCCCTCGCCGCCGCACATCGTGCAGCCTGATTTGAGCGTGGCGGGCACCCCGATCCCCTCCCTCATCGAAGCACGATGTTTTCCCCGGCCAACTTCGACCCGCGACCCGCGACCTTCCCATGTCTTCCGACTCCCAGCCCGCCGGCCCCGACCTACGCGCAGGCATCGATCCCGACCGGATACCGGAAGGCGCGTGTCTCGGCGGACAGGTGGACGGCGAGGCCGTGCTGCTCGTGCGGACCGGCGGGGAGTGGCTCGCCATCGGCGCCACGTGCAGCCATTACGGGGGTCCCCTCCCCGAGGGGTTGATCGTCGGCGACACCGTCCGCTGCCCCTGGCACCACGCCTGCTTCAGCCTGCGCACCGGTGCGGCGCTTCGGCCCCCTGCGCTCAAGGATCTGGACCGGTATTCCGTCGAGCTCCGTGACGGCAGGGTGTTCGTGACCGGCAAAGCGCCGGCCGTGATCCGGGCAAAGCCGCGCGTGGCGCGCGCTCCCGAATCGATCGTGATCGTCGGCGGTGGTGCGGCGGGTGACAGCGCGGCGGCCACGCTCCGTCGTGAAGGGTACGAGGGGCCGATCACGATCGTGGATCACGATCGGGACGCCCCGTACGACCGTCCGAACTGCTCCAAGGACTACCTCGCCGGCAACGCACCCGAAGATTGGCTGCCGCTCAGGTCCGGTGACTACGACCGCGACCACGGGATTACCAGATTGACGGGCCGGGAAGCCGCGGACATCACACCCAACCGCCGGGAAATTTCGCTTGACGACGGGCGGACCCTGAGCTACGGAGCCCTGTTGCTCGCGACGGGGGCATCCCCCATCCGGCTGGGCTCGGAGACGGTCGCTGCCGACGCGCCGGTGTACTATCTCCGCACGCTCGCCGACAGCCGCGCCATCATCGCCGCGGCGGAGAGGGCCCGCCACGCCGTCGTGCTCGGTGCCAGCTTCATCGGCCTCGAGGTCGCGGCCTCCCTTCGGGCCAGAGGACTCGACGTGCGCGTCGTGGCGCCCGACTCCCGCCCTCTCGGGCGCGTGCTCGGCATGGAGCTGGGTGATTTCGTCCGCCGGCTCCATGAGGAGCATGGCGTCGTCTTCCATCTGGAGCGGAAGCCCCGGATGATCGGCAAGGACGGTGTGGTACTGGAGACTGGAGAGAGGCTCCCGGCCGAGCTCGTCGTGGCCGGCATCGGCGTGCGCCCCAATCTGGGCCTGGCGGAGCGCGCCGGACTGGCCACGGACCGCGGCGTGTCGGTCAGCGAGATGCTGGAGACGTCGGCGCCGGGCGTCTACGCCGCCGGGGACATCTGCCGGTGGCCCGATCCGCACACCGGCGAGAAGATCCGAGTGGAGCACTGGGTGGTGGCACAGCGCCAGGGCCAGGCCGCGGCGCGCAACATGCTCGGTCAGGGCCGCCGTTTCGATGCGGTTCCATTCTTCTGGAGCCAGCACTACGACGTGCCTATCAACTACGTCGGCAGCGCGGACCGCGTGGATGCCACGGAGATCGAGGGAGACATCGCCGGCCGCGACGCTGTCGTTCGATTCATCCGTGGCGGGAAGACCCTTGCGGTGGCATCGATTTACCGCGACCGCGAGAGTCTCGAATCGGAGGTGGGCTTGGAGCGGGCGAGCCGGAGCGGCTAGACGCGATCAGCTCATTCGACGGATGCGAGGTTGTAGAGCGCCCGCCAGGCCCGGAACACCTCGCGGTAGTCATCGTGCCGGTACTCCAGCGTCCGTCCACCGGTGCGCACCGCGCCGGGCACGAGCTCGGCCATGTCGGTCATCTGCGTAGCGGCGAACTCGACCTCGAGGTGAATGGGACCCGGAAGGTGGAGCGGCTCGTGGCGCCGGCGCAGGGCGGCCGCGGCGCCCTCCCGGATACGCCGGCAGGCCTCCGTGGGATGGAGACTCCGGGCGGCAAACCGTCCCACCGCCTGTTTGACCACGATGGTCTCGACCGCCGGGCCGAGCAGATCGCGCGCTTCGGCCGCGAGCGCCTGGTCGCCGCTCACCATCGCCACCGGTACTCCATGCGTTCCCGCGAGCGCCGCGTTGATGGCCAGCTCACCGACGGGCCGCCCGTTGAGCCGGACCTCGTGCACCCGGTCGGTGTAGGTGTGGTCGATGGTGGCGTGCCGGGTACCCGCGCGGGCGTGATAACCCACGAAGAGCGCCGCGTCGAATCCCGCGTCCACCCCCTCGACCATGGACCAGCGCTTCGGGTTGCCGCTGATCAGCTCCGCGGCGGGATTCAGCTCCTCCGCGATCAGGTTTCGCATGAGCCAGTGGCTGTCGTTGACCACTACGGTACGCGCGCCGGCGGCCAGGGCGCCCTCGACGGCCGCGTTGGCCTCCCCCGTCATGAGCCGGCGAAACCTGTTATACTCTGCTGAATGTCGTGGATCGACCGGATCGGTCTGATCCTCGTGAACGACGCCGGCTACCCCTTCCATGTCGATGGAGATGTAGACCCGCATTCGCGCTCCGCGTGTGAGGGGCCGGCTTACCAGGGACGAAGTATGCGCGCACCAATCATTGGACTCCTGATGGCCGTCGCGGTGGCGAGTTGCTCGCCGCGGGGCGACCGTGAGGCGTCCTCGCTGCTCGAACAGGGACGTCTGTACACATCGTGGCTCTACGGCAGCGAGTACCAGAAGCTGTGGGACCGGTTCTCGCCGGACATGCGCCAGACGTTCGGGACGGTGGGCGATCTCGCGAGCTTTGCGGGCCGCGCGGTCACGAGGCTCGGCGCGGAGACGGGCGCGGTCGCCGAGCAGGTGACCGACTCGGAGCCCCTTCGGGTCTACCGGCGTCGGGCCTCGTTCGACACCGCCAAGCGGCAGATGCTGATCGAGTGGAGCCTCGCCCGGGACGGCGAGGTCACCGGTCTCGTCGTTCGCCCGGCGCCCGCCGACTCGCGCTGAGCGCCGGGCGACTGCTCAATACACCCGCCCGCCGAGCGGCACGTCCCGCTCGGCGGAGAGCAGGACGACCTCCCCGGCTTCGCTCGGCACCCCGAGCACCAGAACTTCCGACGTGAACCCGGCAATGTTTCTCGCACCGAGGTTCACGGCGGCGATCACCAGCCTGCCCACCAGCTCCTCCGGACGATAGAGCGCGCGAAGCTGCGCGCTCGATGTCTTGTCCCCCAGCGGTCCGAAATCGATCCACAGCTTGAGCGACGGCTTCCGGGCGCGCTCGTTCACCTCCGCCCGGAGAATCCTTCCGACTCGGAGATCCAACGCCTCGAGCGCTTCCACCGGATTCATGACGCGACGATCGCCTCGGCCTCGATCTCCACCAGCATCTCGGCCGAGAGAAGTCCGGATACTTCGACCATCGTCGAAGCAGGCCGGATGTCTCCGAACACCTCGCCGTGCGCCCGCCCGATCTCCTGCCATCGGCCGATGTCGGTCGTGAAGATCCGCGTGCGAACCACGTCCGACATCGTCGCTCCGGCCGCCCGGAGCGCCGTCTCGATGTTGCGGAGCGCCTGCTTCGTTTGCGCGTACATGTCGCCCGCGCCGACCAGAGACCCGTCGGGCGCGGTGGCCGTCGTCCCGGCGACATGGACGGAGCCCCCGATGCGCACCGCCCGGGAGTAGCCGACGATGGGCTCCCAGGGAGCTCCGCTGGAGATGTTCTGGCGCTTCATGGACGTTTTCTGCCGCTGTGGTTGAAAGCGGTAGGAAGTAAGAGGAAGGCTGAGGAGAAGTGAAGGCCCTACGCGGCCGCCGGATCGCCTCCGATGAGTCGGTGCACGGTGCGCGCGAGATCGAGAAGCTCGAACGGCTTCCGCAGGCGGGCGTCGGGACCGGCGGGGCCGCCGGGCGGCTCGAGCGAGGGATAGCTGCTCATCAGGACGACCGGCACCCGTCGCTCCCGCCTTCTCACCTGGCGCAGCACCTCCAGCCCCGACACACGCCTCATCCGCTGATCCACCACGACCAGGGCAATCTCGTCTCCCTGCCGGGCAATGATCTCCAGTCCGTCTTCGCCGTCTTCGGCCTCCAGGACGCGGTAGCCGGCATGCTGGAGCGCGAGCTTGAGCGGGTAACGCACGTCGGGCTCGTCGTCGATCAGGAGAACGGCCGGGCGCGCGACCCGCTCGGCGGCTTCGGCCCCGAGGCTCCGCGAAGGTACTCCGGACTCGGGCGCGGCGAGCGGTAGGGGTTCGAGAGCCAGGGCGGGCATTGCGCGGACCGGGCCCGCGCTGGCCGGGCGCCCGGGCCGGTCGTATCCCGACGCCAGCTCGCCCGCGGTGGGCAGTATCGGACGGGTCAGATGACGCCGCCGCTCGAGGGCGGCGAGATGGGAGACGGCGGTGCGCCGGTCGGGCTGGCCGAGCACGACATCGTCGGCTGACCGGAGCTTTGCGAGCAGATCCGGGGCCTCGGCGTCCGGCAGCAGCACCATCAGCGTCGGACGCGATTCGGCAGACTGCTCGCTCAGCCGGTGGCAGAGCTCGAGCGACTCCGCGCGGACCGAGGCGACCTCGACGATCGCCATCTGGAAGACCACGCCGATGTCCCGCTCGAGCGAGACGGCTTCGTCCCATCCGCCGAGGTCAGGCGTCACGAACAGGGAACGGTGGCCATGGTCGGTGAGAATGCCTTCCCACAGGGCGCGGCTACCCGGGTCCGACACCGCCAGCAGCACGGTCACCGCGGGTACCCCGTGTGCGCCGAGCGGAACGCCTCGTCCGCCATGGCCTGGCGAACGCCCCGATCGTGCATCGAGGCATCCGGGTTGAACGAGCCCGGCATGACCTGCGGCGCGGCGGACTGATCCGCATCGCGGCCGCCGAGCAGTGAATCGTCGAACAGCACCGCGAGGGAGCGAACCCGCTCCTCGACCTCGATCAGCAGGGAGCCGACACCCTTGAGCTGCTGGGCGATGATGTCCTGAAACTGGAGATGGCCGTACAACTGGTTCACCTCGGTGCGGAGCGCGTCGCACATCTCGTGCGGCGGGCCGGACTCGCTCGATCGCTCGAGCTGGTCGATCATCGCGAGGGCGCGGTCGAGACCGTTGAGCATCTGCATCGCCGCGGTTTCGGTGGCCGACGATACTTCGTGAAGGCGCGCGTGCGTGTCGTGGAGTCGCTCGACCGAGTAGGACTGGATGGTCTGCCGGGTCAGCCGGATGCCGCTCAGGAGCCGCGACAGCTCCGCGGAGACGCGAAGCAGCGCCGCCGCCGGTGCTTCGGGACCGGTCCGCTCGGCGGATGGATCCATGGACTCAAGCCGACCCGGACGCCAGTGAGGAGATCTGGTCGAGCTTCTCCTTGAGGACCTGAGGCGTGAAGGGCTTGAGAATGTAGCTGCTCACCCCTGCCTCGACCGCCTGGAGGATGTCCTCCTTCACGCTCCGGGTCGTGACCATGAGGATCGGCGTCTTCGCGGTTCGGGGATCGGCGCGGAGCGCCTTCACCAGTTCGAGCCCTCCCATGCTGGGCATGTTCCAATCGGTGATCACCATCTCGACGGTCCCGTCGCACTTCGCGAGCGCTTCCTTGCCGTCGCCGGCCTCGACGACATCCCCGTAGCCGATGGTCTTGAGAGCATTGATCACGATGCGGCGCATGGTCGCTGAATCGTCGACGACGAGGCACTTCATGGTCGGAATTACTCCGGTCTGGAAAGGCCGATATCCTGGCGAGCGCGCCGCGCGACGTCCGCGCGCACTTCCGCGGAATCGTAGAATCCCTCGGCGAGCCGGCGGAGTACTT
>Ga0075287_1000036_pt1 | contig 12451 bp, 12 predicted proteins | sample SF_Rice_20C_0N_3_FD_69762 | JGI IMG/M metagenome (GOLD analysis project Ga0075287, IMG submission 69762) | Rice paddy soil microbial communities from Twitchell Island, California, USA - SF_Rice_20C_0N_301 | ecosystem: Environmental > Terrestrial > Soil > Paddy field/soil | place: USA: Twitchell... | reverse complement strand
AGCAAGGACGCGACCTTTGGCATCGGTGAAGAACGCCGTATTGAACATTTTAATTTCGGGTTGGCCCGGCTTACCGCGGTAACTTTTCGCGCCGAAAATAAGAAAACTCTGCTCAGATTTAAAGGTCGGCAGGAACTCCGACGGCAGCACTTGCAGGTCTTCGGGTATAAAGGCTTCGATCGCCGACTCGGGCCAGATCACCAGAGGGACGGCGTCCAGTTTGCCGGTAAGCTCACGATGTTTGGCGAGATTTTTCTGCGCCAGAGCCGGGTTCCATTTCAGATCGATATCGATATTGCCTTGCACGGCCCCTATGGATAATTTTCGCGCAGCAGCCATTTCTTGACCGACGCTCTGAAGTCGCGCGATTCCATAGACCAGCGAAACAAGCATGGCCAATGTCGAGCATGTGAGGGGCAAATAACGGCGCAAGCCTCCGTCTTTGCGCGCGATCCAGGCATGATAAATCGCCGCGTTCGTCCACATGACTATAAAACTCGCGCCATAAGGGCCGACGAGATCGGCGGTTTGAATGAATGACGAGAACGCCACCTGCGAGTTGGCGACGTGCCAGGGAAACAAGAGCGGAAACAAAAACTCCAGCGGCACCCAGAAAAGCGGCGGGAAAATTCTCAGCGGACCGAAGCCGCCAACGCGAACCAGCAGCGCAAACAGCGCCATCTGAATTGCCTGCAATCCGGCATAGACAATGAAAACCAATATGCTGACCGCATGAGGAAAGCCGCCGAAGGCGCTGATTGTGTATGCAAGCCAGTAAAATCCGATCAGATGAGCGGCAAAACCCATCAGCCAGCCGTAAAGCACGGCAAGCTTAACAGTTCTAGCCTGCTGAATAACCCCGAATAGAGGCACGAACGCGATCCATGCTAAAGGAAAAAAACTTGGCTCAAGGAATGGCGCCGCGAGCAAAGCTGCGGCAAACACCGGAAGAAAGATGTTGAGTATGGTCACAGGAGAGAGGTTGTAGCGCGCTGGCGACCTATCAAAAGATGGATTGCAGGAAACATCGGCGTTCTCGATGGGCCTTAGAGTTTCTCGACTCGAAAGTCATACACAACTTCCAGAAATTGCGCGATGATCCGCGCCGTCACGCCCCATACGTCCCAACCATTCACATAAAAATGATAGTTCGGGTAGCCGCCCGGCGAGAGATGCTCGTCGAGCGCGCAGTTGGGCGCCCGCATCAGCGAAGCGATTGGCACCGACGCCACCGCCGCGGTTTCCGCGGGGTCGATGCGAAATTCGCAACGGGCCGGGATCACGCCCACGATCGGCGTGACGACAAGACCGTAGCCCGCAGTGAATTCATCCAGACGGCCTAGTATCTGCACGCACTCCGGACCAATACCGATCTCTTCGTAGCACTCGCGCAACGCGGTTTCGGCCGCATCCGCATCGCCGGGATCGACGCGTCCGCCCGGAAAAGCGACCTGCCCTCTGTGAGTGCGGAGATGATCAGCGCGCTTGGTGAGCACGAGATAATCACCGTCAGAGCGCTCTTGAATCGGGACGAGCACCGCCGCAGGCTTGTGACCATAGCCGGCAAGCGTCTGCGGCGAGCGAACTCTTAAAACGCTGACAATCCTATCGGCTACCATCTTGTGCTTTTTTACCAGGATGCGATCTATGATATGAACCGTTTCAATTTAACCAATCAATAGGAAAAAGACTAGTCGAACCTCTTTGAAATTTCGGGATGAAATAAGCGATTGGAAACACCATTTATCGCGCAAAGGCGCAAAGCGCGCCAAGTTCGGAAATCGGATAACGGAGTCTCTTTACGTGCTGAGTTTTGGCGCGATCAACTTTTTTGAAGTCATGCTGTCGAACATTCAAAAGTAAGACGCTGCCGTGAAAGACCGCGACATTCATTCGATAATTCGAATTTTGCGCCGTCACGTGCCGAAATGGGACACGCCGATCGTGACCTTAATGGCTGAAACGTACGAGAGCCCATTTCGCGTGTTGATCTCATGCATTCTCAGCCTGCGCACCCAGGACTCAACCACCGCCAAAGCATCGCATCGTTTGTTTGCGGTGGCCGACACGCCGCAAGCGATGTTGAAGCTTTCCGCAAAGAAAATTGAGAAGCTCATCTTCCCGGTTGGCTTTTACAAGACCAAAGCCAAAAATATTTTGGATATCTGCCGCACGTTGATCGAGCAGCACGCTGGCAATGTTCCCGACGATATTGACGAGTTATTGAAGCTCAAAGGCGTCGGGCGCAAGACGGCCAATCTAGTGGTCACCCTGGGATACAACAAACCCGGCATCTGCGTCGACACCCACGTGCACCGGATTTCGAATCGTTGGGGCTACATCACCACTTCGACGCCAGAGAAAAGCGAATTTGCGCTGCGCGCCAAGCTTCCCAAGCAGTATTGGATCGAGTACAACGATCTTCTGGTGAGTTTCGGGCAGCATCTCTGCCGGCCGATCTCGCCGGTGTGCAGCCAGTGCCCGGTGCGGAAATATTGCAGTCAAATCGGCGTCACAGTGAGGCGGTGAAGATGGCGGACGAAATTCCCGCAGGTTATTTCGCCAAGAATGTCGAGCCGGTCGGTTATCACGATCTCAACGGCAAACCGGCGTTCAAGCTGGCAATGCAGGAAAAAAATCGCCGGTGGTACCTTTACCTCGCTCACCTTTGGCATCGCGGCTGGAGTGTGCTCGATGTTACAGACCCGAGTGCGCCGGAATTTTGCACCTATATTCCCGGGCCGGAGAATACCTGGACAATTCAGATCCAGGTCGCTGACGGAAAAATGATCACCGGGCTCGAACGCATTGCGCCGAGTTGGGGCGGCACAGACGGCAAGCCGTTCACCGAAGGTTTTTTCATCTTCGATGTGGGCGATCCAGTCAAGCCGAAACAGATCGGTCACTTCAAAACCGGCAGCACCGGTACGCATCGGAATTTTTATGACGGCGGCAACTTGGTGCACGCCGCGGCCGGCGCGCCTGGACTCACCGGTAAAATCTATCGCATCGTCGATATCGCCGATCCCAACAACCCGCGCGAAGTCGGCCGCTTCTCGTTACCGGAGCAGGAAAAAGGCGCGGCAACAAACGATTTAAAATTTTCCTGCCATGGGCCGGCGCACCTCGAAGGCGACCGAGCGTATCTTTCCTACGGCGACGGCGGCGGCATCATTCTCGATGTTACGGATTTTTCACAGGCGAAGCTGATCAGTCAGATCGCATTTCGCGGGATTACCGCCACGCAGGGAATTCACACATACCTGCCGCTGCCGCGGCGCAAAATCGCTTTGATCAACGACGAAGCGATCCGCGAAAACGGCGATGAGAACCTGAACATGGCGGGGATCGTCGATATCAGCGACGAAAAACGCCCGCGCATGCTGTCGCTCTTCCCGCTGCCAGAACCCGCGCCGGAAAGCGAGCTCAAGAATTTTTACGAGAAAGCCGGCCGCTTCGGCCCGCACAACCATCACCATCCGAATCATCAAGCCTGGCTCGAAGACCGTGATGACGTCGCCTATCTCACCTACTTCAACGCCGGGCTTCGCGTCTACGACATCCGCGACCCGCGCCAGCCCAAGGAGATCGCCTATTTCGTTCCCGGCGACCCGCAGGTGCGAATCGGCACTAAGCCGAGTCAATTAGTCGCGCAATCCGAAGACGTCCTGGTCGATCGCCGCGGCTGTATTTATCTTAGCGATAAGAACCACGGCATTCACATTCTGCAGCTGAAACAAAGCTGGCCTTATGAGAGCACCTGATGTAATCTGCGCCGCGGATGGCGCGGCATCGTCGAGGAGCCGATTCAACCGATCAGTGTGAGTTCAAAGATTCGCTGGACGCGCGTCAAGGAGCGTAGCCCGGAGAATCTGCTTTACTTTGCACGGCTCCACTGAAGCGTGCTTACGCGGAGAAAAACTACATGCTTTGCCACTGGCTCCGCATGACAGAAGAGGTTTCGCTGAAGCAACTCGCCGCCAACGCCCAGCGAGAAACGCTTGCGGCCCAATCCTACGGCTTCATCGACTCGGCAAAATATTTCGACGGCGCCCAGATATTGACCGTAAAATTATTGCACCCGAGGATACGCAACTCGCGCATGATGCGGATGTAGTCCTGCGAATCGATGAAGTCACGCCAATTATCCAGGGTTTCGAAGTCGATGGTGATCGCCACGTGGGGCGTAACCTCCAGGGGATTACGGTAGTTGCGAATTTCTATAACGCCCTTATGGGAGAGCGTCGTCGGCAGCCAGTCGTTTTTGGCTTTGTTGGCGTAGATCGTCAGGTTTGCTTTTTGATCCGGCAGGTCCCACTGAATCACGAAATGAACCATTATTGGATCCCCCTTACCAAGCCTCCATCGATCTGAATCGTTGTGCCGGTGACGTAACTTGCCCGGCCCGAGCCGAGAAATACGATCACGTCCGCGGTTTCTTCCGCAGTGCCGTAGCGCCCGAGCGGAACTTCAGCGGCCATCTCCTTATTAATTTCTTGCACAGGCCGCCCGAGTCGATCGGCGCGCGCCTTGTTGAGTTTCTGCGCCCGCTCCGTATCGATTCGCCCCGGGCAAATATTATTGATGAGGATGTTGTCGCGCGCCAGTTCCCGCGACAATGTTTTCGCCAAGCCGATCACCGCGCTGCGGACGGCGTTGGACAAGACCAGCCCTGTGATCGGTTCTTTGACCGAATACGATGTGATGTTGATGACCCGGCCGCCGCCGACTTTCCGCATATGCGGCACCGCCTCGCGCGTCATCCGCATCGTGCTCATGAAGCTCAGGTTGTAGGCGTTGTTCCAGTCTTCATCTGTAAATTTCATGAACTCGCCAGGAGGGGGACCGCCGGCGTTGTTGACGATGATATCCAAACGACCGAAATGCTCGGCACTTTGGTTGACGAATTGTTTTATGTCTTCTGGTTTGGACATGTCGGCTACCATCGCCAAAACTTCGCCGCCGGTTTCCTTGCGAATCGCCGCGGCGGCTTCGTTCAACGCTTTTTCACCGCGCGCGCAAATCGCCACCTTCGCGCCTTCGCGACTGAATCCCAACGCCGACGCGCGCCCCATTCCTTGACTGGCACCAGCAATCAAAGCAACCTTGCCCTTCAGTCCTAAGTCCATCCTAGTTCATCCCCTTAGAATTTAAGTGAGCCGGATACTATCAAAGCCCCGACGGAGGGTCAAAAGAACAGCGGTCAAATATCCAGAGTTAGATGTCGCCAGGCCGGATGCCAAAGGTCGGAGATCGAGGTCATTGAACAAGAAACGCACCCGGGTTCTTGATCACCCGCCGTGCTCACCGCTCTCTGACCTCGAGTCTTACTTCTGTGTCCAATAAATGTTGTCGCGGAATTCAGGATTGAGCCGCTTGATATAGAGGCAGAGCATGCCATGCACGCCCAGCTGGCGGAGCTTGCGCGGATCGCCCGAACGCAGCGCGTCCTTTTCTTCCGCCGTGAGATCGTACCCGCCCATCACAGTTTCAAAATCCGTGAGCGAACGCTGATAGAGCGGTTCATTCATCTTCAGATCGAATAGTAAACGGCTGAGATGGTAGCAGCTCACAAATCCTCCTCTGCGGTTTTTACCGCCGGATGACTTTCGTCCGTCATTGAGCCACGGCGATGGATTTGGTTTTTATCCGGCGCGGAACAACTGCTCAGATCAACGGAACGGTTAATGCAGTTTCCAGCTAACAAACCCCCAACCGGTCGCAACATAGTCCGGCATATAAGCGGTGTAAGTCGCTTTGGCATCGCCGACGGCGCCGATCACGACCATCCAGTTGAGAAACTCGGTGTCGCCTGCTTCCAAAAGATCCTGAACGGAATAGTCGACCAGGCTTTTTCCTTTGCCCTGGCGCATCACTTCAAGCAGCTTGTGATCGAATGTCTCGTCGATCTCGCCGATACGCGGCGAGCCGGGAAAATGTGACAAGCCGCCGGTGGCCAGAATCGCCACACGTTCTTTTGAATTGTCCGCGACTTGGCGAACGAGCTCGCCCAATTGATAGCAGCGCCGTGGCGACGGCGCCGGATCAACCCAGGTATTTACGTAAATCGGCAGGATTGGAATCTTGGCTTCGGGCATCAAGAAATATAACGGGACATTTTGCGTATGCTGTAATTCTACGTGCTCCCCGTACGAGAAGTCGATGCCTTTCTCCATTCCGGCGCGAACGATCGCCTTGCCGAGTTCTTTATCATTGCGGTAATGAAACTTGTGGCGCGTAAACTGACCTTGGACCTCGTCGGCGATCGTTACAAAAAAGGTTGGAATATTGTTCCAAAAAAAATTGACGAATTGATCATTGGCGACAACGATCAAAACATCCGGCTTGGCTGTTTCAAGATCCGTGCGCAGTGCCGTGAACGCGGCTTCTGCATCATGGCGCAGTTTCTTTTGCTGCTCGAATGTCGGACGGCGCGCCGTGCCTTTCGGCGCCATGCTGTAGTGGAGATCCATAAAATCTTCCCACTCGCGGCCCGGTTCGAGAAGGATGTTAGGAGCGTGGCTCGCTGCCAAAGCGGAAACTAAAGGCATAAGGCAACTCCTTCATGGGTTGAAAAAATCCTATTCCCGGCCTTTGGAAAAAGCAAATGTGAGATTGTGTAGGGACTAAACGCTTACGTCCGGGGGTTCGAGCATTCTCAAATGGAAAAGCATTCGAGAAATTAAGCTAGAGCTCGGAGAATCTTGGAATCAGAGCATTCGATAATTACGCACCGAGAAGTAGATCAGCGCCGCGACCGCCACCACGGACAGAATGGGATGGCTCAAAGCCCAATTCAGACTAGGTTCAAAAATATTCTGAATTATGTAATCAACAGCCCTTCCCATTCGCTTGCCCCCATAGACGACGTCGGCTCGCGGCCTATTTATACCAAAAGGCTCATCCATCGGAAAGGAAAACTTTGCCAGCAGCCGGATTCGTCCCGATCATACTTGGGATCGCGTTGAGTGTTTGCCGCCCGATAGTAGCGGCCCGAACTCTCATAGCAATCAATGGCACTTAAGGTAGTTTTTCAGAACTTAACCGTACAATCTTGCTCATTTCTGCTCAAAGATGGCCTAGCCCGATCATTTCAGGACAGTTGAGTTAGGCTGCCTGCGGCCGGAACATCGCAGAATATAGATCGTTTTTACACCGTGCGCCAGAAAAAATACTCTGGCACCAGCGTTGCTCTACATGCGAGCATCAAATGACTAGGAGGGACAAACCATGAAACTGTTACTGGCAACTATGTTTAAGAAAGTTCCCGTGAGATCGACCAAACAACGCGCGACGCTTTGTAAGCGCTGCGGGGCGCGCATCTATTCTTTGAGCTACTTGAAAGCTCATCTCGAAGCCCACAATAAGAACAATCACTAGACGCTGGAACAAGAGAGCACTGGGAATAAATATGCGGATCATACCTTGGCAAGAATTCCTCGATAGGTTGCGAAAACAGGAGCAAGCAGGTCAGATTCACCCATGGCTGCACCGGTGGTTGTTCACCAATGAGGGCGTCATTTTGGCCAATCATCGCAGCGCGAGCGCGCAATCGTCTTGATGCACCCTTGCACGCAAAAATTATTCTGTCGCAAATTGTAGCAGGCAAATACTCCGTGCAGGCGTCTGACCAGTCCAGGGAAAACTCACGCATTGCGAGACGCGCTTATGAAGCATGAACTGCTCAGCGCACCTGCCGATCAGCGCGATCCGTGTGCGGCGATCGGCGCGATCTGGAACAAATGACGACAAAAACGTTCAAATCGAAATACGCATTGGTGATGATCTCGTCAAGAAATGACAGCCGAAATAATGGCTGGTGATGGCTGGATTACGGCACGGCGACTGACGAGTTCAATCATCGAACATTTCTACAGAAAAAAAGTCGATGGAAACTTTAAAAATAATTCTACCTGCCACTGAACGGAAACCTTGCGTCTGCGGCGCAACTCTCTGCGTTAACCGCGCTTCGAGCAACGGACATTTGACAGAAGTATGGCTCTGCTCGGGCCATTGCGGCGCTCGCGGGTTGACTTATGAAGGCGCGCTCCGGCGCAAGATTCGATTGGATTTGCTCAGCTGGGGCGACCTCCGCCGAAACGCCCAGGCGCTGATCGCCGCACACTCCGAAGCACATGACGACTCTTTTGTACAGTAATGTACCCAGCAAAAGACCGCACCGCCCGCGTTCGATCGTATCGCTCCGTGTTCTTATATTGGGGTATTGTGGACAGCGCTTTCTTTGATACCCTAAGGTCATGCCCAGGCGCCACTATCCCGTCATATGCCCGAGCTGCGCAAGCAATGAGTGCCGACGGTCGCGCCGCAAGAATGTGCGTGAGCGGGTCTTCAGCTGGGCTGGAATTTACCCGTTCCGCTGCCGAGATTGCCGCGCGAGATTTTGGCTAATTGGCCATCGACCCTGGCTCAATGAAAATCTCGCCCCCTTTCAATTCCTTTTGATTATCTTTGCTAACTGGGCGACCACTGTTATCGATCTCATTTTTTAAGCCTGTTTCAAATGTGGAGAGCTTGTCGGGCGATTGATAATGTGGCGTTACGACATTCAATAATGAAATAGCAGTAACAACGCCTTGCACTGCTTCGTCATCGATCCTTCAACGGGTAGTGGACCGGATAGGGAAATCGCACTTCGAAATCGGCTCGGCTGACGTCCGATTGCTCATAGCGTACCAGCGCGGCCGCAAACTCCTGCAGCAATGTCTCATACGTGTCGGCTGAAACCGGGAAAAATACCTTTAGGCCATCTTGGGTTAGAAAAACCAGTACTCTTACGCCACGAGCGCTGTAAAAATGCCCCTCATAACGAGCGAAAAATGGCAACCGGAACGCTTCAGCAGGTTTGAAGTCAATTGAAGTCGATGGATCAAGTGTCAATTTCTGTAAAGGCAAAGACACATCACCATTCACGAGTTGTGCTGCCGCCAGGTACGGAATGGTTGCATAAATTAGTTTTCCGTCCTCCACTTCAAATTCTGCTACAAGTTGATCTTCCAGTTCAGTGAGCACAGCCTTGAGTCGGGTGATCACGGGCAGCCGGAAAGGTCCCTGACCGACTAGTTCGACTTCAGCAGCACTAGTCATTGTCTCTACACATCCCAACCGTTCGCTTAGCTCGTCGATTTGAGCCTTTAGCTTCTGCAGTTTCCGCTGACCCATTGTTATGTTTTTTTTACGGAGCGAGCCAATGGACCCGGCAAACGCGATAAATTCCCGCGTTCTTCCCAGTAAACCTGAGATTGGATTGAACTTCATGTGCGGCTCGGGCGTTGCCTTATTAAGAATGTTGGAACGGATCAGCCTTTAAGATTTTTTACGAAGGCCTTTATTCACTCTTACTATTTTCGCCAAAACAGAGCAATGCAGCGGAACTAAAAAGCAATCTGAGTGCCACTAGTAACGCCCAGGAATAACTGGGACTTGTACGTGACTAGAACAGAGCCTAACACGCAAAAGGCGTCAAATTTGGCAGCGCTGACAGCGTAAAGGTGTCACACGTGCACCCTAAGTCATTCAACGGCAATCCTCCCGCCTAACCGTAGGCGAGCCACTCGCGGAACTTTGGAATGCCTTGGCAACGACCGCATGTTCTCGAGTGTTCCATGGCTGGCTGCCGGTGCCCGCGGGAATATGAAAAACGATTGTGCCGGGCGCATCATGATGCGGCTCCCCATCCGCGTTCAGCTCGTGGCGCAAGATGTCCGATGCCGATTCTCCGAAGCTCTCCGCCTTTGATAGTAAATAGCTGTAGATATCGTCATCTACTTCAAGAGTCTCGGTCGGCTGCGGCAGATGCAGTTCGCGTCGCAGTATCAGAGAAGGCGACTCCCCGGGCTCGGCCGCTTTTGATACGATATAGTTGTATAGATCACGATCTATCTGAATCGTTTTCACGCAGGCCCCTCCCTGAGTCGCCGACTGTCTCGGGTCTCAGCAAAATCGACTTAATGTCATTATTGAAGATACGCCTCCGCTTCTTTTAATAAGTGGTCGGCAAGAGATCAAGTTAGGGAGTGTAATTCGCGGACCGGTTTGATGCCTGTCCCATCTTGTTGCCGGCTGAAGCCGATATCATGGCCGATTCGCTTTGTGCGAGACTGGCAAACCAGAATATTGAAGCAACGAAGTGACTGACCCGTTCGTAAACGCCGCGAGAGACGCTTCTCACCGGCCGCGGAAAACGATTGGGCCCATGAAGGATTCGGCCATCGAGTGTGTGTCATTCGAGTCGATCGAAATTGTGATGACTCTGGGATCTTCGGGGAATTCGCCGAATATCTTCGCATAGTCCTCGGCGACATTGCGGCGTTCGGTCAGCCACTTTCCGAGGTCTTCTGATCCGGACCGCATGACGATAAACGTGACGGTCCCGGTTTTTTTGCTTTTCACGATCGTACCCTCCGGAGTCGTCGCGTCCCAGACGTAGCCGATGATCCGCGAGCGAAGGAGCGCGGGAAAGCGTGGCCATACGACATAGAGTTGGGCGGCCATATCCGTGGTTTCCTTTCGCCGTAAGTCACCGCCCTTCGGGAGACTGCCTGCCATCCAGGTCCATTCCAATATGGGGGTTTCCTTCAGATTCACTTTGGCTGTGATATCTCTTGCGATGGTCGAATGCTCGTCTCGACTTTTTAGGTGGAGAGCCCGCCTCCCGCCTCTTTGCTCGACTGTGAAATCGTACTCGGCTCTCCTTCCAAACGATTCACCGGTCCAGCCCGGGGGAATCCCTCTTGGGCTCACCCCATGGCTCATCCAGTCCTCGATCACGACGACCCGACCAGCGCCGGCAGCCGTGAGAAGCATAAGAAAAACCACTGACATCAAACCCACGAACAGATTGCTGGAATTCAGTAAGCCAAGACGCATCATTACACGCTCCGATTGTCCGAGCCGTTTTTGTTGTGGCGTATACCCGGCTGTTCTAGGACTCTCTCCTGATGGCGCCAAAACGCTTATGTCACTCAGGCGCTCCCTTTGAGCTGTCGCCGATAGCCGCAATGTCAATTTTCAAATGCATCACGACCGACAGACCGAATCAACGCTGCTCACACGAAAAATTCACAGGCGTCGAACGATGGGTTGACTCAAACCAAACTCGCGCCTAGATTCTAGCCCAGCGGGCCTGCAACGAGACGAACTGATCAGAATGGCCAAATTCCAGTCAAGGAGGAGACAGTCTATGTTGAGGTTACGGGGAAAAAGCATAATTCGCTTATTGGCAGCATTGGTACTAGCGCTGGGCGGCGCTTCCACCGCCATGACGGCTCAATCATCATCCGTCCAGTTGCCCACCGGCTGGAAGACGCCCAGCGAGCTTTACGCCAAACTCGCTAAATTACCCGCCGATCAACTCGATCAGGTTCTTTACGAAGGGGCCAAGAAGGAGGGCGCCGTCGCATATGCCTCGCCGGCCGAGGAGAACCAGGTTTCCAAGCTCATGGAAGGCTTCATGAGCAAATATCCGGGCATCAAAGGGCAAAGCCTTGGTGGTCAACAGGAGGACATCAGCAACCGTATCCTCGCCGAAGCGCGCGCCGGACGCAGCAGTTTCGACATTGTCGGAATCGGCACATTTTTGGGAGAATATCGGGAGGCTAACGCTCTAGCCGAGATTCACGACCTCGTCGGCGATGCCCGTTATCCGGCAAAATTTCGCGGCAAAGATTTTTATTCCTGGAATCTGCTGAGCATGGTGATCGCCTACAATACCAACCTGGTGAAGGCGCCCGAGGCGCCCAAAGGCTACATGGATATCCTCGATCCCAAGTGGAAGGGCAAAGTCGCCGTCGACAGCTCGCCGGACACTTGGGTTTTCGGCATGCTCAACAAGTGGGGCAACGAAAAGACTTATGATTATCAGAAGCAGCTTATTCAGGACCAGAAAGCGCTGATCCGCAAGGGGCACACCAATCAGACCAACCTGCTCATCGCCGGCGCATTCCCGGTTGCCGTCGAGCTATACTCGTACAAAATAGCCGACATGAAGAATAAGGGCGCGCCCGTTGACATGATCTTTCCCAAGGAGTTCGTATCCGCCGAAGTAAGCGGTGTCGGTATCAGTAGCCGGGCTCCACATCCTTATGCCGCGTTGCTCTTCGCTCGTTTTCATATCGACCCTAACGGCGGGCAGAAAATTCTCGCCCAGTTCGGGCGCGTCATGGCGCACCCGGACACCAAACTCAAATATAAGGAGCTGCAGCAGGTGACGGCTCAAGAAACGATGGACCGCATGTCGCTGCTGACGGCCGAGACGCTGGCCAAGTACAGCAAGCCATACACAAAGATCATCAAGGAAATTTACAACCCGGCATTCCGGGGCGGCAAGTAATAATGCGGCGCTAGCCCCGCCCCAATTGGCACGCTAGCTTTGTGGCAAGAAATTGGATGAAAAAAATCTCCCCGCGCCCCTCTTTTCGAAAGAGGGGTTTAA
>Ga0075287_1000034_pt1 | contig 12486 bp, 7 predicted proteins | sample SF_Rice_20C_0N_3_FD_69762 | JGI IMG/M metagenome (GOLD analysis project Ga0075287, IMG submission 69762) | Rice paddy soil microbial communities from Twitchell Island, California, USA - SF_Rice_20C_0N_301 | ecosystem: Environmental > Terrestrial > Soil > Paddy field/soil | place: USA: Twitchell... | reverse complement strand
TCGGCAACAACTCGTGCGGCGTGCACTCGCTGCTGAGCGCCAGGGCGGGGCTCGGATTCCGGACCTCCGACAACACGCACGCGCTCGACGTCCTCACCTACGACGGCGTCGGCCTGCACGTGGGGCCGACATCCCCCGACGAGCTGGAGGCGATCATCCGCGCCGGCGGCCGCCGCGGCGAGATCTACGGCCGCCTCAAGGATCTGCGGGACCGGTACGCAGACCAGATCCGCCGCCGATTCCCGAAGCTGCCGCGCCGGGTCTCGGGCTACAACCTCGACGAGCTGCTGCCGGAAAACGGTTTTCACGTGGCCCGGGCCCTGGTCGGCACCGAGAGCACCTGCATCACGATACTCGAAGCTACGCTGCACCTGGTGCCCAGTCCCTCGGCCCGCTCGTTGCTCATCCTGGGCTACCCCGACGTGTACACGGCGGCGGACCACGTCCCGGAGCTGCTCGAGCACGAGCCCATCGCTCTCGAGGGAATCGATGAGCTGCTCTTCGAGTGGGTGCGCGCCAAGGGAGACGCGCGCGCCAGCATCGAGCTGCTCCCACCGGGTCACGGGTGGCTGCTGGTCGAGTTCGGGGGCGCGTCGAAGCAGGAAGCGGACGAGCAGGCGCGCGGCCTCATGGCGAAGCTCGAAAAGGGGGCGCATCCGCCGTCGATGAAGCTGTTCGACGAGCCCAGGGAAGAGGCGATGATCTGGCACGTGCGGCAGGGAGCCCTGGGCTCCACGGCCTGGGTGCCGGGCAGGCCCGATACCTGGGAGGGCTGGGAGGACTCGGCCGTTCCACCGGCGCGGGTCGGCGGATACATGCGCGAATTTCGGGATCTGCTCGCCAAGTTCGAGTACACCACGTCGCTCTACGGCCATCTGGGGCAGGGGTGCATCCACTGTCGCATTCCGTTCGACTTCTATACCGCGGCAGGCGTCGAGAAGTATGAGCGGTTCATGGACGAGGCCACGAGCCTCGTGGTGCGATACGGTGGCTCCCTCTCCGGGGAGCACGGCGACGGCCAGTCGCGCGCGCAATTCCTTCCAAAGATGTTCGGTGACGATCTGGTCCGGGCCTTCCGGGAGTTCAAGGCCATCTGGGACCCCGCCGGCCGGATGAACCCGGGAAAGATCGTGGACCCCTACTCGATCACCGAGAATCTCCGCCTTGGCTCCGACTACAACCCGCCTCCGGCGAAGACGCGCTTCACCTATCCGGCCGACCGCAACACCTTCTCCCGCGCGGCGCTCCGCTGCGTGGGCGTCGGTGAGTGCCGGCGTGAGGGTGGGCAGACGATGTGCCCCAGCTACATGGTCACGCGCGAAGAGGGTCACTCCACTCGCGGCCGGGCGCGGCTCCTGTGGGAAATGCTGAACGGCGAGGTGGTGACCGGCGGCTGGCGGAGCGAGGCGGTGAAAGAGGCGCTGGACTTGTGCCTCGCCTGCAAGGGATGCAGGGGCGACTGCCCGGTCAATGTGGACATGGCCACCTACAAGGCGGAGTTCCTGTCGCACTACTACGACGGGAGGCTGCGGCCGCGGCACGCCTACGCCTTCGGATGGGTTCACGTCTGGTCCCGGCTTGCCGCCCTGGCGCCCACGCTGGCCAACTCCCTGTCGCAGACGTCAGGTCTCCGCGGGCTGCTCGGATGGGCCGCCGGCGTGGCGCCGGAGCGAACCTTGCCGGCGTTCGCGCCACGCAGCTTCAAGCGCTGGTTCCGCGACCGGCCCGCCCCGAACCCCACCGGCGATCCGGTGGTGCTCTGGCCCGATACCTTCAACAACTACTTCCACCCCGAGACGGCCAAGGCCGCGGTCGAAGTGCTCGAGGACGCCGGGTTCCGCGTGATCGTCCCCCAAGCGGACATGTGCTGTGGGCGCCCGCTCTACGACTACGGATTCCTCGACACGGCAAAGCGGTGGCTGCACCGGATCCTTCGGACCATGCGAGAGGAGATCCAGGGCGGCGTGCCCTTCGTCGTGCTCGAGCCGAGCTGCGGCGCGGTATTCAGGGACGAGCTGGTCAACCTGCTCCCCAATGACGAGGACGCCCGCCGCCTGCACGGCCAGACCTATCCTCTCAGCGAATTCCTCCGGAAGAAAGCGCCGCACTACCGCCTCCCGCTACTCCGGCGGAAGGCGCTGGTCCACGGCCATTGCCACCAGAAGGCGATCATCGGTCTGGCCGACGAGGAGGCGGTGCTGAAAGACATGGGCATCGACTTCCAGGTGCCGGCGTCGGGGTGCTGCGGAATGGCAGGTGCCTTCGGCTTCGAGGCGGGCGAGCACTACGACGTCTCCATCGCCTGTGGCGAGCGCGTGCTGCTGCCCGAGGTCCGCGACGCCCCAGATGATACGATCATCATGGCGAACGGGTTCAGCTGTCGGGAACAGATCTCGCAAGGCACCGACCGCGAGGCGCTCCACCTGGCGCAGGTGATCCAGCTCGCGCTGCGGGGCAGGAGTCAGGAGGGCAGGCCCGAAGCCGAGCTGGTACGGGCCCGGGCGAGTGCACGGCGCGTCGCGGCAGTGCGGACCACCACGGCGGTCGCGGGGCTCGGACTGGCCGGCGCTCTCCTGGTGCGGGGTATCAAGTCGGCGCGCAGGCGCGACCGGAGGCGTCGTGCTCGTCATCGCCGTCGTTGACCGGTCGCACGCTTCCCGACCGGCGCGTGTCCGATGCCCTCCCTCTTTTCTCGTTCAAGCAACCGCACGATCCGGCTCACGCTGGGCATCGTCCTCGCCGCGGCTGTCGGCATCCCGATACTGTCGATGATCTGGGTACGTACTCCCGCCGTGACCGGCCAGCACTCGTCACCGCCGCAGCCGATCCCATTCGACCACCGGATCCACGTGACCGGTCTCCAGATCGATTGCCGCTACTGCCACAGCAGCGTCGAGCACACCGCGAACGCCGGGCTCCCGGCCACCTCGGTGTGCGTTCCCTGCCACAGCCAGGTCTGGCGCGACGGGCCCCTGTTCGCGCCGGTTCGCCGGAGTCTCGCGACCGGGCGGCCTATCCCGTGGCAACGAGTCAATGCCCTGCCGGACTACGTCTACTTCAACCACGCCATCCACGTCCACAAGGGCGTCGGCTGTGAGACGTGCCACGGCCGCGTGGATCGGATGGCGCGGGTAGAGCAGGCGGCCCCGCTCACGATGAGCTGGTGCCTCGACTGCCATCGAGGTCCGGAGCGTCAGATCAGGCCAGTCGAGCAGGTGACGACCATGGGGTGGCGGTCCTCCCGCCCGCAGGCCGTGCTCGGCCCGGAACTGGCTCGACGGTACGGGGTCTCGGCGCTCACCCATTGTACCACATGCCACCGGTAGGGTAGCGACGTGACCAACGATCCGCGGCGCTGGTGGCGCGACCTCGACGAGGCACTGGACACTCCCGAATTCCGCGAGGCGCTTGCGCGCGAGTTCCCGGCCGGGGCCGCCGCGTTGCCCGAGGGACTCACCCGGAGGAGTTTCGTCAGGTTGCTCGGTGCCAGTATCGCGCTCGCGGGAATCGGCGGGTGCTTCGAGCGGCCGCGCGAGCGGATACTCCCTTACGTATCCGACCAGCCGGAGTCCACGCCGGGTCTGGGGCGCCACTACGCGACGTCGATGACGCTGGGCGGGTATGCGACTGGCCTGCTGGTCGAGAGCCACGCGGGGCGGCCGACCAAGATCGAAGGGAATCCGGATCATCCGGCGAGTCTGGGGGCCGCAGGGGTCTACGAGCAGGGGTCCATCCTGCAGTTGTACGATCCCCAGCGCGCTCGAGGCGCGCGCATCGGGCGAGCCGGCACGGGCTGGCCCGATGTCGCGGCCCTGCTCTCGCCCGAGCGACTCGAGCCGGTTGTCGGACGGCGAGGGACCGGGCTCCGGCTCCTGCTCGAGCCCTCCGCTTCACCGCTGGTGGCCGAGCTGCTGGGCCGGGTGGGGGAGCGGTACCCCGAGGCACAGGCCCACTTCTACAGTCCGCTCGATTCCCGCGAGAGCGACCACGCCTCGGTCGCGGCGTTCGGGCGCGCCTTGCGTCCACTGTACAGCTTCCGCTCGGCGGACGTGGTCCTCGCGCTGGATGCGGATTTCCTCGCGGGTCTTCCGTTCAGCCTGCGGTACGCGCGTGACTTCGCGGACCGCCGGCGGATTGCGGCTCCGACCGACGCGATGAACCGGCTGTATGTGGTCGAGCCGGGATTGAGCGTCACCGGCGGGATCGCCGATCACCGGCTTCGGGCCCGCGCCGTCGATGTGGAGCCGCTCGCGCGCGCCGTGCTCCGCGGCGTGTTGGCAATCCGTGGGGGGCATGTACTTCCCCCCGCCGTGGCGTCGGCGGTCGGCGACGGCGAGCCTGCGGAAACTCCGCATCGCGGCTGGATCGAGGCGCTGGCTCGGGACCTCGCCGCGCACGCGGGCCGCACGATCGTGATCGCCGGAGAGCGCCAGCCCGCCCGGGTTCATCTCATCGCACATCTCCTCAACGCGGCACTCGGCAACGTCGGCAGGACGGTGCGCTACATCGATGCTCCCATTCTCGAGGCGGGCGCGCCGAGCCACGACCTTCCAGCGCTGATCGCCGCGATGCGCGGAGGCGCGGTCCGTGCGCTCGTCGTGTTCGACGGCAATCCGCTCTATGCCGCCCCGGCAGATCTCGACATTGCGGCCGCGTTTCGCCGCGTGCCCAGGACGGTTTATCTCGGGCTCTACGAGAACGAGACCGCTCGTGCCTGCGGGACGTTCGTCCCGGCACTCCACTACCTCGAGGCCTGGGCCGACGGCTGCGCGTGCGACGGCACCGCGTCGCTGGTGCAGCCCCTCCTTGCCCCGCTCTACGGCGGCAAAACGGAGGCGGAGCTGATGGCCGCGCTGCTCGGGCAGCCCGACGCCGCTGCCCACGCGCTGTTGCAGGATCTGTGGCGCGGGCGCCTGACCGGATCGGACTTTGCGGGCGCCTGGGACGAGGCACTCCAACGCGGCGTGATCGCGGGAACCGCGGCGCCGGACGTCGCGCCCGCATGGCGGTGGGGTGACGTCGGATCGGTCCTGGAAGATCGCCCGGCAGCACGGGAAGCGGGTCTGGAGGTCGTTCTGGACCAGGACGCCAGGGTGTACGACGGACGATTCGCGAACAACCCCTGGCTTCAGGAGCTCCCCGACCCGATCACCAAGCTGACCTGGGGCAACGCCGCCCTGTTGAGCCCGGCAACCGCCGCCCACCTGGGCGTGACTGCGGGCGACCTGGTAGACCTCAACCGCGGCGGACTCACCGTCCGGGTCGCCGCGTTCCTCTTGCCGGGGCACGGCGACGATTCCGTCTCCCTCCGGCTGGGATATGGCCGAGGACAAGGCGGCGAGGCCGTGGCCGAAGGCGTCGGGGCGAACGCGTACCGGCTGCTCGAGAGCGGCATGTCACACTTCGGAGGACTCGTCGTGTCCATCGCGCGCGGCGCGGGCGGGGCGCCACTGCGCGAGCGACTGGCATCGACCCAGAGCCACTGGCGGCTCGAGGGCCGTCCCATCGCGATGCGGGCGGCGCTCGACGAATACCGCCGGAACCCTGCCTTCGCCGCGTCCGAGAATGGACGGGTGCTCTCGCTGTACGAGCCGCCGGCCGGCGGGGGCGATCAGTGGGCCATGGTCATCGACCTGGCTACCTGCACCGGCTGCAGCGCCTGCGTCGTCGCCTGCCAGGCGGAGAACAACATTCCTGTGGTCGGAAAGCAAGGCGTGCTCGACGGCCGGGAGATGCAATGGCTCAGGATCGACCGCTACTTCGAGGGCAATATCGAGAACCCGGCCGTCCTCATGCAGCCGATGCTCTGCCAGCATTGCGAGAAGGCGCCGTGCGAGTACGTGTGCCCGGTGAGCGCGACGCTGCACAGCCCGGACGGGCTCAACGAAATGGTCTACAACCGGTGCATCGGCACCCGCTTCTGCTCCAACAACTGCCCGTACAAGGTCCGGCGGTTCAACTGGTTCGACTACAATGCCGAGATCGCCGAGACCGAGCGGATGGTCAAGAACCCGGACGTGACGGTGCGGGGTCGGGGCGTCATGGAAAAGTGCACCTTCTGCGTCCAGCGGATCCGGGAAGCGCAGATCGCTGCCGGCATCGAGGGCGCCGCGACCCGCGAGGTTCGCACCGCATGCCAGCAGGCATGCCCCACGCGGGCGATCACCTTCGGGTCACTCAACGATACCGGATCCGACCTCGTGCGCCGGCGCGCGGAGCCGAGGCGATACGCCGCATTGCATGAGCTCGGCACCGAGCCGCGCGTCCAGTACCTCGCCGGTATCACCAACCCCAACCCTGCGATGCCGAATGACGACGGTGGCGAGTAGCGGCTCGGTTCAATTCACCGATCGGCTGCTGGCGCCGGCCTGGACGCCGTCGCGGGTCTGGCGGGTGCTGTTCGCCGTCTCCGGCGCGGGCACCCTGGGGCTCGTCGCCGCTATCGCCTATACCGTGTCCACCGGCATCGGCGTCTGGGGCAACAACATTCCGGTGGCCTGGGCCTACGCGATCATCAACTTCGTCTGGTGGATCGGCATCGGACATGCGGGCACGTTCATCTCCGCCTTTCTCCTGCTGTTCCATCAGCGCTGGCGGTCGTCGGTCAACCGCGTGGCAGAGGCGATGACCCTCTTCGCATTGGTCAACGCCGGCCTTTTTCCGCTGCTGCACCTCGGCCGGCCGTGGTTTTTCTACTGGCTGATTCCCTACCCGAGTCGGATGGGGGTGTGGCCGCAGTTCAAGAGCGCGCTGCCGTGGGATGCCGCCGCGGTCGCGACCTACTTTACGGTCTCGCTGCTCTTCTGGTATCTGGGCCTCGTGCCCGACCTCGCCGCCGCGCGCGATCGCGCGCCGGGGCGCACGCGGCGCCGGGTCTACGGAGTCTTCGCGCTGGGGTGGCGGGGGTCGGGGCGGCAATGGCACCAGTACCGGGTGGCGTATCTCATTCTGGCGGGCTTGGCGGCGCCGCTCGTGATCTCGGTGCACAGCATCGTGAGCCTCGATTTCGCGATCAGCCAGCTCCCCGGCTGGCACTCGACCATCTTCCCGCCCTACTTCGTCGTCGGCGCGATCTACTCCGGGTTCGCCATGGTGTTGCTGCTCGTGATCCCGCTCCGGCGCGTGTTCCGGCTCGAGGACATCATCGCCGAGCGGCATCTCGACAACATGGCCAAGCTGCTGCTGGCGATGGCGTGGATGCTGATCTACAGCTACATCGTCGAGACCTTCATGGCTTGGTACAGCGGAAACGCCTACGAGCGGTACACTTACCTGATCGACCGCCCGTTCGGCCCCTACGGGTGGATTTTCTGGGGGATGCTGACGGCCAATGTGGTGGTGCCGCAGCTCTTCTGGTGGCGGCGCATGCGGGTCAGCCCACCGGTGCTCTTCGTGGCCTCGCTGCTGATCCTGGCCGGCATGTGGACCGAGCGCTTCATCATCATCGTCACGTCGCTCAACCGTGGATTTCTGCCCTCCAGCTGGCACTTCTACGCGCCGACTTGGGTGGACTGGAGCATCCTGTTCGGCAGTGTCGCCTTCTTCTTCCTGCTCTTCTTTCTCTTCCTGCGGTTTGTGCCGATGGTGGCGATCAGCGAGCTCAGGGCCCAGCGACATGACGCCGATACGGCCGCCGCCCCCGAGGTGGCGGCGCCGTGACCGCGGGCGTGCTGGCCGAGTTCGCGAGCCCCGCGGAGTTGCTGAATGCGCTCGAGACGCTCCGACGGAACGGGTACCACCGGCTCGAGTCGTATGCGCCCTACCCGGTGACCGGGATGGGCCAGCGTCTCGGGCTCGGGCGCTCGCGGCTGCCGCTCTTCACGTTTGGCGGCGGAGTGCTCGGCGCCGTTCTCGGATACGGCATTCAGTGGTACGCCAACGTGTGGGACTACCCGCAGAACATCGGTGCCCGGCCGGTCCACTCCGTGGCGGCGTTCATCCCAGCCACGTTCGAAGCCACCGTGCTCGGTGCCGCTCTCGTCGCCTTCGTCGGCTTATTCCTGACTCTTCGGCTCCCGGCGCTCTGGCATCCGGTGTTTGAGATCGACGGCTTCGAGCGCGCGTCGGTAGACCGGTTCTGGGTTGGCGTCGACGCCACGGATGAAGCCTTCGACCGCGAGCTCGTGACCGGCGTCCTTGAGACGCTCGTTCCGCTCCGGGTCGTGCCACTGGCGGAGAATGCGTGAGAGCGCTCGTGCCACTGCTCGGGTGCCTCATTCTCGCGGCGTGTGGAAGCGCGGAGCCCGGCTGGAGCGCGGCGCTCCAGCGGATGAAGCGGCAGCCCCGGTACGACGCGTACGGGGCGAGCGCCTTTTTTCGCGACGGCAAGGTCATGCAGGCTCCGCCGGCCGGCACGGTGGCCCGGGAAGGCGTCCTGCGGCCGGCGCCGCCCGCCGAATCACCCGAACTGCTGGCGCTGGGCCGCTCCCGCTTCCGCATCTACTGTGGCGCGTGCCATGGCGTGGGCGGCTACGGCGGGAGCGTGGTGGCCGCGAACATGGTCGAGCGGCGGCCGCCCTCGTTGCGCACGCCGCGCATCGCGGCGCTTCCCGATGCGGCCCTCTACGCGGTCATCTCCGGCGGCGTCGGCCGGATGCCATCGTACGCGGCTCAGCTCACCGAGCGCGAGCGGTGGGCGGTGATCGACTGGCTGCGCCGGCTCCAGCGGACTCCCACGGCAGGCGACGATGAGCGGGCGGACTCGATCCGGGGGGCGTGGCTCCGCCACCTCGACTCGTCGGGAGTCGCGGCGTCATGGGGCGCACCATGAGCCGATCGTCCAGGCTGTCGGGCACGCGCGAGCGGGGCGGCCGCACCGCGACCGCGGTGGGCGCGGTGCTCGCCACAGCCGGGTTGTGCTTCTTCGCCCTCGGCGTCGTGCTCGATCCGCGCCGGGCGCTCATGTCGTATCTCGCCGCCTACGCGACGGGCCTCAGCGTCGTGCTCGGCGCGCTGATGCTGGTGATGACGTGCAATATCACCGGTGCCCGATGGTTCGCGGCGTTCCGCTCGCGGGCGGAGGCCGTGGCGGCCTCGGTACCGCTCTTCGCGGTGCTGTTCCTGCCGCTCGCGCTGGGACTCTCCCGTCTCTATCCCTGGGCGACGGCCGGCGCCGGCGACCGGGGCGCCTGGCTCAACCGGCCGTTCTTCCTGGCGCGGGCTGCCGTGTATTTCGCTGTCTGGATCGCCGTCGGCGTCCCGCTGCGTTGGTGGTCGCTCCCGCCGCGAGCGTGGCCTGCCGAATCGGTGGATGGACGCAGCCGGGCGTTGAGCGCGGCGGCGCTTCCAGCCGTCGGCCTGACGTTTACCTTCGCCGCGTTCGACTGGCTCATGTCGCTCTCGCCGGAATGGTTCTCGACCATCTACGGAGTCTACGTGTTCGCCGGCGGGTTTCTCGGCGCGCTGGCGCTGCTCGCCGCCATCGGTCCCGGCATGGTTCGCGCCCGCCTGACCCAGGGTGTTCCGGGCCCCGGCGACTACCGCAAGCTCGGCAATCTCCTGCTGACGTTCACCGTCTTCTGGGCCTACATCGCCTTCTCGCAACTCCTGATCATCTGGATCGCCGACGTACCCCAGGAAGTGGCCTGGTACATCCCCCGGCTCGGCGGGAGTTGGGGATGGGTCGCGCTGGTCGTGCTCCTGGGGCAGTTCGCGCTGCCGTTTCTGGCGCTGCTGCTCCGGAGTGTGAAATCCGCGCCTGTCGGGCTCGCGGCCATTGGAGCCTGGCTGCTCCTGATGCACTACCTCGACGTCTACTGGCTGGTGCTGCCGCAGCTCCATCCCGGCGGAGTTCGGGTTCACTGGCTCGATGCGGCCGCGCTCTGTCTGATCGGCGGCTCCGCCGTCGCCTACGTGACCTGGGGACTGCGGGGCGACATCGGGGCTCCTGCCCGCGACCCCGCTGAATCGCCTCTGATGGTGGGCCGCGGGGTCGGCGAGCGGGCGGCGCGGACGAGCGGGCGATGATCCGCGCCAACGAGCGCATCACCCTCGTGCGCCGGGAACTGGAGGAAGCCGGCTTCGAGGGCCTCGTCTGCGGCCTCCCGTCCAATGTCCTCCTGCTCACCGGGTACTGGCCCGTCGTCGGCACCGCGGTGGCGATCGTCAATCGGGCGGGGCGCGTCGGTCTGATCGTGCCAGAGGACGAGCGCCGGCTGGCCGAGCGCGGCTGGGCCGATGAGGTGCACCTGCTCAGGTCCGAATCGCTCTCGGACCCACGCGATGCGCGAGAGCTGCTGCGCGGGCCACTCGCGGAGTCGGTTCGCGGGCTTGGGTCGGGGTCGGTCGGGGTCGAGACGGGGCCGGCATTCCAGCCGTCGTCCTACGTCTCCTTCAACCTATACGGCGAGAGTCTGCGTGAGGAATTGTGTAGCGCGCTGCCGGGCGCCTCGGTCCGGTCGGCCGATGAGTCTCTCGGCAGGCTCCGCTCGGTGCTGACCGCGGACGAGCGCAGCCAGGTCCGCCTCGCGTGCCGCCTGGCGAGCCAGGCGTTCTCCGATGGGGCTGCACATGTCGGGGCAGGGAAGACGGAGGCGGAGGTCGCGGAGGGATTCCGGAGCCGCCTCGCCACCGGCGGCGCGGTCTGTCCGGGCGTGCGGCGGGCCGGCGGTTTCGTCTTCTGCATGTCGGGTCCCAATTCGGCGCTCGCGTGCGGCAGCCATGCCTGGTCTACCGGGCGAGGCGTGGAGCGGGGTGACTTCCTGCTGGTCCATTGTAACTCGTACGTCGACGGCTACTGGACCGACATCACCAGGACGTATTGCATGGGCGAGCCCGATCCTGGGCGGCAGCGGATGTACGAGGCGGTCTTCGCGGCCCGGCAGGCCGCGCTGGATGCGATTCGGCCCGGTGCCCGGGCCTCGGCGGTGGACGCCGCGGCGCGTGGCATGCTCGACGCCCAAGGCTTCGGGAATCGGTTCAAGCACTCCACCGGCCACGGCGTCGGGTTCGCCGCGATCGACCACAATGCGAGGCCGCGCCTTCGCCCGGGATCCAGCGACGTGCTCGAGGCGGGCATGGTATGCAACGTCGAGCCGGCGATTTACCTGGAAGGCATTGGTGGTGTTCGTCATTGCGACATGGTGGAGGTCACCGGCGCGGGCGCGGAAGTCCTCACGCCGTTCCAGACGTCGCTCGAGCGGTTGGTGCTCGGTGTTGGATAACTTCCGGAACGGGCTCATGAGCATCCGCGGGGCGCGGTGCCTCAGCGTGCCGCGGCGATCATCTCACGCAGCCTGCCCACGCCCTCCGTCACCGCCCGCTCCTCCGGCCCGAAGGAGAACCGGACATAGTTCCGGAAGCGGGAGGAGCGTCCGCTCCGCCGCTTCCCCGGGTTCACGTCGAAGAACTCCCCGGGCACGCAGATGACCTGGTGCTCGAGCGCCTCCCGGAAGAACGACATGCCCGTGTTGATCCGCGGCGGTAGCTCCGAGACGTCTCCCCACCAGTAAAAGGTCCCTTCCGGCTCCAGGTCGAAGCGCACGCCGGCAGCGGCGAGTCCCTCGCCCAGGATCTTCCGCTTCCTCAGGAACGCCGTCCGGATGGCCGCCGCCTCCGCGCACGCCACCGCCGGGGCCAGCAGCGGGACGGCGGAGCGCTGGAGCGGCTTGCTCCCCCCTCCGTCGAGAAACGAGCCGCTGCTCGAGACCGCGTCGATGACCTGCTGCGGCCCCACGATCCACGAGGTGCGCCATCCCGGATACCGCCAGTTCTTGGTGAGTCCATCGAACAACACTACCGGATCGGCGTCTACGTCGTCCACGTATGCCGCCGCCGACACCATCTTCGCGCCGTCGCCGCCGTCCCAGATGTAATGCGAGTAGAACTCGTCGATCAGCAGCGTGCATCCGAGGTCGCGCGCCAGCCCCACCCATCCGGCCAGCTCCTCGCCCTGGAGCACACGTCCGGTCGGGTTGCAGGGATTCGAGAGCAGCAGCGCCGACAGGCCGCGCCCGGTGATCTCCCGCTCGAGGTCGTGCAGGCTGAAGTGGTAACCCCGCTCGCCCTCGAGGAGGATGGGGATCGAGGCGAAGAGCTTGAAGATGTCGAGCAGCTCCTCGTAGGCTGTGTAGTCGGGCAGGAAGTGCCCGAGGTTGATCTCATCCAGGGCGGCGACCGCCCGCGTGAGCGATGACCGCCCGCCGCCGCAGATGCACACGTTCATCTCGCTGTACTGCGAGCGCTTGCCCTTGCGGTACAGCTCGTTGTACAGACCGGCCACGGCGCGCCGCAGCTCCCAGATCCCCGGGATGGGCGCGTACTCCTGGTCGTCCACCCCGATCTCGACGTGGTGCACGCGCGGCGGTGCCCCGGGCAGCGGGCCCGTTTCGGGCTGGCCCTGGCCCAGGTTGCACCAGTCGGGGTGGCCGTAGCGATAGCCGCGGCGGGCCGCCTCGGCCATGACGTAGATGACGCCCGTAAAGGGGACGGACCGAAAGCCGGGGATGGTGGGAGCGGGCATAGGAATGTAAGGTAGTGGCTCCTTCC
>Ga0075287_1000032_pt1 | contig 12815 bp, 11 predicted proteins | sample SF_Rice_20C_0N_3_FD_69762 | JGI IMG/M metagenome (GOLD analysis project Ga0075287, IMG submission 69762) | Rice paddy soil microbial communities from Twitchell Island, California, USA - SF_Rice_20C_0N_301 | ecosystem: Environmental > Terrestrial > Soil > Paddy field/soil | place: USA: Twitchell... | reverse complement strand
AGCTTGCCGTAGCGATTCAATCCGACGGCGACATGCTAATGACTTCGAGCGCGCTTTGGACGGCGGCAAAACATCGCATCCCGCTCTTGATGGTCATGCACAACAATCAGTCATACTACAACTCCGAGGAGCACGGCATTGAAGTGGCCAAATTCCGGAAGCGGCCCGTGGAAAACGCCGGCATTGGCACTCACGTCGACGATCCGGCCATCGACTTCGCCACAATGGCAAAGTCGTTCGGCGTCCAGGGCGAAGGGCCGGTCGTCAATCCGGCCGATCTGCGTCCGGCGATCGAACGGGGCGTCAAATACGTCCAAGAGAAACAACTGCCGTATCTAGTCGATGTGATCGCGGAACCTCGATAAATTGCGTCAAATTGGTGACTGATCCCTATCGTGAATTTCGCCAGGCCGTCGATCGAGGCGAAGACAAGATCGATCTCGGTCGCGCGGCCCTGACGATCGTGCTCACAGATTATCCTGATCTCGACATCGAGGCCTATCTCGCGCGCATTGAGCAACTCGCGGTGGAAGTGACTGCTCGTTGCGATGCCGGCGGTGAAGTTTATCAATGGCTTGCCGCGCTGAATTATGTTTTGTTTCAACAGCATGGCTTTTGCGGCAATAGCGACGACTATTACGATCCCAAGAACAGTTTTCTCAACGAAGTCATCGAGCGCAGGACCGGCATTCCGATCACGCTTTCTGTGCTTTACATAGAAGTGGCGCAGCGCGTGGGGTTAGCGCTCGAGGGAATTGGTTTTCCGGGCCACTTTTTGGTGAAACTTCCGCAAACTGGAACTGACATAGTGATCGATCCGTTTCATCGGGGTGAAATCAAGTCACGCGACGATCTAGCGCGCATGCTTGGCCGATTGTACGGCGGCGTGGTCGAGCTTCGCGACGAATTTCTCAGGCCGGTGGGCAAAAAGCAGATCCTTAAGCGTATGCTCGGCAACCTTAAGGCGATCTATGCGAAAGGCAACAATCTGGTGAAATTACTGTCCGTCCTCGATCAGGCGATCGTACTCGAGCCCGGAGCCGTAGACGAGATTCTTGATCGCGCTAGGGTCTACCTAAGGCTTGAGTGTTTTGCCCAGGCGCGGTCGGATTTTGAGACTTATTTACGATTGGCGCCGCAGGCACCCGACGCGCAGCAGGTTCGAGAGCAGTTGGTTAATCTGGCGAGGCAGGTAAACCTCATTCACTGAAAGGACTGCCGGCAGCATCTCGGCCGCTATTGTTTCGAAAATTCCCGGAAACTATTTGCGAACGATGTCGTCAGTGAAAAATCCTGGACCATCGCCTTGGTAAATTTCCACGGTCGGATCTGCCACCATCTCAATTCCCGCATATTGCGCAATGTCTGCGACCAGACACGCTGCAACTCGTGGCGCGAGTAAACGATACGATTGTTGAGAGCGTCGAACCTGACAAGCCGCATGTGCGCCCGCAAGGGTAAAGAAATGCGCAAGCGCCCGTACGCTTCGTGCCACTCTTGGATACGATCGCCCAGCCGGATACCCGCTTGAATGTTGTGGATCTCATCGACCACGCGCCGCGCCGCTTCGTTTTCTAAGGAACGCAGTTCCTGAATTTTTTCCCGTAGGCTATCCCACTGTCGCAAAAATCGCTTGAGGTCGCTGCGGTTGTAGACTACGCGCGAAGAAAGATCTTCCAGGGGTTCGAGGATGGCGCGCGCTCGCTCCGGCAAGGTCTCTTTTGCATTGGTATAGAGTTTCTGGATTTCACCGATACGCAAGGCCTGCCAGATATCGGATTGCACTTTTTGAATTTGTTCCAGCCAGCGTTCTTCTGTCTCGCTCTTCTTGCGCGTTTGCAGCCAGACCTCTTCCATTTCTTTCAGGAACTTCGCCCAGGTGATCAGAAGCGTAGTTGTTTCCTTCGTGCGCTTCCATAGGTGCACGGGGATGGAGTCGACCGCATAGCCGGCCCGGCGGTGCTTGCGGTCTTTGAGGCGGAAGAAACCCGCCACCATCGGATGCTGCTTCTCGATCAGAGCGGCATTTTTGTACCAGAAGAAAACGGACATCAGGTTCCAATAATTTCTAGGATGGTCCGTCCAGCGGGACAGATTCCGAATCATATTGTCCTTATCGTAAAACGTTCTCCACGCGTTTTCGTACGCATCGGTCCATTCTTCGGCCGTCATCAGCGGGTGTTTGATCGTCGCATGAAATGAGTCTCTTTTATTGAAGTCCGGATCCATCCAATCGCCGCGCTTTTTCATCTCCCGATGATCATGGGAGCCCGGCAGAGGAGTCAGCATGAAGAACGATGCTTGGTCAGGTCCGACCTCATCGATGAGAAAACGGACGTCCGCTTCGACTTGCTTTGTCGAGTCCCAGGGCAAGCCAATAATATAACCGGTATGCACCAACACGCCGGCATCGTGCCACTCCTTAATGATCGCGCGGTATTCTTCGACTTTGTTTTGTTTTTTTCCTTCGGCTTCGAGGTTTTGCGGGTTTACGCTTTCCATTCCAATGAAGACTTGCGTGCATCCGGCGCGCGCCGCGAGGGCGACGAAGTCTTTGGGTTTCTTTGCCAGATCCACCTGCATCATGAATGAAACATCGAGTCCCTCTTCGCGCAGTTTAATAATCTCTTCGAACGTTTCGCGCCACAGCTTTTTGCGCGCGAAGTTATCGTCGGTGAAAAAGTAGAACGACAATCCGTGTTCGAGATAATTCTTTCGCATCATGGCGGCAATGCTTTGAGGGCTTCGCTCGCGCATTTTGCGGCCTTGCACGTTAATGATGGTGCAGAAGGTGCACGCAAACGGGCATCCGCGTGACGTGTCAGCCGTCGCGAAGCTTGGATAGGCAAAGTGTTTCATGGTCTTGGCGCTGGTTCGCGGCAGAGGCGCATCGTCGATGTCAACCAGATTCTGAAGATCTTGAGCGAAGCTATAAAGCGGTTTTAACCGGCGGTGCAGATAATCCGCGAGAATGCCTTCCCACTTTCCTTCGACTTCGCCGGACACGACGCAAATCCCTTCCCGATAGATCTCTTGAATATCGGGCTCCTGGTCGCTCAGCATGTTAATCGTGCCGCTGGTATGAAACCCGCCCATGATGACGGTGATGCCCTCGCGCCTGAACGTTTTGGCCATGTCCATGGCGCGCGGAAACTGATTGGTTTGGACGCCCACCAGGCAGACGAGAAGCTTGGTGGCCGGCGCTTTGCTCCATCGGATAATCTTGGCAAGCGGCACTTTTTCCGCGGTTTCGTCGAATGTCGTGACTTCGATGGGGAGTGTTCCGAACACTTCGCGTGCTTTGATGTCCTCTGTTAGGCCGTGTAGAACGTTTAACGTGTTGCTTGGCAGTACGCCTTTCCAAAAACGAATCACGTAGCCGTCATCGTCGTACTTGGAGGGCTTGATTAAAACGATATGAAATTTTCTGAGGTGATCCATCATTGGCTCGTCCCTCGAGTGCTTGTAAGTTAATGCGGCATTCTTTATAGATAGGCGCGAAGGAAATCGATTGGGGCACTGTAACAACCGCCTACCTCCATGTCAAGTTAGTTCTTCGATAAATATCGATTTTGTCAGTGGAATTTCGCGGTTCGATGATTCAGTTTTTGCACGTCTGGAAAACCTACCCGCCGAACTATAGGGCATTAACTGATATCAACTTGGAAGTTGCCAACGGCGAGCTTGTGTTTCTCGTTGGCGCAAGTGGTGCCGGCAAATCGACCTTGCTCAAGCTGCTTTTTCGCGAGGAGGAGCCGAGCGAGGGGCAAATCTTGTTGCACGGCAAGAACATTACGCGACTTAACCGCCATGGCGTTGCCCAATTGCGCAGGAGCATCGGGCTGGTTTTTCAAGAATGCAAACTGCTCGCCAGCCTGACCGTGCTCGAAAACGTCGCATTGGCCGCCGAGGTCGTCGGGGTATCGAAGCGTGAGAGTCGCATTAAAGCGTACCAACTGTTGCGCGAGTTGGGTTTGAAAGATCGCCACGACGCTACGCCCTTAGCGCTGTCGGCCGGTGAGCGGCAGCGTGTAGCCATCGCTCGCGCCGTGATTAATAATCCTATACTCGTTCTAGCTGACGAGCCCACAGGCAATCTCGATGCCGACGTGGCGGATGAGACTATGCGATTGTTGCTGCGAATGCGTGAACGGGGCGCGACAATTATAATTGCGACCCACGACTTCGATATTGTTGATCGTTACGCCTCACGCGTCGTTTCTTTGCATCGCGGGGTGCTCACAGAAAAGCCCGGTTGGCAACTGGCGCGAGGGAGCGGCCGGTGAAATTGTCTTTGCTCGGTTTTGTGTTCCGCCGGGTGCGCAGTAGTCTTCGGCGACTGCTGTGGACTCACGTGCTCACGGCCGGTACGGTGGCCATGACGCTTTTTGTCTTCGGTGGCTTTATGCTCTTGGAGACCAATCTGCAAAAACTTTTGAATAGTTGGGGCGATCAGATTCAGATTACGGCCTACTTAGCGAACGACTTGGCGATGGGAGACGTCGAGGATTTGATTAAGCGCATAAAGGCGCTGGCCGAAGTCGAACGGGTACGCTACATCAGTCAAGAGCAGGCGTGGCGCGATTTTCAAGTTGCTTTGGGCTCCCAGTCTGGATTGTTGGAGGGTTTGCCGCGCGAAGTCCTGCCGGCATCCGTCGAGATTTCACTTGGATCGGCGTATCACCAGAGTCCAGCTGTGGAACGGCTAGCCGCGCGTCTAAGCAAGGAGACGCAAATTTCCAGCGTGGAATATCCGCAAGTATGGGTCGAGAAATTGAGCCTGATTGTGCTCGTCGTCGAATGGATCAAGTGGGTTTTCGCCGCTGTGCTTTTTCTGGCGACGTTTTTTATCGTCGGCAGTACCGTCAAGTTGGCGATCCTCGCGCGCCAAGAAGAAGTGGAGGTTATGCAGTTGGTCGGCGCTTCGGAGGGACTCATTCAAGCGCCGTTCGTGATCGAAGGCACGATTCAAGGAGTGGCCGGCGCAGCGATCGCGATCGCCGGTCTGGGAGCAGCGTATGTGCTTTTAGAACGCGAGACGGCGTCCATGGGCGGTTTGTTGGCGTCTGCCGGCGATTTACGATTTTTGAACCTGAAGGCGATTGGGCTGCTGCTTGGTATCGGTTGGTTTTTGGGCGCAGTGGGCAGTCTGATTTCGCTTAGGAGGTTTGTCAGGACGTGGCACGCTTCGGGCGTTCGCATTTAACTTTGCCGCTGGTTCTCATCGCGCTGCCTGCGCTGATAGGCGCCACGGCAAACCGAGATCTCGAGGGAATCAAGAAAAAGATCGAAAACGAGAAGAAGGATCTGTCGCGTCTCCAGAACAAAGAGGTCTCCGTCCTTGACTCGCTCGGCAAAATTCAAGGCGAACTGGAAATACGCAACCGGGAAATCAAGCTGGCAAGCGCCAAACTGTCCACGATTACCGGCGAGCTAAACATGAAACGAGCACAGGCGATCCGCTTGGCGGGCTCCACGGCTCGGCTACGCGAGGCGCTGCAGAGGCGCGTCGCGGCTTTGTATCGCTGGAAGCGAGCGGGTAATCCGCTGGTCGTTTTTAATAGCGATGTTTCATTGGTCAGCGTCATGCGGCGTCAACATTATCTCCAGGCGGCGCTTTCCTTTGACCGAGAACTGCTGGCGAAGCTGGAAGAGGAAAGCCATCATCACGCGGTGTTGCGTGAAGAACTGTCACAAAAGCAAGAAGATCTCGCCGAGCAGAAACAAGCGCTGGGCACAGCCCAAGAGGCAATTCGCCGGGAGGCGAAGAAAAAGCAATTGCTTTTGACCAGCTTGCGCAGGGAAAAGGATACCCGCCTGCGTGCGTTAAAAGAGATGGAAGCGGCCGCCCGGCGCTTAGAAAAGATGATGGAAGAAATCGCCCGCCGAGCCCTGGTGAAACCAAAAAATCTGCCAACTGCGCCGTCGCCGGGCGGCGGACTTGAGGCGCTGCGAGGCCGCTTGGAGTGGCCGGTTCGAGGGCAGGTCACCGCGCCGTTCGGAAAATTCCAGCATCCGGAATTTACCGCGGAGATCATTCGCAAAGGCATTGACATCGCGGCGCCGATTGGCGAAGAAATCAAGGCGGTTGAAAAAGGCCGCGTTGTTTACGCCGATCGATTTTCCGGCTACGGCAACATGGTCATTGTAGATCATGGTGAGCGTTACTACACAATTTACGGCCATCTATCGGAAATTCTTAAAAAAACAGGCGAAGTGGTGAACCGGGGAGAAGCTCTCGGTCGGGCCGGCAACAGCGACTCATTGGCGGGGCCGAAACTCTATTTCGAGATTCGCAAAGACGGTCATTCGTTAGACCCCATTGCCTGGTTGCGAAAGCGTTAGATATTTCATCTTTGTTGCGTTAGACTGCGTCAAATTGGAGATTTGAACTTTCGAGGAGATTTCCCCATGCGCATTGTGCACAAACATGGAAAACCGTTTCTGCTCTTGGTTTCCGGTATCGCTTTAGGATTTTTCCTGTCGGCGCATTGGGTCCCCAACGTCGCTGCCGTGGGCCGTCAAGATTACGAAAGCCTCGAAGCGTTCAGCAATATATTGTCGATCGTAAGAAAAAATTATGTCGAGGATGTCGAAACTAAAAATCTGGTAAACGGGGCCATTAACGGGATGCTAAATTCGCTGGATCCCCACAGCGCCTACTTGACTCCTGAGCTTTATAAAGAGCTGCAGAGCGATACGCAAGGCCGTTTCGGCGGATTGGGAATTGAAATCACCGTCAAGGGCGGAATTCTAACCGTTGTTTCGCCGATCGAAGACACGCCTGCCGCCAAGGCGGGGATTCAGCCCGGCGATCAAATTTTCAAGATCGAAGACGAGTTTACCAAAGACATGTCCCTTGTGGATGCGGTGAAAAAGATGCGCGGTCTTAAAGGGACCAAAATCAATCTGACGATCAAGCGCGAAAACGTACCCGATCTCGTGGAAGTCTCTTTAGTCCGCGACGTCATTCGCGTGCAAAGCGTCCGGAGCCGCGATCTCGAAGCAGGCTACGGTTACATTAGGCTAGCCCAATTTCAGGAGCGCAGTGACCGCGACATGCAGCGCGCGCTGGAAAAGTTCGCCGCTGAAAAAGGCGGAATCAAGGGCCTGGTGCTCGACCTGCGCAACAATCCGGGCGGGCTGTTGACGCAAGCGGTGCGCATTTCAGATCTGTTCTTGGAATCCGGTCTGATTGTCTACACGGAAGGCCGTATCGAAGCACAGAAGCAGAAATATTTTGCGCAAAAAGATGGCACGTGGACGGACTTCCCCATCGTTGTGTTGGTCAATGGCGGCAGCGCGAGTGCATCGGAGATCGTCGCCGGTGCTTTGCAGGATCACAAACGCGCGGTGGTTCTGGGAACCAAAACCTTCGGCAAGGGTTCCGTGCAAACGATTTTGCCCTTGGACGACAGCTCGGCGCTGCGTTTGACCACGGCGCGTTACTTCACGCCCGCTGGACGGTCGATACAAGCTACTGGCATCGTGCCGGATATTGTTTTGGACAATGCGCCCGCCGACGGAAAAACCGAACCGTCCAAGCGGCCCAACTTGCGCGAGGAAAACTTGCCGGGTCATTTGATCAACCCTCAATCGCCCAACTCGCAGCAAGAGCAGTTGGACAAAGAGCGCGAGAAACAAATACCGTCCTTAGCGCCAACCGGCGACGACACGATCGACAAGGATGCGCAGCTCAAGCGCGCGTTGGACCTGTTGAAGAGCTGGGATGTTTTCAAGCAGGTCGTGCAAAAGAAAGCCGCCTAGCGATCGCGAGGCTAGCTTTTCTCGATGAGTTTTTAGATTAGCCCTCCCCCTGGAGGGCTAATCTTTTTTCCGGGAGTGAGAATGGTCAGAACCGTAAAGCAAGATGCCGAGCTGCCGCTATTCAGCGCGGCAAGCCGTAAGTTTCTTAGCATCAGCGAGTTGAACGAGCTTATCAAGGGTACGCTCGAATCGCGCATCGACGCTTTATGGGTCCAGGGCGAAATTTCCAACTTTCGCGTTCCCCCATCGGGACATTTTTATTTCACACTCAAAGATGAGCAGAGTCAGATCTGTGCCGTGATGTTTCGCCGCCAGGGAACCCGGCTTCGGTTCATGGCGGAAAACGGAATGGCGGTGCTGTGCTATGGGCGCGTGAGCGTTTATTCGATGCGCGGCGACCTGCAACTTTACGTCGAAGACATGGAGCCGCAAGGGCAGGGCGCGCTTTATGTCGCGTTTGAGCAGCTCAAAAACAAACTCGCGGCCGAAGGTTTATTTGCGCTCGAACGGAAGCGTCCGTTGCCCTATTTGCCGGAATCCATCGGCATCGTGACCTCGGACCGCGGCGCCGCTTTGCACGATATGCTGCGGATCCTACGCGACCGCTTTTCCGAGCGTCGGGTGATTGTTCGGTCCGTCAAGGTGCAAGGCGAGGGCGCCGCGCGGGAGATCGCGGCGGGCATCGCCGACCTAAATCGTCTGGCCGGCATCGACGTCCTTATCGTCGGACGGGGCGGCGGATCCCTCGAAGACCTGTGGGCCTTCAACGAAGAGATTGTCGCGCGGGCGATTTATCAATCTAAGATTCCAGTCGTGTCCGCGGTTGGCCATGAGGTCGACTTTACGATCGCGGACTTTGTCGCGGATCATCGAGCACCGACGCCCACGGCGGCAGCGGAAATGGTCGTGCCGCGCAAAGCGGAGGTGCTTGAGCAAATCGCGATGCTTGAGCTTCAGCTGCAAAGGTGCATGAAGTTCAAACTCGCAAACTCCCGGGAAAGCTTTACAGCGTGGGTCAAACGGCTCGCCGATCCGGGCCGTAGACTGCGCGAGAACCAGCAGCGCGTGGACGAGCTTTCCGTCGATCTCATGCGGCGGTTCCAAGATCGGCTGCGGGCGTGCAAAGATCACCTAAACCGGCAGACCGGACGCCTAAATGCCCTGAGCCCCCTCGCGGTACTCGATCGCGGCTACAGCATTACGCACAAACTCCCGGACGGGCACATCGTTAAAGATGCCGCGGCTCTGGAATCCGGCGATTTGGTCCGCATCACACTCGCGCTAGGCAAGGCGGTTTGCCGCGTAGAAGGGAAGGAATGAGATGCGAGCCGTGGTAGTGCTCGCAAGTTTTGCCGCGCTGCTCCTGAACTGTCCGGAATCTTTTGCCGTGGGTCACGGCAGAATTCTTTGGCCCAAGCCGGTAGAAATTCTCCAAGGCGAGCTTGCTGAAGTCAGCGTGATAGGCGCCGATATCGCCGTCGTGAAAGGCGGACTCGGCAAGGAGAAAATCTTCTTCTATCCGAATGGCACCGCAAAATTCAGCGCCATTGTCGGCGCCGACGTCGATGCGAAAGCCGGGACTTCAAAACTGCGGCTGATTGCAAAGACGCGCAGCGGCGGCGAAATGCGCAGTGAAGTTCCGGTCAGAATCAGAGCCAAATCCTTTCGCCAGGAATCTTTCAATGTTCCGCCGGGATTTGATCAGATGACGCCGGAAAACCTGGAGGAAATTCGCCGCGAGCAAGCAGCGTTCGCGCGCGCTTTTGCCGTGCCGGCCCCGCATCGACTGTGGGATGCGCCGTTCATCCGGCCCGTGCCGCAGGATGAATCCGCGTCGTCATTTGGTCGGCGAAGAATCATCAACGGCACGCCGCGGGCGCCCCACAGCGGGCTCGATCTGTCCGCGCCCGCCGGAACCGAAGTGGCCGCGGCCAATCACGGCAAGGTTGTTTTGAACGGAAATTTTTTCTTTGCCGGCGGCAGCGTGGTTCTGGATCACGGCGGTGGGCTGTTCACGATGTACTTTCACCTCTCCGAGATCCGGGTCGGAGAGGGAGAACTTGTAAGAAAGGGCGATGTGCTCGGGCTCTCCGGAGCCACCGGCAGGGTGACCGGAGCGCATCTTCATTGGGGCGCGAGACTCGCAAACGCTAGAATCGACCCGCTCGAACTGCTCAAAAAGATTTCGGCCAACTGGCTGCCCGCCGAGCCCGTCGTGCAAAGCGATACAATGGGGAACGAAGTGGAGAAATAACATGGCACGAAATGAATCCGGCGATAGAAAATTCGAATCGGCTCTGGAAGAGCTCGAAGAAGTCGTCGAACAGTTGGAATCCGGCGAGCTGAGCCTGGAAGATTCGCTAACCGCCTTTGAAAAAGGCGTCGGACTGGTGCGATTTTGCAATCAGAAGCTCAACGAAGTGGAAAAGAAGATCGAGATGCTGGTCAAAGACAAAGAAGGCAAGCTTCAGCTCAAAGAGTTGAGGGAATTGCCTAAGGAAGAGAACGGACAATAGCGCGGGCGCCAGTTAAATTAACAAGCGATGGTTTTCGCGTGGGTGCTTTTGTCAGCATTCATCCGCAGCCGGAAACCATGCGCCAACTCCTCGCGCGACCCTCACAGCTCCCCCACGCATAACTCCCGCTTGTTGCTTCCCAGTATGTAACGCCTCAGGTCAATTGCGTTCTTCACCGCATAGCCTTGGGCGTCGTTGTTGAAATAGGCGAAGACGTCTTTGCCGCCGGCGAGTTGTCCTCTGATCCACTTTGCTTCTCCGGCCAATTTTTGCGGCGAGTAGGTTCCCGCATATCTATTGCCGTGCCAACGCAAGTAGGTCCAGCCGGCCGTGAGGACGCGCGGATGGTTTTTTATCATGTCATGAATGCACAGAGCGGCCTGATGCCGTTGCAAAATTTCAAATGCTTCCTCACAAAGCCAAGTCGCGTTGCGAAATTCAACCGCCCATCGAAGAGAGCGCGGCGCCGCGGCCAGGAAGCTGTCCAACCGGTGAGGGTCCACATTCCAATGCGGCGGCAGCTGAACAAGGATGGGGCCCAGAAACTCTTCCAGCCGGTTTGCCACCGCGAGAAAATTTCCGATCGTTTGCCGCGGGTTTTTGAGCCGCATCCAATGCGATCCGTAGCGGTTGAATTTGAGCGCATAGCAGAAGCCCGGCGGAGCTTGTTCTTTCCAAGAATCGAACACTGCGGCGGAAGGTAGATGATAAAAGGTATTGTTGATTTCGACCGTGTCGAAGTGTTGCGCATAGAAGGAAAACCATTTCGACTTTGGCAGTTTCTCCGGATAAAAAATGCCTTTCCAGTGATTATAGTGGAAACCTGAAGTTCCTACTCTAAGCTTTCCGTTCTTGGGGGTCATCGTAAATTCCGAGAGTCAAGAAAACTCTTCCAGTATTGCTCTTCGGTTCGTTGAGATCCACGGGCTAGTGGACCTGCTACGGCTACGCCGATCGGAATGTTCGGTATCGCTCCCAACAGGGAAGGCCTGGGTTCCAGCCTCCGTGGGAACGACGGAGATGGCCGTCGATACACAGAAGTCTTTAATCACGAAATCTCACCTGAGGTTGAAACGCCGGAGAGTTGGCATACGGAGGTTTCCAGATGAGAAATAAGGTCGCGAGCGTCGTTGAATCTTTTGCGGTACGTCGGTTCGCCGATATTTAAATACGCGATCCAAGGCGCGCCAGGCGTGTAGCGAAGGCCGGCGGGGATAATCGGAATTTCCCGCTCGAAGCGTTTCTCTGCGCTGGCGGCGATGTTTACAAAGCCGGGTTTGAAGGGAAGAATCTCGTTGGGTTTGGTTTTCGGCGTATAATGCGAGTCGATGTTCGGATAGCCTTCCGGGAAAACGACGACGATCCTGCCCTCAACCAGGAGCTCGACGGCCTGGCGCAGCGCTTTGCGCTGATAGCGCGGCACGTCCTTTTGCGAAAAGAGCCCGGCGTTATTTTTTGCTTCCAGTGCCAAGGCATCGCCGCGCAAGAGCACGGGCCAGCGGGCGATTTGGGTGATCGTCTCCATAAAATATTTCGTGCGTTGCCTTTTTGCCCAATCCAAGGTGACCACGATGTGAAATGGCCGTCGGAGCGCGGCGAACAAGGCGAGGCCGTCGTAAAGATGATGGTAGTGACGCGCGACGATCAGAACGGGGCCTTCGGCCGGAACATGTTCGAAGCCTGAAACTTCTGTTCTCAACCGCCCCGCCGCCAGACCGCGCGCGATGAGTCGCATAGATCTTTCGATGGCGATTTCAGAAAATCTTGCCACGGCGGCAGGGCTAATAGTTTGCGCGAGCTAATCTTGACGCAACGGTTCGAATGTTCCACCTTTGCGGCGAAGGTATGTTCTGCCGCGCCAGCTATGGCGGCGCTTGAGCGCGCATTGGATGATCCGCGCGACAACCGGCATGTCGCACACCGGCGAGAGCCAGTAAGTCCACGGCCTATTCGGATAAGCGCGCGCAACGCCGAACAGAACGCCGATCCTCAAGGCTGATAAGAGTCCGACCAACGTGAGAAACCGGATCGGCGCGCCGAAGCCCAAGCCGAGAACCAACAAGGGCAACGGCAACGCCTGAAATACAAGCACGGCCACAAGTCCGATGCCTTCCCGCCACCCGAAGTATTGATCGCGCATTGGCAAGGATCTCGGCCAATTCTCCCACGTTTCTCGCCAACTCCCGTACATGCGTACGTCGATCAAGTTGCTCTCCGCTTCGTAGAAGCCGACAGTCTCGCCGCATTCCGCAAGCCGTCGCACAATGGTGATGTCTTCGCACAGTGATGTCTTCGCTGCGCTGAAGGCTTGGTCGCGCAACAGAACTGCGCGTCGGCTCAGGAAGCATTGGCCATTGGCCTGAACTCTGTGAATATTGTGAGTCGCAGTTCCCGGAGCGCCGAAGCGATACACTAGCGTCGTGAGCATCGGCGGATGGATCAAGGCTTCGAGCTTGCCGGATAGTTGCTGCGGAGTTGCGACCGAAAAAGTCGAGACGCCGGATTTTGTTGCGTGGGCCAACAGCGAACGCG
>Ga0075287_1000029_pt1 | contig 13180 bp, 11 predicted proteins | sample SF_Rice_20C_0N_3_FD_69762 | JGI IMG/M metagenome (GOLD analysis project Ga0075287, IMG submission 69762) | Rice paddy soil microbial communities from Twitchell Island, California, USA - SF_Rice_20C_0N_301 | ecosystem: Environmental > Terrestrial > Soil > Paddy field/soil | place: USA: Twitchell... | reverse complement strand
CGCCCCCGCTTCTTGCAGCTTTGTCACAGTCGTCGCGTTGACATCCGGAACCCAGTTCTGCAGCACCGCGGAATGGCAGGTGGTGCGAATTCCCTTGGTCATGTAAAGATCTTTGAGCGCGATGGGGACGCCGTGAAGCGGGCCGCGATCGGATCCCGAACGCAATTCCCTCTCTGCTTGTTGCGCTTGTTTGCACGCGAGATCCGCCGTCATTGTGATGAAGCAATGGAGTTTGTCATCGACAGCTTCGATACGCTTGAGCAAAGCATCGATGAGATCGACAGGTGAAAGTTCGTTGCGGCGCAGCGCTGCTGCGGCTCCGGTGATGCTTAGATAAGCAATCTCGTTAGCTTCCATGACCTACTTAGCTTTGCGTTCACCCGTCAGATCGAAGATCGATGCAGGTTCATCGGTGGATGCAAGAAGCTCGCGCAGTTCCGCCGCTTGTTTCTTCGATCGATTGACACCGGGGAGCAGCCGTCGCAACTCGTCTTCGCTTAGGTTCAGGCCGGCCCGCTCGGCCATCTTACGGAGGTCGTCAATCAAAATTTGTTGGTGCATGGTTGAGCTGTTGGGTCTAATTCTTCGGCACCAACACATCGCGGATTTTTGCAATACTCTTGGGGTCCATCTGAAACAGCTTCTTGACGATAGTATCCATTTCTCCGCCGGTCAACGGATTGATTTCGAGCTTCGATTTTTTCATCTCCGCGAGAAACCCCGGGTCCTTCATGGTCGAGTTGAAAGCGCTGCGCAATACATCGATGCGGCCCTTGGGCGTACCTGGCGGCAAAGCATAGGCGCGCAGAATCGCTGAAGGCGCGTGAATGCCGGAGTCGATCAGCGTGCGGCCGTCTGCGGTTTTCGCGAAATCGATCGCGTTGGGCACATTGGGGATGTCCGCGGCTTTTTTCTGATTGACCTGGATGATCGGTTTCACCATGCCCGATTCCAGGCCATTCGCCCAGGTTGTGCGAATCGACGCCCAGGTCCAGCAGCCGCCATCGATCTCCCCTGCTTCGGCCGCCACGCGAATATTCGCCGTGCCTTTGAATCCTTCGATCAGTTGAATCGGCAAGCCGAGCGCTGATTTCAAAGCCCGCGGGACGTCGGAATCATTGGCGCCCGGCGCCTCGCCGCCGAGCTTAATAGGTCGTTTGGCAGCGAAACCAATCGCCGAGCGAGTTGATGCCGCTCGCTTTAGTGAGGGCGCAGACGTTTTCATCTTGCACCGGGGCGCCGACCCACTCGAAACGGCGGCCATCGAATTCGATGCCTTTGTCGCCTAAGATTTGTTGAAGTACGAGCGAACCGATGAAATTGCCGACCACCAAACCGTCGGTGGGGGCTTTGAACAAAAAATTCGCCGCTACGCGGCTGCCGGCGCCGGTCATGTTGTCGACGATGATCGACGGATTGCCCGGGATATGGCGGCCCATGTGTCGGGCGATGACGCGCGAATAAGCATCGAAACCACCGCCGGCGGCGAAGCCGACGATGAAGCGAATAGTTTTACCGCGGTAAAAATCCGCGTCGGCTGCGGCAGCGTGCGCTAAATGCGGCGTAACGAGCAGAAGTGACAGAATTAACGGGCGGAGAATTTTAAGCATAACCTCGCCTCCTTGAGACGCTTTCTCATCTCTGGGGCTTGAATGAACTTCTTACTGGATTTAGCAGGCGGAAGGCAAGTTATTTTAGCGCAACTAAGACCGAGAGCACCGACGCTCGACGTGTAGATGTGGAATCGCTGCAAACTTAGGATGGGATGTACGAGTGAGCCGGCTAGTGAGGGTCCTATGAGGTGCAAGCATTCGCACGCCCCAGCCGCTTGTCTCTAGCGAGGCAGTGTCGACATGGAGGTATGCGGTTCATTTGCTAGCGCAGATTTCCGGTGTGACCAAGGGAATATCGTCCGGGCTGCGGCCACACCGTCAGGCCGTGCGGTTCGGTTTTTACCGGGATTTTTTTAACGCTGCCCGAGGCGGTGTCGATGACGTAGACTTCGTTGTCGTAGCGCCCCGATAGCCAGAGTTGTTTGCCGTCTATACTGATGTTTCCCATGTCGGGGCTGCCGCCGCCGGGGATGGGCCACGTTGCAGTGACTTTCCGCGAGGCAAAATCGATGACGGAAACGCTGCCTTTTCCTTTTGGCGGACCGTAGACGCGCGCGACGCCGCGGTTGGCGACGTAAAGCTTTGTTCCGTCGCGGCTGGGATAAAGACCGTGGGTGCCGAGGCCGGTCTTGATATGTCCGACCTCGACGAACTTGTCGCCATCAATAATGAAGACGCCTTCGGCCTTCATATCCGCGATGTAGAATACCTTGCCATCCGGCGAGACGCGCACATCCTGCGGCATGCCACCTTTAGAGAGTTTCAGATAGCCGAGCACTTTCTTCTCGACCAGGTCGATTTTCGCTACCGCGCCGGCGTATTCACAGGTAAATATGACGTAGCGCCCATCGATGGAAAAGTCGGCGTGATTGATGCCGGGACAGCTCGGCGTGTCAATCGAATATTTCATCGCCATAGTGTGTGGATCGCGGAAATCGAGCCGCTTGCGCGCCTCGGCGACGATGATCGCCGCCGAGCCGTCCGGAGTGAAATACATATTGTAAGGATCATCGACCGGGATGTTCTTTCCAGGCTTGCCGGTGAGAGGATCGATCGGCGTCACGCTGCCGTCATTGCGACCCTCTGCGTTGTTGTTAACCCAAAGGGTTTTCAAATCCCACGAGGGCACGACGTGCTGAGGGTGAATGCCGACTTTGAATTTATCGATGACTTTCAGAGTGGCGGGATCGATGACCCAGACGTCGTTGGACGTCCGATTGGGCACGTAGACGCGATGGAGGTGCTTGGCAACCGCCGCGCTTAGATTTTCCGAACGCGTTTCACTGTAGAGATTAGCGGGATCGACGACCGGCGGCATGCCCGGGACGGTTTGCACCGCGCGCGCGGCGGAATCGGCGGCGCGTGCGAGCGGCGAACCGAATAACATCACGATGATAAAACTGGCGACCGCCAAGGCGGAATTACGACACCGCATTTCTAAACCTCCAACGAGGAGCAAACCCCGGCCGAGCCTAGATTTTGTTCGGCCGGGTTGGTGAATGTTAGACGAAAAATAATGGGAATTCGAGATTAATTTTTACGCCGCGCTCTTTTTTTTGCTCTTCTGGATCGCCCAAAAAACATTTTCGGGCTTGAGCGGCAGGTCGTAAACGCGCACGCCAAGGGCGTCGGCCACGGCGTTGCCAATGGCCGCCGGCGTCGGCGCGAGGCCGGGTTCGCCGAGGCCTTTGGCACCGTAGGGTCCTTCGGGCTCGGGGCATTCGACAATGATGGGAATCATTTTTGGCACGTCGAGCGAGGTGACCAGGTGATAATCGAGGAAAGACGGGTTGCGCACTTTGCCAGTGTTGTCGATGATCATCTCTTCGTGCAACGCTGAGCCGATGCCCATGGCAACGCCACCTTCGATCTGCGCGATACAATTGAGCGGATTGATCGCCTTACCGACGTCATGCGCCGCAGACATGCGCAGCAAGCGCACTCTGCCGCTCTCTTCGTCGACCATGACTTCGGCGGCCTGCGTTGCATACATGTAAAAGGCCGATGCGTGATCGCTGTGCCCGGTTTCGAGATCCAAGTCTTTGCCGATTTCGTAGGTGTAAGAAGCGTCGCCGCGCACGATGCCGTTGATGCCGAGTTTCCGCTTGACGACTTCGCCTATAGGCAACGCCTGTTGCGGCTGGTCTTTAAGAAAAACTTTGCCTTCGCCGTAGGCTAAATCTGCCACGTTGGCTTCGAGCATCGGGCTGGCCGCCTCCATAATTTGCTCGCGTGCGTGAATGGCCGCGCTGCGCACTGCATTCCCCATGTGATAGGTGCTCCGACTCGACGTGGTCGAAGCATCATAAGGAATTACGTCGGTGTCGAGCTGGTGCATGTGAACCCTGTCCATCGGCACCTTGAGCTCTTCCGCGGCGACCTGAGAGAGAATGGTGTTGCAGCCCTGGCCGATCTCGACGGTTCCGGCAAGCACGGTTATTTCCCCTTGCGCGTTCACGGTTACGCCTGCGTTCGATGTGGTAGGTGATCGCGTGGGCTTCTGTATACAGGCGAAGCCTTTGCCGGTCTTTACGCCCGGCTTGGTTTGCTGCGACGGCTTGCCCCAATCGATGGCTTCGGTAGCTTTGACGAGCGTTTCCTTCAGGCCTACGGCATGAAGTTGCTCGCCCCAATAGGAGATATCGCCGTCGACGAAGATGTTTTTCATGCGAATGTCCAGGGCGTCCATGCCGAGCTTTTTGGCGATCTCATCCAACTGCTGCTCACCGGCCCACGCGCCCTGCGGGATGCCATAGCCGCGGTAGGATCCGGCCACGGGTTTATTGGTGTAGACCGCATAACCGTCAACTTTGACGTGCGGAATGCGATACGGCCCTGGCGCGGGCAGGCTGCCGCGGATGCAAACCGTCGGGCTCTTTTCGGCGTAGGCGCCGGCGCCCCAGTAGATCGTCATCTCGCGGGCGACGAGAGTACCGTCTTTTTTGACGCCCGTTTTTGAATAGACCACCGCTTCATGGCGCGTCAAGGTCGAGATGAAAGTTTCTTCACGGTTGAATTTTACGCGCACCGGCCTGCCGTTGGTGTGAAATGCCAGAGCGACGGCAATCGGCTCGACTTTCAAACCGCCTTTGGAGCCGAACCCGCCGCCTTGAGCCGGATTGATGAAGCGAATTTTATCCTTGGTCATATTCAACGCTTCGGTGATCTCGTGCAGCGCTCGAAACGGCGCGTCATTGGCGACCCAGATCGTCAAGCGGCCGCTCTCTTTATCCCACTGCGCATGGGCGGAGTGGGGCTCCATGGCCGCATGCTGGATCATCGGCACGAAGTACCTTTCTTCTAGGACGAGATCGGATTCTTTGAAGCCTTTTGCGACATCGCCGGTGCGCAGTTTGAAATGCTCGGCGATATTGGCGTGCGGCCCGGGGACGATGAAGTCGACTTTGCGGTATTTGGCAAAATTCTCGTGGATCGCAATCGCGTCCGGCTTGCAGGCTTCCTCCGGGTCGGTGTAGACGGGCAGATCTTCGTATTCGACTTCGATGAGCTTTATCGCAGCTTGCGCCGTGTCTTCGTCTTCCGCGGCCACCGCCGCTACCGGTTCGCCGATGTAGCGCACCTTCCCTTGAGCCAGAAACGGTTTGTCTTTGATCGATTCGCCGTGCGTCCAGGGCGCATCTTCGCCGGTCACGACAGCCACAACGCCGGGCAACTGCTTGGCCTTCTCTGTGCTGATCTTTTTTATCTTGGCGTGAGCCTTGGTGCTGAAGAGAGTCTTGCCGTAGAGCATGCTGGGCAACACGAGATCATAGCCATAAACAATCTGCCCGGTAACTTTTTCGTTGGCATCGACTCTGCTAACCGGTTTTCCGACGACTGTAAGATCCGACATTCTTAACTCCTTGGGAGGTTCAAATCGTTCAAGCAGTTCAAAACGTTCAAGCCGGTTTCGGAGGTTTCGCTCGTTTACAACCGCTCGATGGGCTTAAACGGTTTGAACGGAGCGAAGCGGTTGAACGATTTGAACGCGTTCATGTTCGACTTCGAAGCATAGCCGCCGCATCTTGAACTGCCTGGATGATCTTAGCGTAACCTGTGCAGCGGCAAAGATTACCCGAAAGCGCGTAGCGAATGTCATCCTCGGTGGGATTCTGATTTTCATCGAGAAGCGCTTTGGACATCATCAACATCCCGGGTGTGCAGTAGCCGCATTGCGCGCCGCCGTCCTGGATGAACGTTTGCTGAATAGGATGGAGCTCCGGGCCGATCTTGAGCCCTTCGATAGTGACGATATCGGCTCCTTCGAGCTCGGCGGAGAGAATCAAGCAGGAATTGACCGGCTTGCCGTTTAACAACACCGTGCAAGCGCCGCAATCGCCGGTGCCGCAGCCTTCCTTGGTTCCCGTCGCACCGATCTCGTCGCGCAGCAGGTCGAGTAGAAGACGATGATTGGGAACTTCGCGGCTGATGCGGTCGCCATTGAGAGTGAATTGAATTTGCTTTTTCATCGCAACCTCAAACCAAATTGGAGTAATGGAGTGGTGGAGTATTGGAGTGTTGGGGCCGGGACCCGGAGACCCATTATTCCGGTACTCCAATACTCCATCTCTCGACTCCTTCAATATCTTCGATCGCGCCGATCGACCCAAGACTTTGCCGGGCCGACGGCGGCGTTAAGAATTGCCCGCTTGGTCATGACAGCAACCATGGCGCGGCGATAATCCGCGGAAGAGCGCACGTCGCTGATCGGTTTGCTTTCCCGTGCGGCTTCATCGCCGACTTGTGTCGCTAGCTCTTCGGTCAAGACTTTGCCTTCGAGCAACGCTTCTGAGTTTTTCGCGCGGATGGGCGTCGGCGCAACCGCGCCGAGAACGATTCGGACTCCGCTACACTTCTTGTCGTTTGCGAGATTATACGCGACCGCCACGCCGATGTAGGCGAGATCCATCATATCGCGCGGTGAAAACTTGATGTATTCGCCGGCGAGCTGAGGGCCGGTTCTTGGGATCGTGATCTCGGTCAGAATTTCGTCCGCGTTCATGGCGTTTTGTCCCGGGCCACGGAAAAATTCTTCCATGGGCACGGTTCGTTCGCCAGAGGTGCTGACGATTTTTGCCGTCGCATTAAGCGCGATCAGGCTCGGCGCCACATCGGCCGAGGGCGTCGCGTTCGCCATGTTGCCGCCGATGGTGGCCCGGTTGCGGATCTGGATCGAGCCGACCTCCGCGGCGCTTTGCGCGAGAAAAGGGTATTTCTTCGTGATCACCGGCGAAGTCTCAATTACGTACATGGTGCTAAGAGCGCCGATGGTGATCGTGCCGTCATTGTTCTCGCGAATGCCGCTCAGCCCGGGCACTCGCTTGAGGTCAACGATATATTTCGGCAGCAATCCTTTTTCCTTCATTGCGATAACTAAATCGGTGCCGCCTGCCAGAAAACGGCCGCCAGGGCCGTTTTCCCTAAGCAGCCGGCTCGCCTCCCCAAGCGTCGCCGGCTGATAAAACTCGAAGGGTTCTGTTCGTTTCATGAATCGGTGTCCTTGCCGAATCAGCCACGGCATCGGGAGTGCTTCGTGCCGCGACGACCGGAGTATTGGAGTGATGGAGAATGGAAGGTATCCGGTTTTAGCGTTCGCCCCAGTACTCCAACACTCCATCACTTCATTTTCGCGTCATACTCCGACTCTCTAAATGAGTGGTTTGAGCGCTTTGCCGATCGGCTTACCGCAGGGCTCGCCGTCTCTCATCTGGACCTGGCCGCGCACCACGGTCAACACCGGCATACCTTTGACTTTCCAGCCGTGCCACGGTGAAGGTTTGTTCTTGCTGTGGAGTTTGTTCACGTCGATCGTGCCTTCCTTGTCCATATCGACGACCGTGATGTCGCCGTCGGAACCGAGACGGATCGCGCCTTTCTTCGGATACACCTGCCAGACTTTAGCGGGGTTCTCCGAAGCGACCTTGACGTATTGATTTAGCGTTAAGCGGCCCTTATTCACTTCCGTCAAGATCAGCGGCACGCCGGTTTCGACGCCGCAGAAGCCAGAGATGCAATCCCAAATCGCCGGTTTGGTAAGCTTGCCGTAAAGATCCGAACCCTTCTCATCCAAGGTGTGCGGCGAGTGGTCGGTAGCGAGTGTGTCGACGAAGCCTTCACGCAGTCCCTGCCACAGAACTTCCGCATGATCCTGGGTGCGGACCGGAGGATTCATCTTAAGCAGCGAGCCGACTTTGTCCATGTCGTTGGGTTCGCGCAGAAGATAATGCGGGCCGGTTTCTGCTGTGACTCTCAAGCCGCGCGCTTTGGCATCGCGCACCATATAAGCGGCCTGCTTCGAGCTCATATGGAAGACGTGCAACTTGGTCCCGAAGGTTTCGGCGAAGAAAAGCGCGTGGTGCACCGATTCCGCCTCGCAGATATCCGGGCGGGAGGCTTCCCAATAGCGCGGGTCGTTCTTGCCTTCGGTTTTGAGCTTGTTGGTGCAGTAGGCCATGATCTGGCGGTTCTCGGCGTGAATGCCCAACGGTAGTTTCGACTGCGCGATGTAATCGAACGCCTCCATGCACATCCCGTCGTCGGGGAAGGGCAGGTTGCCGATCGTTTCACCGAAGAAGATTTTGTAGCCGATCACGCCGGCGGCGGCCATCGGAAGTATATCTTTGGTGTTGGTTTGGACGACGACGCCCGTAATACCGAAATCGACCAGCGACTTGGCTTCGCCGAGTTCTTTCTTAACCTTTACCTGTTCCGCGTCGGCCGTCGGCGGCACTGTGTTCGGCATGTCGACGACAGTCGTGATACCGCCGCAAACCGCTGCCGTCGAACCGGTGGTGAAGTCTTCCTTATGAGTCATGCCCGGCTCTCTAAAATGGACGTGGCCATCGAACAGTCCCGGCAGAATATGTTTGCCTTTGACGTCGATCTCCTCTTTGCCTTGGGGCAAAGAGTCGTCCGTGCCGATCGCGACGATTTTTTCGCCGCTGATCGCGACGCCGCCTTTGAATGTTGCGTCGGGCGTCACTACCCAACCATTTTTTATCACTAAATCTGCAGCCATTGTCTTTTCCTTTCTTTTCTCTCCGGTTTAATTTTTTAACGATTGGTCGTTTACTGCTCTCAGCCCGCGCATGGCTTGTCGATGCGCGAGATCCGCCATGACGTTTTTCTTGCCCGCTTGAATATGGTTTCGAAGGATCGCCACCGCTCCCAGGGCGTCGCGTCGTTCCATGGCTTCGAGCAGGCGCAAATGCTCTTGATGCGCGGCGAGCCCGCGCGCCGGATCGTACAATCCGTCGGTCCGACGCTTGAGCACGATGCGCTCAAACACATGGCTTAACGTGTTTTGCAGAGTCTCGTTGCCGGTGAGCCGGGCGATTTGCAAATGAACGTCCTGATCATAGACGAGACGCTCGCGGGTAAAGCGATTCTGCACGTCGCGGCCGTATGCGGTCATCTTGTCGCGCAGCTGGCGAAGCGCTTTTTCGGTCAGAGTTGCGATCGCTTTTTCCACGGCAAAGGCTTCCAAGGCCTCGCGGAGCTCATACAGCTCTTCCGCCTCTTGCATTCTAATTTCTTTGCAGGTAAAACCGCGATTCGGTAGAAAGGAAACGTACCCTTCCTGTACAAGTCGAGTCAATGCTTCGCGTATGGGAGTGCGACTCACGCCGAGACGTTCACTAAGCTGTTGGTGATGTAATTTCTGTCCCGGCATGATCTCGTTGCACAAGATCAAATTCTTAATTTGGTTATAGACGCGGGCTGAGAGGTTTTCTACGGCGCGTGTTTTGGTTTTAGATCTCTTCAACGGATAAGGCATGAGCCGATATTTTGCATGCAAAAATTTATGCAATGTCGCGAAAACTATCTGATCCGGTCGGTGTTGTCAACGCGGTCGATTTTGCGCTTGAAAATTCGAATTAAAATGATAATAACCTTGCGACCTGAGCGCTGGCCGGGTGATGCGTTAGAGAAAAATTTCCGCGTCGCGCGTGGAAGTACATTGTCGAGAATACATTAAGGAGGCATTGTGGCACAGACTAAACTACAGGCGATTGGATTGCGGCATGAGTATTATCAGCCGCGAACCGGCGGCAGACTTCTGGCCTTGGACAACATCAACTTGCAAGTCGAAGACGGCGAGTTCGTGACCATCGTGGGGCCCAGCGGCTGCGGCAAGACCACCTTCATTAATCTATGCGACGGCTTGCTCAAACCCACCGCTGGAAAAATCATGATCGACGGCAAGCAGATCAGCGGTCCCGGCACGGACCGTGGCATGGTGTTCCAGGATTCCTGCCTGATGCCATGGCGCACGGTGTTCAAAAACGTTATCTTCGGTCTGGAATGCCAACGCCTCGACAACGGAGAAGGGCAGGACCGCGCCAAGAAATTCATCAAACTTGTCGGCTTGCAGGGATTCGAAGACCACTATCCGCACGAGCTCTCCGGCGGTATGCAGCAACGTTGCAATTTGGCGCGCGCGCTGACGGTCGATCCCAAGATCCTAATCATGGACGAGCCCTTTGCGGCTCTCGATGCGCAAACGCGTGAAATCATGCAAGCGGAATTGCTGCGCATCTGGCGCGAGTCCGGCAAGACCGTGCTCTTCATTACGCACCAAATCAACGAGGCGATTTACCTGGCTGATCGCGTGATCGTCTTCGGCGCGCGCCCGGGAAAAGTAAAAGAGATGCTTAAAATTGACCTGCCGCGCCCGCGGGATCTTTCGATCAAGCGCGATCCGAGATTCCTGGAATACGAAGACAGACTTTGGAACTTGATTGAAGAAGAAGTTAAAAAGACCATGGTCCAGGACCAGGTCGTCCACAATATCAATAATTAGCGGAAGTGTTAGACAGGGCTAGAAGATGGGAAGTCGCTTCAATTCCCAGTCCCTGATTCTAATCGGCTGTACAGCTTTAGTTCTATACCTTGCGGGGATTCCTCTTCTGATGCTGCTTTACGGCAGCATCAGAAGCGCGCCCATCGGCGAGCCGGGCGCGACTTATACCATTCAGAATTACATCAAAGCGTACTTTGACAAAGAATTCTACTTACTGCTCGGGAACTCGATTTATTACGCGCTCGGCACCTGCAGCCTCACCTTTCTTATCGGAACGTTCCTCGCGTGGGTAAGTGAACGAACCAACACGCCGTTTAAGAAACTGTTCATCGTAATGTCGTTGATCCCGTTCATCATCCCCGGGATCTTGAGCACAATCTCCTGGATTCTATTGCTGAGCCCGAAGATCGGTTTGATCAACATCGTCGTCAAACAGATTCTCGGGCTCGAGTCGGCGCCGTTCAATGTTTATTCGATGTGGGGGATGATTTGGGCGGAGTCGATCCATCTCTATCCGCTGGTCTTTCTCTTGATGTCGGCGGCCTTTCGCAACATGGATACCTCTCTGGAAGAGGCAGCGCTGACGGCCGGATCGAGCACGGTTCAGACTTTCTGGCGGGTCACGCTGCCGCTCATGCGCCCTGCGATGTTCAGCGTCTTGCTGATCAATTTCATCCGCGGCATCGAAGCTTTCGAGGTCCCGGCACTGATCGGAGTGCCGGCGAAGATATCGGTCTTTACCACGAAAATTTTTCTCGCAATTCATCAGTTTCCTTCCGACTTCGGTCTGGCCGGAGCCTACGCCGTGACTCTCCTGGTGATCAGCACGGTCGGCGTGCTGGTTTATGGCCGGATCACGCGCCGCGAAGAGCGCTACGCAACGGTTACCGGCAAAGGATACCGCCCGCGCGTGATCGATCTCGGCAATTGGAAATACGCCACGCTCGCGATCTCGTTCCTGATTTTCTTATTGGCCGTCATCTTCCCGGTTTTCGTTTTGCTCTGGTCTTCTTTTATTCCTTACTACGGCGTGCCGTCCAAGGAACTGATGCAGAAGATGACCTGGGCCAATTACCAATATATTCTCAATTATCCCCTGGCATTGACCGCGTTCAAAAACAGCTTTTATCTGTCGGCCGGTTCTGCGACGCTGGTCATGCTGCTGACCTCGGTGATCGCGTGGATCACGGTTAAGACTAAATTGCCCGGCAGAGGCTTCCTTGACACGATGACTTTTATTCCGATCGCCATGCCCGGGATTGTCTTGGGCGTGAGCTTGATCTGGGTCTACCTAACGTTGCCGATCCCCATTTACGGCACAATTTGGGTCTTGCTTCTGGCGTACATGACCAAATACATTCCCTACGGCATCCGCGCGGCGTCTGCCTCGATGATTCAGATCAATAAAGAACTCGAGGAAGCTTCACTGACAGCCGGCGGTACGTGGTTTCAGACGTTCCGGAAAATAATTTTACCACTGCTGATGCCGGGGTTCACGGCGGGTTGGATATATATCAGCATCATCGCGTTGCGCGAATTGTCGACTTCGATCTTGCTCTATTCTTACAACAGCACGGTTTTGTCGATCATGGCTTTCGACCTTTGGGAAGGCGGTCAATACACGTACGTATGCGCGCTCGGCGTGATGATGGTGCTTTTGCTTGTCGTCATGGCGGCCACCGCGCGAAAGCTCGGCGCTAAACTCGGTATCGCGGAATAATTTTCGGTCCTAAGGTTCGACGGCCGTTGCGCTCTGCCGCGGCGGGTCATTGGGAGGAGACATGGCAGAAAAACGAGACATGGTGCACATTGAGGCGCTGGAAAAGTACTTCGGCGAGGACAAGGAGCGCGTCCATGTTCTTAAAGGTGTAACGCTGAATATTCCCGAAGGAGCGCTCTACACTTTTCTTGGCCCGAGCGGTTGCGGCAAGACGACCACTCTCCGCTGTGTGGCTGGGCTAGAGCGTCCCGACGGCGGCAAAATCAGCATCGCCGGCCAGACGGTTTACGCTTCGGGTGAACGAGTTTACGTGCCGACTAACAAGCGGCCGATCGGTATGGTGTTTCAATCCTATGCGATTTGGCCGCACATGACCGTGGCCGAAAACGTAGCCTATCCGCTGACAATCCAACGGAAATCCAAGGACGTGATCAAGCGCAGGGTCGGTGATGTCCTAAAGATCGTCGGACTGGACGGCCTGGAAGATCGTCCGGCGCCTAAACTCTCAGGCGGCCAGCAGCAACGGGTCGCTTTTGCGCGCGCACTCATCAATGAGCCGAAGGTCATGCTCTTGGACGAGCCCTTGAGTAACTTGGACGCCAAGCTCCGCGTGCAGATGCGCTCCGAGATCAAAGCTCTGCAGCGCAGAACCAATATTACGACCATCTTCGTAACGCACGATCAAGCCGAAGCTTTGGCCATCTCTGACCAGATCGCGGTCATGCACGGAGGCAAGCTGATCGAAGTCGGCGCACCGCATCAACTTTACGCCCGCCCGACGCGCCGCTTCACCGCGACGTTTTTGGGTCTGACCAACTTGATCGAAGGCAAAATCGTCGAGCTTAACGGCGACGGTCAGCCGGGGAAAATCCAAACTAATAAGGGCCTGCTCTCCTTTATCCCGGCGCCGGGTCTTAAGAAGGACCAAGCGGCAGTGATCTCGATCCGTCCGGAGAACATTCCTTTATATAAGGAGCGTCCACGCGAGACCGAAAACGTGCTCGAAGGCAAAGTAACGGAGGCGGTGTTCATGGGCGATGCCTA
>Ga0075287_1000028_pt1 | contig 13348 bp, 11 predicted proteins | sample SF_Rice_20C_0N_3_FD_69762 | JGI IMG/M metagenome (GOLD analysis project Ga0075287, IMG submission 69762) | Rice paddy soil microbial communities from Twitchell Island, California, USA - SF_Rice_20C_0N_301 | ecosystem: Environmental > Terrestrial > Soil > Paddy field/soil | place: USA: Twitchell... | reverse complement strand
TTTTGGTTGAAAAGCGGTAAACGCGTAGTTCAATTGGAACCGGGCCATAAGATCGAAATTTTTTATCTGGCCTTGGCGACCATTTATTCGTTTATGATTCCACTCAAGGGAAGGCTCGATCTTAGTGATGCCGCGGTGCTGATCGTGATTTTCGCTTTTTATATGCGTGCGGCGGCGAAAGCTTCGCATGTGGAGCCGGATCTCGAGGGGCCGGCACAAATGATCGAGGAGTGGGGGCAGGGGCCGCGCCGGCTTGTGACAGTGCTATTTTTCTTTCTTTCGGGCTTTACCATCTTCATCGCCGCCGAACCTTTTGCGGAGGGACTCTTGGCGAGCGGGCGAAAGTTCGGTATCGAAGAATTTATCCTGGTGCAGTGGCTTGCTCCCCTCGCCTCGGAGTCCCCGGAGTTCATAGTTGCAGTTATGTTCGCATTGAGGAGTCAACCGGGGCTCAGCATGGGTGCTTTGTTATCCTCAAAAGTCAATCAATGGACACTGCTGATTGGTATGCTCCCCGTGGTTTATGCGATTTCGGCAGGCAATCCGGGAGCTATGCATATGGACGGCCGCCAAGTGGAAGAGGTCTTTCTAACGGCGGCACAGTCGCTATTTGCCGTTGCAATCCTGGCTAATCTATCATTCTCGATCATGGAAGCCGCAGCCGTCTTTGCGCTGTTCTCGACCCAACTGCTCTTTACCGACCCACAATTTCGCTTCTATTATTCGATTTTCTATGTTGCCCTGGCAATTGGGTTGGTGCTCTTGAAACGAGATGTCCGTGATGGCGTCTGCGGCTTATTTTCCCGCGCCTCGGTGGTTCACGCCATCGAAAAGCACTGAAACCTAATCACCCCGTATTGTTCCTCGCCAGCGGATTTGAGTTTGCAAAGAGGGTTTGAGCAGCGAATGATGGAGTAGTATGGCATTCAGAACGACCGGCTTGATCAAACGGCTGAGCTGGACCGAATTCTTCCGACTCCTCATCCATCTGCCAAGTTTTTTGAAACTCTTTTGCCGTCTCGTGGAGGACCCGCGGGTGTCCGCCGGCGCAAAACTTGTGCTCGTCGGAATACTCGGATATGTCATCTTACCAATGGACGTAGTTCCTGATTTCCTGCCGGGCATGGGTCAGCTGGATGATCTGGCGGTGGTTGCCGGCGGCCTGAAGCTCTTTCTTCGCCTTTGCCCGCCCGAAGTTGTGCGGGAACAGGTTCGGAGTATCGGCGGCGGGGATTGAATCCCTACTCTGGGGCGTCAATCAGAACGAGACGACGTCTGGTTATATCGGGATGCTTGGTTCAGTGCTTCGCGGCCGGTTTTTCTTCTTTGATATTTTCGTGGATCAGACGCGGCACTCCGCCGCAGGTAAAGCAACGTGGCGGCTCAAACTTTGCCTCGCCTTCGGGATAACGCATATAGCGGCGATAGAACGGCTTCTCGGTGCCGACGTAATCATCGTAGTAAAAAGCCAGTTTGCCACACTCGCTGCATTGCAGATATTTCGCCATTCTGATCCTTCCGAAAGTACCTTTGACAGCAGGAGTTACCCTGCATCGGCGTTGTGCTAGATCTCGTCAAACAATACTTGGCAAGCTTACCAACGTCAACAAGCCGAACACGCTCAGGCTTGAGAATTTGCTGATTTTGATGCATGGGTAAGCAGGTATTAGAAACAGTCTGATCTTCGTAAGGAGGATGAGCCGATGGCCATGAAACTCTACCAGTCCCAGACGTCGATGTTTTGTGAAAAGGTCAGGATCGTCTTGGCGATGAAAAAAGTGCCCTATGATATTGTCGACGTGCGCAAGGACGATCGCAAGTCGTTGATCGAATACACTGGCCAGCGAAAGATTCCATCGATGGATTACAATGGCGAGTGCGTCATCGATTCGACCGTGATCTCGGCGCGGCTTGAAAAAGATTATCCGGGGATCAGTATTTATCCTGACAACGCCGCCAATAAAGGTCTTTGCTTAGCACTGGAAGATTGGTCCGATGAAGTAGTCATTCACGCCAACCATGCGATACGCCGCGCCGAAACTGCGGAAGCGCGGAAGAAGGCCGAAGCAGAGTGGGACGTCCATTTTAATACTTTGGACCAAATGTATACTGGAAAGAAATTCATTTTTGAGCGACTCACGATCGCCGATGCGGCGATTTTTTCCCAGCTTCATTACCTTTACACCGCCGTCAAATACGAGGTTCCGGCGAAGTATAAGAATGTTCACGCGTTCATGGAAAACATGCGTCAGACGCTCAAGCTAACATCACTCAGCGATAGCTTTGAAGCGCAGTCGCTTTGAAGTCGCAATGAGAAGGTCTGTCACCATTCCCCGGTTAGGGTCGAGCGACGAGAGCGACGAGGTGCGTATCCTGCGCTGGCTGAAAACAGCAGGCGCAAAAGTGCGGAAGGGCGAGGCGCTCCTCGAGGTGGAAACCGATAAAGTCAACGTGGAGATAGAGTCACCGGAGGACGGGCAGCTTGAGGAAATCAGCGCCCAGGAAGGCGACTTCGTAAAGTTCGGTGTAGTAGTCGCTGTCATCGAAACAGCAAGCTGATTTATCGCAATTTATAATTCGGCTCAGCAGTCAAAGCCTGCGGTTCAAAAGCAGTTCTGGCCGTATAATGCACATCGGAACTGAAACAATGGCTATAGTTCACACCTTGATCTTGGATCCGAATCTATCAACCGCAGGTCACTTCCTTTGTCACCGGCACATCACAAAGACACCGGCTCAGCTCGTGTTTGCGGAGTGCGAATTCATGGTCGTACACGGAGCGTGATGGAAGAGCGGTTTTCGCTTCTCCTGTCTCGCACCGCATGGGTCGGCTGCCTGTTGGGGTTTTCCGCGACTTTTTATTTCCTGTTCGGGTTGGCGGGGTACGTCCACAGTGTTTTGCTGAATTATAGCGTCGTTGCGGCTCTCGTTCTCGGCGCGGCTTTCTTCCTGGTCAATTTTTTAGTCATACCTCGAGCGACAAACTGGATTGGCCGCCTTATCTGGTCGGCGATTCTTATTTTTCTCGTTGTCGAAATCATCCTGGGCTTATTACCGCCGACCAGCCGCGACGAACTCACGCATCATTTGGCGATTCCGAAGCTTTACGCCAAGGCCGGCAAGATCATCGAAGTGCCGATGGCGCCGTACTCCTACTATCCCATGCTTCTCGACATGCTCTACACGCCCTGGGTGTATTGGGGCTATGACTTCGTCCCGAAGTTAATCCACGCTTTATATGGCTACCTGACCGGTTTGCTGCTCTACGCCTACTTAAGCCGGGGCATGAACGCCGAATACGGACTCCTTGGTTTTTTTCTTTTTATTTCTACACCGGTAATCGCGCGCTTAAGCCATTGGGGCTACATCGATCTCGGCCTGACATTTTATACGACGGGCGCGCTGCTGGGTTTGCTGCGCTGGCGTGAAGAGAGAGAATCCCTTGCTTGGCTTACCCTTGCTGCATTTTCGTTGGGGCTTGCCCTCGCCACAAAGCCGAACGGAATGGTTGCCGGGCTACTGCTCGCGTTTCTGTTCCTGCTGGTGCTGGTCAAGCCGCCGCGAAAAAACGCCGCGCAAATTGGCCTTGAGCTGTTGATCTTCGGTGGCGGCGCTTTATTGCTTTTCGCGCCGTGGCTGGTCAAAAATTGGTTTCAGACTGGCAATCCATTTTATCCGTTGTTGGGCAACTTGTTTGCATCTCGTTCCGCGACGCCGGAGGCCGCAACTTTCGGCGGCTTAGGCATATTTGTGAAGCGGGAACTGCTTTATGGTGAAAACCTGTGGCAGATCTTAAGCCTACCGCTGCGAATTTTTTTTTCCGGTCAGGACGATAATCCGCAATTTTTCGACGGCGTACTGACGCCGATCCTGATTCTGTTTCTCCCATGGGCGTTCAAGGGAAAATCGCGAGAAGATAAGAAACTGCTCGGCAGCTTCGCAGTGTTATTTCTTTTTTATGCTCTGTTGCTCGTCGATCTGCGGGTTCGTTATGTCTTGCCGATCGTTCCGGCTCTGGTGGTTTTGACGGTTTACGGCGTCTTCAATGTTTATATCCGTATCAGGCGGCCGGTCTATCTCTTTGGGGCGCTGATCCTTTTTACAGGCTGGCATACACTTTATCTCGCGCGATACGTTCGCGCGGCCGCGCCACTCCCCTATCTCAGTGGCGAAGAAGGTCGGGACGTGTACCTGGCACGCGCGCTGCCCGAGTATGCCGCACTCCAGTTCATCAACCGAAATACTGAGCCGTCGGCGAAAATTTATCTTCTCTTTGTCGGACGGAGAGCGTATTATTCCGAGAGGGATTACTTTCATGACGGCGGCGACTTGCCGGGATATCTGCTGGCGGCGATTCGTGCCGCCAAAAGCCCAGATGAAATTGCGCACGCTCTGGAGCGGAATCAAATTACTCACCTCATGATTCGTGAAAATCTTCTGACTAAATTTTTGACTCAAAATCTCACCTGGACGCAAGCAGCGTTGTGGAACCAGTTCGTCCAGAGCCGTCTCGTGCTCGAATTCCGCGATCACGGTTATAGTGTCTACCAGATCCATGGTTAGCAGTTACGAGATTTCGATCATCATCCCGGTGTTTAATGAAGCGGAGACTTTGGCGTCACTGATCGAAAAAATACACGCACTCAGGCTCGCTCGCGCGGAAATCATCATAGTCGATGACGGTTCTACAGACGGCAGCGCCGAGATCGCTCTCAACGCGGGGGCAAGTGTCATCCGTCATCCCTACAACATAGGCAACGGCGCCGCGGTCAAGAGCGGCATTCGCGGGGCGCGAGGAAAGTTCCTTTTATTGATGGATGGCGACGGGCAACACAAGCCGGAGGACATTCCCAAATTGCTCGCGGAAGCTTCCAGCTATCACATGGTCGTCGGGGCGCGGGGAAAGGGCTCGAAACTCAGATTTCACCGCTACGCGGCGAACCTTGTTTACAATCTTCTTGCGACCTACGTCACTCGCTTCAAAGTTCAAGACCTCACGTCGGGATTTCGGGTGCTGTCACGTCGCGACGCGCACCGATTCATCGATCTTCTACCCAACACTTTTTCGTACCCGACGACGTTGACCTTGGCTTTTTTGCGCTCCGGATATACCGTCAAGTACATTCCTATTCAATCTCTATACCGCGCTGGCCAGAGCAAAATCAGCCTGGTGACCGATGGTGTTCGTTTCTTACTGATCATTACCAAAATCGCGACCCTGTTTTCGCCGTTTAGAGTATTTTTACCCGTCAGTATATTCTTTTTTTGCGCCGGTCTCGCAAATTACATTCACACTTACGTAACGCAAGGCCGGTTTACGAATATGTCGGTGTTCATGTTTACCACTGCAGTGATTATCTTCATGCTCGGTCTGGTTTCCGAGCAGATCGCTCTGCTGCGCATGGAACGCTTTGGAACCTCCAGCAATGCTGATCTGGACTAGACCAATGGCGGATTTAATTGCACCCGCGTCTCTTATCGCAGCCACAATGGGAGTAATTCACCAAGTCCCGATAGATCGTTTCGAACTGGGCGGCTATGCGGTTCCAACTGTATCGCCCGGTTACTTCCTCGAACGCGTTCGCGGCAAGCTGGGCCCTCAATTTAGGATGATTCAATAGTGATTCGATCGCTGTCGCGAGTTCTTGCGGACTATTCGGTTGGACCAAAAGACCTGTTACGCCATTGGTTATCACTTCTTCTATGCCGCCTATGCGTGTCGCTATCGCGCAAACCTGCGCCGCGAATGCCTCGAGCAAGACAACGCCCTGACCCTCCGTATCGCCCGAGGCCGCTTGAGTGGAAGGCGCGACGAATAAGTCAGCTGCGGCATAGAAGTCCGGCAAGTTTTGATTGTTGATTGATCCCCAGAAACGAACGTTTTCTCGAAGTGCCAGTTTTTTCACTTGTTTCTCCAGAGAAGTTTTCTGGTCACCGTCTCCAACGATCCAAAGCTTGGTTTGGCGCAGCAGAGAAGGATTAAGAAGAGATAAAGCTAGCAAAAGATCATGGCAACCTTTTTTTTCGATTAGTCGGCCGACAAAAAGTATGAGAAACTGAGTTTCGGCTAATTCCTGGCGAAGCGCTGTGGAACTGCCGGCGCGGAAGAGATCGACGTTGACTCCCATGGGAATGATTCGAGTAGCGCGCATGCAATTGGGCGTGCCGATTGCCTGCGACGTTGCCCGAGTATTGGCTGTGAATGCATCGCTTCGATTGATGACCACACGCTTCAAAAACTTTGTCAGAGGATTTCGCAGCGCAAAGGCATCGGCCCCGTGGGCGGTGGTGACCAGTGGTATCTTGAATAGACGGCGTGCGATTGCTCCGACAATTCCTTGGGGAATGATCCAGTGTGCATGGATCACATCAATCTGGTCTTTGTGTAGTGCGCGCAGTGCGGCATACAGCATGCCTGCTATGAAGAAGGGAACTTCCAGCCAGAGCCACGGATTGCGTTTGAGATTGGCAATCATTCCAGATCCATAAGCGAGTTTTTGGAATCGCCTGAAAAAGTATTGAAAGCGTTGCACTGCGATCTTTCCCTCGATTGTTGTCGCGCCACTTCCTTCCGCGGGAGCAACAACATGAATAGTGATACCCTGGCTTGCCAACGCCTCGGCCATGTAGCGCAAGAAAACCGACGCGTTATCCTCTTTGCTTCTGGGGTAACTGGAAGTTAGAAACAGTACTTTGAGCTGTTCTGAAGCATTCATTCGGTTAATGTATTGTCCTTGCGACCGGCGGTTCGATCTACGGACGGCGATTAGAGGATTGTGCTCTGGTCCTGGCCTGCACATTTATCTTGAATAGGGTTTTGCGCGCAAGTAAAATAACTGTTTAAAACTTTCTGCGAAATAGTCATTTCAAAATGCCGCAAATTTCTGTCTATACGCCGGGGTCTAAGCTTACCGATCCCAAGCAGCTCTTTTGCGAAATGGTCCGAGACCTAGCGGCTTCGCGCGAACTTGCCTGGCGGCTTTTGATTCGCAACATCAGCTCTCGTTACCGTCATACGTTCTTGGGTTACTTTTGGGCTTTTCTGGCGCCGCTGATGACAGCCGCAGTTTTCGTTTTCTTGCGAAAGGCCGGTTATTTCACTGTGGGCCAGACACAACTCCCCTATGCGGTTTTCGTTCTCACCGGTCTGATTCTATGGCAAGCGTTTGCGGATGCGGTTCATGCTCCACTACGGTCAGTTCAGCAGTCCCATTCGATGCTCAGCAAAGTAAACTTTCCTCGTGAAGCATTGGTTTTAGCCGGGATCGGTGAGGTGCTATTCGCCTCGCTGATACGCCTCAGCATATTGGTCTTGGGATTATTATGGTTTGGGATTGGACTTTCTTGGACCGCAATCTGGTTCCCCTTTGGCATGGTGGCTCTGATAGCGATGGGAATCACTCTTGGTCTATTGATCACCCCCGTGGCACTTCTCTACCACGACGTCGGCCAAGCACTGCCGTTCGCTCTTTATTTATGGATGTTTCTTACTCCGGTGATTTATCCCTCCGCCGCAGAGTCTGGGGCCTTGTTACTGTTGCTGAATCCTGTCAGCCCCGTGTTGGATACAACGCGGGATTGGTTGTTCTCCGGTTCGCCGCAGTATCTGAGCGCTTTTTTTGTCGTCTGCGGACTGACGGTTTTTGCGCTATTCGCGGGTTTGTTGCTTTACCGTCTTGCGCTACCGATCCTGATTGAACGCATTACCGCCTAAACATGGTTGACACTCCCGTCGTCGAAGTCGAGCAGGTTTCAAAAAAGTTTTGCCGTCGCTTGCGGTATTCACTTTGGTACGGCCTAACCGATCTCGCAGCAGAGCTTACCGGTCGGAACGGCAAGGACAATTTGGAGCTACGGGAAGCAGAGTTTTTGGCCGTCGACAATGTTTCGTTTCAGTTAAGACCCGGAGAGTGCATTGGCTTGATCGGACCGAACGGGGCCGGTAAAAGCACCCTTCTTAAAATGCTCAACGGCCTCATTCGTCCGGACAAAGGACGGATCACCATGCGCGGTCGAGTCGGCGCATTGATCGAGCTCGGCGCAGGCTTCAGTCCCGTGCTCACCGGTCGGGAGAATATCTACATTAATGGCGCTGTTCTCGGATTTTCCAAGCGTGAGATCGACGCCAAGTTCGACGAGATCGTCGATTTTGCTGAACTCCACGATGCCATCGACGCGCCGGTACAAACCTATAGCTCAGGCATGCATATTAGATTGGGTTTTGCGATCGCCGCTCATCTGGAACCAAGCATTCTGCTCATAGATGAAGTGCTCGCAGTTGGCGACGCTTCCTTTCGTCTAAAGTGTATGCACACGATTCGCAGAAAAGTGGATTCAGGCACGTCCATTATTCTAGTCTCGCATCAACTAGGACACATCAGAAACGTGTGTACCCGAGCTGTCTGGCTTGATCAAGGCAAGGTCCGTAACTCCGGATACGCGAGCGAAGTCTGTTCAAGTTACGAATACCAACTTTACCAAAGAGATAACTTGCGCGGGACATTACCCGGAAGAGCATTTTTTGACGCAGAAGGTGGCGCGGAAATTGTTGATGTTCGCTTTCGTCGGGATGGAAGTCGCGACGGATCGACTTTTTCCAATGCGGAGGAAGTTCGTGTCGCAGTAACGATCAGGTGTTCTCGCGTCGCGCCATCTCTCTTTTTGACTTTCGGGCTTCGTATGCCCAACGAAACCTTAGTATATGGAGACCAACACGAACTTAGCGGATGGCTCTCTGGGCCGGGGTATTACGAAATAGAGGTTCGATTTCCCCAACAATCATTCGTAGGTGGTCATTTCTATTTTTCTTGTGGGCTAGCGCGCGACAGCGAATGGGGGCATACCATACACAATGTGCCTCGATGTCTCGAGTTTTATGTAACTTCTCCCTTTTCGACTGCGAACGGTATTGTGGATCTAAAGCCGTCACTGTCTATTCGTTGCGCAGATCGCATTTCAAATGAACTGGCCGCGTCGTAGAATGCGATCGAGTCAGCCGTTCATCTATGTTGCAGCAATGCCGCGATCAGGCTCAACGATGCTGGCGGGGATCCTCAGTCAACCCTCAATTTCTCATATTTTCTCGGAAATCGGGCTGAACCGAGGCCTTACACATGGTTTCCAGCAATTGGCCGAGTTTGACAACCGATTTCCTGATCTGCTTTCCACTTATCAGGGTAAGCCCCAGATGATGCTGAGGACCTTTGCGCAAGAGGTCCTACCAAAGCTCGCCGCAGTAGTTCCTCATCTCGGCGTAAAGGAATGCTTCCATGAAAATTGGCAGTTGTATCCGGAAACTGTTGGTGAAGTTAGATTTGTGGTATTAGCCCGTGACCCGAGAGATGTGATGTTATCGATTCTGGATTATGGTGATCGAGTCAATTGGCACAGGCAGCTGTGGTCGGATAAGGGAGATGACTATATTGCGCGTCGACACAATGAGGTCTGGGCTCAACAACGGGCCATGCTGAAGCGGTCCGATGCCGTAGCCGTACGGTACGAGGACATCTGTCTTGACCCCAAAACTTTTATCCGGCTTAGTCGGTTTTGCGAGTTACCGTTGAATAAACCTGCATCCGCAAGTCGGGTGATCGAAGCCTATCCGTGGAGAAGCTGGGAGATTAGCAAGCACAGGCACAATTTGGTTGGCGCTGAGTCGGTCTACCGTTGGAAACGCGAGTCCAATCCCACTCGTCGTTCGCGGGCATTTCGTTTGGGCGAGTTGATGCAGGACTATTGCCGGTTTTGGGGCTATGAAAGCTGATTCACCCTCTGCGCACCATGCTGTCTGATGACCTTGTGCATTTGTGTCGATAACCGTCGTACATATAGCATTTACTCCTCTTGCGGGATCACCTATACGGATTGTGAACGCCCTAAACCGTCATACCAGCGTGCGTGCTCGGTTGGTTGTCCTGAACCCAAATGTATACGATCAGCGAAAATTTGACGGCGATCTCGTTTGGGGACGGGATAAAGAAGAAATTCTCAAGCTACTTAGGGAAACCAATCTCATTCATCTCCATCATTTTTTTGAACTGGAAAGCAACCCATTTGGGATCAACTTTACGCATGTCGCTCCTCAGGCACGCTTTGTGCGGCAGTTTCATACTCACCCGCTGACAATTGCGCGGGGCCAAGAAGCGAAAGCTAGGCAAGTTGTCGACTCAACCATTCCACAGCTGGTTATTGCACAATATCACGAGAGATTTTTCCCACGAGCACGGCTCGTGCCGAATATCGTTCCCCTTTCAGATAAACTTTATAGGCCTGTGCCGCGAGTGGCGATTGATCCAGTCGTGTTCTTTGCGCCGACAGTTGATTATTCAGCAGTTGGTGCACCGAGCGGAGGTACGCGCTGGGAGACGAAAGGGGCCAGCGAAACTGAAGCACTGCTAAGTCAAATCGTCGAAGCCTGTGGCAAAGGGCGGATCACCGTGCGGCGCAATATTCCCCACGAGCAGTGCCTTCGTGAACGACAGGCGTGTGACATTTCGATCGATGAAATGGTCACAGGCAGTTTTCATCTCAGTAGTCTCGAAGCGCTTGCGCAGGGATTGCCCACTTTTGCGTATCTCGACGCGCGTTCCTTAGAGACACTCAGTGAATTTACTGGAACGGTTACGAATCCATGGCTTAACTTCCGTCTTGAAGACGCGGGAGGGCCTTTGAGCGAATTAATTAAAGACGACCGACTACGAAGGGAGATGGGGGAGTCTAGTCGTAAGTGGATGGAAAATTATTACAATGATCGAGAAATGATAAAGCATTATGTGAGGGCATATGAAGATCTTATTGAACGACCCAAAAGTTTTCAGACCCAAAGGTTTGATGACTCCAACCACCGTCAAATATTCCTGGCACAAGGCCGCGATGATCTGGTTTGGGAAAGCAGAAGATTAAGGATCAACGCGGCTAATAATGTCTTGCACGTAAAACTGAATCACCCACGATTGTGTCCGGAAAACCATATCGGCGGAATACCGAATTGGATCAAAGCTCCAGTCCACGACCTTATAAAAAAATATACTTCGGTTCGTGTGGATGAAATTCAAGCCTTAGAAAGACGGCTCAAGGCCACCGAAGAACTGTTGAAAGTTGTCAGTGCTAACGAAACCAACCGTTGGCTCTATCAAAATCGTCTACAGAGAATGGACGCAACGCTTGAAATGTTTGATCAGCAGCGTCGGGAATTTCACCTAGACCGTTATCGATTCGCTGCCAAGCAAGTGCAAGGTAAGCGCGTGCTCGACTGTGCCTGCGGTACAGGGTATGGATCTCGAATGCTGCGCGAAAACGGCGGCGCTGCATTCGTCATCGGTGTGGATATCGAGCCGACGGCGATTGAGTATGCTTGCAGAAAACACGAGGTTGATGGCACCACTTTCATATGCTCATCCGGAGATTGTTTGGCTCTGCCGAACGCATCGGTCGATGTCGTTACGTCATTCGAGACGATTGAGCATGTGTCGGATGATGTCGCGCTAATTAACGAATTTCACCGAGTGTTAAGACCGTACGGATTTCTCATCATCTCGACGCCAAACCTATGGCCCTTGGCGCATTCGCCCCATCATATACGCGAATACGACCGGGCTTCGTTCATCAAAGTGCTCGATCAAAAATTCGCGTGCGTGGAACTCTACAATCAGAATTCAGGTTCGGACACTCCCTTAAATCGTTGCCAGGCATCAGGGTTCGTGCTAACCACCCCCGAAAACGAAAATGTAGCGGAGTGTTATCTCGCCGTCTGTCGCTGTAGATAACTCTATGGCGAATCGCTCGAGTAGGCTAATCAGGCGTATTTTGAGAGGGAGAGTTCTATTGGGCGCAATGTGCCCCAGCAATGTTTCGTGCTGGTCGCTCATAGTCATCCAAAAGCTGCTCTTCACGTCCGAGGACAGTAGACATGATCGCATCTTACCGCATCTGAAAAGACGTGATAGCCTCTTTGGGTATTCAACTGTCCGAAGCAGCCGCAGATGGGCGGTTCGCGATTCAAGAAGTCGAAGAATAAAACTTGCGGAGAAGTCGTACGCGTAAGGCTCGATACCCTCGTTGAATACTGCCGCCGTCCGCGCTCAATCTGCGATAAAAATGCCACCCGACGAACATCCAGATCATGAGCAAAGTCGTGGTAGTTTCAAAAAAATCCTGAAAACCTGATTTCACCGTTTTCTGTAAAGCCCAGGCCAATGCGCACGCGGATAGTTTTGTTGGTCTTTTAATGCTTCTGGGAGCCGTCGGCCAATAGCGTAAAAGCCGCGCTGCGCCTCGCGGTGAGAGCATTCTGTCAACGACTTGCTTTGCTGCGTCAGGTATTTCAACTAGTCGACGAAGTTCTCCAATTGCGCTATAAAGCTTGCCTTGCTTCAAGGCGATTCTTGCCAGGCTGTATTTTGCTCTGTGGTCGGCGGGATACTTCTTGGCGGCGAGATTGTAACACTTCTCGGCGGCATGAAAGTGTTTTTCGTTTTCCCATTGTTGCCCTAGCTCAAGAAATTTTGAAACAATGGGCTCAGTGATAGACTGATTCCCCGACGTCACTTCTGGCGTACGCCCCAAGCAGATGAGGGATCGAGCACGATCGCCTGCTGCATCATACCGTCTAGCCAACTCAAGATACTGAAGCGTTGCACGCTCCAAAAGATGAACATCTGTCATTTCGTTGACCGGAAAATTGACGATTTGGCTATATGCCTGCTCGAGGTAGTTCTCAGCGTCGTCTAACTGATCATAAGCGGCCGAGAGTTGTGCGGCCTTTTCAATGAGCAGTTCAGGCACGATTTCGAGCAAGCCCGGCTCTTCCATTCGCTTCAGCTCTGACGCGCCCCGCGAAACGTCGCCGACCTGTCTATATGAAGCCATTATGACCACGCGCATTGGGATCACGTGCCAGAGCGAGTGAAATGGGGGATGGAGCTCGATGGCTTTGTGAGCATGCTCAATTGCTTTGTCGAACTGTTTTGCTGCTTGAAAACCATGAGCGAGCTCATAATGTGGGAAGAACCAATCACGATCGAGCGCTGCGCATTGCTGCCATGCGACGATGGCCTCGTCCAATGGGCTCTCCGCATGAGCCTTCAATGCTACCTTTACCCTATCTTGCCATGAAGTGCGTGAACCTATTCTCTCGCACAACTGCAGAGCGCGATCATGCCGACCAACAAAGAGCGCCGTCTTGATCAACCAGTTCCAACTTTCTTCGGAAGGCGGCTGTGGATTACTCACGAGATTAAATATTTCCTTCGCAACAAAATTAGCAACTCCTTTCGGCGGAACAAAAAAATGTTTCGCTTTGACACGTGAAGCGTCGATAGGTCCTTCAATGTAAGCACGTTCAATCGCA
>Ga0075287_1000027_pt1 | contig 13368 bp, 14 predicted proteins | sample SF_Rice_20C_0N_3_FD_69762 | JGI IMG/M metagenome (GOLD analysis project Ga0075287, IMG submission 69762) | Rice paddy soil microbial communities from Twitchell Island, California, USA - SF_Rice_20C_0N_301 | ecosystem: Environmental > Terrestrial > Soil > Paddy field/soil | place: USA: Twitchell... | reverse complement strand
CCGGTATTTTCAGCTTTCAAAGGCACGGGTGGAACAGACATGGACGCAGGCGAGGTGACTGGTTGCGGCTTACTCATGTTTTTTTAAACCTCCGGTTTGGCGCTTAAAATGGACCGTCGGAGGGGTATCTCCCACGGCCTCCATTTGTCGTCTTCATAAGTGTGCTGTATTTTAGGAGCTTAGGCTATTTTTGGCAATAAAAAGTTGGACGCTGTTCATATTGGACGGCAACAGAGGTACGATAGTGGGGTGTCAGCCTCTACCAGACGCCCTCAATTGCCTGATTGAAGCGCGCAAAACCTTATGTTATAAAAACTTTCGTTTGAGAGGCGATTTATGAAAGCGGGAATCCATCCGGAATACAAAGATGCCAAGATCGTTTGCGCCTGCGGTAATGTGGTCGAAACGCGATCCACTGTGGGAAACATCCACGTCGAAATTTGCTCCAACTGCCACCCTTTCTTTACCGGCAAGCAAAAATTCCTCGACTCAGCCGGTCGCGTAGAGAAATTCAGAAAGAAATACGGACTGAAGCCGGAGCCTACCGGGGCTTGAGGCGGAATTTGACTTACTAGGTTTTTGCGGCAGCTGAAAGGGCAAAGGGCAGCGATGATCCCTTTGCCCTTTTTTATTGTGTGCGCCGTTTACCAATCTTGAGCTTGTCATGCTTGATAAATTAGCTGAAGTGGAAAAACGCTACGTTGAGTTGGAAGGAATGATGTCCGATCCGCAGATGCTCGGCCAGCAGCGGGAATACTCCAAGCTCGCCAAAGAGCGCGCGGAGCTGGAGGAAATCGTGCTTTGCTATCGCGACTGGCGCAAAGTCGAGCAAGAAATCCAGGGCAACCGGCAACTGCTGGAAGAGGCCGACGAAGCGATCCGCGAATTGGCCAAGGAAGAGATTGTCTCGTTGCGTGAGCGTAAAGAAACGCTCGAGCAACGGCTAAAAATTCTGATTCTTCCGAAAGATCCCAATGACGCGAAGAACGTCATCGTCGAAATTCGCGCCGGCACCGGCGGCGACGAAGCGGCGCTTTTTGCTGCCGAGCTTTTTCGCATGTATACCCGCTATGCCGAATCTCGGGGCTGGCGCGTGGAGATGATGAGCTCCAGTCCAACTGGACTTGGCGGCTACAAAGAAATCATCATGAGTATCGAAGGGCAAGGTGCCTACTCGAGACTCAAGTTCGAGGGCGGGGTGCACCGCGTGCAGCGCGTTCCGGTAACCGAAGGCTCCGGCCGTATTCACACCTCTACCGTGACGGTAGCGGTTTTGGCCGAGGCCGACGAAGTCGAAATAGCTATCGATCCGAAGGAAATTCGCGTCGATGTCTTTCGTTCATCGGGGCCCGGCGGACAGAGCGTCAACACGACCGACTCGGCCGTGCGCATTACCCACATTCCCACCGGTATCGTAATATCCTGCCAGGACGAGAAGTCGCAGCACAAGAACCGCGCTAAAGGCATGAAGATCTTGCGCGCCCGCCTGCTCGAACGGAAACAAGAAGAGCAGCGCTCGGAGATTGCCGCCACGCGCAAACTGATGGTCGGCAGCGGCGACCGCAGCGAGCGCATTCGGACCTACAATTTTCCGCAGGGCAGGTTGACCGACCATCGGATCAATTTCACGCTGTACAAGTTGGAGCGGGTGATGGAAGGAGAGCTCGATGAAGTCGTCGACGCTCTTATCACCCACTACCAATCAGAGGTGCTGCGGGCGACCGGGTCGGCGGAGCACAATGGAAAATCGGACAATCGAGCCGACTGACCTTCCGGCGCGGCGCGTATCGCGCGTTATGCAGCACGCAGCCCGGCGATTGCTATCGGCCGGCATTGACACGGGGTTTTTAGACGCCGAGGTACTGCTATGCCACGCGCTGGCTGCTACTCGAGAGCAGGTTGTGCTTGCGGCCAACTCGCTGCTTAGCGACTCCGAATTGCGCGCCTACGAGGCTCTAATATCGCGCCGTATTGCGCGCGAGCCGACGGCGTACATTACCGGCGTCCGGGAATTTTGGTCACTCGATTTTCACGTTGCACCGGGCGTGCTGATTCCCCGACCCGAAACCGAGATCCTGGTCGAAATTGCGCTTGGGCTGGCGCTGCAAGTAGGTGCGAACCAACCCCGCAGAATCGTCGACCTCGGCACCGGCAGCGGCGCCATCGCCGTCGCTTTGGCAAGCGAGTTGGCGGACGCCGAAATTTTTGCGATCGATCTCTCTGCTGCAGCACTTGCGGCGGCGAAGGGCAATGCGTCGAGAAACCACGTCGCCGGCAAAGTCAAATTTCTCCAAGGCGATCTTTTTGCCGCCCTGCAGGTAAACCAGCAAGTGGATCTCATTGTGTCTAATCCGCCGTACATTCGGCGCGCCGACATAGATGCGCTTGAGCCGGAGGTGAAGCGCTGGGAGCCGCGCAGTGCATTGGATGGGGGTTGGGACGGGCTCAACTTCTACCGCCGTATCGCGTCCGAGGCATTTCACCACTTGCGGCCGGACGGCGCTGTGGCTGTCGAGATCGGCGCCGGTATGGGCGAAGCGGTGGCGGCGCTGTTCAAAGACCTCGCCGGCTCGGCCGAAGTTAAGATTTATCATGATTATGGCGGCAATGAGCGCGTCGTAACGGCTCGCAAGATTGCCCGGGAATGAGCCCAATCCAGATAAGGAACTCGTGGACAAAATCATCATTCAAGGCGGCAAGCATCTCACCGGCGAAGTTGCCGTGAGCGGGGCGAAGAATGCCGCGTTGCCGGTTCTGATATCGTCGCTGCTCACGGCGGAACCGTGCACCTACCAAGCCATTCCGCATTTGGCCGACATCAGCACCACGCTCAAACTCCTGTCAGGCCTTGGTGCCAGAGTTGATCAGCAACGATGGCTCAATGGCTTTGACGAATTGACGCTCCGTGCCGACCGCATCAGCAAGTTCGAAGCACCTTATGAGTTGGTGAAAACCATGCGCGCCTCCTTTTTGGTTCTGGGCCCGTTGCTCGCGCGTTTCGGTAAAGCACGGGTGTCAACTCCAGGCGGATGTGCCATTGGCGCGCGGCCGATCAATTTTCATCTCAAAGGATTCGAAGCGCTGGGCGCGAAGATCGAGCAGACTCACGGTTATATCGAAGCAACCGCGCCCCAGCTTCGTGGCGCGAAAATCTATTTCGATCTGCCTTCCGTGGGCGCCACCGAGAATCTGATGATGGCGGCGACTCTTGCAGAAGGAAGCACGATCATTGAAAACGCCGCCAAGGAACCGGAGATCAACGATCTGGCCGACGCGCTTAACAAAATGGGCGCGCGGATCAAGGGTGGGGGCAGCGATATCATTCAAATCGACGGCGTACAGGCGCTACATGGAACGACGCACCGGATCATTCCCGACCGTATAGAGGCGGGCAGCTTCGTCATAGCCGCGGCGCTGACCGGCGGCGACGTGTGGGTCCGCGGCGCGCGCGCGGAGCATCTTGAGGCGTTTTTGATCAAGCTCAAAGAAGCGGGGGTTGTGCTGGCAACGGATGATAGGGGCATTCGGGTTCAAGGCGACGGCAGGATCAAGAGCGTCGATGTCACGACCTTGCCGTACCCGGGTTTTCCGACCGACCTGCAAGCCCAGATGATGGTTCTGATGGCCGTCGCCGACGGTGTAAGCGTTATCACGGAAACGATTTTTGAAAACCGTTTCCTGCATGCCCAGGAACTCGACCGCATGGGCGCGCAGATCAAGCTCGAAAGCAATCGCGCCGTCGTGCGCGGTGTCGCCGAGCTTTCCGGCGCGCCGGTGATGGCAAGCGATTTGCGCGCGAGCGTGGCGTTGGTTCTCGCCGGTTTGGTGGCGAATGGCACGACCGAAGTGGCGCGGGTCTATCATCTGGACCGTGGCTATGAGCAGATCGAGAGGAAGCTTTCTCTTTTGGGCGGGCAGATCGTGCGCGTGAGGGGCTAGATGGGTTCAAGGTTCAAGGTTCAAAAGTTCAAGGCAGGCACCGCGATGCGTCTTGTCAAAACATCGGACCCAGCTTTCAAGTCGCTGCTAACAAAGATTCTCGGCCGGCGCGGCACGCGAGAGGGTGACGTCGAACGGCGCGTCTCTGAGATTGTGACGGCGGTGCGCAAGCGCGGCGACGCGGCGCTGCTGCGTTATACGCGGATGTTTGACCGCGTTCGTTTGACGCCCGAGACCATGGAAGTTAAGCCGACGGAGATCGAGCGCGCGCTCGGCAGAGTGCCGGGGAAAGACTTGACCACGCTGCGGCTTGCGGCCAAGCGCATCGCTGCTTTTCATCGTCGCCAGCTGCAAAAAACTTGGCAGTATCGCGATCCCCTCGGCATGACCCTCGGCCAGCGGATTACCGCGCTCGATCGAGTCGGCGTCTATGTGCCGGCCGGCAAAGCTTCCTATCCTTCGACCGTTCTAATGAATGCGATTCCGGCCAAAGTTGCGGGAGTCAGGGAAATCATCATGGCCTCACCCATCGGATCTGACGGCGCGCTCATTCTCGCCGCAGCGCGTATTGCCGGCGTGAATCGAATTTTCCGGGTCGGCGGCGCTCAGGCGGTCGCCGCGCTGGCTTTCGGAACCCACACGATTCCTAAAGTGGATAAGATCGTCGGTCCGGGAAATATCTTTGTCGCTACGGCCAAACGCATGGTCTTCGGCGAAGTGGACATCGATTCTATTGCCGGGCCAAGCGAGATTCTGCTTCTGGCCGATGATTCCGCCGATCCCGTTCATGTGGCCGCGGATATGTTATCACAGGCCGAGCATGACGAGCTGGCGGCGGCACTGTGCGTGACGACATCGATGTCGCTGGCGACAAGAATCCAATCGGCAATCGAAAAACAATTGCAGAGCACCAAACGGCACGCGATCACGCGCGAGTCCCTGGCGAAATATGGCGCAATCATCGTCGCGCGCGGGCCGAAAGAGATGGTGGATCTCGCCAACGCCATCGCGCCGGAGCACATCGAGTTGATCGTTCGCCGGCCGGAGAAGCTGGCAAAGCAGATTCGCAATGCCGGTGCGATGTTTTTGGGCCCTTATTCGGCGCCGCCGCTTGGCGATTATCTCGCCGGGCCGAATCACGTGCTGCCGACCGGCGGGAGCGCGCGGTTTTTTTCGCCGCTGGGGACTTATGATTTTCTCAAGCGCACCACCATGATTTACGCAGAGAAACGCGCTTTACGAAAATTGGCGCCGAAGCTCACCCAGCTCGCGCGCCTCGAAGGTTTGGACGAACATGCGCGTTCGGTGGAAGTCCGATTTAGGAGCGGTTCCTAGTTGTGCGAGGAGCGCCTGCAGCGTTCGGATTCTGAAACGAAGGAGAAGCCATGGGACGGTCGGCAAAAGTTGCGCGGAAAACCAAAGAGACCGACATTACGGTTGACCTGGACCTTGACGGGAGCGGGCGCGCCGCTATCGAGACAGGCATGCCATTTTTTGACCACATGCTCGATAGCTTTAGCCGTCACGGCTTTTTCGACGTCACTATCCACGCAAAGGGTGATCTTAATGTCGATTACCATCACACGGTCGAAGACGTGGGTTTGGCTTTAGGGCAGGCATTCAAAGATGCTCTCGGCGAAAAACACGGCATCCGCCGCTTCGGCGAAGCGAGTTGTCCATTGGACGAGACTCTCGCGAAAGTCGTAGTTGACTTGAGTGGCCGGCCCTATCTTTCCTACAACGTCAAAATCCGCCCGGGCCGGGTCGGCGATTTCGATACCGACTTGCCGCATGAATTCTTTGCCGCCATTGCGAATCAGCTCGGCATGAATCTGCACATCGATGTGCCGCGCGGCGAAAACCCGCATCACATCATCGAGGCTTGCTTCAAAGCTTTTGCCCGCGCCATGGACATGGCGACGCAGATCGATCCGCGTGTGGAAGGAGCGCTGTCAACAAAGGGAACTCTCTAACGCAATGTTCAAGCCGTTCAAACAGTTCAAATCGTTCAAGCGGTTCAACACATGATCGCGATCATCGACTACGGCATGGGAAATTTGCGCAGCGTGCAAAAAGGGCTGGAGCGCACCGGCAGTGAAGCGGTTGTCACGCGCGATGTCGGCCAAATCGAATCTGCCCGCGGCGTGGTGCTTCCCGGCGTGGGCGCCTTCAGTGCCTGCATGGAAAACCTCGGCAAGTTCGGATTGACCGAGCCGATTCGCGCTTTCATACGAAAGAAAAAACCTTTTCTGGGCATCTGCCTCGGTTTTCAATTGCTCTTTTCCGAGAGCGAAGAGTTCGGCCCGCGGAAAGGACTCGATCTGTTTCCCGGCAAAGTCGTCGGTTTCCAGGCAGGCAAGGAACTCAAAGTTCCGCATATGGGCTGGAACCGGCTCGAAAAAAAAATCCAATCGCCGTTTCTCGAAGGTATTTCAACCGGGGATTACGTTTATTTCGTGCACTCGTTTTATGTCGTGCCCGACGATAGCTCGATCATCGCCACAACGACCGATTACGGCGAGTGTTTCGTCTCGAGCATCGCGACCGAGTCTCTCTTTGCCTGCCAATTTCACCCGGAAAAGAGCCAAGAACTGGGGCTGCGCATTTTGGCCAATTTCGGCCGCTTCGTCGCGTCCAATTAAACAGTCATGCTGATCATTCCCGCGATCGACCTTAAAAACGGCCGCTGCGTCCGCCTGGTTCAGGGCGAGATGGACAAAGAAACCGTCTACTTCGAAGACCCGGTTGAAGCGGCCAATCATTGGCTCGCCGAAGGCGCCGATTTCATTCACATCGTCGATCTGAACGGCGCCGTCGAAGGCCGGCCGGTGCACACGAAAGAAGTTGCGGCGATTTGTAAACTGCCGGGGTTATCGGTAGAGGTCGGCGGCGGGCTCAGGTCCACCGGGGCCGTAGAAGCGACGCTGGATCTCGGCGTGTCGCGCGTGGTGATCGGCACCGCGGCTTACAATAACCCTGAGTTCTTGCGCGCTCTTTGCACGAGATTTCCCGGCAAGATAGTCGTCGGGATCGACGCGCGCCAGGGCAAAGTCGCGGTTAAAGGCTGGCTCGAAACCACTCCGTTGGATGCCGTGGAGCTCGCCAAACGATGCGAAGGCGACGGCGCCGCACGGATTATTTACACCGATATCAGCCGGGACGGCACCCGGGAAGGTGTCAATGTAGCGGAGACTTTTAAAATCGCCCGATCCGTCAAGATTCCCATCATTGCATCCGGCGGAGTATCGGCGCTCGATGATATTCGGCAACTTCTGCCGTTTGAAAAAGACGGCGTTGAAGGCGTGATCGTGGGCCGGGCGCTGTACGCCGGCGCGTTTACGCTTGCTGAAGCTCGAGCCATGGCTACGAGCTAATCGCTCAGCCACATCAACTTACCTGGTCTAGCTCTGATCGACTATGTGGCCGAAATCAAATGTGGGCGACTCAAAATGCGCGAACGGGAGCAGGTTGCCCGCATAGCTGCTCCCCGTTATCGTGTAATGGTCCACAAGTAGAGCACATGCTGATGCTTATAGCCGCCCGGCTTTAGTTCCAATTTCGGAAGCTTCACTGTCTTCTCCGGTTTCCATCCCTCGATGCCGAAGTCATGCGCGACGATGCGCGCGCCGATTTTGAGATATTGTTTGAGATTGGGTTTCATCTTTTCGTTGAACCAGGGCAGCATATAGAGGGTAACGACTGTTGCCTTCGATAGATCGGTTTGGAGCGCATCCTCGGCGCGAAACTCAACCAGCTGGCTGACGCCCGCGGCCTCGGCATCGTGGCGGGCTTTTTGTAACAAAAACTGGTCCATTTCGATCCCAACCGCGCGGACGCCGTACTTTTTCGCAGCGCGAATAACGATCCGGCCGTCGCCGCTGCCGAGGTCGTAAAGGACATCGGTATTTTTCACTGTCGCAAGCTCGAGCATTTTGTCGACAACTTCGATCGGTGTCGGCACAAATGGGATCTCTTCGGGAAAGTCGGCTGCCGGAGCATTCGACTGGATGCTGAGCGTCCAGCTCAGCGCGAGAACCGTCGCCAGTTTTCTCATGGCCGACATTGATAGCACGGCGCTCCTGAACAGTGAAATGCCGGGGTCTTGGCAGTTAAACGGGGTACCGATCGCTGAGTTTTGTAGTTTGTGCTTTCGATGAAAGAAGATTATCTATTTAAAGATATGGAACACAACAGCGCGGTTAACAGCCAAAAACACCCGCCGCTTTCTCTGCCGTTCTATTACGGCTGGTTGATTCTCGGGCTTTGCTTTCTGACGACTCTAACGAGCGCTGGAGTACGCTCTTCGCCGTCGGTGCTGATCCATCCGCTGGAGGCGGAATTCGGCTGGAGCCGGACGCTCATCGCGTCGGCGGTCAGCATGAATCTTTTGCTTTTCGGCGTTGCTGCGCCGCTGAGCGGTTTTCTGATTGATCGCTTCGGTCCGCGCAAAGTAATGATAGGAAGCCTGCTGTTACTGATCATCGGCGTCAGCGGCACAATGGCGATGACGCAGTTCTGGCAGTTCTTTTTAGTTTGGGGAGTCGTCGTAGGTCTCGGAGCGGGTGGAGTCGGTTCGGTACTGACCGCCACCGTCGCCAACCGCTGGTTCATCGCGCGGCGCGGCCTCGCGCTGGGAATTCTCGGCAGCGCCAGCTCGACAGGGCAGATAATATTTCTACCTCTGTTCATGGCGATGATCACCTATGCCGGCTGGCGTTTGGGATCGATGACGTTGATCATAGTCGCGTTGCTGCTGCTGCCCGTGATTTTCTTTTTCATGCGCGATGATCCGGCGGAGGTCGGTTTGGAGCCCTACGGCGCCGGCCAGGCCGGAGCCGCGAGCACCGGCGGCGCGACGTCTTTGCGCGGCATGCCGGCGAAGAATGCCACGATCACGGCCCGGGAAGTCGTGGCGCATCCGACTTTTTGGCTGCTCGCCGGAAGTTTTTTCGTCTGCGGCGGGACGGCCAACGGCTTGATCGGCACGCACCTCATTCCGCATGAAATCGAGATCGGCATTCCGCAGATCGCAGCCGCATCGCTGCTCGGCATCATGGGCGGACTCAACATGGTCGGAACGATTTTTTCCGGCTGGATGATCGACAAGGTGCGGCCGCAGCGATGGCTCGCGCTCGTCTACGTGTTGCGCGGGGTGTCTTTGTTGATCCTGCCCTTCGTGCACGATTTTACCGGACTGGTGTTTTTCGCAATTATCTACGGGCTCGATTGGTTCGCCACCGTGCCACCGTCTATGGCGATCACGGCGGATACCTTTGGCAAGCAAAACGTCGGCAAAGTTTACGGCTGGATATTTATGTCGCACCAGATCGGCGCCGCGATCATGGCGTCGGCTGCCGGAGCCATCCGTACCTGGATGGGTGATTATCAGTTCGCTTTTCTGTCGGGAGGCGTGATTGCGATGATGGCGGCGGGCCTGGCGTTGCAGATTAAGATGAAACCGCAGGAAGCAACTCCGCCGCGCGTGAGCGCTCAGCCGGCCGGAGCATAGCGAAGCGCTAGGCTACGGGTCGCGAGTTTCAGGTCGTCATTCGATTGTGTTTCGACTTTCGGATTTCGAATTTCGAGTTGGTAATTTTGATTCTAATCCGATTCAGTGAAGTTCGATACGTGCCAGCGGTTGTTTTCCTTGCGGACGTTGATCAGCCATTTTCTCGTAAACGATGTTCCATCATCTGACTGAATTGTTCCCTCGTACAGAAAAGAGGCGCGCTCAGGACCTTCCCTTTTGTCCAGCAACGCGTAATTGACACGCGGCTTTTGCGTAGACGCGTCGATCTTTTGGCCATCAGTGAGTCGGATCTCTTCATTCAGCTTGTGCAGGGCAATGCTCACGGCAAGCGTTTTTGCCTTCGGCAGATCGATCCGGACATAGTGCTGGTCGACGAATTCTTCCGCCAATCCTTGCGGGGTGCTGAGATCGCGGCCGCACGCGCCGGCTAACATCAACAGCAAAAGCAGACCGACTTTCGTGTGTTTGTGTGTCATAAATTACTTTCAGCAGACATACTTTATCATCCACTCAAAAGCTTCGTCCAAGCCCCGCTGCATCAGCAGCGGATCGGAGAGCCGGTGATCGCTTCCTTTTAGGATTGACAATCGTTTTGCTCCGGTCAAGCTATCGCGCAACTCGTAGGCTTCCTCTACCGGAACGACCGCGTCCGCGTCGCCGTGAAGGATAAGCACCGGGCATTTCACATTGCGCGCCGACCGCGGCACGTCCAGCCGTTCCAAGTCTTCGAGCAAGGAGATGTTCAAGCGCCGGCCGTTGTAAATCGTAAAGCCGCGATCTCGCCACTCGCGGAGCTGCGCGCCGGTGAGGAGCCGGGTGGGAAAAGTCTCCGGATGAACCGGAGCCGCTAGCATGACCAGCGCTGCAATCCGCGGTTCTACGGCGGCAAAAAGCAAAGCAATTGTACCGCCCATGCTGGAGCCGAAAAGGGCGATCCTTCCCGGCTCGCGATCTTGCACGAGTGCATGGGCGGCTTTGAGATCCTCGACCTCGCCGCTGTAGGTAATGTCCTCGAATTTGCCGCTCGACTCGCCGACATAAGCAAAATCAAAACGCAGCGCTAAGACACCGGTTTCGGCGAACCTGTGGCCAAGAAAAATCATTTTCTCGCTCTCTTTGTCGGAATCCATTCCGTGGCAGAGGATCGCGGCGCCCTTCGGTTTGCCTTGGGGATGATGCAAAACCCCGCTCAGAATGTCACCGCGGCCATTTTTGAATGTGATCTTTTCTTGCTGCACAAATTCACGCCGTTTGCGATAGATCGAATCATTACTATAACAGAAAAAAATCAGAAAGCGTGTGCCACCGCAGTTGCGAAAAGACTCTTCATCAGCACAGGACCATCAAGTTTCTGCGAGTTTGTTTCGAACACCAGCGATTACAGAAGATTCTCACAAAGGACATATTGCGATGACCTGTTGTGCGGATATAATTGGTATCCTATGACACGGTTTTTATTAATCTTGGCCGCTTGGCTCTCCACATCTTCTATTGCCCTTGGCGCGCGGGCATCCAGGGATCCTGCCCTTACGATTAGCGAAATTACCTCGGGGCTAAGCGCGCCGACGACCATGGCGTTCATTGGGTCTCAGGATATTTTGGTGTTGCAGAAAAACGACGGCCGGGTCCGACGCGTAATCGCCGGCGTCTTGCAAACTGAAGCGGTGCTCGATCTCGCGGTCGATGGCTCGTCTGAACGGGGCCTGCTGGGTATCGCGGTTCATCCTGATTTTCCGACAAACCCGTTCGTCTATCTTTACTATACCGAAAGCACCACCGGCACCGATAGTTCCGGCTCTGCGGCTGCGAATCGAGTTTATCGTTACACCTGGAATGGCTCGGCGCTGACAGATCCGGTCCTTATTCTGGACTTGCCCGCCAGCCCCGGACCGAACCACAACGGCGGTGTCATTGCGTTCGGCCCGGATGGAAAGCTCTACGTTGTCATCGGCGATCTGAATCGGAACGGGCAGCTGCAGAATTTTTCGGCCGGCGCGGCGCCTGACGACACTTCCGTAATTCTTCGGCTCAATGACGATGGCTCGGTTCCCAGTGACAATCCTTTTTTCTCGCAGGGCGGAAACGTGGCGAACTATTATGCGTACGGGATACGAAACTCGTTCGGGCTGGCCTTTGATCCACTAACCGACGAGCTTTGGATGACGGAAAACGGCCCGGGCTCCTTCGACGAAGTTAATATTGTCGAACCCGGTTTCAATAGCGGGTGGGAGACGCTAATGGGCCCGGATGCACGCAATTCGAACAACGCGACGGACCTATTTTTCATTGCCGGCTCGCATTATGCCGATCCGAAATTTTCCTGGCTTGATACCGTCGGGCCGACGGCGATCGCTTTTCTCGATTCGCTGGGTTTAGGGGCGCAATACGAGAACAACGTTTTCGTCGGCGATATCAATAACGGCAATCTGTATCGCTTCAAGCCAAACGGAACGCGAGACGGGTTCGTATTCAATGGTCCCGGCCTGGCCGATCTTGTGGCAGACAACAAGCCCGAGTTGGACGAGACGATCCTCGCGACCGGTTTTGCCGGCATCACCGACTTGAAGGTAGGTCCCGACGGACGTCTTTACGTGGTATCCTTTGGAGACGGTAAGATATATGCCATCTCCAACGTATCACCATCGCTTTCGTTCGGAATTCGACTGCTGCCGCCATCCGAGGTGGGTGTCCCTTACATTGTTGACTTGGATATCTCCGGCGGCACGCCGCCATACAGCGCAAGCTTGGATGCCGGCACGCTACCGGCCGGATTGAATCTCGTGGACGGGGTGATCTCGGGCACGCCCGCATCAAGTAAGAGATCCCGACTTACTCTGCGCATCAGCGACGACAGCGGTGCCTTGCTGACGAAGCGGTTCAATATTTCAGTTCTGGGCGCCGTAAGTATCAATAATCAATCTTTACCGCCAGGCAGAGTGGGACGGCGATATAGGGCGCGCTTGAAAGCAAAAGCCGGTCAAAAACCCTATGCCTGGTCGCTGATCGCCGGCTCTCTCCCGTCCGGGTTAACCTTTGACGCCACCAGTGCTTCGATCAGCGGCACGCCCCTCGCTATTGACGAAACCAGCCTCGGCTTTCAAGTCACCGATCCCTTGGGTGGTGTTGCGCAGAAGACGCTGACGCTGTCGATTCGGTAGTTACAACATCATTACCATTTTCTCGGTTGCTGCTCTTCAGGAAGGGATAGCCTCGATTTAGAAAGCGTTCCACAAGATTGAATCACTATGTTAGGATTGTTTTCTGGGCGATCCCGGCATGGACAATCTCATCCAACAATTCACCGATCATTTGCGTCATGAGCGGAATTATTCGGCGCACACCTTGCGCAATTATTTGAGCGATGTGGCGCAGTTTCATGAGTTTTTGCTTGAGCGGGAACTCTGCCTCGACGACGCTCACCAGGTGGACCCGCGCAAGATCGACGTTTACGTCATACGGTCTTATTTAGCCGCGCTCACCAGGGACCGGAAGAAAAGCTCGATCGGCCGAAAACTCGCGGCAGTGAAAAAATTCTTTCGCTACCTGGTCGCGACGCACAAGATCGACAAAGATCCGCTTTTGCTGATTCAATCGCCCAAGCAGGAAAAGCCGCTGCCGGCTTTTCTTTCGGTGGATGACGCCTTCCAGCTTTTGGGTGCGATCAAGATCAAGACCGGCCTCGATGTGCGCGATCGCGCGGTGTTGGAAGTTTTCTATTCGACCGGCATACGCGTCAGCGAGCTGGTTGGACTCAATTGGCTTGACGTCGATTTTCAGTTGGGCATTGTTCGGGTGGTCGGCAAGGGCTCCAAAGAGCGTATTGTTCCGATCGGCGAGATTGCCTTGCAGGCCTTGCGCGATTACGGTCAGGAGCAGAGAAAGAAATGGAGTTTTTCCTG
>Ga0075287_1000026_pt1 | contig 13398 bp, 11 predicted proteins | sample SF_Rice_20C_0N_3_FD_69762 | JGI IMG/M metagenome (GOLD analysis project Ga0075287, IMG submission 69762) | Rice paddy soil microbial communities from Twitchell Island, California, USA - SF_Rice_20C_0N_301 | ecosystem: Environmental > Terrestrial > Soil > Paddy field/soil | place: USA: Twitchell... | reverse complement strand
AATACTCTGCCGCGAGCGCTACGGCGTTTGGGCTATGACGTCAAGCAGATCCAGGAAATCGTTGAATACGTCGAAGAGCATGAAACCATCGAGGGCGCGCCGCATCTCAAAGACGACGATCTTGCGGTATTCGACTGCGCCTTCAAGCCGGCCAACGGCAGCCGCACGATTCATTACATGGGGCACGTTAAAATGATGAGCGCCGTGCAACCGTTTATTTCCGGCGCGATTTCCAAGACCATCAATATGCCCACCGAGGCGACGGTCGAAGACATCATGCATGCCTATATGGAGTCATGGAAACTGGGGCTTAAGGCCGTGGCGATTTATCGCGACGGCTCCAAGCGGACCCAGCCACTCAATACCGCCAAGGACAAAAACGAAGCGAAGGCCGGCGCAGCCGAAAGCAAAGAGGCACGACCGTTGCGACGCAGGCTTCCTGACGAACGGCGATCGATCACCCATAAATTCGATATCGCCGGTCATGAGGGCTACATTATCGCTGGTATGTACGAAGACGGGCAGCCGGGAGAAATTTTCATCACGATGTCCAAAGAGGGTTCGACCATCTCCGGTCTTATGGATTCCTTCGCCACGGCGATTTCCATAGCGCTGCAGTACGGCGTGCCGCTGCGCGGATTGGTCGACAAGTTCAGCCACATGCGGTTTGAGCCTTCGGGTTTTACCAAGAATCCGGACATCCCGATGGCCAAGTCGATCATGGATTACATCTTCCGCTGGCTCGCCTCCAAGTTTCTCGACGGCGATGCCCAGCAGGAAGTTGGCATCGTCAGACCGGAAGCTGACGAAGAGAGTCATTTGAAGAAAGTTGTTTCGATCGCGTCGCACCCGCCGCGCGGCGGCGCACCGGTCACCACCATCAGCAGCGTAACGAGCCTTTACCAGCAGGATGCGCCCCCATGTCCCGACTGCGGCGCGATTATGATTCGCAGCGGCGCTTGCTATAAGTGTCTGAACTGCGGCGCAGTGAGCGGCTGCTCGTAAGTTTATCGCTCTTCGGAGCTTAGCAGGCGGGCCGGCGGAGTTCTCGTCGGCCCGCCTTTGTTTATGTGCCGTTGGAGGGAAGCAAGTTATTTCTTTTCCAGGTGAAGCACACCCTTCTGAGTATCGATATCCATGCGGAAATGACTCAGAAAGTTGAGCCCGAGAAGACCCGCGACTTGCGGGTCGGGAACCGCGTCGTGCACGGCCGCGGGAAGGTCCCGGATCTCCATGCCTCCGACCGCAATAGATTGGAGACTCGTCACCGGTGCGTTGATCAGCCCATTGGCTGTTTGAAATGGCAAGGTCTTCGAATTGGTGCCCAAGTCGATGGAGAGCTCGCGAGCCATCGCATTGGAGATCAGCGTGTAGCTGGAACCCGTGTCGACGACGAATTTCGCCGAACGCTTATTGTTTAAGGTTGCCTGGATAATCACGACCTGACCATGTCTTTCGATCGGAATCGACGCTTTACGGGGCATTGGCTTGATCTCCGGTTCGGCAGGCCGCGGGCTCTCCGGCGCGCCGACTCGCCCCACCTTGCCGCGCTGATTCGGCGGCACATTATGCAGGTTGTCGGTTATATGGAGTACGCCGTTTTCATCTTGCCAACGATAATATTCACCGGCGCGGGCGTGCGTCCAGGGTACACCAAACAGCACGAAAACCATGAGCGCTAAAAATTTTAGATTCACGATACCAATCAATTTAGCATCTTTGCGGCAAGCTCGAAACCATATAGGGCCGGTGTTGCTGCATCAGCCGGGATGTTTGGTTTACGGCGTCACGCGCCGGAGCCTGAGTGATTTCGGACGCTTTACAAGGCTAGACCAGTATGCTAGAAAACTTACAACTCACAACTAAAAAGGAAAGAGAGAGAAAAGAGCGGAGATATGGGGATTGCTGAACCGCAGAAAAAACAGATGATCGAGCAGTTCAGGGTTCATCCGACGGATACCGGCTCTCCGGAAGTGCAGGTTGCGCTTCTCAGCCAACGCATTGAATATCTCACCGGGCACTTCAAAGTCCATGTTAAGGATCACCACTCTCGTCGTGGCCTCCTGAAGTTAGTCGGGCAGAGAAGACGGCTTCTGGATTATCTTCGAAACACCGATTTCGCAAGATACCAAACCCTGATCCAGAGGCTTGGAATACGCAAATAGCTATTCCAGCGCCGTTGCCCGCCTTTCGCACGCCTCCGTCAGACACGTCTCCCGCCCGAGGATTTTTCTATGGTTAAAAAAATTGAATTGGAATTTCACGGTCGACCCTTATCTATCGAAATCGGCCGGATGGCGAAACAAGCGGACGGCGCAGCGCTGGTTCAGTACGGGGAGACAGTGGTGCTGGTGACCGCCGTAGCGGCGAAAGACTTAAAGCTGGACACCGATTTTTTTCCGCTCACCGTCGATTATCAAGAAAAAACCTTCGCCGCCGGCAAAATCCCCGGCGGTTTTTTTAAGCGCGAAGGCCGCCCTTCGGAAAAGGAAATCCTCACCTGCCGCTTGATCGACCGGTCGATTCGCCCGTTGTTCGCCGAGGGGCTTCGTTGTGAGACCCAAGTGATCGCAACCGTGCTGTCGGCGGACCGAGAAAATGATCCGGACGTCGTCGCCATGATCGGTGCCTCCGCGGCTTTGCATGTCTCGGATATCCCCTTCAACGGTCCATTGGCCGGCGTTCGCATCGGCCGCAACCATGGCCAGTGGGTGATCAATCCGACGCAGAGTCAGCTCGATGAAAGCGACATGGATATCTTCCTGTCCGGCAGCAAGGATGCCATCGTCATGGTCGAAGGCGGGGCGCAGATCATTCCGGAGGACGAGGTCCTCGAGGCTTTGTTTGCCGGTCATGAGGCGATTCAACCGATCCTCGACCTGCAAGATCGACTGCGCCATGAAATCGGCAAGGCGAAACGTGAAGTGCCGCTCGCCAAGCTCGATCATGCAGTGGTCCGGCGCGTCGAAGAATTGGCCCTCGTCAAACTCAAGCGGGCGCTCGAAGTTCCGGAAAAATTGGAGCGCTACAAGCGCATCGCGGAAGTCAAAGCGGAAGTCGTGCCGCAGGCGCTAAGCGAGTTTCCCGACCGGCAAAAAGACATCAAAGGCGCATTCGAGGAATTGAAACGCAACGTTTTTCGCGGTCTGGTGATTCAGCAGGAGCGGCGCATCGATGGGCGCGGTCTGAAAGACGTCCGCCCGATCACCTGCGAAGTCGAGGTGCTGCCGCGAACGCACGGTTCGGCGCTGTTTACCCGCGGCGAAACCCAAGCGCTGGTGGTGACAACTTTAGGGACGACCTCGGACGAGCAGCGAGTCGACGCCCTGATCGGCGAGCATTTCAAAAAATTCATGTTGCATTATAACTTTCCGCCATTTAGCGTCGGCGAAGTCAAATTCCTGCGCGGCCCGGGCCGCCGGGAAATCGGCCACGGCAATCTTGCTGAACGGGCGCTGGTGCCGGTGCTTCCCGGCGACGAAAGCTTTCCCTATACGATCAGAATTGTGTCGGAAGTTTTAGAGTCCAACGGATCGACTTCGATGGCGAGCGTTTGCGGCGGCTCGCTTTCGCTGATGGACGCGGGCGTGCCCGTGACGGCGCCGGTGGCCGGCATCGCCATGGGTCTGATCAAAGAGGGCGAACATGTGCGCGTGCTCTCCGACATCCTCGGCGATGAAGACCACTTGGGAGACATGGATTTTAAAGTCGCCGGCACTTCCGAAGGCGTGACGTCATTGCAAATGGACATCAAGATCAGCGGCGTCAACCGCGATATCATGCGCCAGGCGCTGCACCAGGCCAAGGAAGGCCGGTTGCATATTCTCGGGATCATGAATCGCAGTCTGTCGACTCCGCGCACCAACGTTTCCGGTCATGCGCCTCGCATCATTACACTGAAGGTCAAGCCGGACAAGATTCGCGAGATCATCGGCCCGGGCGGCAAGGTCATTCGCGGCATTATTGAAGCGACCGGCGTCAAGATGGATGTCGAAGATGACGGAACAGTCAGAATCGCTTCCATCGATGAAGAGGCTTCGCGCAAGGCGGTCGAGATGGTGCAGCGCATTGCCGCCGAGGCTGAAGTCGGAAAAATCTACAAAGGCACGGTGCGCAAGATCGTCGAGTTCGGCGCCTTCGTGGAAATCCTTCCCGGTACCGACGGATTGTTGCACATTTCCCAGCTCGCGCCCGAGCGCGTGCGCAAGGTGACGGACGTGCTGAAAGAGGGCGACGAAGTGATGGTCAAAGTTCTAGAGGTCGATCGCCAGGGCAAGATCCGTCTGAGCCGCAAAGAGGCGCTCCAAGAGACCGGCGGCGCGCCCGCGTCCAATACATCTGCTTGAGCTGCCGTTTAATGTTCGCCAAAAGCGTTCTCGACAACGGTATTCGCATCGTGACCCATGACATGCCGGACAATCGTTCGGTGAGTGTCGGGATCTGGGTCGAAAACGGCTCGCGCCACGAGAGCGCGTCCGAAAACGGCATTTCGCATTTTATCGAGCACCTGCTCTTCAAAGGCACCGGGCGGCGCACCGCCGCCCAAATCGCCGAAGAGATGGATGCCGTGGGGGGTGTCATCAATGCCTTCACTTCCAAGGAAAATACCTGCTATTACGCCAAGGTGCTCGATGAGAATCTGCCGCTTGCCATCGATCTCTTGAGCGATATTTTTCTTCACTCCAGTTTTGACGCCGAAGAGATCGAACGTGAGCGTTCTGTGATCCTCCAGGAGATTTCGCAAGCCGAAGATACCCCGGATGATTATGTGCACGATCTCTTCAACCTCGATTTTTTCCGGAATCATCCGATCGGTTGGCCGATTTGCGGCCGCCAAGAGACCGTCAATGCATTTCGCCGGCACGATATCGTGGATTTTTTCAAGTCTCGGTATCGGCCGGAGAGAGTTGTTGTCGCCGCCGCGGGCAATATTCGCCACGCGGTGCTGGTTGAGGAAATGGCGACGCGTTTCGGATCGAGCAACAGCTCGGTTTCCAGCCCGCTGCCGAGTATCGCTGGTGAAACCGCGCCCGAGATGGGAAGCGGCGTTTATCCTCATGCGAAGGCACTGGAGCAGGTGCACCTCTGTCTCGGCATGGCTGGGATTCACCAAACCCATCCTAAGCGCTATGTGGGATACGTACTGAACACGCTTCTCGGCGGCGGCATGAGCTCGCGTTTGTTTCAGGAAATTCGCGAGAAGCGCGGCAAGGCGTATTCGGTTTATTCCTTTTCATCTTCATATAAGGACGTCGGCTACTTCGGTGTCTACGCGGGAACGAACCTTGAATCAACGGAAGAGGTTGTCGAGCTGATCACTGCGGAGCTCAAGAAGCTTGCCGGAGGCGCAATCAGCGATGCCGAATTGCAACGCACGCTAGGCCAGCTCGTCGGCAGCACCATGCTTGGGTTGGAGTCGACCGATTCCTGGATGAGCCATATCGCGCGCAATGAGATCTATTTCGGTGAATCCATCACGACCGACGAAATCTGCCGTCGCATTCGCGCGGTGAGCCGCGACGACGTGATTGAGCTCGCGGGTGACCTGTTCCAACTGGACCACATGACCCTCACATTGTTGGGCGATTTCACCGACGGTTTCCAGATCAAAAACCTTAAGACGAGTCAGTAAACTGGCGCGGAAACAGACGTGCGCTGCGGGGCCGAGGTGGAAGAAGTTCGCATTGAGATCAAGCGCCTGCGCCCAAGCCCGGCGCAATCGCTGTTGCCGGCTTATATGACCGAAGGGGCCGCAGGCATGGATGTCTGCGCGGATCTTGATTGCGATATCGAGATTTCGCCGCTGCAGCGCGCGCTCATTCCCACGGGCATCGCGATCGCGCTTCCGATCGGTTTCGAAGCGCAGATCCGGCCCCGCAGCGGTCTCGCGCTCAGGCAGGGTATGACCCTGCTCAATAGTCCCGGAACCATCGATTCGGACTACCGCGGCGAGATTCAAATCATCATCATTAATTTGGGTGAGGCCGCGATCGTTATTCAACCCGGCCAGAGGATCGCTCAGATGGTCGTGCAACGGGTCGTGCGGGTGAATTGGCAAGAAGTCCAGGATCTCGCGGCGACGGCGCGTGAAGCGGGCGGCTTCGGCCATACGGATAAAAAACGCTGACGTCGAGGAAAGAGGCTACTGCCAAGCATGATCGCGCGCTACACCCGGCCCGAGATGGGCCGGATTTGGTCCGAAGAAAATGGTTTTCAAAAGTGGCTTGACGTAGAAATTCTTGCTGCCGAGGCTCTGTCCAAGCTCGGCAAGGTGCCGATAGCCGCGGTGGCGCGCATTCAAAAAAGAGCGCGCTTCGAAGTCAAACGCATTCGTGAGATTGAAGCCGAAGTCAAGCACGAGATTATCGCTTTTCTAAGCGCAGTGGCGGAATCGATCGGCGACGATGCCCGCTATTTGCACGTCGGTATGACCTCTTCGGACGTGATGGATACGGCGCTGGCGATTCAGTTTAAAGAAGCAAGCGCGATTCTGGACCAAGATCTCAAAGACCTGATGCAGGTGCTGCGCCGCCAGGCGCATAAGTACAAGCGCACGGTCATGATTGGGCGCACGCACGGCGTGCACGCCGAGCCGATTACGTTCGGTCTCAAGCTTGCTCTTTGGTACCAAGAAATGGCCCGCCATAGAGAACGTTTCAAGAAAGCGGTGGAGGATATCTGCGTTGGACAAATTTCCGGCGCCGTCGGCACCTTTGCGCAGATATCGCCGAAAGTCGAAGCTTATGTTTGCAGGAAGAGCGGCCTCAAACCGGCGCTGATCTCGAATCAGATCATTCAGCGCGACCGCCATGCTTTTTACTTTGCGACATTGGCGATTATTGCCAGCTCGCTCGAGAAATTCGCCGTGGAAATCCGCCATCTGCAGCGCACCGAAGTCCAGGAAGCCGAAGAGCCGTTTACGCAGGGCCAGAAGGGTTCATCGGCCATGCCGCACAAACGCAACCCGATATTGTCCGAAAATGTGTCGGGCATGGCGCGGCTGATGCGTTCCTATTCGATAGCGGCGATGGAAAACGTGCCGCTCTGGCACGAACGAGACATCAGCCATTCTTCCGTGGAGCGCGTGATCGCGCCGGACGCCACAATCGCGCTGGATTTCATGCTCCGGCGTATGACCTACGTTATCGGCAATCTCTGCGTCTATCCGGAAAACATGAAGCGCAACCTGGAGAAGAGCGGCGGCGCGGTTTACTCGGAAAAAATTTTGCTGGCCCTGGTCGATAAAGGTGTCGCGCGCGACACTGCCTATCGGTTGGTGCAGAAGCATGCCCTCAAAATTGGCAGGGACGGCGGCGATCTCAAGCGCGAGCTCGTGTCGGATCCGGAAATTCGCCGCTATTTATCGGCAAAGGAGATCGATGCGGCGTGGGGAGTGGAACACCATCTGGCCCAGGTCGATTTTATCTTCCGCCGCGTATTCCAATAATCTTCCAACCGGGAACTTTAATTATGAGAGTCAAGATATTCGTATCCTTGAAACAGGGGGTACTCGACCCGCAAGGCAAGGCGATCGAGCGCTCGCTGCATACGCTCGGCTACAACGAGGTGAGCGAAGTGCGCGCCGGCAAGTACTTCGAACTCGAGCTCGATGCAACGTCGCGCCACGCGGCTGAAGTTCGTATCGGTGAAATTTGTGATAAACTACTTGCGAATCCCGTTATTGAAGATTATCGGTTCGAAATTAGTCAAGAGTGAGGCGTGCCGGCTGGTTAGATTCGTTTTCCGTTTGCTGGCAATCCGGCACTCAGCTCTCGTGGGTCGGTACTGATATGCATTGGGGAGTCATCACTTTTCCCGGCTCGTGCGACGATCACGACGTCTTTGACGCGCTCAAGTCCGAACTTGGGCAGAAAGTCAAGCTGCTTTGGCATAAAGATGAGTTGGCCGGCAACTTCGATTGTATTGTTTTGCCGGGCGGTTTTTCCTACGGAGACTATCTGCGTTGTGGGGCCATGGCGCGCTTTTCGCCGATCTTGCGCGGTGTGGTCAAATTCGCCCAGAATGGCGGGCTTGTGCTGGGCATTTGCAACGGCTTTCAGATTCTCTGTGAGACCGGTTTGTTGCCCGGCGCCCTGGTGCGAAACGCCGATCTTCAGTTTATCTGCCGTCCGGCTTATCTGCGTGTGGAAGAAACCGACACAGCATTTACCTCGGGGTTAAAACGCGGCCAGATTCTCAAGATGCCGGTCAAGCATGGCGAGGGCTGCTATTACGCCGACGCTCCCACTCTGGAACGGCTTCATAAAAACCGCCAGATTTTGGTTCGCTACGTCGACGCTAAGGGCAAACCGACGCCCTCGGCAAATCCCAACGGATCGGTGGAAAACATCGCGGGCATCTGCAACGAGACGCGCAATGTCTTTGGCCTCATGCCGCACCCTGAAGATGCCTGCAGCGAGCTTCTAGGCAGCACGGACGGCGCGAAGATATTCAACTCCATTGCGACGGCGTGCGCGGATAAGGCGACCTCGCATGTCTGAAGCACGGGCGGAGAAGCTCATGGGACCGGCGCTGACGGCGGCGTTGGTAACAAGTCATGGCATTACCGCCGACGAATACGAAAAAATTGTCAAGGCGCTGGGTCGAGAGCCCAGCTACACGGAACTCGGTGTTTTTTCCGTGATGTGGTCAGAGCACTGTAGCTACAAAAGCTCGCGCTATTATCTCAAAAACCTGCCGACCGAAGGTCCCCAGGTGCTCCAAGGTCCCGGCGAGAACGCCGGCGTCGTCGACATCGGCGGCGGCCTGGCCGTCGCTTTCAAAATCGAGAGCCACAATCATCCATCGTTTATCGAGCCGTACCAAGGCGCTGCCACCGGAGTCGGCGGCATCCTCCGCGACATCTTCACGATGGGCGCGCGGCCGATCGCCTCGCTCAATTCGCTGCGCTTCGGCAGCATCGACCATCCGCGGACGCGCTATCTCGTTTCCGGCGTGGTCGCAGGCATCGGCGGTTACGGCAACTGCATCGGTGTGCCGACGGTAGGCGGCGAGTGCTATTTCGATGAATGTTACAATGCCAACATTCTGGTCAATGCTTTTACCCTCGGCATCGTCAAGAAGAAACAGATTTTTACCGGAATCGCCAAAGGGCTCGGCAATCCCGTGATCTACGTAGGGTCGAAGACCGGGCGCGATGGTATTCACGGCGCTACGATGGCGTCCGAGTCTTTTTCCGAACAGAAAGAACAGCGGCGTCCGACAGTGCAAGTCGGCGATCCATTCACGGAAAAGCTGCTGCTCGAAGCGTGTTTGGAGCTAATGGAAAAAGATTTCATCGTCGGCATCCAGGACATGGGCGCCGCCGGACTTACCAGCTCATCGGCTGAGATGGCCGGGCGCGGCGGCTGCGGCGTCGAGCTTGATCTCTCGGCGGTGCCGCTGCGGGAAACCGGCATGAGCCCCTACGAGATTCTTCTCTCCGAGTCCCAGGAGCGCATGCTGTTGGTTGCCAAACAAGGCAGCGAAGCCGAGATCCTAAGAATTTTCGAGAAATGGGATCTTGACGCCGTTGTCGTTGGCAGGGTGACCGATGATCAGCAGTTTCGCGCATTCTGGCGCGGTGAAGAGGTAGCGAACATACCGATCCGCGCGTTGACCAAAGAGGCGCCCGTCTATCAGCGCCCGGCAACACGGCCGCCGCAACAGGACCGATTACAGCAACTCGATCTTGCTAGCATAAAAGAACCGAAGGATTTGCTGGCCACGTTAAAGCAGCTGCTGGGCTCGCCGAATCTGGCGTCCAAGGAGTGGATTTACCGCCAGTACGATCAATTCGTGCGCACCAACACGGTCGTTGGGCCGGGTGCCGATGCCGCCGTGATCCGCATCAAAGGAACGACCAAAGGCCTGGCGCTGACCGTCGACGGCAACAGCCGCTATTGCTATTTAGATCCTTACGTGGGTGGTGTGGTGGCAGTGGCTGAAGCGGCGCGGAATTTGGCATGCGTCGGCGCGCGGCCCGTCGGCTTAACTGATTGTTTGAATTTCGGCAGCCCGGAGAATCCGGAAGTGATGTGGCAGTTCGCTCAGGTCATTCAAGGCATGCGCGACGCGTGCACGGCGCTTCAGGTGCCGGTTGTGAGCGGCAATGTCAGTTTCTATAATGAGACTGACGGCACGCCTATTTACCCGACCCCCGTTATTGGGATGGTCGGACTGATCGAACAAGTCCAGCGCGTGATGACCCCATGGTTTAAATCCTCAGGCGATGCGGTTGTCATGCTCGGACGCACGCGGGAGGAGCTCGGCGGTAGTGAATATTTAAAATGGGTACATGGATTGACCCGGGGCACGCCGCCGTGGATTGATCTCAGGGTAGAGCAAGCGGTTCAACTGTGCTGCCTAGAGGCGATCGATCAAGCGTTGCTCTCGTCGGCTCATGACGTGTCGGACGGCGGCCTCGCGGTGGCTTTGGCCGAGTGCTGTATCGGCAATCCGGAAAAGCCGGTGGGAGTGCGCATCGAGACGCGTGAAATGATCCGCGGCGACGCGGCGCTGTTCAGCGAATCACAGTCGCGCATCGTCGTATCATTGAAGGAGGAAAAGATGGATCGCCTCAAAGAACTCGCGGCGCGCCATAATGTGCCCATGCACGTCATCGGCACCGTGGGCGGCACGCGTTTCACGATCCAGCCGATCATGCAGGTGGCGGTCGACGAGTTAAAAGCGATCTGGTCAACCGGGCTGGCGTCGCGGCTAAAATAGCTGAGCTCCAACTTGAGGCGTTTGCCGCCAAGCGGGGGATCCCTACGAGAGTGATCTGAATGATTTCAGACAAATTCCACGAAGAGTGCGCCGTCATGGGCGTCTACGGACATCCGGAGGCAGCCAACATGGTCTACCTCGGTCTATATGCGCTGCAACACCGTGGACAAGAGTCCTGCGGCATCGTTTCGTCGGACAGTAAGGGGCTCATTTCGCACCGGCAGATGGGTTTGGTCGCGGACGCGTTCAAAGAAGACGTCATCAAGCGGCTCGAAGGTGCCAGCGCAATCGGTCACAATCGATACTCCACCCAAGGGCAAAGTCACTTAAAGAATGCTCAACCGTTCGTGGTCGAGTACTCGCAAGGACCGATCGCGATCTCGCACAACGGCAATTTAGTCAATGGCGGGTTGCTGCGCGAAGAGTTGGAACGCTCCGGCTCGATTTTTCAGTCGACTACCGACACCGAAGTCATTATTCACCTGATCGCCACGTCCAAGGAAGCGACGCTGATGGGCCGTATCGTCGAAGCATTGAGCCGTGTGCGCGGCGCTTATTCCCTGCTCTTTCTTACGTTGGACAAAATGATCGCAGCGCGCGACCCGTACGGATTTCGGCCGCTTGTGCTGGGAAAATTCGTCCAAGGGAAAAATCGCGGCGCCTACGTTTTTGCTTCGGAGACCTGCGCGCTGGACCTGATCGAGGCGGAACTCGTGCGTGAGGTGGAACCCGGCGAGATCATCACAATCGGTCCCGCAGGACTGGAATCGCTCAAGCCCTTTCCGGCCGCGCCGCATGCGAAGTGCATTTTCGAATACATCTATTTCGCCCGCCCGGATAGCAATCTTTTCGGACACAACGTGTACCAAGTCCGTAAAGCACTCGGCCGGCAATTGGCGCGTGAGAGCGGCGTTGCCGCGGATCTTGTCACGCCGGTGCCCGACTCGGGAGTCCCTGCGGCCATCGGCTATGCTGAGGAAGCCAAAATCCCGCTGGAGTTCGGCCTGATTCGTAATCACTATGTGGGGCGAACTTTTATCGAGCCGCAGCAGACCATCCGCAATTTTGGCGTGAAGATCAAGCTCAACGCCCAGCGCGATGTCCTGAACGGCAAGCGCGTGGTGGTCGTCGACGATTCCATCGTGCGCGGCACCACCAGCCGCAAGATCATCCGCATGCTGCGCGATGCGGGCGCGAAGGAAGTGCACATGCGCATCAGTTCGCCGGCGACGATCAGTCCTTGCTACTACGGCATCGACACGCCGACGCGCTCCGAGTTGATCGCGGCTTCAAATTCGGTCGAAGAAATCCGCCGATATATCGAGGCCGATACGCTGGCGTACTTGAGCAATGACGGCATGTACGCCCACTTCGATGGCCAGAGACAGGGTTTCTGCGATGCCTGTTTCACTGGCAACTACCCCGTCCATTTCGAAGACGAAGGCCACACCAAACAACTGCATCTCTTCGATGCAGTGAACCGCTAGCAATTGTTCGTCGGCATCGCCGGAAAGAACACTCTGCTTTCACTATTTGCAAGCTGCGTTAACCGTAAATTGTCGTCGAGGTTGCGTCCTCAAGGAGTGAAGAAAGAAAACCCGGCGTAGATCACGTGCGAGTCCATCCCTGGATTGCTGCGACCTGTGTTGGCATTCGACATATGATGAAGTTTGTACCCGAGCGTCAGCGCTCTTTTCGGCGCTAGAAAAAATTGCAGACCCAAGCCAAATTCCGGGGTGAAATTAAAACGCGATGAGTCCGGCAACGGGATATCATCTTGAAAGTACAAAAAGCCAACGCTTGCAGCTACAAAGGGCTGTATCCAGCTCTGCCGAGCAAAGTTGATCTTGAACCCTAACGGAGACAGACCCGCTCCATAAATTGTCGAGCTTCCTCTTCTCACGTCATGGGGTTCGACCACCACCGCGGCAGGAAAGATGTCTAACGTATATTCTAAGGAGATCCATTCCCATGCCGCTAAAACCCGCCCGTAGCGAAGCGCGAACAAAAGCAGATTTCGATTCTCGATGTTGCCGAAAACTTGGGAAGAGCCCGGCGATCCGCCGGCCCAAACACCAAACTCATTTGTGCCTCTGGCAAGCGCGTAACCCGGACTCGCCCCCGCGGGACTGTCCGCGCCATGAAGCGGCACCGGGAGAACGAACACGCTCAAAAGCAAGAGCGCCGGCGCTCCGAGAAGACATCGCTGCAGCATCTGGACGTGTTCTTTTAGCATGTGTCATTCGCCATGGGTTTATTCGGCTTTTCCCAGTCTAGCGCAAAAATCGGAAGGTGGAATAGGATAGGTGACACCCCGCAAAGGCGGAAGGAAAAATTGCAGATTAAGAGTTGAAAACAAAAAACAATTGCGATGCTCACGATAGCAACGGATCTATTGAGATTGTGTCGTAATGAGTTCCCGCGCGGTTAGAAAAATTCCTACGCTGTTGGCGTTGCGCATACACAATTCGCTCCAGGTCGCCGCTTCTATTGCGCCACTGCACCATCGCCCATTAAAGATGCCCGCGTTATCGCCGGCTTATTCGGATCGGCGACTGATCACACGATCGCGCGAGACCTGGCATCTTCGTTGCGTCGGGTCTTTGAAATGCAAATCCGATTCTCGCCCAAATCGCTCAGCTTCTTTGTCGTTCTAGCCGTGCTGCTCGC
>Ga0075287_1000025_pt1 | contig 13564 bp, 13 predicted proteins | sample SF_Rice_20C_0N_3_FD_69762 | JGI IMG/M metagenome (GOLD analysis project Ga0075287, IMG submission 69762) | Rice paddy soil microbial communities from Twitchell Island, California, USA - SF_Rice_20C_0N_301 | ecosystem: Environmental > Terrestrial > Soil > Paddy field/soil | place: USA: Twitchell... | reverse complement strand
ACGCCGGCTTGTATTTTCAGGAACAAATCTCAGGAGCAGGCAGCACTTTGCTTCTCAGAGCGCATTGTCTTTGCTCCGAACGGATTGCCCTCGGCCGCAGTTTCGCCGCCTCGGCGCTAGCACGCCGCAAGCGAGCTGCTATAATTCCGCGCCATGAAACTCGCGCCGTTGACGCTCATCTCCTGCGCTGCCGTGTTCGAAATCGCCGGCTCCTCCGGTGCCGCTATGCTCGCACCGTTCTTCATGAAAGCGCATGGCTACTCAATCACGCTCGCCAGCGTGCCGCTGTTCGTCAACGGCGTCGGCCGCGTGTGTTCCGATCTCATGTCGGGCGTACTCGCTTCTTATTTCAGCTCTGGCGTGCTGATCGTCGCGGCCACGCTGAGCGCCATCGCGATTAGCATCCTGGCGAATTTCTTTCTTGATTATACTCTGGTGTTTCTCGGCGCGTTCACGCTCTTGGGCATAACCGAAGCGATGTTTGCGTTATCCATTCGCAAGATTGCCTTCGAGCAATCCGCTCCGGGCCAACAGGGACGCGCGCAAGGTCAAGTTGCGGCCGCGCTTGGTATCGGTTTTTCCGCCGGCCCGCTGATCGGCGGTTTTGTCGGCAAGGTTTTCGGACCGGAAGCGCTGTTCGCGCTTTACGCTCTGCCCCAGTTGGCCGGCTTGATCCTGTTGTTTCTCGCCGGCGCCCACCGCTCGCGCGAAGTGACCCAAGAGCACACGGTAAAATTGTGGAGCGAAGGCAAACAATTGCTGCGCCAAACTTGGTTCCTCACCACCGCGCTGGCGATATTTCAATCGTTTGTCATGCTGGTCGGTGTCACCCGGATTGCGTTTCCCTTTCTCGCCGTGCACCAGCGTGGCATCGGTTTGGACTGGGTCGGGACGATGGTTTCGATCTCCCGCTTGACCGACACTTTTGGACGATACACCGGCGGCCGGCTGTGCGACCGCATCACCGCGCCGCGGGTGATTTTGCTCGGCGTCGGGATCGGCGTGCCGATGTTCCTACTGCAACCCTACGGCGCCGGCGCGTTGACGCTGATTTTGCCGTTGGCGATCATGACCATGGGATTCGGCTACACCAATGTCGGCGCTACAACTTTTGCGCTGCAATCCGCCGGCAGCAATGCCAAAGCACTGGCGCTCGGATTGACGCGCGCATTCACCTCTCTCGGCAACGGCCTCGGACCGCTGATCGCGGGCGCGCTGGTGCAGTCCCTCGGTTATGAAATGGGCTTTCACGCGATGGCCGCGCTGTCCGCCGCGGTTTTTCTGCTGGCTTGGGTCGGCCTGAAAAGAAAACCAGCCGGGGCCACAGCGGCGCCCGACCGGTTGGAGTGAGACATAAAACCGGATCGCCGTTCAAGGTTCAAAGGTCCAATGTTCAAAGACGGGACGCGCCGACGACCTTGAACCTTTGAACTTTGAACCGACTGCGCTAGCGCAATCCCTTATATTCTTCGCCAATGCCGAGATCTTTTAGATACTCGATGCTGTTGTTGGCATAACCCACCTGGCCGGCTTTTTCGGCGCGCCAAGCGTCAAGATATTTAAGAATCTCGTCCAACGGCAGCACATCCGCGTACTTCTGGTTCATGTCGAAGAGATTGATTGCGTGGCAGGCTTCGTGACGGTCGAACACGCATTCTTCCGCAACCACCATGCGCAGCCGATTGGTCGTGCCATCCACCACGCTGGCGCGCACACAACCGCTGGTGCTTTCACCGCAGGTGATGATCGTATCGACGCCGAGAAAATTTAAGTGACCGATCAGCGGCGTTCCCCAAAAGGCGCTGGGCGAGACTTTCTTGAACACGGTTTCGCCGGGAATTGGTTTTACTTGATCGACGATGTCGTAACGACGGCGAAAGCGATCGAGCTCTTCCGCGGTCATCGTCGCGCGCTTTTTTGTGTCGCGCCGGAACGCCCAGGGTTCGACCGCCACACCGTCCATGCCGGTGACGTGAATGATGGGAATTCCGACTTCGCGCGCCTTGGCGAGTAATCTCTGTATATAAGGAAGTGCGTTCCAGCCCGCAAGCCCGCAGCTACCGGGCCAGGTCTTGATCGCTTCGGTCACCGCTTCCGGCTTGTCGCCGAATACCCAGCGATAGAGATCGATCAGCAACAACGCCGGCCGTTCGCCAAAACCGATGCGCCGCTCTGCTTTACCGACCAATGTAGCTTTGTCTTGTTCGGTTAAGAACCGTTCCCAGACTCTTTCAGCCATGTACGCCTCCCCATTTTCGTCGTCGGCAGAAACCTATCATTCCGTTGCTTGGACGGTCAAGCTGCGCAACCTCTGTTGCCGATCAGCTTTCAACAGCGCTATAGTTCCCGTATGAAGGACCTCACACCCATTGATCTCAAAGGCGTCATCGATGACGTCACGCCGCAGGCAAAAGCCGCCGGGTGCTTTGGCAAGACTCGCAGTCCATCCTCTTCTAATCGTGCCAGCCGTTCGAGCAGTCAATTCATTCCACGGAAGCGCCGCGAGAGGTAGCCACACCGGAACCTTAAACGTTAGATTTGGAAATCGGCACGGCTTGGGTCGCACGAACGAATTTTTAAGGGTCGAACGACCGAAACGTCCGGGTTTCGCATCACGATGCTTTCATCAAACGCGCGTGAGCGATTTCTTTCTTCTGAATCGGACGAACTTGAGAGGCATCCAACGTGGCCACTGTGACCGTTTCGCCATGAAGGGTCAAGAACTCAACTTCAAAAGCCGCGCCCTTTTTATAAACGTGAATCACGGTTCCAACGTCGCCAGCTTTCAATTTTTCCGCAGGAATGTTTGTTTTCAGGGCGATCCTGTCATGTTCCTTGATCATGGTAGGCTCCTAGATTGGATACGCCGTGATGAGGCGCGGCGATTTCGAGTTCTTCGGCAATATCCAGACAGTGCGAATTCTCGGTTCGCGTCCATCCGGTGTATATAAATAACCATCGACAGTATATCGAGTCCCATGTTTCGATTCTACCGCGGAAATCACCGAATGGGTTCGGCCATGTTTCTTGAGCGCCTCGGCTAGGATGGTCCATCGCGCGACTGCGAAACCAAACCTGGCGAAGAATCTCGCCTTACTGCTGCCGTCAGGATGTGATGCCGATAGCAAATACTCGACAATCTTCTTTCGCTCAACACGAACGCGTTTTGCATGGGGTAGATTCATCTTGAGACGTTGCTTCTCGATACCGGTTTAGTGTCGAGACTCGACGAGGGCCACCATCCGTTTCGCGCTTTATACAATACCAATCTTGCTAAAATCAAAATAGATTCACACCTTTCGTCGCGAATCATGTAATGAATCCCACATTTCAAACATGGTCGCACGGTTAAGCAGCACTCTATTGCTCCGGCGCTTTCGAAAGCGCTATAGTCGCTGCGGGAGGAGTTATGGAAAAACTAATTCCCATCGATCTCACCGGAATCATCGACGATGTCAAAGCCGCAGGCAAAAGCCGCCGGGTGCTTTGGCAAGACTCCGAATCCATCGCATTCTTGAGCAGCGGGCGCAAAGAGCGCTGGGACTTTCACATCGACCCGGCGGACGAAGTGACCTTACAGCTCACTGGGGTGCAGCATTTGGTCTATCGAACAGCCGAAGGCAAAGAACAAACCGCCGACATAAAAGCCGGCCAGATACTGCTTTGTCCCGCCGGCGTACCGCACTCGCCCCGTCTCGAAGCCGATTCCTGGTTCATCGTCTTTGAACGCAAGCGCAGCCCGGGTGAGATCGATCAGTTCAAATGGTTTTGCAACAACTGCGGCGAAAAGGTTTATGAAACCTCCGTTGAGGTCGGCGATTATCGTGCCGATCCGGTCGGACAGGTCTACCAGAAATTCTCAGGCGATGAGAAACTGCGCACGTGCAAAAAATGCGGCGACATCATACCCGCGCCGCCAAAGTGACCAGTTTGATGGAAACCAAACTGGTCATCCTGAACGTTAGTGAAGGATCCTTTTTCGTGTTTGACCGACATTGATTCGGTTATCGATCCGATGAACAATTACATCAAACGACTGGCTCAATTGGCTTCCGCTTACCGTGTCGCCGAAGAAAGGGTCGTGCGGGAATTTTTTAAGAAACGGCGAAGCAAAAAAGATCATCTGCGCTGGCTGAAGGCCCAAGGTTTTAAGGAATACTCGGCCATCAAACCGATCATCGGCGCATTGGCAGCGCTCTACCCGAATATCGATCGCGGCGTTGCCCGCCACGACTATGCCGAGCTGGCCGAGAAACTGGCCGACGAAACCAAGCACGCGCGTTTAGTGATGGATCTGCTAGAAGAAATGACCGGCACGAAAGTCACCCCGCGCGATCTGACCTGGCTGTCGCAAGACCGCAAGCTCGCCAAAGTACGCGCTAAATACTCACGGAGCTTCGCGCGGCTCTTGCACGGTTCGGGAAAAATCACCTCCAAAGAGATCAAGCGCAAGGACGAAGCAGTCGAGCGCGCGGCTATCACTTTAACCGAAGGCGGCGGCGGAGCCCTTTACCAAGTGTGCAGCAAGCTCAAAAAACGCGGCATCGAAGGGAAAATCGCCTGGGTGTTTCACGAGATCTTGCGCGATGAGGTCGGGCATAAGGATAGCGGCGCGCGGGCCCTCGCCGGGCTCATCCGCGATGAGACGTCATTTCAACGTGCCGCGACAATTATCTCCGAAGTTTCGCGGCAGCGCTTGCTTATGCGCAACGAGCAATTCGGCTTTCCGCTGAACCCCGATCAACTGGCCGCGCTTGAAAGCCGTGTCACACAATCGGTCGACTTGAAATGAGACTATTACGAATCTCACTTCTGTTCGCTTTACTCTCAGGCTCGGCCTTCGCTCTCGATATCCCCGCGCTCAAGCCAGGCGTCAACGATTTCGCAGCCGTCTTTCCGCCGGCAAGTCTGGACGATTTGGAGCAGCGCCTGCGCCGTTTCCATACCGAAACCGCCAATGGCGTCGTTGTGCTGACCCTCAAGACTCTCGACGGGAAAAACATTAGCGATGTAACGCGCAGCGCATTCGACAAGCTGTTGTTGAGCGACGCGGAGCGGGAAAAAACCGTCCTGCTCGTGGTCGCCCGCAGTGAGAGACAGGTGGCCATTCAAGCCGGCTCTCAAGTGCGTTCGCTGTTTCCGGAGCCGGCAACCAGCGAGAAACTTCTCGCCCAGTCGACTCTTTATTGGGATGGCATGCGCCCCGATCTCGGCATTCACGGCGCCGTGCATTACTTGTTTCGCGTTCTCCGAGGCGACGCGCGCGTCGGCAGCCAAACCGAAGAAGAAAAATTGGAAGAGATGTCTTTACGGGGTGGCGAGGCCGGTGCAATCTTTGCGCTTTGTCTGGGTCCTTTCCTGGCGTTTTTTGTCGGTGCGCTATGGGGAATTTATGCGACTCAATATGGCGTGCAGCGTAATACGCGGCTCGTCATGGGTGCAATCTTTGGCGGCGCTACGGCAAAAATCATCGCCATGCTCATGTCGATTCTCGGCGGCTACAGCGCTGGTCTGTGGTATTTCATCATGGCCCTGGCCATCCCGCTCGGTATTTTCGGCAGCCTGACGGAATTCTGGATGGCCGGCGATTGGCGCGGTATTCCGCGCGTCAAAGGGCCCCGCCGCAAGCCGGAAGATAACATCGGAATCTAACGCACCAACTGATCGATGTTGCAGACTAAGCGTGTGCCATGGATCAGCCAAATTCCCTAACGGCGGGCACTCTATCGCGACGGGCGCTGCTGCGCGCCGCGCTGAGCGCCGGGGTGGTCGCGCTCACAGGAGAGTTTGCGATGGGAGACACTCTAATCCGCAAACCAATTCCTAAAACCGGCGAGCTCTTGCCCGTCATCGGGCTCGGCACATGGCAAACTTTTGATGTCGGCTCAACGAAACCGGCGCGCGAGCCGCTCAAAGCAGTCATGCGGGAGTTCGTGCGCTCAGGCGGCCGCGTCATCGATTCCTCCCCGATGTATGGCAACTCGGAAGCTGTCACGGGCGAACTGGCCCATGACCTAAGCCTACAAAAACAACTTTTTCTCGCCACAAAGGTCTGGACCTCCGGCCGGGAGGCCGGCATGCGGCAGATGGAAGAATCTTTTCGGCGATTGCGCACCCAACGTATGGACCTGATGCAGGTCCATAATCTGGTCGATTACCGCACGCATTTAGAGACGCTGAGGCGGTGGAAATCCGAAGGCAAGGTGCGTTATGTCGGCGTCACTCATTATACGGCAAGCGCTTATGACGAGCTCGCACGGGTTATCGCAAGGGAAGATCTCGACTTCGTCCAGATCAATTACTCGCTGGCTGAACGCGAAGCGGAAAAACGCATGTTGCCGCTTGCCGCCGAAAAGCAGCTCGCTGTCCTGGTCAACCGGCCTTTCGCACAAGGACAAATATTTCGCCGCGCCGGCGGCAAGCCGCTGCCGGCATGGGCCAAAGAAATCGGCTGCGCCAGCTGGGCGCAATTTTCCTTAAAGTTCATCATTTCTCACCCGGCCGTCACCTGCGCGATACCGGCAACCGCGAAAGTTGACCACCTGACCGATAACATGCGCGCCGGCCTTGGCCCGATGCCCGACGCCGCGACTCGCGAGCGCATGGCGCGGTATTTCGCCGGCCTATGACGAAAGCGGCGGAGTCGACTCGTTCTCGCGATGCATTGGTTCCAGCAGAGGCAACTTTGGTTCCGAACCGCTTGAACGGAGCAAGGCGATTGAACGACTTGAACTTTTTGAACGCATTCCCAAATATTTGACAGGGTTCGACGGCGATGATAGCGCTGGATCTCATCTAAAAGACAAAAGGAGAAATTACGATGGCCAAGCTTCGTCATCTCGCAATTCTCACGCATCAGCCCGATAAGCTCGCGGACTTTTATAAACGGGTTTTCGAAATGCAGGAGATGTACCGCACGAAAAACGGCTCTGTGCATCTTTCGGACGGCGAAGTCAATCTGGCGATCTTGAATGCTAACGATCCAAAGGAACCCGGCCATCAGCCGGGGCTTTATCATTTCGGCTTTCACGTCGACGACAATAAAGAAGTCGCCCGGCGTATCAACGAAATTTATCCCGAGGGCGCGCCCAAGGAGCGCGAAGCGACCTACGCCGAGGGACGCGGCTCGGATCCGGACGGCAATCTCTTCGATATTTCCACAGTCGGGTGGGGCTACAAGCGGCGCATGGATCTGTAGTCGGGCAGCGAGAGAACAATGCCAACTCTGATTATTTCCATCTTCATCGTCTGTTTCGCAAGTCTTTGTTCGAGCGCCGGCCACGCTGCAAGCGCCGACGAGGTCGTCAAAAAAGCTGCCGGCCTTTCCGGCGCGCAGCGCAAGGCTTTCCTGGAAGAAGGCGCGAAGAAAGAGCGCGAACTGGTCTTTTACACCTCGCTCAGCCTGACCGATTATCCCAAGATCATGCCGCACTTCGAGAAAAGTTATCCATTCATCAAGACGAATACGTATCGGTCGACCCCTTCCGGCGTCTTCACAAGAGTCGAGACTGAAGCTCGCGCTGGACGTTTCGCCGTTGACGTTGTCGGCTCGGCGCCGGTGGAGATGTGGCAACTCAAGCAGCGCAAGCACTCCGCGGCGTATCTTTCGCCCGAGCAGAAGGCATTGCCGCCGGGGTCGCGTGACCCGGAAGGCTACTGGCAGGGCTTCGAAGTCACCCCTCTGGTGACGGCTTTCAACACCAAGCAGGTCTCCAACGCTGATGCGCCGCGCAACTATCAGGATCTTTTAAATCCGAAATGGAAAGGCAAGATCAGCCTCGGCACCGAGGAATACACCTGGTTCAACATCTTGCTCGATTCGATGGGGGCCAAGAAAGGCCAAGAATACATGCAGGCGCTGGCCAGGCAGGATTTGCAGATGCCCGGATCAAGCAGCGTCATGCGCGTGCAGTTGATGCTCGCGGGCGAATCGGCGATCGCGGTCGCGGCGCGCGGCCGGCGCGTGACCGAGTACAAGCAACAGGGCGCACCAATCGATTTCCGGATTATGGATCCTTACGCCGGCGAGCCGAACTTTGTTGCGTTGATGCAGCGCTCGGCCCATCCACACGCGGCGCTGCTTTTTATCGACTGGATTTTATCCGAGGAAGGACAGACGCGCCTCGCCGACGCGGCCGGGAGAATTTCGATCCGCAAAGGTATCAAACACAAGCCGTGGGTGCAGGAACTCTTGCAGAAGGAGTTTGTCTTTCTCAGCCCGTCTTCGATCGGACCGAATTTGAATTCGATCATCGATCAATACAACCAAACCTTCGGCGTGCACAAAACAAAATAGTTCCAGCGCACCCGACTCGTTGTTCCTAACTCGAGGTACCAAGACCTGAACGCTTGCGGCTCCAAGCGCGCTCGATCAAGGTACTCAATCCCGAGAACCGAGAATTTTCTTATTTAAGCGCTTTCTTGAGAATCCGAACGGCAGTTTCGGAATCCGCTGCGCTGTCGAAGGCCAGATAGGACACTGCGCGCCTGCCTAGCGCGGCCGCCGAAATACCGCGCAGATTGATGCCGGCCGCGGCAAGGGCATCGGTCAATTTGGCGCCCAATCCCGCTTTGTCCGGTCCTTCGATGCGTACGGAATGCAGACTCTCGCTCGTACCGAGACCGGCCTGTTGCGCCGCGGCTTTTTGTTTCGCGCCCTTGATGGGCGTTATGAACACGACCCCCGTGCCGGGCTTGTCGGGAGCGCGACGGGCAACGACGAATTCAATGTTTGCGCCGGCCTTAGTCATTGCGCCTAAGGTGCTCGCGAGACCGCCCGGACGATCTGCGATTTCTCCCGCCCAAACGTCGACTTTTTTAACCGAGTACGCCATAGGACACCTCCTGCAAATTTTTTTGTGCCGTTATGCTGCCCGAAATGCAGTTAAAATCGGGCTATTGCCATGACCGCGCCTAGTACAATCTGAGCGGCTCATATCACCGGCGCCCGCAAAGTGTCAATAAAATATGATGTCCTACCATGGATGCCTGATCTACTTACTGGGCCGCGCCACTGGCCCGGCGTCCTGAAAATCACGGATTGGTGCCCAAAATTATTGAAGGACGAGACCACGCATGCTATCTTCCTTGGTTCAATGAAACGCCCTCACACTAACTTCATAGTTGCTGCGCTCGTTCAATGGTTCGATGCCGACTATCATGCCGCCGGCGCTGCCTTACGAATTCGCGACATTGATCGTGTCAACTGGTTCCGTTGTCTGCCGTTTGTCATCCTGCACTTAGGCTGCCTCGGAATCTTTGTCGTGGGTTGGAGTTGGACCGCGGTTTACGCCGCGGCAGCGCTTTATCTGGTCAGAATGTTCGCCATTACCGGGGTATATCATCGCTACTTCTCGCACCGGACGTTCAAGACCTCCCGATGGGCGCAGTTTATTTTTGCGATGGTCGGCGCTTCCTCGGCGCAACGCGGCCCGCTGTGGTGGGCCGCGAATCACCGCAATCACCATCGCGAATCGGACACGCCTGCCGATCCTCACTCACCGGTACACTATAGTTTTTTTCGTTCCCATGCCGGCTGGTTCATGTGCACGCGCTACTACGCCACGCAATATGAGCGCATTCGCGACTTTGCGCGTTTTCCGGAGCTGGTTTGGCTGAATCGCTTTGATAAAGCGATTCCGGCCGCGCTGGGGCTGGGAATTTATCTCTGCGGCTCATGGCTCGAGTATGCGGTGCCGTCGCTCGGCGTCACCGGACTGCAACTCTTTGTATGGGGCTTCGTTCTCAGCACGACGGTGCTGTTTCACGCCACGGCAAGCATAAATTCTCTCGCGCACATCTTCGGCAACAAACGCTATGACACCGGCGATGAAAGCCGCAATAATTTTTGGCTCGCGCTGATAACCCTCGGCGAAGGTTGGCACAATAACCACCACAGACACATGGGTTGCACCCGCCAGGGATTCTATTGGTGGGAAATCGACATCACCTACTATTGTCTAAAATTCCTGTCTTGGGTGGGAATTATCTGGGATCTTAAGCAGGTTCCTCGTAAAGCCTACGACCGTGCCGAACACCTGCCGCCCAAAAAATACGCCTCGGCTGCTTAAAGAATTTCAATCAGCTGCTGCAACCGCTAAACTGTAGTCCGGCCCGGGCGGCGGGCTCTTTGCGCTACTCGACCGGGATTTCTCCGTGCACCGCATATACTTGTTTTTTTTCCGAACTGCGGTAGCATCGGCTCTCGCGCATATAAAGCGATGCAAATAGCTCCAGATTATCTAAGGACGGTCGCGCTTTTTCAGGACTTAAACCACGACGCGCTCTCGACGGTCAGTGCGCTGCTGGTCGCCAAGAAAGTTCCTGCCGGTGCGGTTATATTCCGTGAGCTGGACAATTCCGATGCGCTTTACCTCGTCGAAGCGGGCGAGGTGGTGATTAGTAAACACGTACAAGGCCCTGTCGACGTCGTTCTCACGACTTTCAGCCGTGGCGACTTTTTCGGCGAGATGGGACTTTTTGACGCAGGCCCGCGTTCCGCCACTGCCCAGGCGAAAGTCGATTCGCTGCTCTGGGGCCTCGAGCGCAAAGCTTTTATGAACATTCTTTCCGATCATCCTGAGATAGGTGCGAAGATCTGCTACCGGCTCGTGTCGGTTTTCATTGACCGGTTGCGCTCGACCAATGAACAAGCCCGAGAAGCCATACGATGGGGCTTGGAGGCCACGGGATATTCGCCGGCAGCCAATCGCGCATTGTTCGATCGAAAGTCCACGTAAAGAGAATTAGAGACGGTTGTCATCCGAACTGAGAAATCATTCTTCGACGCCTTAACGGATCATGAGTGATCCTGCGAAACTTCAGCTCTTGACCCGATCGTCCGGCGAATCGGGGTTCGAAATTTTCCAAGTCGACAGCGGCCAGGCCTATTCAGGATTCAAACCGCAAAGACCGCCCCGGAGCGAATGGGAGCTCAGGCGGCAACCATTAGCGCTCGACGGCACGCGCAACTTCGTGCTGAACAGTCTCCGCCAAGACCGTTATCTGCTGCTGAACTCCAAAGAGCATTTCCTCTGGGAACAATTCGACGGCCGCAACTCGCTTGAAGAAATTGCCCGCGCTTTCCATCTCGAGTACGGCGCTTTCGACTACGCTCTCATTCGCGAATTCCTCGCGAAACTTTATCACGCAGGATTGATCGAGGGGCATCGAACTCTTGCTCCGCTGAGCAACTTCGTCAGGGCGAACGGATCTTCTCGGGCCGGTCGGCTTGGCCGTCTGGTCGATGCCTGGCGCCGGTTCGCATTGCGCAGTACCGACGCGGACCGCTATTGCTCGATGATTTATCTCTGGGGCGGCTTTATTTTATTCTACCGTGCAGCGTTTTGGCTGGTTGTCGCAATTGCAGCCGTTGCGCTTGCCGCGGCTTTTCGGCTGGCTGCGCATTCCATGGAGTTCGCCCGAATTCTTTCCACGCAGCCGTTTCTGAGCACTGCTGTCATTCTCCTCACCCTGGCCGCCGCCTCGATGCTTCATGTTCTGGCTCATGCGATCGCTTGCAAAGCTCATGGGCGCAGGGTTCGCGAGATCGGATTTTTCCTGCTCCAGGGAGTCCTACCGACTTTTTACGCTGACGTCACCGACATATTCATGTCGAACCGGCGCGCGCGTTTGATGGTGGATCTGGCCGGGCCAATGGTGGAAGTGTTTTTGGGCAGTCTTGCGATGCTGACAGCGCACCTTGCGGATCCGGGGGTCGGGCAAGCTCTATTGTTCGGCGTCGGAGTATTGCTCTGGGAAAGCGCTTTGATCAACCTCTACCCGTTCAGCTTTCTTGAATTGGACGGCTACAATATTCTTGCAGACTCCATCGCCATGCCGATGCTCAGGAAGCAGACCCTGGCACTGATCCCGAACCTGCCGCAGCGATTGCTAAGACTGAGAACAATCCAGCGGGCGGAGATGATACAAATCGGCTATTTTGTGCTCTGCGTGGTTTCCGTGCTCGTGTACGTTGTCCTGCATCTCGATGTGATTGGCGGCGTCTTGCCGGTTTCGTCGCAATGATATTCTTAACACCTGATCACGGCCCCCACTTTGATGGCAATAAAATCCTGAGCATAGCTATTTACGGCCGAGCTCTCTCAGCCACTTCTCCCAGCGATCGCTCTCGCGCTCGAGTTGTTCGATCGACATGCCTTTTTCGATGTACCAGCGCTTGAAGCCGTAATCCTTCACCGCGCTGCCGTACCGGTAGCTTTCCAGGATTTTCTGCCCATCCGGACTGAAAAGAAAATCGATAAACAAGACGGCGGCGTGCGGATGGGGCGCATATGAGGATAGTCCGGCGCTGCCCGCGCTCGCCGGCACGATGTCCATCGGCACCCAGGCCACCGGCGCACCTTTTTCTGCTGCAACGAGCGCGTGGTTACGGAAGATTGTCGGTGACGCCTCCACCTCTCCCGCGATAATCATGTCATTCATCGCCTGTCCCGAAACCGAATGCATGGTGATTTCCTGGGCATGAAGTTTTTTCAAAAATTCCTCCCCTTTGGTTCGAAGCATTGCTCCAACGGTACGCGATCCCGTGTCCGTTGTGACCATCGCCATCCGGCCCTTTAGCCCCGAGTTCAAGAGTCCGTCGTAATTTTTCGGCACCGCGCCCGCCGGAAGTTTTTGCTTATTGTAAGCAAACCCCATGTACGACTCCCGATCGGTCGCCCAAAAGACGGTGCTTTTCCCCGCCTCTTCCTTGGCATCCGCGGAAAACTTCGCGAGGTGAGGGACGCTAAACGGCGTCAATCGCTTCATCGCGCGCATCAGCATGAGCAAAGGCGGCGAGCTTTCGGCGACGTCCATCAAATATTTTTTTGCCTGGGACTCGGCGAGAACTTTCGCGATCAAGTCCCTGCTCGCGCCACGATAGGCCTCCACCGGCACGCCGTACTTCGCTTCGAAAGCGCGCGCGAGATCTCTGTAAGAACCCCCGGCAAGCGCCGTGTACCACACGATCTTGCCTTCCTTCTTTGCGCCGGTGACGAGCAATTGTTCGCGATCGGGTCCGTTGTAGACCGCCAATTCGGCAAGGGTGGAGGGTTTAGGCCCTTGCGCCAATAGTGCAGCGGGAAACAAAGAGACGGCGAGAGAAATTATGGCCGCAACGAGCTTCACGTTTTTTCCTCCTAGGCTAATGATTCTCAGATATACTCGCGCCGGGATTCTTGCAATGAATTTGAAATGGATGTTACGGACGACCGCGGTCGCCTTATTGAGCCGTTCGCCAAACTCTTTGGGTTCGGGCCGCGTCGCCGACGGATTTTCCCGATCGAAATCCCAGCGTGCCGGATTGTCATCAATGTATTGCCGGATGCGCATCAGCGATTCCTCACTGCGGATGATATGTTCGAAATAGTTGCGCTGCGAGACAGCAGTCCGTGAGCGGCTCATCTCGTTAATCTCTCGCGTCGCGGCGGCCTTGAAGGATCTTATCGCCGTGGGAATCGAACCTGCCACAGGTTGGCCGTACCGTTCGGTCCCGTGTAGGGGCACGGCATGCCGTTCCCCTACCATTAGAACGCCGCGCAGATGGTTAGGCATAATCACG